>Ga0105100_10000074_pt1 | contig 52818 bp, 45 predicted proteins | sample PPLLak12cMay2015_2_FD_87033 | JGI IMG/M metagenome (GOLD analysis project Ga0105100, IMG submission 87033) | Freshwater sediment microbial communities from Prairie Pothole Lake near Jamestown, North Dakota, USA - PPLs Lake P8 Core (1) Depth... | ecosystem: Environmental > Aquatic > Freshwater >... | reverse complement strand
GGAGTCGATGCCGTCCACTGCAAGCCTGTAGTCATCGGCTTTCATGGGGATTTCCATTGATATGAAGTCACGGGGAACCTCAAACTCCGGAGATTCCGCTTCCCTGAAGCTTTACGCATAGCATTTCCCAAAAACGAAAGCAAACGCGCTCTTCGGCATTGAGGTGTGAAGATGAGGGGGATCGCCAACATGAATCGTTTTCTCATCGGTCTGGCCATGCTCGGGGGGATCGGGAAAGCCCCGGCAGCCGGCGGAACCCTGGCGACACTGGCAGCCGGTATTCCAGCAGCCTTCATCCTGGCCCAGTTCCCCGGTGGCGTTGCCCTTGCCATTGTCCTTGGTATCTCCGTGCTGGGCACGTTCGGAGCGGAGCTCACCATCCGGGAGCTCGGCCGAGAGGATCCCCGCGAGGTCGTCGTCGACGAGCTTGCCGGCTTCCTGATCACCATGCTCTGGCTCCCGGCCTCATGGGTCGCCCTTCTGGCAGGGTTCGCCCTGTTCCGCCTCTTCGACATCTGGAAGCCATGGCCCATCCGGTGGGTGGACTCCAATGTCAAAGGCGGCTTTGGAGCCATGCTGGACGACATCCTGGCAGGATTCCTGGCCCACCTCGTCCTCCGTCTGCTGCTCCGCATGCTGAACTGAAGGCTGGCCCTCCATCCAGCCGGTTTTCAACCCGATTCAGACGATCCCTCCGCTGCCTCCTCTCGAATCCCGGTGCCCGACTCCTCGATGGGCCGCCCGAGGATGCGGGCGGCCATGGCTTCGTAGAACCTTCTGGCCAGAAGGTAGGCGCCGCAGCCGATGCTCAACCCCACGACATCCCAGAGGATATCCAAGGGGTTCGCATCGCGGCCCGGAATGTAGGCCTGGTGGAATTCGTCCGCAAGCCCGAAGAGCGCGCCCGATACAACGACGCAGGAAAAGAATATGAAGGATTTTCCATGCCCCAGGAAGGCCTGCCAGAAACAGGAAAGGAAAAGAGCGAGGGTGAAGAATTCGACCAGGTGGAAATAATCCGCTTTGAAAGACAAGTCGGCACCGCTGAACGTTCGGTGAGAGAGCGAGAAGATGAAGAGTACGTAGAGGACCAGAGGACCCCAGCAGAGCGACGGGGTCATGGCCTTCCGGCGGTCCCGGTATCCCAGAAAAGCCGCTGCGACCGTGCCGCAACCGAGCAGGACAATGGGCAGCAGGATGTCCTGGGCCTTCACCTTGAAACAAAAGGTCACAGCGATCGCCCCCAGCGTTTGAGCTCCATAGATGGCAGAAACCCAGAACCAGGGACTCATCTCAATGAGTGCTCTGAACATGAAGGAAGCATGCGAGGCCTTGACGGGCATGATCTCGATCGTTCTTTCCATGGATTTGATCCATCACCTCCCGGTCCGATGGGGCTCATTGGCTGTGATTTCAGGCTCCACCCGTCCATTCCCTTTGCAGAACCGGCCGATCGTGTTTAATAGTACCGAGTGATCGGAACATGGACGCTGCCTTATTATCACTGAAGCTGAGAGATGATGTCAAACCCGCGCCGGACCAGAACCGAGTCAATCCACATCAGCGTCATTGCCGGAATGCTCACTTTGGCGCTTCTCTGGCATCCGAGCGCTGCCAGCGGTCTCACCGAGGAGGAGCTCAACACGGTGGAGGTCTACGAGCGTGTGGCTCCGTCCATCGTCAACATCACCACCGAGGCGTGTGAACCCGATTACTTCATGTGCGTCGTTCCCGAAAGGGGATCGGGGTCCGGTATTGTCCTGACTGAAGATGGCATTATCGTGACAAACCACCACGTCATTGCGGCGGCCCGAAATATTCACGTTTCGCTGGGCAACGGGCGGCAATTCAAGGCCGAAATCGTCGGCTCGGCACCCCAGCACGACGTTGCCGTGCTGCAAATCGCTGCAGGTGACACGCCGCTTCCTACGGCAGTGCTGGGAGATTCGGATGAAGTTCAGGTCGGAGAAAAGGTTCTGGCCATTGGAAATCCCTTCGGACTGGGTCAGACCCTCACAGTGGGAATCGTCAGCATGACAGGTCGTGACATACGCCACCAGGGAGTCATCCTGCGCAACTTGATCCAGACGGACGCATCCATCAATCCCGGCAACTCCGGCGGGGCGCTGGTGAACTCCAGGGGGGAGCTGATCGGCATGAACACGATGATTCTCAGCCCAACCGGATCGAGTGTGGGGATTGGGTTCTCCATCCCCGTGAACCAGATCAGGAAGGTCACTCCCGGGATCATTCACACCTGGGGAAGGTGGGTTGGATGGGTGCTGGCGCTGCTCATCGTCGCCTGGATGATTCGCAGAATCTACTCGCCTCGAGTGGACATCTGAGTGACACTGTGATCCATTCTTTTTATGGGTTGAACAACCGAGTCGAACGATCACAAAAGGATTGGGGCAACCATGAGGTTTTCGAAATCTGCTCTACTGTTCACCGCGATCCTGTGGATGGAGATCCTTCTGTTATTTTCGCCGCCGGCGGCTCTCTCGCTGACCGAAGATGAAAGAAACAACACCGAGCTCTATCAGCGGCTTGCGCCCGGTGTGGTCAACATCACGAGCACGGTCCTGGAGCAGGATTTCTTCTTCAACGTGGTGCCGAGGCAGGGTGCGGGATCCGGTGCCGTCATCGATCCCAGGGGCTATATTCTGACCAATCACCACGTGATCGAAGACGCCCGCAAGCTGGAAGTCACCTTGACGAACGGCAAGAAGCACACGGCCACGCTGGTGGGATCCGATCCCGACACCGATCTGGCCGTGGTGAAAATTGATGCCCGACGCGAGGATCTGGCCGTGATTCCCATGGGCACCTCGAGCAACCTGAAGGTGGGGCAGAAAGTGCTGGCCATCGGCAATCCCTTTGGCCTTGGACAAACCCTGACAACGGGGGTCATCAGCTCCGTGGGCCGCATGCTTCGGGCCACCAGCGGGCTGCCGGTGGAAGACATCATTCAGACCGACGCTTCCATCAACCCCGGTAACTCCGGCGGTCCCCTCATCGACTCCTCGGGCAAGATGATCGGGATCAACACGGCGATCTTCAGTCCCACGGGCTCCAACGTCGGCATCGGCTTCGCCATCCCCATCGACACGGCCAAGATGGTCCTCAATGACCTCATCGAGAAAGGCTACTACGGCTACCCCTGGATCGGGGCCTCTCTCCTGACCCTGACGCCCGACCTGGCTGAGGATCTGAAGCTCCCCATCGAATCGGGCGCCATGCTGGTTGAGGTGGTCCAGGATGGGCCTGCGGCTCGAGCGGGGTTGCGTGGCGGCCGCGAGCGGGCTCAAATCGGCAACAAGGTCGTGATCGTCGGCGGCGATACCATCGTGCGCATCGAAGGCGAACGCGTGACCGATGCAGAATCCGCCATCCGCAAAGTCAGAAAGTATCGGCCCGGCGATCGCGTTCGGGTGGAGGTGGTCCAATGGAGGGGAGAGAGCAAAACCCACACGGTCACATTGGCAGAAAAGCCCAAGCAGCGCCAACAGCGCCGTTCGCGGTAGATTGAATGCCCTTGACTCTTTTCTTTCGATAGAAAGGCAGCAGCTCAGTGACTCATCATGATGCTCAAAAACTTGGGGCTTCGGGCCCCCTGACATTCGTCGTCATGGATGGCATCGGCTACCGGAAGGATGCTGAAGGAAACGCCGTCGCCAATGCGCATGCCCCTCACCTGGACTGGCTCCTCGCCAACTGCCCGTGGACACTGCTCAAAGCCCACGGCACTGCGGTGGGCCTGCCTTCGGACGAGGACATGGGGAACTCCGAAGTCGGTCACAACGCCTTCGGGGCGGGCCGGTTCTACCCCCAGGGCGCACGGCTGGTCAACGAGGCCCTGGAATCGGGGAGGATCTACGAGAGCCGGGCCTGGCAGCATCTCGTCCGTTTCTGCCGGGACCATCACGGCGCTCTCCACTTCATCGGGTTGTTTTCCGACGGCAACGTGCACAGCCACATCGACCATCTGAGGCTCATGATCCGCCGAGCCGCTTTCCAGGAGAAGCTTCCCAAGGTGCGGGTCCACATTCTGCTCGATGGCCGGGACGTCGGCGAAACCTCCGCCCTGGACTATGTCGTCCCCTTCGAATCCTTTCTTAAGGAAGTGAACGAGCAGGCGGGTGTGGATTATCGCATCGCCAGCGGCGGAGGACGCATGAAGGTGACGATGGACCGCTACGAGGCCGACTGGGACATGGTGGCTCTCGGGTGGAAAACCCACGTCGCCGGCGAAGGGCGAACCTTCGCGTCAGCCGAGGAAGCCATCCGGACCTACCGCGCCGAAAAACCCGTCGTCATCGACCAGGACCTTCCCGCCTTTGTGATCGCCGATGGCAATGGACCCGTTGGCCCAATTCGGGACGGGGACTCGGTGATCTACTTCAATTACCGGGGCGATCGGGCCATAGAGATCTGCAGGGCCTTCGAAGACGACCCCTTTGACAAGTTCGAGCGGAACCCCCGGCCTCAGGTGGCGTTTGCGGGCATGATGGAATACGATACCGAGGCGCATATTCCCTCCAACTACCTGGTGGAACCGCCTTGCATCGAGCGGACCATGGGTGAGCTGCTCTGCGAGCGGGGCATACGGCAGGCCGCCATCAGCGAGACCCAGAAGTTCGGGCATGTCACCTATTTCTGGAACGGCAATCGCTCGGGAAAATTCAGCGAGGAGTTGGAGGAATACATCGAAGTGCCCTCGGACCGCGTGCCCTTCGAGGAAAGACCCTGGATGAAATCCGCCGAAATCACGGACCGGGTCATCGAAGCCATGCGCTCACAAAGATTTGACTTCATCCGCCTCAACTACCCCAACGGGGACATGGTGGGCCATACGGGCATCTACCAGGCTGCAAAGATCGCCGTGGAGTGCGTCGACCTCAGTCTGGGTCGAATTCTGCCCGTGGTTCGCGAGACGGGCGGTATCCTGGTCGTGACCGCAGACCATGGCAATGCCGAGGAAATGTTCGAGATCAACAAGAAGACCGGCCAGGTGAAGGTGGATGAGCACGGCCATCCCAAAGGCAAGACGGCACACACGCTGAATCCCGTCTGGTTCATCGTTTATGACCCTCAGCGCGGGTCTCGCCTGCGACTGAATCCCGACCTCAAGGAACCGGGCTTGACCAACGTGGCCGCAACCTGCTTCACGCTCCTGGGCCTCGATCCCCCGGACATCTACGATCCGCCCATTTTAGTCGCCGGTTGAATGGAAACGAGAGCAGCAAAACCGATGATGACGACCTCGATGGCGGAGCGTTCCGCCGATGGACCCACGCTGTTTGCGATCCCGCAGGTGCCGCGCTATATTCTTCTATCAACCCAGTAGAGCTCTTACCCTTCGCGAAAGGAGAATTTTCATGACAATCATGCTGTCGATCGTACTGAGCGCCTTCCTTCTCCTCGGTCAGGCCATGGCCGCCGAGCAGCAGAAAGCCACCCCAAAAGCCAAGGAGCAGAAGGAAAAGGCCACCATCGCCGAGCAGGGCAAGTCCAAGATGGAGCTCAAGAGCCAAAAGGACAAGTTGAGCTATACACTCGGCTATGATGTCGGCAAGCGCATGAAGCAGAACTCAGTGGACATGGACACGGAGATCTTCATCAAGGCCCTGAGAGAGGGCCTGGCCGGAACCGAAGGCGCATTGACCGAGGAACAGATGCGTGCCGCTCTGCAGCCGCTTCAGGATGAGATGAAAGCCAAACGCGCCGAAGAGATGAAGAAGAGGTCAGAGATGGATAAGGAGCTGGCGGACAAGAACAAAGCGGAAGGAACGGCTTTTCTTGCAGAGAATGCCAAAAAGGAGGGTGTGGTGACCCTTCCGAGCGGCCTCCAGTACAAAATCGCCAAGGAAGGGAACGGAAAGACGCCCCAGAAAACGGATACCGTGGAGGTACACTATCGGGGTACGTTGATTAACGGCAATGAATTCGACAGCTCTCACAAGCGCGGCCAGCCGGCAACCTTCGGCGTCGACAAGGTCATCAAAGGCTGGACCGAAGCGCTTCAACTGATGAAAGAAGGTTCACAGTGGACCCTCTACATCCCCTCCGACCTGGCCTACGGTGACAGGGGAGCGGGCAATATGATCGGTCCAAATCAGGTGCTGGTTTTCGATGTGGAGCTTCTCTCCGTCAAGGAACCGGCTCCAGCCGCCGAGAAGAAATGATCTCCGATTGATCTGTAACTGATTCTGGAATCTCGGTCCTCGATGCTGGCGAGACTGACGAACAACGGCCGGGCCTGTGTCATCGACTATCAAGTGTCGAGCGTCCAGCATCGAGGTTTCAGCCTAGACGACCGCAGTGCGGAAGGGTTTGCCGTTCAGCGACGAGATGGTCGCCGACCGTTCCTGGCCACGCTTGAGAACAATCCGAACCACCTCGCCCCTGGACGCGAACCGCACCGGGATACCGGAAACCCCGACCCCGCTGCTGGTGTAGCCCATCATGGACCCGTAATTCCAGAAGCCTGTGCAGATCTTCCTGGGTGCACGGCTGTGGGTGAAAACCGGCCCGATCCAGGGCAGCTGGATCTGCCCCGCGTGGGTGTGGCCGCAAAGGTACAGATGCGGTGCGAATTCACTGGCCTCCCGGTAGATCTCGTTCGAATGGACCACCAGCAATCGGAAGCCCTCCGGCGGAGTCTGCTCGAAGGCATCCCCCAGATCGTGGCATTGATAATAGTGCGGGTCGTCGGAGCCCACGATCCAGATGCGCTCACCGTTGCGGTCGATGCGCAGGCAGTCGTTGACGAGATACCGAACACCCAGGTCCTTCATGGGCTCGATGATTTCGGTGCAGTCATGGTTGCCGAGCACCCCGATGATCCCGTCTCTGGCCCGAATGGCGGGAGCCAGCTGCTTGAAATGCTGAAGCGCCTTGTCGAACGGCCCGTGGGTTTCCATGCGCAGATCACCGCCGATCAGGCACAGATCGACGTCCATCTCGCCAACGACCTTGCAGAGCCGCTCCGTCAAGCCGCTCAGCCCATCCAGGTGCAGATCCGACATGAAGAGAATGCTGTACCCGTCGAAGGAGGGAGGCAGATCGGGAAAAGTGAAAACGGCTTCCCGAGTCTCGAAATCGAGCGCATTCTGCATCCCTCGCTCGTAGAGCCCCAGGCAGCGGAAGACCGTTTTCATGAAAAAATGGTAATAGACCGCGTCCTCGAAGTTCACCAGGTGGTGGAGCGGATTGGAGGTGATCTGGCAGGAGCGCAGCTCCCTCAATCGGACCCAGCTGGCCACGGACCTGGGATAGCTCTCGAAGGGCTTGCAAAGCAGGATCTGCTTGAAGAACGATGAGCCGATGTATGCTCCGATGCTGAAGAAAACCAGGAGAAAGACGGTCTGCATCGTGCCCAGGGAGAACAGAGGGGCGAGGAGCAGGAGCGGCAGGATCCCTTCGAAGAGCTGGTCAAGCCCCGCCGACACACTGCCGCTGGGCAGCTTGCGGCGCCGCTTGATGAAGCTCGAAAGCAGATCTCCCAGCATGCTGAGCACCGCGGCCAGGAACCCCACGCCAGGCCCGAGGCCCGTGACCCAACCACCCATGAAGCCAGCGACGACCGCACCAACGAGTCCGCGGCAAGTCTTGTGGGATCCCAGAATCGGCTGCCCATCCTTCCAGAGCCGCCCCCGGTCCAGGGGGGTCCTCCATCGGTCGCCCAGGCTGTGAGTCAGCAAGGGCGGAGCAAAATTGATGAACCACAGCAAAAGCAGTATCTTAACGGAGAGGAGCATCTTCAGCCTTTCGGTCTGAGTGGTCATCGGAACAGGGGCTGAGAAGAGAATACCATGGAATCAGGGTTGAGGATCTTTGAAAGAAATGAATGCTGATGGGTTCATGCAGTTCGAAACCACCCCGGCAGAGGAAACAACTCAACCGCATAGCATCCCATAGGAACTCTGCTCCGATGGCCGCGGCTCAATCCATAGAGCTTCCTGACGCCGGCGACATCCGCAGAGACGAAAAGAAACTGTGACCGCCTTACTCTGTGGACGCCTGCTCAGCTTTGAGGGAAAGCACATCGGCCAGTCTTGAGCGGTAAATACCAAACGGGGAGAGGTCTTGCCTCTCCCCGTTCTTGTTGCGGCGGAAGTGACTGTGTGGATCATTCAACGAACGTCTTCAGCGATGCCTGACGGATGGGGCTCCTCAACTTTCGCAGGGCTTTCTTCTCGATCTGTCGGATGCGCTCCTTGGAGACTTTGAACGCCTTGCCAATTTTCTCAAGAGTTTCTGCGGGTTGACCGTCGATTCCGAAACGCAGCCTCAGGATTTTTTCTTCTCTGGGTTGAAGGGTCGAGAGGAGATTCCGCGTGACTTCCGCCAGTTCCCGGTCCGAACATTCCTCCAAGGGAGAAACCGCTCGCTCGTCCTCGATGAAATCCCCGAGCCTCTGCTCGTCATCGCCGATGGGCGTCTCGAGAGAGACGGGCTGAGCTGCCAGAGTCAGCACCATTTGGACCTTTTCCAGGGGCAGGCTGGCCCTGTCGGCGATTTCCTGGGGCGAAGGCTCACGTCCCAGTTCTTTCAGAAGCTCATAGAATACCTTGAAGAACAGGTTCTTCAGCTCGATGAAGTGAACCGGGAGACGAATCGTCCTGGTCTTGTCATAGATCCCCCGGATGATGCTCTGACGAACCCACCAGGTGGCATAAGTGCTGAAACGATTTCCCTTGGTGTGATCAAAACGGCCCACTGCCTTGAGAAGACCCAAATTCCCTTCTTGAATGAGGTCGTCAAAGCTCATTCCCCGACCCCGATACCGTTTGGCAATGCTCAAAACAAGCCGCAGATTCGCTTTCACCATCTCCTGCTTGGCCAGGTCGATGGCTGTCATGATGGAACGGATTTCCCGGAGCATATCCGCCATCAGCTGATCGTCAGGATCATCCTGGGCAGCCCGTTCCACAGAGCGCAAAATCACCTTGAGGATCTTGTCACGGACTCCCGGAAAGGTCTTTTCGTGGCAGATCAGTTTCTTCACCTTGCCGTCGAGCTCATGAATCGACCTCTTGTGGGAGACATTTTCCTCCACGAGCTCAACCAGGCGGTCCTGACCTCGACGTATCGTCAAAGCCAGTTCGATTTCGCGCTCCTGCGAGAGAAGCGGATAGCTGGAAACTTCCTTCAGGTAACACGTTACGGGATCGTCTTCAAAATCATTCATCGGGGTCGCGCAGGACTCAGAGATATCCTCGTCGTCCTCACCTGCACATTGCTCCATGTCGGGAGCGTCCTCAGCCCCTCCTTCAGATTCTGCAGCCGTCTCGTCATCCAGGGCAATTTCGGAAGCCTCGAACTCCGACTGGAGAATCCCATTTTCCACCAGCGTCTCCATGTCCTCCTGCATCTCCTTGCTGCTCAGCAGCAAATCAATGGGGATGCAGTTTTCAACCGAATACGATTTCATCTCTTCCTCCTGGTCCGGGGATGCGGCGGGCGATTCACCGCCTGTTCACTCTTCCCCCAAACGACGCGGAGACGAACCACTGCATACAACTGGGTGAGAGGAACCACGGGCACTTTTTTCAGGACCTTTTCTCAGACAGCAAGCTAAGCACCCGTAATTATTTAGTCAAATATTTAAAAAGTGCAACTGTTTTCGGGACTTTGAAAAGGCCGTATCATGGGATTTTGAACATACTCCATTGCGCCAAGACACACCAGAGAGTCATGAATGTGGACCAGCCGCTCCCCCGCGCAGACCATGCCATGAGGACTCTCTGTCACAGGTGCAGCTCAACGACGTCCTCATCTATTAATATATGATCCTTCTGCACCATCTGCCCGTCGAAAACGGCCTTCCCCCAGATCTTGGCGAACTTGAGATTGCTCACGAAGTCCTTGTGGATCTTCGAGGCCAAATCCTCCAATGTACTCTCCCGGGCCAGGACGAAAGGCGCCTCACGATTCGGCTCCTTGCCCGGGGCCTTGGTATAAACACGGATTATATCGGAAAGACGGAAGATCTCCTTCAGCAGTTGGTCGAGATGGTACCCATTCTTCAATGAAATCGGCAGGCAGCACAATCCGGTCTCGGATAATTCGAGGAATGCCCGGTAGTCCTCCTCCTCTGCCGCTCCGTCCACCTTGTTCATAACGAGCAGCACCCTCTTGATGATGGGACTCTTTTTCAGATCCGGCGGTACGGGAAAACCTTCCGGAAAGATCCGCAGCCCGGCCAGCAGGGTCAGCGTTTCCTCCAACCCCTGGAGCGGGTCCGAATGGATATCGAGGAGAATGAGGAGAATGTCCGCGCGCCGCATGAGGTCGGACATCCAGGGATCCATGAACTCCTTTGAAATGGGTGGCGTGTCCACGAGCTGGAACTTCATGTTTTCATAGGGCGCCATGCCGGGGGTGGGCTTCCAGGTCGAATGCGGGAACTCCGCCACCTCGGGCCGGGCGTTGGTGAGGGAAGCGATCAGCGAGGACTTGCCCGCGTTGGGAGGACCGATCACCACCACCTGGGCAGCCCCCTCCTTCTCGATGATATACGACTCTCTCCGTGCGCCCCCCTTCTTCTGCTGAGCTTCGTCCTTGAGCTTGGCGATCCGCTTGCGAAGGTCCGCCCGCAGCTTGTCCGTGCCCTTGTGCTTGGGCATGATCGTCAGCATTTCTTCGAGTATCTCCGACTTCTCCTGAACGGTTCTCGCCTCCCGAAGACGTTTCTCCGCTTCGTAATATGTCGGTGGAAGATTGGCCGGCATCGTCAAGCTCCCCCTTTCAAGGACTTCGTTTTCGTGGCCCCCCTTCCTCACCGATGGATCGTGTCGTGCTCCGCAGCTTCCCCGGAGGACGGGTACCCATGTGAGCATGAATTCCAGGTTGCCAACCTGCTGGAAAGCCATTATAAGTGCATCTTCCTGTCCACGCCACCACCAATGGAATCGTTGAACGAGGAGTCTCCCGTTGAAATGTCCCCAATGCGAAAAAGAAGTCACCCTGGTACGCACCTGACGGCAGGTTTTCTGGCGCTGCCGTGACTGCGGCGCTCGCTACTCGTTGACCGAATTCCGGGAAGCCCTGACTCCGGACATTGAAGAACAGCTCCTTTCCTGCAGGGTGGACCGCCTCTGAGAGCCTGCCCGAGTTTTTTAACGAAAAGGAGTGACCGTGAGTGTTTCCCGGCGAGATTTTCTGAAGTACTGCATCGGCTCAGCCACCGTTCTGGGACTGGACATCACCATGTTGGTCCGCCTGGAAAAAGCCCTGTCTGCAGGGGGTGGGTCTCCGATCATCTGGCTTGCAGGGGATCCGTGACCCATTCCTGGTATGATGACTCAACGGAAAACTCAAAAGTGACCTCGGGGCAGACCCTTCCCGTCAGCCCCAAAGACAAGACCGAAGCCTATTCCTGGCTCAAGGCCCCGCACTATGCCAGAAAACCTTACGAAGCAGGCCCACTGGCCCGCATGTGGGTCGGCAGCGATTACCGCAGCGGGGCGTCCGTCATGGACCAGCATACGGCGCGTGCCCAGGAGGCCCGGAGAGTGGCCCGGGCGATGGCCGACTGGCTGGACGAGCTCACTCCCAACGGCCCGGTCTTCACCGAATACACCACACCCCAGACGGGAACCGGCGTCGGGCTCACCGAAGCCCCGCGGGGAACCCTCCGCTGCCGCTCGATGCCGGGTCGAGTTGCTGGGGCTCCGGCTTCAGTGCTTAACCAGCTCCACGCGGCGGTTTTTGGCTCGCCCTTCGTCGGTGGTATTGGGGGCGACCGGGCAGGCGAAAGAGACTCCGACCGGTGTCAGGCGGCTTTTGTCAACGCCGTGCCCCGACGCGAGGGCCGTCACCACCGCCTCGGCACGGCGCTGGGAGAGGGTCATGTTGGATGTGAACGATCCCACGTTGTCCGTGTGACCCACGACCAACAGCTTGAGAGCGGAGTCGGCCTTCAGCAGCCTGGCGATCTCCTGGAGCGTCGGCTCCGACTCGGGCTTCACGTCCGCCTTGTTGAAGTCGAAATAGATCCCGTAGAGGGCAACGCTCCCGGCCGTCGAGAGCTTGCTCGCCATCTCCTCGGCCTTGACCGTGACCATCTTCTGCTCCCGGGCTTTGGTCTCGAGAATATCCACGACGGCGACGGTGCGCTCCGCCAGAGCCTTGCAGTAATTGTCCGCCTTGAGCGTATACGTCAAAATCGAGACGTGGGCGTTGTCTGCCGGAAGCTCGGCCACCGTGTAGCGCTGGTCGTCGATCCGCTCCGTCATGGCGCAATGCCCGTTGGAAAAGGCCGGATCGCTGATGCGCTCTTCCGGGAAAAGAACCATGGCGAGACTCATCTCACCGCCGCCCCCGGAACTGCTCCGCCCTGAATCCCCGCCGCACTCACTGCCCTTGCATTCGTAGAGGATCTGCCCTCCCTTCCCCTTGATCTCTTCCTGGTAATTCCTCAGAACCTCCAGGGGTGAGCGGTTCTCGGGGATGAGATACACGATTCGCGTGCGCACCCCCTCGAGGGCCTTCTTCTGCTTCGGCTCAAACACGCGGTTGTTGTGCCTGTCCCGCTTGTCCGCCACCTCCTCCAGGGGTGAGAGGGGAAGTACGAGCTCATCGAAGCTCTTGCGCTCGTAAGCCACGATGAAAGAGCCTTCGTAGCGTTTGAGAATCGGGCTGTCCTTGCTGCCCTTCTGGTCGGCCCTGGGAACAGTGGCATCGCCATATCCGGTGGAATACGCTCCAAAGGTGAGTAGCACCGCAAGTATCAACCTGATCATCAACTCCTCCTGCATCCCATAGCATTTGTCCGACACATCATTCAGCCGACAGGAAGCCCGACCGTCCCAGAAGGCACTGGGCCAAAAATCCATCGATTACCTGGATTCCGCTTCCGAGGAATGGCAGTCCCTGGATGGCCAGCGTTTCCATAAGGCACTCTGAAGGGATGAGCCAGATTCAAGGGCAAGGCCTCCCCTGCGCTTTGAATCCCTGAACAGGCCTCCGGAGTCAGTTGTTCTTCTCAGTCTTTTGGATCTTGGCCCAGGTGTCACGAAGGGTGACGGTACGATTGAAGACGAGCTTGCCTCCGGCGCTGTCCGGATCCACACTGAAGTAACCGAGCCGCTCGAACTGGAGGGGATCCCCGGGGGAGGCGCCCGCCAGGTTGGGCTCCACCCGGCAGTCCGAGAGGACTTCGAGCGAGCTCGGATTGATGTAGGACTTGAAGTCTTGTCCTTCCTCAGCGTCGGCCGGATTCTCCTTCGTGAACAACCGGTCGTAGAGCCGGACTTCGGCGGGCAGAGCATGCTCGGCCGCGACCCAATGGAGGGTGGCCTTGACCTGGCGGCCGTCGGGGGCTCCGCCGCCCCGGGTCTCCGGATCGTAGGTGCAGCGCAGCTCGACCACCTCGCCCGTCTTCTCGTCTTTCACCACGCCGGTGCACGTCACGAAATAGGCGTAGCGCAGGCGCACCTCACGGCCCTGAGCAAGCCGGAAGAACTTTTTGGGCGGGTCTTCCATGAAGTCCTCGCGCTCTATATAGAGCACCCGTGAGAACGGCACTTTCCTCATGCCCATGCTCTCGTCCTCTGGGTTGTTGACGGCATCCATCTCCTCCGTCTGTCCTTCGGGGTAGTTCTCAATGACCACGCGGAGGGGCTTGAGCACGGCCATGAACCGGGCGGCCCGCTTGTTCAGATCTTCCCGGAGGCAGTACTCGAGGAGGGCCAGATCCACCAAGCTTTCCTTCTTCCCGACGCCGATCCGCTCGCAGAAGTTCCGGATGGCCTCGGGCGTGCAGCCGCGCCGACGCATGCCGGCGAGCGTCGGCATTCTCGGATCATCCCACCCCTTCACGTGCCCTTCCTGAACGAGTTGCAGCAGCTTGCGCTTGCTCATGACCGTGTAGCTGAGATTCAACCGAGCGAATTCGATCTGCTGGGGATGGTAGACACCCAGCTCATCGAGATACCAGTCGTAAAGGGGCCGGTGATCCTCGTACTCCATGGTGCAGATGGAGTGGGTGACGCCCTCGATGGAATCGGAGAGCCCGTGGGCATAGTCGTACATGGGGTAGATGCACCATGTCCGACCGGTGCGATGGTGCTCGTCGTGCTTGATACGGTACATCACCGGGTCGCGCATGTTGAGGTTCGGGGAGGCCATGTCGATCTTGGTGCGCAGCACGCACTCCCCGTCCTTGAGCTCGCCGGCGCGCATCTTCTCGAAAAGCTCCAGATTCTCTTCAACCGATCGGTCCCGGTAGGGGCTGTCTTTTCCCGGCTGAGTGAGCGTCCCGCGGTATTCCCGGATTTCGTCGGCTGAGAGATGGTCCACATACGCCTTGCCCATCCTGATGAGATCCACGGCCCACTGGTAGAGCTGCTCGAAATAGTCCGAAGCATAGTAGAGCCGGTCTCCCCATTCGAAGCCCAGCCAGTGGACGTCCGCCTGGATGGAATCGACGTATTCGATCTCCTCCTTGCTGGGATTGGTATCGTCGAAGCGGAAATTGCACAGCCCCCCGAACTCCTTGGCCAGGCCGAAGTTCAGACAGATGGACTTGGCGTGACCGATATGCAGGTAACCGTTGGGCTCGGGAGGGAAACGCGTCATGACCCGGCCTCCGAAGCGGCCCAACTCGTTGTCTTCGATGATCCTGGTGCGGATGAAGTTGGGTGGTGGAGTGAATTCGGTGCCCATAATCAGATGATCCTTTCAACGGATGCGATAAGTCTCAGGTCTTAAGTTTCAGGTTTCAGGTTTCAGGTTTCAGGTTGAAAATCGCCCAATGCCATCATCCTTTCTGCAGCCGATTGCATTTCATCCCCTTGAAACCATCGGCTTGCGGCGAATCCACCATACACATGGAAAGATGAGGCCATTTGAAATAAGCCGCCTCGTAACATAGCGGGGGAGCGGTATGCCGTCAATCGTTGAAAACGACGTAATTGTTTCAAAATGGCCAAGAACTTCTCAGATTATACCGGCCGAATCCGGAAACCCCCACCCCAAAACTTTGAACTGAAAGGGTGTCCAAGGAGTCTGAATGGGCGATAGTTCGTCACCCCCCGAAGGCGGGAATCCAGACTCGAGGAGGAATCTGGACCCCCACCTTCGCGGGGGTGACGTCGCGGAGTGCACTTCTTCGACACGCTCTGAGACTTGAGACTTGAGACTTGAGACTTGAGATTTGAGCTTTGAGATTTGAGATTTGAGATTTGAGATTTGAGATTTGAGATTTGAAACTTGAAACCTGAAACTTGAAACCTGAAACCTGAAACCTAACCCCGCGACGAGAAGACCGCTTCCAGAACTTCCTGGAGCGATCGGACGCCGGTACAGGGAGCGCCCAGGTCCGCCGGCAGCCGTTCGGCATTGCTCCGCGGGATCAGGTGGTCTTCGAATCCGAGCTTGAGTGCCTCCGCAACCCGCAACGCACCGTGGGTCACCCCGCGTACCTCGCCGGCCAGACCCACTTCACCCCAGACCACCAAACCCGGCGAAACAGGCTGGTCCAGGGTGCTGCTCATGAGGGCGGCCATCATGGCGAGATCCACCGCAGGCTCCACCAGGCGCACCCCTCCGGCCACGTTCACGAAGACATCCTGCTGGGAGAAATTGAACCCGAGCTTCTTTTCCATCACCGCCAGAAGCAGGGACAGCCGGTTGGCGTCCACTCCCATGCTGGTGCGCCTCGGCTGCACCCAGCCGGAGCTGCTGACCAGCGCCTGGAGCTCCACAAGGAGCGGCCGCGTGCCTTCCACCGAGCACACTACCACCGAGCCCGAAACGCCCACCGGGCGTTCGGCCAGCAGGAGCTGGGAGGGGTTGGGCACCTCTTCCAGCCCGGACTCCTTCATCTCGAAAACGCCTATCTCGTTGGTCGAACCGAAGCGGTTCTTGACGGCCCGGAGGATCCGGAACGCATGGGTGCGGTCGCCTTCCAGGTAGAGAACAGTGTCCACCAGATGCTCGAGGGCCCGCGGACCGGCGATGGACCCCTCCTTGGTGACGTGCCCCACGATGAAGACGCTCACGGTCTTCTCCTTGGCGAGGCGCATCAGCTGGCCGGCGCATTCCCGCACCTGGCTGATGGATCCCGGAGCCACCTCCAGGTTGCGGGTGCTGACCGTCTGGATGGAGTCCAGGGCCAGGATATCCACGGGATGATGATCCAGGGTATCGAGAAGCGGCTCCAGGCTGGTTTCCGCCATGACGTGGATTTTCGATCCGTCGAGCTGCAGTCGGTCGGCGCGCAGGCGAATCTGCTGGGGGCTTTCCTCGCCCGAAACGTAGAGCACCCTCCGCTCCGCTCCCCAGCGGGCCAACGCCTGCAGCAAAAGCGTGGATTTCCCAATGCCCGGGTCTCCCGCCAGGAGAACCATGGAGCCAGGAACCATTCCGCCTCCCAGAACCCTGTCCCACTCCCCCATTCCCGTGAGCCAGCGGCTCTCCTCGCCACACTGGATCTCCGAAAGGGTCGGCGGTCGAACGGTTTCCGCCCTCAACCCCGCCTGACGACGACCGGATTTGCTTTGGACCTCTTCAACGAGGCTGTGCCACGTCTGACATTCGGGACATCGCCCGAGCCACTTGGTGCTGAGGTATCCGCACTGCTGACATCTGTAGACCCTTTTCACATCCGCCATGAAGGCTCGAACCTCGCTATTCCCTGAAAAACCTGAAACGATCCATCTTCATTGAAAAGCCTGGCACTAGAATAGCATTTGATCCCGAAACGGCACTAATGTAAAAGTGTCCGCAGCTTGAGTCGTCCGGAGACATATCGTTTCGGCGCCCCCTGGCAGGGGTTGGAGTTGGAGAGCTTCAGTGCGCTCACGGGGGCCATGCACGCATCGGCGCGGCAGCTGACAAATGAATAGACCCGGATGAGTCATGAGACGGTTGAGCGTGCAAACTCGCCTGGACTGGCAGCAGAAAGTCGAAGAAGTCGGCCTCATCTTCCACCACACCGCTGAAGGCTTATACTGGGACGAGAGCGCATGCTATGAATTCTCCTTCCGCGAGGTCGATCTCCTGGAGGAAGCCACCAACGAATTGCAGCGGCTGTGCCTCGAGGCCGTTCTCTTCTCAACAAATCGTGCACAATATCCGGAGGTTAGGATGCAGGAGTCAACGGAGCTGGCCAGAGTGTACCGGGAAGCGAAGCTCATCGCATGGGCCATGATGGGGGGACTGGCGTTTTATGCGGGCGTTGTCGAATTTTTTTCAACCCAGGTCGACTCCTTCAAAGGGTACGACCCCGAAAGAATAAAGGAATTTAAGGATTACTTCATCCTGGGAGGCGTTCTGGCCTTCATCCTCATTCGAGCCGCCAGAACTGCGATCATGAAACGGGAGCCCGATGACACCTTCGGCAGATTGCTGGGCAGACTCAAGACCGCCCACATCGTCGGTTATGCCATCGCCGAGATCCCGGCCGTGCTCGGTCTGGTGCTTTTCCTCTTCACCGGCGACCGCATGGATTTCTATCTCCTCGGGGTCTTTTCCATCCTGGCCATGGTTCTTTATTATCCCAAGCTCAACCATTGGGAAGTCTGGCTCCAGAAACCAGCCTGAAGACGCCCCCGGCAGCGGGTCGGGAGAAATGAAATCCAGCACCCGTGAATGCTCTCCATGGAAGCTGATCGAGACAACCGAGACGAAGGCGTGGTTCTGATCATCGAAAATGACCCGGAGGTTCCCGCAGGGATCCTGGGATCCCTGCTGCAGGAGGAACATCTGGATTTCCGGGTTCTTCAGCTGCACAGAGGAGAGCCGTGCGACGGTCTTTCGGGGGCGACCGGACTGGTGGTTCTGGGAGGCGCCATGAGCACGTCCGAGACCGATCGCTTCCCCTTTCTCCATGACGTGAAACGCCTCATGCAGAATGCCCTGGATTCCGGCCTGCCTCTCCTGGGCATCTGCCTTGGCGGGCAGCTTCTGGCGGAGGTCACCGGTGGCCGGGTCAGCCGCGGGGCTCATGGTGAAAGGGGGCTCCACGAAATCGTCCTCACCCGGGAGGGAAGAAGGGATCCGCTGTTTTCAGGCCTTCCAGACCTTTTCTCCGTCCTTCAGTGGCATAACGACTCCTTCCATGCTCCCGAAGGCGCAGTGCTGCTGGCCGGTTCAGCTCGGTGCCCTCACCAGGCCTTCCGCTTCGGGACGAGCTCCTACGGGATTCAGTTTCACCCGGAGGTGGATGAGCCCATCGTGGCCTCCTGGGCCTCCACTGAACCCGGATCAGCGGAAATCGAGAGAGCTTTTTGCCGCCATCGCCTCGGGGGTGGTGATGCGGCGCCGGTCCGGCTTCTCAGAAACTTCGTCCACATGACCAAAGCCTTCACACACGCCCGAGGTCCGCATCGCTGAAAGGAATCCTCTCGCCTCGACCAAAACTTCATGAAGCTCATCGGAAGCCGATCGCTGCATTGATCGCCATTCCCGCGCGGTCCTGGCGTGAATCCAGGGTGCTCAGATGGCGGGGTCCCCGCCAGAGACATGAGGGGATGACGCAAGAGGGATCTGATCACCTTGTTCTGTTAAAGGCATGCCTCTAAAACACCGATGAAGAGAACAACGTCTGGCATATTGCAGATTCTCGTTGCGCTGCATCCGATCGAGACAAAAAGGGAATGGGCCGGAAAGGCTTCCCGTCAAAACCGAAGAGACTCTGGAGATTCATGATGGAAAAAATGGAACACCTCAACAAGCAGATAGGCAACAAGGCCGGTGACCGCGAAGGCAAGTATCTGAGCTTCTTTCTGGACCGCGAAGAATACGGAATCGGCATTCTCAAGGTCAAGGAAATCATTGGCATGATGCCCATCACCCCGGTGCCCCAAACCCCCGGCTATGTCAAAGGTGTCGTGAATCTGCGGGGCCGGGTGATCCCCGTTATGGACCTTCGATCGCGATTCGGGATGGAGACCGCCGACTACACGGAAAGAACCTGTATCATCGTGGTTGAAGTCCAGACGGGCTCGGGTCAGATTCAAACCGGCATCGTGGTGGATTCCGTGTCCGAGGTCCTCAACATCAAAGGCTGCGAAATCGAGGACACCCCTGCTTTCGGCTCCAAACTCAACACGGACTACATCCTGGGAATGGCTAAGCTCGGCGGGTCAGTGAAGATCCTTCTGGATATCGACAAGGTGCTGAGCGACGACGATATCTCCAGTCTCGAAAAGGTAGCTTAAACCCATCATGGAAACCAAAGCCATCAAAGAAGCAGACAATTCAAGGCGGCCCCTGAATGAGCACAAAACCCTGGGGGACGTTTGCTCTGAGATCCTCGACGCGATCGACAGCCTCATCGTTGCCCTGGCAGGCCCGGAGGAGAGGCAGCTGCAGCCGGTCCCGGTCTACGTGCAAAGCCGAAAGGATCCGCGGGAGTAAAACGGGGGCCGTGAGCGGCTCACCACCGAATTGCCTGAGCCATCAAATCGCAGAGCGCGGAGACCGCCCGCAACGGGCGGTTTCCGATTTTCCGCAGGTTCACGATGAAAGCGGAGCCTCCAGGCTCCAATGATGCGCGTTCAGGATGATTTCATCCATTCTCGCGAAACACCCGGACGAACGCAGAGGGTTCTTCTCATCATTTCTTTGCGCCTCCGCGCCAGTCAAGGAAAAGCTAAATCTCAGACTGGATGGGTATGGCTACCGCTGGAAGCCGAATCGTCCCCAGAACTCCCGCCTGAAACGCCTCACCGTTCCCAGGTGAACCTCCACAAACTGCACCCGCTCCAACCCGTCCATTTCCACCTTGATCCAATCCTGGATTGAATCGAGACTTCGGAACCATCGGCGGAAGTCATCCTTGTCGATGAGGCGCGGAGGCTGGACCACAAAGCTCCCGCCGCCATGCTGATGTACCCTTTTGCCGCTCACCAGGGCATTGTATTCGGCCGTGTTCACCCCGACGACAGGCATGAAGTTGTCGAACGCGCGCACCAGTGCACCGGTTCTCCAGTGCCCCCTGAGGATTGGGAATATGCTGATGTTGAAAACGATTTCCACGCCTTGATCCACAAGTTGCCTGGCCGCTTCGGGCTGACCCCACAAATCGATGCACACGGGAGCTCCGATCTTTCCAAAGTCCGTGGCAAAGGCCCGGAAGAACCCGTCACCAGGGGAGATGCCCAGCTGATCCCTCTCCAAGACCCCGACGTTGCGCTTTCGCTGTCTGCCGAGGATCTGCCCTGACCGATCGAACACCGTGGCCGTATTGTAGAGCTTGTCCGCTTCCCCCTCCACGAGGCCGGCCACAATGTAGGTATTGAGCTGCCGGGCGGCCTGCCCCAGTTCCAACTCTCCCTGGTAAGGAAAATATTCGGGAAGGCAGATGACATCCAGAGCCTCTCCCCTGCATCGTTCCAGCAACTGGAGGGCGTGCCCCAGGTTCCGGGGATCGTCGAAGGCGGGATAGGGTTTCGGCTGAACGAGAGCTATTCGTAAATTGTCTTTCATCATCACTCCGAAGGATCATTGCAAACGATTGAGGGCAAGCAGGGGACACCGAACCACACAGCTCGAAACAGCCCGAATCCGAAACACGCCGACTTCGGTCACTTCCAGTCCAGGTCAACCACATACGGGAAATGGTCAGACGGGTAGCGCCCATCCAGGTCGTCACGGACAATCTGAGCAGCCAGACTTTCAAACTCGGGCGTATGGAGAATCCAATCCATTCGGAATTTCTCAGCATTCCCGTTGAAGTCGTGGTGGGTCATACTCTCCACCCCCTCCTCCCTTCCCAGGAGAACCCAGCTGTCCGCCCACCCGATCTTCTCGTCCGTCAGGATTTGATGGACATCGGACCCCGGTTTGGCGTTGAAATCCCCCATCAGTATGCACGGCAGACGTCGGCGGCTCCACCAGTCACGGATCAGGCGTGCCTGCTCCAGGCGGGCCGTTCGCCCCACATGGTCGAGATGGGTCACCATCACGAGGAGCTCACGGCTTCGCTCGAGGTCCTCCAGAATCCCGTAGCTCATCATTCTTGGGAAGGCGCTGTCCCAGTCTTTGCTGCGGTGGATGCCCGGCGTGGTCGACAGCCAGAATTCGCCGTTCTCAGGGCTCCGAAACGAGTCCACTCGGTAGAACAAGGTCGGGTACTGGCAGCGTTCGTCCTCGGCGGGACGAGATCCGGCCAGCATCCGGTAGCCTTGAAGATGGCATTGCAGGTAATCCAGCTGCCCCGGAGTCCCCTCCTGGGTGCCGAGGATGGATGGAGCCCTCTTCAGGATAAGCTCCGTCACCACTTCACGCCGGTTTTTCCATCGGTTTACCCCATCCCGTTCATTATCGAAGCGCAGATTGAAAGTCATGATGCGCATTGGCGGACCCTCTCCTTCGTTCATCACTCGATGAACAGCCTCCCCCACGGTGACGGGAATGCTCCTATTTGCCAAATGCTGGAAGGTTAATCAACAGGCGAGTGACCAGCGGCAGCCCCAGGGGATGAAAAGGTTTCCAAACGTTTGTCGGATTTTGTGATCTTGAGCACATAATCTCCCCATGGATTGTGCGATGATAATCCCTTAATCCCAACAATTTCGATAGTTTCATTTTACTTGACAGGATCAAATTCAAACGTTACATGGGGTTGTCTTGTGAAAATAGTGTTCTGCATGTGACATTTTGGTTGCGGTCCTTCAGTAAACCCGGGGTTGACGTCACGGTTTCCGAGTCTTGCATCAAGAACGGTTGAGGCCTTTCCTATGAGAGAGAAGAGCAACGAATCATCGGGCAAAAGCGCTATCGGGGTTTTGGTTTTTCTGGCAGGTTTCGCAGTGGCCTTGATTTTCGGATGGGTGGTCTTCCCGGAGCTGCTCTATTCGCAGAAGAGCCAGCCGGTGAATTTCAGTCACGCGCTTCCAGACCATCAGGGTGCCGGCTGTGAGGACTGCCACGCCTTTCGAGAGGATGGGAGCTATACGGGGATTCCCAAAATCGCCAAATGCCAGGAGTGCCATGAATCTCCCATGACGGAAAGCCCGGACGAGAAGGTGCTTCTGGAAGAGTACATCCAGAAGGAGAAAGAGATCCCCTGGCTGGTCTATGCCTACCAGCCCGACAACGTCCATTTCTCCCACGCCCCCCACAAAGCCAAGGGAGTTGAGTGTGTACAATGCCATCGTGACGTCGCAAACGAGCAGAAGAATCCGCCATTCCGGGAGAATCGACTCACCGGCTACAGCAAGTCGACCATGAAGATGGACGTCTGTGAGAAGTGCCACGCCGAGCAGATGGCGAGCAACAACTGCGAGATTTGCCACAAGTAGTCGTGGGACCAGGCTCTTTGGAAGACACCTCGAAAATCAGGTTTGAGAGCGGCTTGGACGAGAGGATGCATACATGAGTTTCAGCAGGAGAGCGTTTTTGTTTACGGCAGGCGCCATCGGCGGGACACTGTTCACTCCGTTGCCGTGGAAACTGGTGGACGATTCAGCCATCTGGTCTCAGAACTGGCGCTGGCGACCCTCTCCCCAACGGGGTGAAATCACGAAAGCGCCATCCATATGCACCCTTTGTGATGGGGGATGCGGTATTCAAGCCAGATTGGTCGACAATAAGCGCGCCATCCTCATCGAAGGGACCCCCTCCCACCCCGTCAATCGTGGTGGGGTCTGCGCCCTTGGTGCCGCCGGCCTGCAGTTCGTTTATGCTTCCTACCGCATCAGCCAGCCACTCAAGCAGACCAAAAAACGCGGGGAAACGGCGGGATTCCAGCCGGTGTCCTGGGATGAGGCGCTGAAAGAGATCGGAGGCAAGCTGAATCGACTGCACACCGAGAATCGGGCAAACTCCCTCGCCGGGATCATTTCCAACCGCCCGAGCAGCATGGCCGAGCTCTGGACCCAGTTCTTCAAGAGCTGCGGGTCGCCCAACCTGTTCAGGATGCCTGATCATTCGGACAGTCTTGTTCTGGCATCAAGCCTGATGACAGGGCGAGCCTCCGCACCTGTTTTCGCTCTGGAGCGTGCATCCTATGTCCTGAGCTTCGGCGCCAGTCTTCTGGAGGGGCGCGACTCTTTTCCCCGGAATCAGAGCGCCTATGCCCAGTGGCGCCAGCAGGGATCCGGCAAATTGATCCAGATCGAGTCACACTGCTCCCTGACTGCGGCAAAAGCGGACAGATGGATCGCAGCCGCCCCGGGTTCGGAAGCAGCCCTGGCTCTGGCCATCGCCCATGTGCTCATCAAGGACAAGGCGTTTGACGCGGATTTCATGAGCAACGCTGTTTTCGGGTTCGAAGACTGGGCGGATGTGCAGGGGAAAGCCAGAAAAGGCTTCAAGTCGTATGTCTTGGAGGCTTGCGCACCTGAGCAAATGGCCGGGATCACGGGTGTCGATCCGGCCATGATCCGCGAGATCGCCAAGGAATTCGCCACTCATAAGAACGCTCTGGTGATATGGGGAAGCGGCAGTGCGAGTCACCCGAACAACATCTATCACGATCTGGCATTCATGGCCCTGAACATCCTGAAGGGCAATTTCAAGGCCGATGGGTTGATGATGATTCAGCCCGCGATTCCTTTGGCTCCGATGCCCGAGGTCCAGTTGGATGCCGGCGCACAGTCGAGCCTTCAGAAACCCCGATTGGATCTTGCTCAAGCGAAGAACACGCTCATGGCGGGCAATGCCGTCTACCCCTTTCTAGATGCGGTGGTCAAAGGCGGGATATATCCCATTGAAATGCTCTGGGTAGACGAGTGCAACCCGGCTCACAGCCTCCTCGAGCCCCAGATCTTTGAAACGGCCCTCACCAAGATCAGCACGCTGGTCTCCTTTTCGTCCTACATGGACGAAACCGCGAAGATGGCTGACTGGATCCTTCCGGCGCCTACAGCCCTGGAGCGTTACGATGATGTGATGGGCATCCCCGGTGCTCCGTTTGCCTATTACGCCATTTCGGCACCTGTTCTGCCCCCCCCCGCCGGCAATCGGCATGCGGGTGACGTGGTGCTCTCCCTGGCCAAGGCGGTCGGCGGGAATGTGCAGGGATCTCTTCCCTGGCCGGATTTCCAGAGCTTTCTCAAGGCCAGGGTCGCTGGGCTGGCGGAATCCGCGAAGGGGGCCGTCGCCGAGAGTGCAGACATCCAGCTCGGGAAGCTCAAACCCGGGGAGTCGCCGAAAACCAACTTCACCAGCGGCGATAAGCTCTGGGAGAAGCTCGTGGCCGGAGCCTGCTGGTACGATGCTCCTGTGGATCCGATGATGAGTCTGGCGACCACATCAGGCAAGGTCGAGCTGGCATGCCAGAAGCTCCAGGCCACAGGGCTCGACGCAGCGCAGGACACCATCTATCTGCCTCACTATGCACCGCTCGCGCCCTCCGGCTCTGAAACGGAGTTCCCGCTCTTGCTCGTTGGTTACGAAACCCAGATACTCAGCATCCAGTACCTCCCGAACCCGCCGTTTCTGACCAAGATGCTTCCGGATACTTTGCTCAAAGGCAATGATCTTCTCGTGCAGGTCCATCCCAAAACCGCTCAGCCATTGGGTCTCAACGAGGGGGATCAGGCCAAGATCAAGACTCCGCAGGGAGAGCTCTCGGTGCGCGTTCACCTGACTCCCGGCTCCAGGCCCGGTGTGGTCTATGCCGCACAGGGCCTCGGGCACGAGGCCTACGATGAGTTCATCAAGGGAAAGGGAGTCAATGTCAATCGCATCACTGAGGTTCAACTCGACCCGGTGACCGGGCTGGGGACGACGTGGGCGACTCGGGCTCAGCTTGTTCGGGCTTGACGTGCCCGCCCGTTTTCCAGAGGCGTCGTGGCGAGCCCCGGCGGGTCGGTCGCTGGATCGCCTCATGATTCGACACTTGATATGACATCAGCATCGGGGTTTGAGCAGGCGTAGGCCGTACTTGACGGTAGCCTGAGCCCGGATGGGTGATTGGACACATTGCCAAGAAGGGGGTCATCTGTGAGTGATCAGGGACATGCACAATCCGGAGTTCGATACGGAATGGTGATCGACTTGGATAAGTGTACGGGCTGCATGGCTTGCAGCGTAGCCTGTCAGGCCGAAAACAACATCTCCTTTCGAGTCGACGAAACGGACAAGCTGCGATCCATCACCTGGATGGAGATCTACAAGCTGGAGAACGGGAAAGACTATCCGGAGTACCAGTTCACCTACCTTCCCCGCCCCTGCATGCATTGTGACTCACCCCACCACTCGCCCTGCACGTTCGTCTGCCCCGTGAATGCCACCACGCGGGACGAGAACAACGGCATTGTGACTCACATTGTCCCTCGATGCATCGGTTGCAGGTATTGCATCGTGGCTTGTCCCTATCATGCCCGCGACTTCAACTGGTGGGATCCGACCTGGCCCAAGCCCATGGAGCAGATGCTCAGCCCCGAGGTCAGCACCAGGATGCGCGGTGTCGTGGAGAAGTGCACCTTTTGCCACCAGCGACTTCTCAAGGCCCGCACCCGGGCCTATCACGAGGGCCAGGATCCGAACACGGTCACCTACAACCCGGCCTGTGCAGATGCCTGCCCGACGAAGGCCATCACCTTCGGCAATCTCATGGATGGTCAGAGTGACGTGGCCAAACTGGCCAAAGATCCCAGGGCTTTTCGCATCCTGGCCAAGCTCAAAACCGAGCCCAAGGTGTATTACCTGAGCAGGTATCAATGGGTCCACAAGCTTTCCGACAACGCTTAGTGAGTCATGGGATCTGTCCCGATGCCCATCGCGCACTTTCAACGTTTTGACGATGAAACGAGGGGAAGAGAATGGATCAAGCGTTAATTCCTGAGGGCCTGAAACGCTGCCCTTTGCCGGTTTTCGGCCTGTGGGTGCTGGTTCTCCTGGCAATCATCGGATGGGGGGTTTACGCGGGGGCGGTTGTGCTGCTTCAAGCCCTCAACGTAACCGGTCTGAACGATTACTTCGGCTTTGGATTCTACATCACCATTGACCTCGCCATCATCGCTCTGGGTGCAGGTGCGTTCTTCTCGGGCTTCCTGTATTACGCCCTGTCCCGATACTTCCCCGCGCTGAAGGAGCTCCACAAGATCATCAACCTGGCCGTCATCGTCGGTTTCGTCTGTTACACGGGGGCTCTCGCCGTTCTGCTCCTGGAGATCGGTCAGCCGCTGAGGGGCTGGTTCGGATACTGGCATCCCAATGTTCACTCGATGCTGACCGAAGTCATCTTCTGCATCTCCTGCTACGCCATCGTCCTGATCATCGAGTATGTGCCGATCGTTTTCGAAAACCGCAAACTGGATGCCATCAAATCGGTTCACATCTTCGGGCACACACTTCACGAGCTGATGGCGATCTTCGCCCTGACCGGTACCTTCCTGAGCTTCTTTCACCAGGGGTCCCTGGGCGGGGTTGCCGGTGTGCTTTTTGCCAGACCCTTCGCCTACCGGACCGGTTTCTTCGTCTGGCCCTGGACTTTCTTTCTGTTCATCCTGTCGGCCATCGCTTCGGGCCCGGCCTTCACGGCTCTGGTCTGCCGCGCCATGGAAGCCGTGACCCGCAAGAAGCTTGTGGACCGCAGCGTCTATGAGCTCCTGGCGAGAATCGTGGGCGGCCTGCTCCTCTTCTACATCATCCTGAAGATCATCGACACCCTCTACTGGGGTCTCGTGATGGCCCCTGAATTCGGCCTCAGCCTGGCGGATTTCTACAAGGCACCGTACGGCATGTGGCTGCTGATCACGGAAATTCTGATCTGCGGGGTCCTTCCGGCCATTGTGCTCAACATCCCTCAGGCGAGAAAGAGCGATGCGATTCTGTTTGGAGCGTTCTTCCTCACCTGCACCGGCATCGTGATCAATCGTTTTGTCATGACGATCCAGGCCATCGCCGTCCCCGTGATGCCTTTCGATCGCTGGCAGGTGTACGTGCCCACCGTTTACGAGTGGGCACCGGGCATTGCCATGCTGGCCTACTGTGTTTTGGTCATTTCACTCTCTTATCGCTACTTGCCCCTGTTCCCCAGGGAAAAGCAGCTGAATGCGACCTAGGCTTCAGAGCCGAAGGTTGCGGGGGCTTTCCATCGATCCAGCGATGAGCCTCAACATCTTCTGAAGAATAGAGCGAGCGCATCTGCACGGAGCAAGGTGCGCTCGCTGTGTTTCAGGCTCACCCCTTCCGTCCCTGGCCAGGCGGGAATTGAAGCCTATTTCCTTGAAAAAGCTCGCGGTCGGGATAAGATAGGGGGGTTCATGGCTGGGCTCATGGGAGTCAGTCGATCGATGTAGAAACGGGCAGCACAATGCAGGGTTGAGGGCTGCGGAGAGACGTCCTCGAGTGGGGGAGCTTTTCGTTTGACACCCCGAAAGCCCGATGATAGCTTGTGCATAATAGTGTAATTTCTGTTGAGATGCATTGTGAATTGGGAGCTATGTCACAAAAGGTTCGTCTTCTGGATGTATTTGAAGGCAGGCGCTATCTCAAAGTAGTGCTTGCTGTGAGTGTTGTGGCCTTTCTGATCTTGGAGCTTCTCATCTACCTCGGCGCTGCGAGCCAGGCGGGCAACAAATCCCGCACCGTCGTGCTGGATTCCGAGGGTAACAAGGTTTTTGAGACGGCAGGCAGCGCTCTCTCCAGTTATGAAAAGCTCGTCTTTGAGAACAACCACGGTCCCATCCAGAATTACCGAATACAGCTGCACACGGAGAGCATTCCCTTTCCCTTTCGTGCCTGGCTGACCGCCGCTGTGGGAATTCCTATCGGGCTCATCCTCCTGGTTTCCTTTCTGGTCAAGGTCTATTTGGCCCTGTTGTACGGTGATGAACATGAAGCGCCGGACATGTCGCAAGACGGAACGGGGAAGCACAGCCGGATTGGAAGCCTGTATCACTCCTTCCACCGGTTCAGTGTTTTCCATCTGGGTTTTCTGGTGCTGATGTCCGTTCTCATGTTCTGGATAGTCCCGAACTTTCTTCAGGACTTCGCGAAGGTCAGTTTGGCGGCCGTTCGTGATTACAAGTGGTTCTTCCTTGGCGCGTCAGTTTTCCTGGCCATCATCATCACCTGGGTCATCTACCTGCGGTACCGGTTGTCCAAGCAGATGCTCGAGAATCAGTTCAACATCGAGAAGTATCGGATCAAAACTCAACTTCTGGCCCGAACCGAACCGGCGCCCCTGCTTCCTAGCCCCGTGAACGAAGCGGAGGAGCCCGTGACCAATGGGCCCGGATCACTGTGAAAAGGATTAACCCATGTGGTTCAAGCACCTTTTTGGTGAGCGGAAGAGTTCTGAGCAGGACCTGGAACGCGATCCACTGCTGAACCGAGGTGTCTTTTACCTCTATCTCATACTCGGGGCTCAGATCTTCATCGTATTTGGGATATTGGCCGGCATCATGGTCATCGGCCAGGTTCTGGCCACCCCGATGTGGATGTTCATCGCCGCCTTCGCTGCCGGAGCCTGGGGACTGGTTTTCATCTACCGGAAGACAAAGCAGAAGCTGGAAAGAATTCGCGATGCCATTTCCCGCGTTGACCTCTCGGACAAGAACCTCGAGCTCAGTTTCATGGGAGGCGTGGTCACCATGAAGATCGAGCAGAACCAACGCCCACCGCTTCTGGAGGCGCCCTCCAACACCATTTTGGAGGCTGAGCCCGTCGAGACGACCGCCACTTAGCTCAGACGGATAAGCTCGAGCCCGGGGCAATCTTTGGTTCGGCCCGGTCTCATGGCTGGCTGTTGTTGGAAACCACGATTCCCCTCGGGTCTTCGGCCTGCCGCCTCCTCACGATGGTGTCATGTCGGCACGTCTCGTCGTCTTTCCTCGGGTGATCCAGATTGTAATGCAGCCCCCGGCTCTCCTTCCTTTGTATCGCACAACGAATGATCAGCTCGGCCACCAGAGCCAGATCCTGGAGCTCCACCAGGTCGTTGCTCAGCGGGATGTTCGGAAGATGCTCCCGGATTTCCATCCTGATCTGTCGGATGTGCGTCAGAGCCAAAGCAAGCCTTTTGTCGGTACGCACAATGCCCACGTAGTTCCACATAAGCCTGCGAATGATGTCCCAGTTGTGAGCGATGAGGACCATCTCGCTCTGGGAGGAGTTGGGCTGTTCCACGGGGATGGGACAGGGCGGAATTCGGGGCAGCTCCCGTTTACGCCATTCCTGAATCTCACTCGCACATTGCTGAGCAGCTTCGTAGGCAAAGACCATGGCTTCCAGGAGCGAATTGCTGGCCAGGCGGTTGGCCCCGTGAAGGCCTGTACAGGCGCACTCTCCCACAGCATAGAGATTCTCCAGGGTCGCCTGGCCAAAGCGATCGGCCACAATCCCGCCGCAGAGGTAATGGGCGGCAGGGACGACGGGTATGGGATCCTTGGTGATATCGATGCCCAGCAGGAGACATTTCTGGTAGATGTTCGGGAAGCGGGTCTTCAGGAAATCCGGATCCCGATGCGTGATATCCAGAAAAACACAATCATCTCCGGACTGCTTCATTTCGGTGTCGATGGCCCTTGCGACGATGTCTCTGAAGGACAGGTCTTTCAGGGGGTGATATTTTTCCATGAAGGCCGTTCCACGGCGATCGATGAGCCTACCTCCCTCGCCTCGAACGGCTTCGGAGATGAGGAAGTTCTTGGCATGAGGGTGGTACAGGCAGGTCGGGTGAAACTGGACGAACTCCAGGTTGGCCAGACAGGCCCCGGCTCGATAAGCCATGGCCAGTCCATCTCCTGTGGCCACGTCGGGATTGCTGGTGTAGATGTAGACTTTGCCAGCACCGCCCGTGCAAAGCACCACGGCATGGGCCATGAAAGTGTGCAGATCCTGGTGGGCACTGTCGAGCACGTAAGCTCCCCAGCAGACATCGCGGTGACGCACAGCGATGGAGCCAGCCTTGATGGCGTAATGCTCGACGATCAGATCCAGAGCCAGATGATTCTCGTAAATGTGGATATTGGAGTTGGATTCCGCCGCGGCGATGAGCGCCTTCTCAACGGCCTGGCCGGTCATGTCGTGGGCGTGGACGATTCGATTTCGGCTGTGCCCTCCTTCTCGTCCAAGGTCGAACTCCTCCCCCTCCACGGCGCCTCGGTTGAAGGGGACTCCGTAGTCGGCCAGTTCCAGAATGCGCTCAGGACCCGACCGGACCACGTGCTCCACGACATCCGCGTGGCAGAGTCCGTCGCCGGCGTTGAGCGTATCCTCGATGTGCAGGGGAAATGAATCATCCCGCCCGAGGACGCTGGCGATGCCTCCCTGAGCGTAGTTCGTGCTCGTCTCGATCTTGTCCTTCTTGGTCACGATGGCCACGGTTCCGTGGCGAGCGACCCTCAGGGCGAAGCTGAGTCCGGCGATCCCGCTTCCAATGACCAGAAAATCATACTGGTGTTCCATTAGACGCTTTCCATGGTTAAGGTCATTGCTGAGAGCTTGAGATGATACGCCGTACGTTGAAAATTCGGCTTCCTTGACAACGTGCACTCTATTCGATTAGTTACCTTCTGTAAAGGCAAGCAGGAACGCCCAGAGAAAGGATTGACCTCGATCATGAACCAACGCAATCCCAATGGGGTGAGCCGGCAGCGGGCCAGCAGCGAAGGCCACGGCTCTGCAGGAACCATCCGACGCCACGCTTTCCAGGTGCTCGTTTTCGACTGCGACGGGGTCCTCTTTGACTCGCGCGAGGCCAACACTCAATTCTATTCCCACATTCTGCAGGTCATCGGGCGGCCTCCGGTGCGACCGGAACAACAGGGTTTCATTCACATGCATCCCGTTCGCGAGTCCCTTCACTTCCTTCTACCCGAGGAGAAAGATTTTCAGAAGGCCTGGGATTACACCCAGACCATCGATTTCAAGGCTTTCAATGTCCACCTCAAGCCAGAACCCGGCCTGGTGGAGTTTCTGGAGTCTGCCCGGAGCACGCACCGCATTGCCATGGCCACCAACCGAACGGTGTCTACGCGTGAAGTGCTCGCTCACTTCAGCCTGGAACAATATTTCGATCTGGTGGTTTCGGCGTCCGATGTGCGCTTTCCCAAGCCCCATCCGGAATCCATGGAAAGGATTCTCGAAACCTTTCATGTGTTGGCGGACCAGGTTCTGTATGTTGGGGACTCCCAGGTTGACGAGGCGCTGGCCGCTTCGACGGGGGTGTGCTTCGTGGCCTACAAGAATCCTTCCCTGAAGGCGAATTTTCACATCAGCCATTTCAGCGAGCTCCATCCCATCATCTGATCTGCAGGAGAAACGGGTGCGAGGTTTCTGTGTGCTCGGCAAGCTCAATACGCCCATCGCGATGCAACACGAACGGCTTCCAACTCCCATCATCTGAGCTGGAGGCCTCAACGTCCATGAAGCAGCTCGTTCTGGTGGGAGTCGAGCACGGGGATCCCGAGGGCTTCAAACGCACAAAGGCTCTCTTGGACGCCCTCCGGCCGGATCTCATCCTGATTGAGCTAAGCCCCTTCGGTCGTTCCCTGAGAGCCAAAAAACAGCGGGAGCTTTCGAAGACCCTCTCGGCAAACGTCTCCCAAGCTTCCCTGGAGCTGAATCTGGTGCTGCGTGAAAGCCTCCGCCATCCAGACCTGGTGCGCATCCGAAGACAGATCTGCCTGCCGTTTGAGTACCGCGCTGCAAGGCGATGCGCTCGGGCCCACGGCTCGAGGCTGGTCCTCTGCGATGATTCGGCGCTCAGCAGGCATTGGCTGGCGTCCTGGCCCCAGCTGATTTCGCTCGACAACGTCCGTATGCTGCTCTCATTCCACGGCACCTCGAAGGAGCATGAGGGCAGTTATGTCCTGGCGCGCAAGGCTCTGGAGGAGGACCCGGGCGGAGGATCGGTGTGGAGCCGAGCGGTTGAGAGCCGTGGGGATTCCTGGTGGGATCGACGGGAGCAGTATCTGGCACGCAGCGTCTGGAACGCTCTTCACGTGCTCACTCCGGTGAACCCCGTGTATCTGGGCGGGTGGCAGCATCTGGTGCGCGGGAAAAGTCGCCCCACCCTGCGAACGCTCCTGAACATACCTTTCGAACGCTGCCGGCTCCTGCCGGACGCCAGTCAGCTGGATTCGCCGCCCTCGGAGCCACTTTCGATGCAAGCCCGTTGATCAGCCGGCGATTTTGTGATATCCAAACCATGAACGTCGATCTGCCAGTCCCCTTGGTCGTGCTAGGCGGGGAGCTAGCGGTGCCCTGTAACCCGAAATCCGCTTAGCGGGGCTGAATTCCCTCGGAAGGATTCGCATCAGGTCGGCTGTTTCTAATTCCGGTGTTTATTGGACACCGCGCAACAGACGAATACGAACCCCGTCAGGTCCGGAAGGAAGCAGCGGTAAGTATCACCGGCTGTGTCGTGGTTTACTCTGATGGAGCACCTGAAGGCGGGCAGCTGGATTCTGTGCAATTCGACCCAGGGTGCGCGGCCAAGGTCTCTTCTCCTGCCCTCCAAACCTCCAGGCGCTTCAAAGTGATGGTGCGCGCGCCTTTTTGAGGTTTAGGGGCCATTCTGCCCACTCCTCAAAACCTGAATCTCCGATCGTATGTGTCCGGAAGATGTTTGATAGGGTCAATCCTCTGCGATCTTACGATTTGCTCTTTTTCGGCATTTGGGTAAGAATGCATGGCGGTTATGGAGTCGCCTCCATCCAGCCGGTTTCTTTCTGCAGAATCAAATGCGCTCAGCTCACATGCAGGGAGATCTGAATGAGTAAGATGAAGGTTCTTATTGTAGAAGACGATAAGGATATTCTTCAGCTGCTTTCGTACAACATGCAAGCTTCAGGTTTTGATGTCTTAACCTCAAGGGATGGATTCGACGCGCTCAGTGTTGCACGCCAGAATCTGCCCGATCTGATCCTCCTGGATCTCATGCTCCCCAATCTGGACGGTTTTGAGGTCTGCAAGGAGCTCAAGCGGGATCCGGAGACCAAGAATATCCCCATCCTCATGCTGACCGCACGCGGCGAGGAAGTGGACCGAATCGTCGGTCTGGAGCTTGGTGCCGACGATTACGTGGTGAAGCCTTTCAGTCCGAGGGAGCTGATCCTCAGAATTCGCGCCATTTTGAGGAGGTCGGCCACGGATACCTCAGCCGAAGCCATCTGGCAGCATGAAGGGCTTCGCGTGGATTTCGAGGGGCACAAGGCGAGTCTGCAAGGTGAGGAAATCGCGCTCACGGCTACTGAATTCAAGCTTCTCGTAGAATTGGTCAAGAGCCGCGGCAAGGTGCAGACTCGGGATCAGCTGCTGGATAAGGTGTGGGGCTACCATTTCGAGGGCTATGCGCGGACGGTGGACACCCATGTGCGCCGACTGCGTCAGAAGTTGGGCATCTACTCCGACTGGGTTGAAACGGTCCGCGGAGTGGGATACCGATTCAGGGTGTAGGCTGATGTCCGGACTGTCGAGTCTTCGAATGCGTCTCCTCCTGATTTTGTGGGGGATCCTCGCCCTATTCATGATTGGGCCATGCTGGCGGATGTATGCGGAGGTCCACGAGCGAATCGTGAGCGATGCGAAGGTGCAGGCGGTTCATGACCTGGACCTGGTGCATTGGCTGCTCCAGCAGCATGCGATGTTCGCCGATCTGGCCCAGGTGCAGACCTGGGTTCGTGGGATATCCGAATCCCAGGGATATCGCGTCACCTACATCGATGAGAAGGGAACGGTTGTCGTCGACTCTCAATTCAGTCTCGAGGAGATCGTACAGCTGGACGAATTCGGGACGAGGCCCGAAATCCTTCAGGCGCGAAAGGGCGAGATCGGCGTGCTCATTCGACTGAGCACCCTGACCCAACGGGAGCACATCTTCGTCGCCAGGCAGGTCGAGGCGCGCGGGGTTCTTCCTGCCGGTATTCTGAGACTGGCTGTGCCGTTCTGGCAGACGAACCGAGCCCTGGATGCCCTCAACCGGGGGCTCAAAGTAGCCGTCCTGCTCTCCTTTGCAGGGATGATCCTCGCAGTCTTCATTTGGGGCCGAGATCTCCGCAAGCCCCTGCGCAAGGTCATTGAAGCAACGGAGAAGATAGCGATGCGCAGAGACGTGGAGCTCTTGAGATTCTCGGCCTCGCATGAGCTCCAGCCCCTGGCGGATGCGGTCAACTACGTGGCGCGCCAGATCCGGGAGCGTTTCCGCCTCATCGAAGAAGAGAAGGAGCAGCTCGAAGCGGTTTTCCAAGGAATGCAGGAAGGCGTGATGGTGCTCGATTCGAGGGGCAGAATCCGGAGGATCAACCGTTCCCTCTCGAAGATCGCCACTCGGGCTCCCATCACCATCGGTCGGCAGCCGATGGAAGTCCTCATGAATTATGAGATCCAGGAGGCCTGCGACAGGCTGCTCGGTGAAGCGAACGGTGAGGCGTTCGAGCGCTTCAACCTGCAGGTCGAGCTCGAGCGGGAGCGGACTTACGACGTCAACATTGTCCGGCTCAAGGAACCGGAAATGAGTCCCGTGCTCATTGTCGTGTTTCACAACATTTCGGAGATCAAGCGCCTGGAGAAGGTCCGCCAGGATTTCGTCGCCAATGTCTCCCATGAGCTGAGAACTCCCCTGACCTGCATCAAGGGATACACGGAGACCCTTCTCGCAGATCCTCAATTCGAACGTGAGCCTGCCGCCACCTTTCTTCAGACCATTCTCAAGAATACCAACCACATGGTCATGATCGTGGATGACTTGCTCAAACTGGCCCGCCTGGAGGCAAGGGACCAACGGATCGAATCAATGCCCGTCAATGCCGCGGATTCTCTCGAAGAAGCCTGGAGGTCCTGCACTCCCATGGCGGAAACGAGGAAGGTTTCACTCGAGAACAGGCTTCCACGCGATGGAGTACTCGTCCAGGGGGATATGGATCGACTGGTCCAGGTGTTTCGAAATCTTATCGAAAATGCGTTGAAATTCAGTCCGGAAGGGGAGTCGATCACCGTCTCCTGTGAAGTAGGCGACAAACAGATCACGTTCAGCGTTCAGGATAACGGCATTGGAATCCCCACTCCCCATCAGCAAAGGATTTTTGAGAGATTCTACCGCATCGAAAGGTATCGTGACCGGGAGTCCGGCAGCACCGGGCTCGGGCTTGCCATCTGCCGCCACATCGTTCTGAATTTCGGAGGACAGTTCTGGCTTCAAAGTCCAAACCCGGGCGATATTAAAGGGAGTACCTTCTTCTTCTCCCTGCCGAAGGCGATCTCCTCTCGGGAGCATGCCGGCGCCTTGGCAGAATTCGACGACTCGAGTCTCACAACTCCATGATCTCCTTGTGGCTCACTCTGTGCGCTGTGGCAGAAATCTTGCTAATTTGAACCATTATGCTAGGTTCCCGGGAAGCCGAATGAAAGGATGAGTAAACAGGAGCACCGTGGCTTCATCATCTGAATCAATGCGTTACTGGCATGGGGTGGTCTCAGGGCTGCGGCTTCTGCCAGCTTTCTTCGAGGAGAGAGAGAAAGAGAATGGAGAGTCGTTTTCATCAGGAAATGGAACATCTCAAGATGACCATCCTCCAGATGGCTGCCTTGACGGAAGCCGCCCTGAAGAAGGCAGTTCAAGCACTTTTCGAGAGAGACATTCCTCTCGCGAACGAAGTGGTCGAGAAGGATGAGGAAATCAACATGCTCGAGGTGGCCGTCGATAAACACTGCCTCCGTCTGCTTGCCCTGGAGCAGCCCATGGCCCGCGACCTCCGATTCATCATCGGCTGCCTCAGGATCGCGGTGGATCTCGAACGCGTGGCCGATCAAGCCGTCAACGTGGCTCAGCGGGCCCAGTTCCTGAGCACCCGCCCCCCGCTCCCTCCCAATCAGGCCATGGAGCAGCTGGCCGAGACGGCCATGGACATGTTGTCCAGTGTCATCACCGCATTCATCAACCAGAATGTGAGTCAGGCCGCGGATGTTTGCCAGATGGACGACAATGCCGACGAGCTCAACGTGACAGTCTTGAAGAATTTGCTCGATTACATGGTGAATGAGGTCCCGGCCGTCGAGCGCTCCGTGCAGACCATCATCGCCGCCCGTTGCCTGGAGCGTGCCGCCGATCAGGCCACGAACATTGCCGAAAGCGTGATCTTCATGGTCAAAGGGGTCAACGTGAAGCACCACTGCGAGCAGTAGAAAGATTCCCTTCCAGGCTGATGCTGCTGATCCGTACGGTCAAGTTGCTTCCGACGGTACACCAACTCTCATTCAAAGGAGTGGATGATGGTCAACAGGAGAGTCAGAATCCTCATGGTGAAATTTGGGGATGGCTATCAGACCGCGATGATGAAGCTCGCCCGCGCATTCAGCGAAGCCGGCTTTGAAGTCATATACACCGAGCTGCAGGATCCTCAAGCCATCGTTAATTCCGCCATACAGGAATCGGTGGACCACATCGGGGTGACCACTCTGCCGGGAACCGATGTTCAATCCTTCGCCACCCTTCTGGAATTGCTGAAAAAAGAAGGTGCAGGCCACATCCGTATCACAGCCGGAGGATTCCTGCCCGACGAGAGCATCCCCAGACTGAAAGAGATGGGCGTGGTGGAGTTCTTCCACAAGGGAACCACTTACGAAGAATTGATCGAGTGGTCACTCAACAACATCAGGCCGACGGAAGATTAGCCTGCCTCTGACTGAGAGGCACCACATCCCTTCAGGACTGCGCTTGACGCCTGCTGCCTGCCGATGCAACATGAAACGACATGGGGGTTGGCCAGCAGCAGGATGGCAGCCAGAGCCCTGACGATCCACTTGCGTCGTCCCTTCAGCCTCTCCTCCGGGTGCTTCCATCATTCGAGACTCTCCTCCTTCCGACGGGGGCGAACGGCCATGGAAAACGATCCCCTTGAAGCGTGATGAGCAGCACCAAAAACCGCGGGGATCAAACCCTGGACTGGATACGCCTCAAAGTGAGCAGCGCCGATGTCCCTCACTCGGAAGGCAGCTCGCAGACGTCGACTTCTCTTCCGCCGGTGATGGCGAGGAGCTGTTCGACCGTGATCGGCACCGCAGAATGGTCGCTGCCTGCGGCCGCATAGACTTTCGGAAAGCGGCGCATGGAGCGATCGATCAGGACGGGAAGCCCATGGGGCAAAAGAAACGGGCACACGCCGCCCGGGGCGTAGCCCGTGTAACGGACCACGTCTTCGGCATCCGGCAGACGCACCTTCCCTGTCAGGCCGGTCGCCTGCTTGAGCTTGGCGTTTTTGACCTTGGCGTCGCCGGAGGTCACCACCAGGACAGGTGCTCCGCCGACGAGAACCAGGATGCTCTTGGCGATTTCGCCCACCGAACAGCCCACGGCACGAGCAGCCGCATGCGAATTGGGTGTGGGCTCTACAAATTCCCAGACCTCGATGCCCCACTTCAGGAGTGATTCTCGCACATCATCGAGCACTGGCATGGGTGCTCCTTTCGACCTCACAGAAAGCCCATCAGGCTACGATGGAAATGCTGCTGGATCCATCGGCAACCTTCGCCACCCGAATCTGCGTGGGGATCTCATCAGCCAGCCGCTTCACATGGGAGATAACGCCCACGACCTTTCCGTTGGCGCGAAGGCTCTTCAGGGCTGCCACCACCCTGTAGAGCATTTCCTCATCCAGGGCGCCGAAGCCCTCATCCAGAAAGAGTGACTCGATCTTTCGATGCCTGGCGGCCATCTCTGAAAGCCCCAGCGCCAGACAAAGACTCACCACGAAGGACTCTCCGCCCGAAAGCGTCTTGACCGGGCGACGGGTCCTGTCCTGCAGGGAGTCCTCGACCTCGATCCCAAGCCCGTCCCCTTCGACGGAGCGCAGCAGATACCGGCCGCTCAACAGGGCCAGATGCTCATTGGTCTGGTCGAGCAGCCGAGTCATCATGAGCCTCTGCCGTTTTCGCTGGGCTTCTGCGGCGTCCCGTTCACGGAGAACCTTTTGCTCGGCGAGGATTTCGTCCACCAGCTTCTCCTGAACCGCAATGGATGCCAGGATCTCTCGCTGCCCCATTTCGGCTTCACGATATTCGGTCAGGCGCCGCTCCTCTTCATCCCACCTGGCCTGGATAGCGGCGTGGATCTTTTCGCCTTCCTCGAGCTTCGCCAGGACGGTCTCGAGGGTCTCGAACGTCAGAAGCTCCGCCGACATTGCATCCAGGGCGGCCCTCAATTCCTCCGCCCTGGATTTCGCGGCTGCCAGCTGCTTTTCAGCCGCCGCAACCCAATCCAAAATGGCCTGTGAGTCATCGAGCACTTCCAACTGAGCCCTGACGGTGCCCACATCAGCAAGACCTGCAGCCGCCATTTCCTCACGCAGGCCGGCCTCCGCCTCCCCGCAGGCCGACTCGCTCTGCTCGACATTCTGAGCCCATTGAGGCAGCATGAGCTTCCCTTCCTCGAAGGCGCCGCGCAGCCGCTCCACCTCCTGGACCAGCGCCCTCTCCTCCTCTGCGAGCCGATTCATTTCGTCCTCCAGGACCTGGCGCTCGCCCTTAGGGTCCAGCATGCCGTAGCGGAGCTCCCGCTCAGCCTTGAGGGACGCGAGCCACGCCTGCAGTGACTCGGTCTCCGCCGCGAGACTCTGCGCCTCCTCGACGAGCTGTTCATGCTCCCGGGGAAGGGCTTCTCTCCGGGCATTGAGATCCTGAAGCTCTTCGCCAAGCCTTTCCAGCTCGCTCCGCTGACGCAAATACTCTTCCCGGCGCGTCATCAACCGTTGGATCAGCTCTTTCCCGGTCCCCGCATCGGGAGGCGTTTCGCCGTAAGGCTGGATTCGGACACCGATCCCCATGCGGATGGATGCGTCCTCTTCCTTCAACTGCTGAACCGCCCCGTCGATCTCCTCCAGCACCCTTTGGCGGGCCTCATGCTGCTGGCGCGCCGCATCCCGCTCGCTTTGGCGCCTCTGGAGCTTCTCCTCCCGGCGACGCAGGGACCAGCCCAGCCAGACGTTTCGCCATTTGATCCACCTGGCCGAACGGAGGTTCGAGCTCCATCGCTTGATGTCTGCCTCCAGTGAGCGGATCTCTTCCCGGACTGCGTCGGCACCGCGCAGGGTCCAATCCAGCCCTGCCCTCTCGCACACCCGGGCCCACTGCTCTTCAATAGCCTGCAGTTCGCCGGACCGTGACCGAATGGAGTCCGCTTCGTTCTGCAAAACATCGAGAGTGCTCCTGAGGCTTTGAATCCTGCCGAGCCGCTGCTCCTCGATCCGATCCAGCTCGGAGAAGTCGGGTGATTCCTGCTCAACGAACGGATGGTCTTCGGAACCGCAGAGCGGGCAGGGCGCACCGGCTTCCAGCGCCGCGCGCTCGGCACTGAGCCTTCTCACCAGGTCGCGCCATCGGATCTGCCCCTCCAGTTCTTCCAGAGCAGCTTGCTCGAGGGTCAAAGCCTGGCTCGCCGAATCCCGTTCGGCCTCGATCCTGGCAAGCTCGGAGGCCATATCGACGGTGAAACCGAGCTCCTCGGCCTTTCGTCCGATCTCCGCCAGTTCTCTGCAGGCCGAGAGCTTCTGTTTGTACTCCTTGAGCGCAGCCGCCAAGGCCTCATAACTCGAGTGCTCCAGCAGCTCGTCGAAAAGCCTTTCCCGGTCGGCCTTGCGCCGATTCAGTCGATCGGCCTTGATTTGCACTTTGTGCGAAGCACGCTCGGCCTTTTCCAAGACTTTGGCCGCCTCGCGCTCGACCTCTGCGGCTCCCTTGCGCTGAGCTCGGTACTGAGCGGTCTGACTCTCGATCTCACCCAGTCTCCCGGCATCGGCACCAAGGGCTTCGATATCGGCGCCGAGCGCTTCATCAGCTCTGCGGCGGTCCAGCCATTGAAGGATTTCCTCGCGTCGGCTTTCGACCCCGGGCAGGCGCTCCTCCACCTGGGCCTGCTGCTGCAGATTCTCCTTCAGGGACCGCTGCACCATCTCGTAGCTTGAAACCATGTCCAGAAACCGCTGGCTTTCACCCTCGATCTCCCGGTCGCTCTCCAGCGCGCCATCAAGCTCGCCGCCGCGCTCCTGCAACTGAAGGGTAACCTCCAACAGATTCTTCGAGGTTTCCTGGAGCCGCTCTTCCCGCTCAACCAGCTTAGCCTCCTGAGCGGGCAAATCCTGTTCAATCCGGTCCAATCGTTCTTTGGCCGCATCCAGTTCCGCACTCAGGCCGTCCAAACGATCGAGGCTCCCCCGCAACGGTGCAGCCGGCCAGGCCCGCTCCAATTTCTGCGCCCCCAGGCGCGCTTCAGACCACTCGTCTTCTGCCGCAGCGAGGCCCGCCGTGGCTTCGAGACTGTCCGATTCAAGCCTCTGGTGCAATTCCACCTGCGCTTTGAGCTCCTGCAGCTCCCTCAATCGTTCCCCGGACTTCCCGAGCTCCTCTTCAGACTCCTCATGGGACTGCCTCAGTTCGGTGAGTCGCGATTTATCCGGCATCGGAAAGGTGGCGGCTGCTTCCCTGAGCTGAAAAAGCTTCTCTTCCTCTTCACGGGCTCTTCTGGCAATGGAGTCCTCCAACTCCTCGGCCATCTCGGACCCCATGACCTTCTCGAGAATCTCCGCCCGCTCGTTTTCGAGGGCGTTCAGGAAGGCAGCAAAATCTCCCTGGGCCAGCAGAACGGAACGACAGAAGCGCTTGAAATCGAGACCCGTGAGCTCGGCGATCCGGCCTCTCACCCGGATCATCCGGTCTTCCAGGAGGGTCTCGTCGCCATTCTGGATGCCGGACAACCACATTTCGGGGGCCTCCCAGATCCCCCCTGACTTCCGGACCGACCAACGGCTTCGATAGGTCGTGTCCCCCACCGAGAATGTCACTTCCGAGGAGGCCTCCTCAGACGGCCAGGTCAGCATGCTGGATTCCGGACTGCGGAGACGGGAAGTCTCGCCATAGAGAGCAAGGGTCAACGCATCCAGAATGGAGGATTTTCCCGAGCCGTTGGGTCCAACGATGGCAAAAAGGCCTGTGTCGGAGAGGGGCGGCCGGTCGAAGCGGATTTCCCATTCGCCCAGCAGGGTATTGATATTTTTAAGTTTAATTGCCAGTATCTTCATGGTCTTCCTCCCGTTTAACCCATCCCGGTACCTCTCGAAATCGACACTTGCAGGGGTCAACCAGCAGGCCTCTGTGGTCTGATGCTCCATCGGATACCACGGCCCTGCCGCACCGGAAAAGGATAAACAGCAGGGGGGCTGCCAGAAGATCTTGTCAGTATCTCAGGATTGTGGCCCACGATTCAAGTGACTTTCGCACCACGATGATGAACTGTCTTTGACAGTCGGAGGGATAGTCCAATAGAATACGCGGCAATGTCGGCAGGCCGCCCATCCCGGCGGTCCGCCGACATCTCGGGACTTGTGCGGCGCGTGTTTTCAACCGTTTTCCCAATCGAGCTCAGGGCAGGATCGAATCCCCCGAAGTATCCAGAACCCGAAAAGGAGCAGTCATGACGGATCAGTTTTCCAGGCCCAACGTGGAGAAGACCATTTCGACCGTTTCAGAGACGATGATGCAGGTCATCACCAATCCCGTGGGGTTTTATCAGTCCATGCCCAGGAGCGGGGGGTTTGTCGAACCGCTCGTCTTCGCCATCATCATGGGCGTCATCGGAGGGGTGCTCCAGGCGATACTGGGAGTTTTCGGCATCGGCTTCGCCGGCACCATCCTCATGGCCCTGGCGAGCATCATCATCGGCCCCATCATGATCGCCATCTTTGGATTCGTGGGAGCCGCCATCCTGTTTGTCATCTGGAGGCTTCTGGGCTCTCAGCAATCCTATGAGACGGCTTACCGTTGCGGCGCTTACGCCACAGCCGTGACTCCGGTGACGAGCATCCTCAATATCATTCCCTACATCGGGCCCGCTCTGGGAGTCGCCTGGATGGCCTATCTCATGATCATCGCCAGCATCCAGGTCCATCAAGTGAAGCCCAAGATCGCCCTCATCGTTTTCGGCATCCTGGGCGGACTGCTCGTGGTGGGCTCCATCGGCTCTCAGTTTGGGGCCAAGCGGATGGAAAAGCAGATGGACAAATTCCAGTCGGAGATGGGCAAGATCGATGAAATGAAACCGGAAGAGGCCGGCAAGGCCATCGGCGAATTTCTGAAGGGCATGCAGGACGGCATAGAGAAGAAATGATGCTGGATGCTGGATGCTGGATGCTGGATGCTCGTTGCTGGTTATTTGATGCTCAATGCTCGACACCCGGCACATGGAGCCCCTGATTTGAAACCTGAAACCTGAAACCTGCGACTTGCGACTGGAGAATCATCCCCCAATGGCCACCATCGGGCGGTTGATACACCTTCGGATGCCGCCCGGTGAGAGGGCATGTTTTTCGGGCTTGGCGAGAATGGCCGCCCGAATCCTCTCCAGCAGAGCCGTATCGGACGCTCCCCCACGCAGGTAAGGCCGGAGGTCCGTTTCGTGGTTTGCAAAAAGGCAGGTCCTCAGCTTGCCGTCTGCGGTCATCCTGAGCCGGTTGCAGGTCGGGCAGAAATGGTGGCTGATGGGACTGATGATCCCGATCTTCCCAATGGCCCCCTCGAATTGGTAATGCCGAGCGGGGCCGTTGCTGTGGCTGCTGTTGACGGGAGCCAGTGGTCCCACTGCAGACAAGCGTGCCAGAATTTCGTCGGATTCCATGAAGTGCTCGTCGGGCTCGTCCTCGTTCATCGGCATGAGCTCGATGAAACGCACGTGGAACGGATACTCAAAGGTGAGTCTCGCCAGTTCCTCGATCTCGTCATCATTGACCCCGCGCATCACGACGGCATTGATCTTCAGGGGAGAGAGCCCCACCTCGGAAGCCTTCAAGATGCCTTTCCATACCTGGTGAAAACAGTCCCTGCGCGTGATGGACGCGTATTTCTGAGGATCCAGGCTGTCCAGGCTGACATTGATCCGCTGGATGCCGGCCCTCAGGAGCCCCTCCGCATGCTGCTCCAGCAGCACACCGTTGGTGGTGAGGCTCACGCTTTGAATCCCGACCATCCGGACAATGTTCTCGCAGAAATACAGCAAACCCTTTCGAACCAGCGGCTCCCCTCCGGTGATGCGGACCTTCGAGATTCCCATGCCCACCAGAACCTTTGTCAACTTCAGCATCTCTTCGTAGGTGAGCATGTCCTCGTGGCGAAGCTTGGCAACCCCCTGGGCCGGCATGCAGTAATGGCAGCGCAGGTTGCAGCGGTCGGTGATGGAGAGCCTCAGATAGTCGATGCGGCGCCCGTACGAGTCGGTCATTGTGTCGTTCATTCACATTCCTGCAGCAGATCGTGGTCCGTCCCTACATTGAGCTCTGGTATTGGCCGGGAACTCGATCATCATAATACTCTACCGGCTCAATGGAAAGAGGGGCGGGAATCCCTGGAACTGCCCGAACCGTTCACAGCAGTCCCTGAAGCCGCTCGGAGAGCAGCGTGAAACGGTGCTGCATGCGGTCGTTCTTGATGGCGATGGCGAGCGCCTTTTTGCTTCCGACGATCACAGCCAGCTTGCGGGCGCGGGTGATGGCCGTGTAGAGCAGGTTCCGCTGAAGCATCATGTAGTGCTGTGTGAGAAGAGGAACGACCACTGCGGAGTACTCGCTCCCCTGGGCCTTGTGGACGGTGATGGAGTAGGCGAGCACCAGCTCGTCAAGCTCCGAGAAGTCATAAGGAATCTCCCTGCCGTCGATTTCGACCCTCAGCTCCTGCAGTTCCGTGTCGATCTTTCGGATGCGGCCCCAGTCGCCGTTGAAGACATCCTTGTCGTAGTTGTTCCGAATCTGCATGACCTTGTCCCCCACCCGGAAGATCTGCCCCGCCCGGTCGAGGCTCTGACCCTGGGGATTCAGGACCTCCTGAAGGGCCGTGTTGAGTCGATGGGAGCCGACGATTCCGCGGTTCATGGGGCTCAGGACCTGGATCTCGCCCACGGGGTCCAGACCGAACCGGCTCGGTATGCGATCGGTACAGAGCTTCAGAATGAGCTGGAGCGTTTCTTCAGGATCCGTCTTCTCGATGAAGTAGAAGTCCTGCAGCTCTTCGCCCTTCTCGGGAATTCTTGGAAACAGACCCTGCTGGACGCGATGGGCGTTCACGATGATCTGGCTTTCCCTCGCCTGCCGGAAGATCTCCATCAGTCGGACCACGGGGAACCTCGCACTTTCGATGAGATCCCGGAGCACATTCCCCGGTCCCACGGACGGCAGCTGATCGACATCCCCCACCAGGATGAGGGTCGCCTGACCCGGAACGGCCTTCAGGAGATAGTGGGTCAGGAGAACATCCAGCATGGAGCATTCGTCCACGATGATGCAGTCGGCCGAGAGGGGCTTCTGTTCGTCCCGAAGGAACCTGCCGGCCTGTGGGCTGAATTCGAGGAGGCGGTGCAGCGTGCTGGCCGGATGGTTTGTGGCCTCGCTCAACCGCTTGGCGGCCCGGCCGGTGGGAGCCGCGAGGCAGCATTGCCCGCCCAGCTGGCGAAAGATGGTGAGGATGGCGCGGACCAGCGTGGTCTTTCCGGTGCCGGGCCCTCCGGTGATGACCACCACCTTGTCCAGGAGGGCCTGGCGCACCGCCTGCTCCTGCATGGGGGCCAGCCGGAAGGGGAGCTTTCCCTGAAGCCACGCGAGGGCGGCATCGGGATCGATCTTCCGCTGGAGAGGGCGGAAGGCCTGAAGCTGCAGCAAACGCTGGGCAGCCTGGCTTTCGGCGAAATGGTAGCCACGCAGGTACACGGCACGGGTATCGTCCAGGCGGGTCGCAATCGGTTCGGCCACTTCCTGCACAACGACCTGCCTGGATTCCACCAGCCGCCGGAGGGCCGTTTCCAGCACATCGGGCGGAATTTCGAGATGCGCCTGCGCCCGCTCGAGATGGGTCTTTTGCGGCAGGCACACATGACCTTCGTCGGCAGCCTGGTGAGCGGCATACAGCAGCCCGGCCTCGGCCCGCTCCACCGAATCATGGGAAAAGCCCATCTTGAGGGCGATCCTGTCTGCCGTGAGGAACCCGATGCCCGTGATGTCCGTGGCCAGGCGATAAGGGTTCTCCTGGACCATCCGGCGTGCATCGCCGCCATACTGCTTGTAGATGCGCGTGGCATAGACGGGGCTGATCCCGTGCCCCTGAAGAAACACCATGAGATCCCGGATCTCCTTCTGGTCGGCCCAGGCGCGGCGGATCTGATCCAGGCGAACCTTCCCGATACCATCCACCTCCAGCAGCCGCAAATCCTCGGTGTCGATGACGTCCAGCGTCTCGGTGCCGAACAACCCCACGATGCGCCGTGCCATGACCGGTCCGATTCCCTTGATGAGGCCGGAGCCGAGATACTTCTGGATACCCTGCAGAGTCGCAGGCGCAGCCGACTCGTAGCGCTCGACCTTGAACTGCTCGCCATACCGCGGATGCACTCCCCAGGACCCTTCCATCTTCAGGACTTCTCCGGGAGCCAGGGAGGCAAAGCTTCCAACGGCCGTCACGAGGTCCCGCTTGCCGGGGACTTTGAGCTGGATGACGGAATAACCGTCCTCTTCATTGTTGTAGGTGATGCGCTCCACAACGCCCTTCACGGCGACAACCATGTCTCGTCGACCCTCGATCTCGTCAGCTCCCCGGAACCGCGATCCATTAACCTTTGACAATCCCCAGGCTCATGCTAATATATTATCAGACCGAATGGAAATGTCTGAGGAATCTAACAGGTGGATGGTCGACACTACATGATCAACAGCGAAATCACCTTCCCCAGCCCCCAAAGCGGACCATGCCATAGTTCAATTCATGCTTTTTTCAGTGTTTTCGAGGGAAACGTCGCAATCGAGAAACCCTTCACTCATGGAGAACATGCTGATGTCTCTTTACATCAAGACGGAAGATTACGGCAAGCATGGGATCAGCAAGTATTCCGACCTCGCTCTGATACGAGCGATTGTTCAGAAAGAGCTCAATATGGAAAGGGTGTTTGTTTCATTCGTCAATAAGCATGAGTACATCCGGGTGGATTTTCTCTCCCCCCGCCCGCAGCGCCCCCCGAAGAAACGCCGCTACCAGGCCAAGAATGCTGAGAAATCACGCCAGGCGTAAGCTTCAGGGGCACCAGTGGTGCCCCTTCTTTTTTGCCTCCCTGTCACCGCACCAGTACTTTGGACTTCCGGAAAATGAGGCTGACCCGAACGGCCGGTCCCGAATCTCATGCCAGGTCATCCCCAAAACTCTTGCAGTGAATGGATTGCTCAGCCAGAAACCGCCTGAGCACCGGCGACAGCAGCAGGTCCCGCTCCCTTTCCCGCTGGTTGAGGAGGCTTGAGCGAATCCGTATCAGGTCCTCATCCACGTCACCCGGATGGACCATCCATTCGCTGACGCCCGCAGGCAGCGCCCGAAAGACCCGACGGGCCGTCTGAAGATCCCAGCGTCCCATCAGCGCGGAACCATAGAACCTTCGGGGTGTCCGGAGTCCGGCCCGGCGGATCGAATGGCTGAAATGCGGGGACAGCACACGGGCGAGACCCGCCTCGCCCCATCGGCTGAGGATGTCGAGCAGCCCACGGGACTTGAACCCGGCTGAAACTTCCCACAGACTCCCCGTTGTGTCGAAAGGGTTGCGAATCCACAGTATGCCATAGCGAGCGGCCACCTGGAAAACGAGGTCACGCACCCGTGGAATTGCATGGACATGTTTGTGGCTGTCGAGGTGGGTAGGTCGGATTCCATGGTCCAGGACCTTTTCCACTTGCAGGCTCAGCTCTCGGTACAAGGCCTGCTTCGGGACATCTCCCCGGGCCATGGCCGCCATCAATCCAGACGGCCCTCGGGGAAGCCGGCCCCCTTCCGTGACCAGTCCGCCAAGATCCCGTGGATTCCCGACGGGCTTCAAGTCCGTCAAGACGAGATGAATGCCGACTCCGAGATTCTCGACCTTCCGCAGCAACGAAACAGCGTGCTCGAACGCTGCACCATTGGCCATGAGAGTGGTGCTCCTCAGGACCCCATGCGTGGCGCAACGAATGATGGCATCGTTGATGCCTCTGGTGTAGCCCATGTCGTCCGCATTGATGATCAGAATGCGGGATTCCATTGCTTCCTCCGATTTCTTCCCGGTCCCTCGAATCTGACAATTGATTATTCTGCGCTGATCCGGTATGCGGATGCAACAGACAATCATTTGTCGAAAGCTGGATTTGATCATCGATTTCGGAAGAACGCTTGAACCTGAGAAGGAGGGTAAGGCATGCGCAGAACTCTCATTTTCGTGGCCGCGCTGGGGTGTTTGCTCGGTGGTGCCGCATCCCAGGCTGCCGCCAAAGAGCTCCAGGTGGGCTTCGTCTATGTATCACCCATCGGCAATGCGGGATGGTCCTATGCCCATGACGTCGGGCGAAAAGAGGTCGAAGCCATGGACGGCGTGACGACCTCCTTCGTGGAAGCCGTCAAGGAGGGGCCTGATTCCGAGAGGGTCTTCCTGAACATGGCGCGCAAGGGCTACGACATCATCATCGGCACCAGCTTCGGGTACATGGATCCGATGCTCAAGGTGGCCAACCAGTTCCCGAACATCACCTTCATGCACTGCTCGGGATTCAAGCTGGCCAAAAACATGGGCCACTATTTTGGACGGATGTATCAGGCCCGCTACCTGTCCGGAATGGTTGCCGGCGCCATGACCAAATCCAACACTCTGGGATATGTGGCAGCATTCCCCATCCCGGAAGTCATCCGGGGCATCAACGCGTTTGCGCTGGGGGCCAGGGCGGTCAATCCCAAGGTCGAGGTTCGCGTGGTCTGGACCAGAACCTGGTATGACCCGGCGACGGAAAAAGATGCCGCCAAGAGCCTCCTTGCCGTGGGTGCCGACGTCATCGCCCAGCATCAGGACTCGCCGGCGCCGCAGGAAGCAGCCCAGGAGAAAGGCGTCTATTCCATCGGCTACAACTCCGACATGGCGACCTTCGCTCCCAAGGCTCACCTGACGGCGCCCGTGTGGAACTGGGGGCCGCTGTACAAGAAGGTTGTCGAGGAAGTCCGGAAGGGCACATGGAAAAGCGAATCCATCTGGTGGGGGATGAAGGAGGGGACGGTCGATCTGGCGCCCTTCGGCCCCATGGTTCCCGAGGATGTTCGGCAAAAAGTGAATGCGAGGAAGAAGGAGATCATCGAGGGAACCTTCCATCCTTTCTCCGGTCCGGTCAAGGATCAGAGCGGCACGGTCAGGATTCCCCAGGGGAAGTCCGCCACGGACGAAGAGATGTTGAACATGAAGTACTTCGTCGAAGGGGTCATCGGTACTCTGGAATGATCGATGGCTTTCCGCTGCGGGCAGCTTTGGCTTGCAGCGCCGGGGATCATTGCATGAACCTGCGACTGCGCACGCACAAAAGGCATGAGCCTCTGGGGTGGCTCTCTCTGCCGGTCTTCATGGGAGCGGTGGGCCTCTCGATGGCAATTTCCGGTATTTTCCTGGTCATCCAGGGAAAGCCTGCCGCCGCGGGCATGGCCCTGCTGGTGAAATCGGCCTTCTTTTCCCCCTGGGCTGTGGAGGACTGCCTCATCAAAGCGGTGCCCATCTTCCTCTGCTCCCTGGGCATCGCCATCGCTTTCCGCCTGCAGATCTGGAACATCGGTGCCGAAGGGCAGTACGCCCTGGGCGCCGTTGGGGCCACATGGGTGGCGCTCAACTATCCGGATCTTCCCGGATACCTGCTTCTCCCCGCCATGCTGTGTCTCGCCTCGGCTGCCGGCGGACTGTGGGGGCTGCTTCCCGCCCTTCTCAAGCTTCGGCTGCGGGCCAACGAGATCATCGTCACCCTGATGCTCAACTACATCGGCATCCTCTTCCTGGAGTACCTGGTCTACGGCCCCTGGAAGGATCCCGGCAGCTTCGGTTTTCCCATGACTCGCGAGTTTTCGCCCGCCGCCACCGTGGGACACATCGGGAGCACCCGCCTGCACTGGGGCATCCTGCTGTGCCTGGGAGCCGGGGTGGCGTGCTGGACTTTTCTCAGCTTCACCCGATGGGGATTCGAGCTCAAGGTCAGCGGCGAAAACCGCCGGGCGGCCCTTTATGCCCGTATCCCATACGATCGGCTGATCGTCTTTGTGATGGTGCTCGGAGGGATGCTGAGCGGCTGGGCAGCTTTCCTGGAAGCATCCGCCAACCTGAATCGCCTCCAGCCCGGTATTGTTGCCGGGTACGGCTACACGGCCATCGTCGTTGCCTGGGTAGCCAGGCTGAACCCTCTCGCCATCGGCGTCGCTTCGTTTCTCCTGGCTGGCTTGCGGGTGGGTCTCGAGACCCTGCAGCTGGACCTTCAGATTCCCGCCGCCTTCGGGCAGATCATGGAGGGCCTCATCCTGCTCACTGTGCTGGCGGGCGGCTTTTTCAGCCGGTACAGGCTCAGTCTGATGCGTTGAGCGAACTGCTGGATGCCGGTGCTCGCCCTTGGGTGCCGGCGTCAGGAGAGAAACCTGGTAGGGTCGGGCGGAGGTTTGTTCACGTGTTCGGTGGGCATATAAAGACGTGCCCACCCTGCCCAACCCTCGCAGTTCGCGGATCAGTGGGGTGGGCAAGGGCCTTATATTGCCCACCGGAAGGTGAAGCTGCACTTCTCGGTGGGCAACGCTGCCGCTTTTGCCCACCCTATCTGAGAGATTTCGTTGTCGTACTAGAAGCCCTGGCAACCAGGAGGTGCACATGACCCTGGAAATGCTGATCCCCCTGCTGGCCGCCACGATCCAGTCCGGCACCCCCATCCTCTATGCCACCCTGGGAGAGATCCTGACGGAGCGTGCCGGCGTCCTGAACCTGGGAGTCGAAGGGATCATGATCGTGGGGGCGCTGTCAGCCTTTCTGACGGCACGGCTCACCGGGGATGCCGCACTGGGTTTTTTGGCCGGCGGACTCCTGGGGGCGCTGCTGGCAGGGGTGCATGGTCTGGTCTGCCTCGGATTTCAGGGCAACCAGGTCGTCTCGGGACTGGCCCTGACGATCCTGGGCACGGGGCTCGCCAACTACCTGGGAACCCCCTATGATGGAGAGAGTGTCCAGGGCTTCCAGCCTTACGCACTCCCGCTCCTGTCGGACATCCCGCTGCTCGGCCCCGTCCTGTTCCAGCAGGACCCGCTGGTGTACCTTTCCTACGGCATGCCGCTCGTCCTGTGGCTGGGTCTTTACTACACGCGCTGTGGCCTGGGATTGCGCGCCGTGGGGGAGTATCCCGAGGCCGCCATGGCGGCGGGACTGCCAGTCGTTCTTGACCGGTGGCTGGCGATCCTTGGAGGAGGTTGTCTCGTTGGATTCGGCGGCGCCTACCTGTGCCTGGCTTACACCCACCTCTGGACCAACGGGCTCTCGGCAGGCCGCGGCTGGATTGCCGTGGCGCTGGTGATCTTTGCCTTCTGGCGCCCCTGGCGAGCCATGGTGGGGGCCTATCTCTTCGGGGGGGTCATGGCCTTTCAGTTCAGACTCCAGGCTGCAGGAACCCACGTTCCCTCCTCACTTCTGATGATGCTGCCTTACGCCCTGACCATCGCCGTGCTGGTGTTTTCGTCCTGGAAGGGACGCGGGATCGACGCGCCGGCGTCTCTCGGCGTCAATCTTGAGCCCGGGGATTGAGACCGGCACCCTCTTCGCGGTCTTCAACCCGTTCGCAAGGAAAAAAGAGCAGTCCATGAACGATCAACCACAGCGCTTCAAAAGGACCTATCCCATCTCCTGGGAGCAGTTGCACCGGGATTCGAGAGCCCTCGCCTGGCGTCTGCTCGAGCACGACTACTTCAAGGGGATCGTGGCCATCACGCGGGGCGGGCTGGTTCCCGCGGCCATTGTCGCGCGCGAGTTGGATATCCGGCTCATCGACACCGTGTGCGTCAGCAGCTACGACTGGCAGAATCAGCAGGCGGAGATCGAGATTCTCAAGCCCGTCCGCATGGACGGCGAAGGCTGGCTGCTCATCGACGACCTGGTGGACACGGGAAGAACCGCCCGAACCGTCCGGGAGATGCTTCCAAGGGCCCATTTTGCGACGGTTTACGCCAAGCCCAAAGGGAGGCCCCTGGTCGACACCTTCATCACCGAGGTCAGTCAGGATACCTGGATTCTCTTCCCATGGGACGCGGAATCGCAGTTTGCTCAACCCATCGTGGGCCAGAGGTAGATCCCGCTCATGGCTTCGTCCGGGCAGCCGCTCATCCGTCTCGAAAACATCAGCAAGTGGTTCGGGCGTGTCCAGGCCAACCGGGACGTCTCCCTCGAGATCCACCCCGGACGCATCAAAGCACTCCTGGGTGAAAACGGGGCCGGGAAGAGCACGCTCATGAGCATCCTGTCGGGCCGCCTTCAGCCTGACAGTGGCCGCATCATGCTGGACGGCGTCGAGACGGCCATCGACTCACCCCATGCGGCCCATCGTTTCGGCATCGGCATGGTGTACCAGCACTTCACGCTGGTCGAGGCCATGACCGTAGCCGAGAACATCATGCTCGGCCAGCCCGGGCACCTGTGGCTTTCTCCGCGCAAAGCCATCCGAGAGGTGAGCGACCTGGCCCGCACGTACCGCATGGACATCGATCCCGCCGTCCGGGTTGCCGACCTCTCCATGGGAGAAAAGCAGCGGGTGGAGATTCTGAAGCTGCTCTACCGTGAATGCCGGGCTCTCATCTTCGACGAGCCCACCGCTGTGCTGACCCCAATCGAGGCCGAGCAGCTGTTCGCCGCTTTCAGGAGGATGCGCGACCGGAGCAAGGCCATCCTCTTCATCAGTCACAAGCTGGATGAAGTGATGGAGGTGGCCGACGAAATCGCCATCCTGCGCAGAGGAGCGGTGACGGCCGAAATGGATGCGGGCGAAGTCCACTCCAAAGCGGATCTGGCCCGGCAAATGGTGGGAAGGGATGTGCTGCTCCAGGTCGAAAGGGAATCCGTGGAGACCCGGCAGACCGTCCTGCGCATCGAAGGTCTGACGGGGGGCGGACTGAACGATATCCACCTCCAGGTGCGACAGGGTGAAATCCTGGGCGTGGTCGGCGTAGCCGGCAACGGGCAGAAACCCCTGGTCGAGACCATCTGCGGTCTGGTCAGGCCCGATTCCGGGACCATCAGCATCCTCGGCCAGACCTGGGAGGACTTCTACGCGCGCCACACCTGGGACGGCAACCTCATCTACATCCCGGAGGACCGCCGGGGGCTCGCCACATGCCTGGACCTGGACCTGCTCGACAATTTTCTCCTGACCACGCGGCATGGGTTCACGAGAGGACCCTTCATCCAGCGGGAGAGGGCCAGGATCAAAGCCGAACAACTCATCAGCGAGTTCGATGTGCAGCCCCCGGATGTCACCGCCCTGGCCAGGCATCTCTCGGGCGGCAATCTTCAGAAGATGGTCCTGGCCCGTGAATTCTACCGCCGCCCGCGGCTCATCGTTGCGGAACAGCCCACCCAGGGCCTGGACATCGGCGCCACCGAGGATATCTGGAATGTTCTGTTGAAGGCCAGAAAGGAAGCCGGGATTTTGCTCGTCACCGGGGACCTGAACGAGGCACTCTCCCTCTCAGATCGGATCATCGTCCTTTTCGACGGCCGCATCACGGGAGATTTCGAGCTCGAGGAATTCGACCGCATCGATCGCATCGGCCGCCTCATGGCCGGCATATCCTGAAATGCAGTCCGCCGATCTGTGGGGATCGCATTCTCCGTTTGGACCCATTGGCCAGGCTTCCAGGCGCCGCTTCGCATTGAGCTTTCCATCGGGTCTGAACTGCGTTATCTTGCCCCTATCAAAGCCCGTCGCACCCCGCGAGCCCCCGTCACTCCTGCCGTTTCCTGTGAAACTGTTGAGCTTTGTGCGACGGGCATCGGGTGAATGCTGCGGTGGACGGGCGATGGAGGTGATCACGCGATCACGCATCCAGTGCGTGACGCTTCTCGAACGAGGCTGATATACTCGTTAAGGATCAGAAGTT
>Ga0105100_10000073_pt1 | contig 53521 bp, 38 predicted proteins | sample PPLLak12cMay2015_2_FD_87033 | JGI IMG/M metagenome (GOLD analysis project Ga0105100, IMG submission 87033) | Freshwater sediment microbial communities from Prairie Pothole Lake near Jamestown, North Dakota, USA - PPLs Lake P8 Core (1) Depth... | ecosystem: Environmental > Aquatic > Freshwater >... | reverse complement strand
CCAATGCGATAAATCCAAGGGTTGCTTCCGAATGTCGCGACAAATGACGTATCTCCTTGCAGGTCAATAGGATACAGCAGTTCTTAGCCTCGTGTTCTGTACAGATTCTTATGAGGAACCTTTAAAGAAGGGTTCACGCCAGCTTACACGAAAATCATGAGCCGTCTTGGCCTGATCATGTCGCCATTCAAAAATAATTTCACTACCGGGCAAAAATTCGTCCAGACTCCTCTTTTGACCAAAAAGAATTAGTGAAGCATAATTCAATCCTTTGTCCGATAGGCATCCAATGGCCCTCATGAGCTTTTCGATGGAGAATTTGTTATACTCTTCTCGCTTGGATTTTTGCACCCATCGCTGACAAAAGTTTCCGATTGCATCTTCATCTAAATCTGCTAGCCCAAGCCCCGGGACAATTTGCTCTGAAAAATCCGGCTCACCCTCATTGAGAATACGCCGCAATGTTTGTTCATCCATTTCAGTAAGCGATGCTCCTGCTCGCATCGGATAGGTATAGCGGCCCGTTGATCGAACGGGCCTGCCGAGAGGACGGGGCGGTACATGAAAAATCAGGACTCGCTTATTCTCAACAAACAACTCCTCTATATCCACTCGCACACCAATTTTCTGCAATATCTCCTGAGAAAGTCGATTGTGGGTTCTCACAAACGCTTTTGTCCCAACAATATCTCCCTGATCATTAACGCCGAGAATCAGCTTACCGCCGCCTTCATTGGCCAAGGCCGCACAATAATCAGGCAGATCCTTATTGTGATTGAACTGGTTCTTGGCTTCTTTAAATTCGAGATTTGTCTCCTCCGGTTTAGCAAGCCATTTTCCCAACAGGTCGATCGTTGTCATTACACTCCTGCCTCAATAATCTTCATCATATCATTGGTGTTAGCGTCAAAAGTCGATATTCACGCCAAAAAATGCTGCTTTGGTATCAGAATCAACGTTTCACGATCCTTTTGACGCTGGCGTCATCATTGCGGAATATATCAACCACCTTGACCGCGAATAATTCCAAATAATTCAGGACAGCCAACCTGTTCTTTCACCCTTATTCATTCCGTTAGTACCCTTTGCGTTCATTTGTCCTTCGTAGCTTTAGCGAAGTAGGATTAGCGGTTACAATTTCTTAATCAGTGCCAATCCGTCGCATCCGCGCCAACCGTGTTCTATTCCTCCCCCTCATGCCTGTTGCCTTGTTATTTCAAAACTGCTTAGCAAAACCCTTGACAAGCTTCTCAACTGTCTTCCAGAATAACCACAAATCCACCCCCACCGACAACCCTTTAACATATTTCGTATCGTAATGTATCCATTCCTGAAAATCCTGTCCTTCCTGACGCGTACGGCAAATCTGCCAAAGCCCCGTGATCCCAGGCCGAACCGACAACCGCGCATCCCGCCATGGCGGACACAAAGAATTCTCTTTTCCCGGCGAAGGACGCGGACCGATCAAACTCATCTGACCCGCAAAAACATTGAAAAATTGAGGTATCTCATCAAGATAGGTGTCACGCAGAAATTTCCCAACGGTGGTAATACGGGGATCATCTTCTATCTTGAACTGCGGACCGTCAACCTCGCTCATCGCTTGCAGTCTGCTTTGAAAACTGTCTGCTCCTGTCATCATGGTCCTGAATTTCAGACAGTGAAATTCCTTGCCATGTAACCCTTGACGCCTGGCCTTGTAAAACACCGGACCTCTTGAGTTGAATTTTACCGCCATCGCCAAAAATGGAAGTACGGGGGCAAAAAGAATTATCAGTATTGTCGAACTGATAATATCGAAAATCCGCTTAAAAAACCTGGCATAGGAAAACCTCGGCCAAATACGGAAAATACTATTTCCATTCTCCCAGCCGAGAGTTCTCGAAGCAACATCGTATTGTAGCGGACCGTATCCATTCTCCTTTGACAATCTTTTATCGTTTAATCGGCCATCGCTTGTTATGACCCTGTTTTGCACAATATGTTTTTGGGGCACGGTAACGCCCGCCCCGATTACCGACGACTTGACAACTGCTCCCTGTTCAATTCTTACATTATCGCCAATAACCGCAGGTCCCAATATGATCGCACCGGGACTGATGTGGACATCCCGACCCAACAAAACTTTGCCAAACACTCGGGCCTCCTCAGATACCACGGCATTATTCGCCCCGTGGATTTGCATATAGCCCCGAAAGTTCTTGGGCCACCTCGCATCAAGACTGTTACTGACAAAAGACAGGAACCCGTTTTCGGTTTCCAAATCTAGTACTGATCCACCGATATTAATGCTGCGAAAGTGTAGTGATTCATGGTCAATCCTTGTCAAAACCTGTGAAAAACCTGATAGAAAGCTGGAAGAAATCGTTCCTTTTTCCAGGAATTTCTCCAAAATTTCAACATTTATGAACAAATGGTGCGGCCAATCAACCGGTCTTGCCGCATTTTCAGCGGTATCAGAGTACAAACGACAAAATCCAGCCACATCCCCCTGCGACGTAAGTCGCACCTTCTCCCGAAATGCCATCAATTCCGGACACACATTAACCGTTACCACATCAGCATTTATATCCGCCAATATACCAAAAAGCCATTTCGCCTCCGCACTAGTTACAAACCGACCATTAGTTATAACCACCCATCGCTTCTCCCCGCCATTGCCCACACCACCACACTTGCCCACACCACCATAACTGACAGGCACATCCTCCTCATAATAACGTATCCCACCTTCAACACAAGACTTACCTTGCCATTCTTTCGGCACGGCTATGATGGTTTCCTGCTTAGAGCCACCCAGGGTATTAGCACTCATTAATCCCTTAAGTGTAATTGTAGCAAAGGGTTCACCTGCCACAGCCATGGGAAAAATACCACATTGGCCGCCGGCGGAGTGGTTTCTATGGATGATAACAATTTGCATATTTCTTATATTTGCCTTTGGTTATAACAAAGGTTATCCAAAGGGGTTACGAAAAAGGTTTTGCAAAAACCCGGTTACGAGCCAGCTTCGTCGGTTTTGCTGCTCTGCGACTGTACAGATAGTAATAACGGTCTTGAACTGGTTGGGCTGCTTTTGCCTTTGGTGTCGCCGCCGTTACCGCCATAGTAACCATAACCATAACGGTGATAGCTGTACTTAGCCGACACATTGGAGAGAACATTTCCCAGTATCTTAACGTTTACCTGGGCCAGGCGTTCCAGGGTCTCCTTCAGGTCGGGACCGGCAGATCGACCGGCTAAGCTGCTCAGGACCACAGCATCGGCCATTTTGGCCCATAGCAGCGCATCGGGGGCGGCCAATACCGGAGAAGTATCTATAATGACATTGTCATAGTTTCGACTGATCTCATTAATAATATTTGCCGTCTCCGGTCGTGCTATTTGCTCAATTCCCGCGGCATTGTTTCGTCTGTTCGTTACCAATACATCCAAGCCAGTCAATCGTAGTGTGTGAATGGCTTCTTCAAATCGCGTTAAACCTAACAACACATCCGGCAGTCCCAATGAGTCTTTTGGGAGATTCAGGATATGAGCAATGTCAGGCTTTCGTAAATCACCATCGATTAACAGCACTTTGTTGCCTGCCTGGGCCAGACTTGAGGCCAGGTTAATTGATAGAGTAGTCTTGCCTTCCCCCATTCCGGGGCTGGTAATCACCAGCGTTTTGGGCATTTTGCCATCGTTGAGCAGTCTGAGATTGGTACGAATTGTTTGATAGTCATAAGCTATATGCTCAAGCAGAAGTGTTTTGTCCAACTGTTCCGTTCTAGTGGTCGTGCCAATTACAGGAACGCCAATGCACCGAATAATGTCATCCGGCGTATGCAGGCTTTTGTCAGCTTTGTCTCTGAGAAATGCCAGGAACATACCACAAGCCAATGAGCCAAACAGTATCGCGGCAGTAAATTTTATCCGCTTGTTAAGCATAAGAACGCTTGAGGCATTATAGGCAACAGAAATACGAGCGGGGCGTTTTCGCTCCATTTCCAACTCCTGGATACGCTTTCGAATAGTCTCATACAATTCTTTGTTGAGGATTAGTTGTTCCTGCTGTTCCTGAATAGCCAATTGTTTGCGGCCAACTCCTATCGTATCAGTGTTTTCCTTTTCCAGATTGGCCTTCAAGATTTTTTCATGCGATATAGTTTGCTCAAATTCTGTTTTTGCTTTAGCCAATTGCCCCTGACTGCTCTCGGCCAATTCCCTGGTTATCATTTCGTCAAAGGTCTTCTCAAGCTCTTCACGCCGGTGCTTTAGTCGATCCTCAAAAGCCTTTAACATTTCAGTTTGTTGCTGTAGTTCTGGATTTGTTGGCGCCAGACTCTGTTGGGTCATAACCAACTTTTCTTCCAGTTGGGCTACTCGCCCGGTTAATGTCTGAATTGTCGGATCGCTGTTGATGAATGCATGGCGTCTCTCTATGAGCCCTTCCGGCATAATTGTTTCTTCATTTGTCTGTTCCAATAGCTGTACTCTTGATTGCAAAGCCAGTTTTTGGGTCTCTATCTTGGTAAGTTGTTGTAGAAGATCTGAAACCCTGGCCAGCATCATATCCTGCCGTCCCGTCAAAGCTATCGTTCCATATTCCTCACCCATTTGCCGTATGGTTTCCCGCTGTCGCTGCAATTCTTCCACCATCGCCCGCTGCTCGCTTTCCAGAACCTCCAGTTTCTGATTTCCTCCTTGAGCGGATTTCGATCCTTCTATGGTCATATAGGCTCTTATGAAAGCATCCACAACCTGTATCGCCTCTCTTGTGGACAGGCTTTCCATTGAGACTTTAATCAACTCGCTTTTGCTACCTGGAGAAACGGTAATGATTCCGTCACGTATAGCCCGCTTGAGAGCTTCAACTGGATTAACGTTTCTTGTCTGTTTTGAGAATAAATTTTTCTCCTCAAATAACATGAGTTTTTTATCCGCCAGATCATCCGCCACCCTTTGCAGCACTTGATCGCTTACGATGAGATCTGCCTGGGTATTCATGAAGTTCTGATACATGGGAATTACGCCTTCAGAATCCTTGTCAGTGAAAAGGATGCTGGGGATAATCGGCGCCACCCGGATTGCCGCTGTGGCCTGGTATTTGGGCTTAACCAGTAACCATACTGCCGGAATGGCTCCTCCGCTTATTAACACGAAGGTTATCAGCACAATGTGCCAACGGCGCAATATGCCACGAATCAAATCAGGTGAAGATTGGCCTTGTGGCTCCGGGAGTCCTTCGATATGCGCATAATCTTGTCGTATTTGCTGTTGCTGGTGTTTTACTAAATCGTCCATTGATTTTATCTCCAATTATACTGACATTATACCCAATGGGTTGATAATTCCTGGCAGGGCCAATTGTAATAACTCAAACTGACCGATTCTAACGAATCGTTCGGTTTGAGTAATAAGAAAACTGGCAAACTCAATCGTTATGAGCATATAATCGTTATTTTGAACGAGTGACCAGCATTTCTTCTCTCTTACGATCAATCGGAACAGTAGTTATTCTTGTCAAAACCCATAATTCGAAAACAACTATCGCCAGAGCCAAAGGCATCATGGCATATCCGCCAAAATCATGAAATAGCTTTTCCCAATATTCACCTTTTAGCATGGTAAACACAATGGAAGTAATGGTTAATCGCACCGTGTTGCAAAGCAGACCAATCGGCAAGGTCGAGAGCAGAAGTATCAGTTTCTCCCACCAGGCTCGCTTCACCAGCAAAATTACCAAACCGCTGATTACGAAAAAGGATGTTACCATTCTCAACCCGTTACATGCCTCAGCCACTGCCACCGTTGTCTGGCCCAAATGTATAACATTTCCTTCTGTGGCCACCTCATAGCCTAACATTTCCAGAGAGAAAACCGCTGAAGATGTGGCCAGGCCCTGTAATGGCAAGGTGATCCTTGCTTCAAACGACTTCGGCAAAGGCAGCATCAGGCACAAAAACAACAATAGCGTCAGCGACCTGCGAAACACTCCCCAGCCAAACAAGAGCAAGACTAAAGCAGCTATACTAACTACCAGCGAGAGTCTTTCCGCTGAGCTGTACATAAAGAATAATCCGAAATATCTCAATCCTTGCGCCGCAAGAAACGCCGGCACACCCCACATCGAAGGATGAATTCGACATCGGGTGATTTCCTCCCGCCGTGACCAGGCAATATAGATAGCCATAAGGGGGACAAGCAGCCCACAGGAATACTCATCGCTTTGCATCCATATTTTCCAGAGATCCGCAATTGTGGGCCAGTAGGACCAGAGGAAAGCGATAAAGATTGCAGCTACTCCCAGACCGGTCAAAACCTTGCTTCCAGCCTTTTCGTTTCCGAATCGTCCAAAAACTCTTTGACTGACTGTGTTCTTGGGTTTGGGCCAAGAGGTTTGCGTTTGGCACACTGTTTTCGTTTTTTTCCCCTGAAATGTTTTGTTAATAAAATTTGACCATACGCCCCTGGAGATGTATGGTATGATCTGTTCTTCAACAATTGAACCGTTAGCCAGGCGGGCATCACTGTCGATTAAACATCTTTGAATTTCACATTCTGCCCCCACCTGTGCGTTATCCCAGAGCACACTGTCGGCCACCAGGCTGTTTCGGTCTATTGTGACATTCCGCCCAATCATAACCGGTCCGAAAATAACAGCTTCCTTTGCCACCTGGGTTCCGTCGCCAATCATAACCGGGCCATATATTCGAACAGTTTTATCAATTCGGGCAGTAGGACTCATCCAGACATTTCCAAAATCATGCGATTTCTTCAACGGCAAATCAATATCCCCCTTGTCGGCACTGTCAAGGTAAACAGCTATTGCCCGCATATATCCAGTCCAATCACGAAAACTCCCCACGGATCGAGTGAGTCTTATCACCGATACTTTTTTGCCGGCTTTCAATAAAGCAGGTATGAGAGTTTCCTTGATGTCGCAATAGCCTTCTTTAGGGATAAAGTCCAGAGCTGATGATTCACATAGGTAAATTCCTGCTGATTCACTCTCTGACTCGTCTCGGTCAGGCTCGGGATGCAGCACTACCGTCAAATCAGATTTCGTATTGTGATGCTTCTTTATCACTTCATCGATGTCTGGGGGACATACCATACCGGCGTGGATGATTAGAAGTGATGATGCATCATCATCTGTGACCGCTTGGCGAACGCTTCCGGCAGTACCTAATGGCATCAATTCGTCCAGAAACTCCAGCTTTATGCCATTTCGGATGCTGATCGATTCTTGTAGTCGTGAACTGCCGCCATCGGAACAGACCACAGCGAGGGTGATGCCTTGCCGGGATAGCCACCGCAGTATATGTTCCAGTATCGATTCGCCCACTATCGGCCATAATACCGGTGGCCGACGCGTTGCTAACGGGCAACGCCCAAAATCCCGACCACCCGCCAGGACTATTGCTTTTATGTTTTGTTTATCGTTAGATTGTCTATTCATCATTATAACGTTTGCTATTAATCCCCATCATTTGACATTAGTGGTTAGTTTTCTCAAGAATTGTGCAATGCGCTCCGCTACCACCTGGGGCTGAGCCTGGCGATTGCGAGGCACAAAAGTTTTAAGCTGTTCTAGTTTTTCCGGTATTTCCTCCTCTTCATACGCTGCCAGAAGATGGCCCAACTGTTCGAATTTTTTGGCTATGGCCACCTGGTGGTCATTCACCACTTCTTTGTACTTCTTCCGTCGGGGCATCACCAGCAGCGGTTTATTGGCCTCCAGGGCCATGGTTATTGTACCCATTCCAGCATGACTGATTACACAGGATGCATCAAGCATATATTTGTCAAACAGATGTTTTTCAATGGAAGTGACCGCCTTAAAATTTTTCGGTTGATATTTACTGTCGCCGATCTGAGCAAATATCTCCTCGTCAAATCCATTCTGTTCAATTAACCCATCGATAGATCTAACCAAGCGATCAAACGGAAATTGTGTCCCAACGGTAAGAAAGATCATTCAATAGCCTCCAGCGACCAGTCTCCAGCAGCCAGTGAATGGTGAGAAAGCCTCCAGCGGCCAGCTAACAAAAGCATCCAGCCTACATTTCCTGGCTGCCATTTGCTGTTTCCTGGTCGCTGATTGCTGGCTGCTTATTGCTCCTTGCTATTCACGGTCATATCTCTGATCTGATTTTGTTGTAAAGGGCTATCAACATTTTACGTACTTCTTCAAGGTCACTTACACAACCGTTAAATTCTGCCTCTGGGATATAACCCAAATCTTTCGACAATAAGAGAAGGTATTCTACCTCGCAAGTTGAGCCTAACGCTATATTCAAAAAATGACTTCTTTCTGTTTGGCCACTTCGCCCATAACCTTCAGCAATATTGGTAGGAACAGAACTGGCCGACCGCCGAAGTTGACTGGTCAATCCATACAATTCATTTTTGGGGAAATGACCTGTAATCTGGTATATCGCTAAAGTAAACTTATGCGACTTTTCCCACACCTTCAATTGCTTAAAATCTCTCATTTCTTATGATCCTGGCTGCTGGTTGCTGGAGGCTGGCCGCTGATTGCTAATTGCTTATTGCTGGCTGCTATTAAATCACTGTTCCCACATATTCTGCGTTTTTGTAAGTATTGACCAACTTTGGCCACTGCAGCAGAAACAAATCCGCAATCCGATAGACCAGCCTCCCCGACAGGCTGGGCCTGTCCACATTGGTGATACTGTCAATCCATACTACTTTTGCTCCGCACAAGAACTTGGCCAAATAACAAATCAGGCAACCATGCAGCGCCCCGGTTGAAATGACCACGGCGGGCTTTTCTTTCATGATTGTGCAGATGCACCTACCCAGCACACCCAATGCCTTTACTGGACTATTCCGATTCGATTCCCCCACCACATAGGCTGGCGCCTGTCTCTGCAGTTTATCCCGCAGTACTGTTGTGGTGGTCACAAAAAACACATCTCCGCCCGCCCAACTGTCCGCCAGCTTGAGCAGTTGACTCATGTGGCCGCCAGCAGAGGCGGCCAAGCAGACTTTTGGTTTTGTCATAGTCATATTTGTATGTTCACCTCATACTCGGCAGGAATTCTGTTGCCTTTGAATACGCGTCCAAGCTGTTCTTTTCGAATATAGCAAACAAGCTCATCCGGTATTTGTCGCTTCTGGCCCATAAAATGGGCATAAATAAACCCCATTAGCCGAGCTATACCGCCAATCAAGCGAGGTGACTCCTTAACACATCGTCGCATAGATTTAAGTAGCATAAACAGCGGGTGCGTTGCTAAAAAGAATTCTCCAATACCCTGTCGAAAACGTATTTTAAGCATATTTTTCGAAGGCCCTGTTCCGAGCGGCTTATTATGTATCACCAATAATTCGTAAAATGCCCAGGTCTTCCAACTTTGTTTCCGAGCCATAAAACAGGCACATGTATCCTCGCCACCATATTTTAATGGGATGAATCCGCCAATCTGTTCAAAACATTCTTTGCGAAAAACCATAATCGCTTTTGCACAAGAACGCCGGTCGTATAAATGTTTTTTTAGCTTGCCATCAACTTTATCAGCGCAATTTCCGGAGGTAATTCCAAGCCTGGAATCACAAGAAAAAATTTCTTGTATCTTCTGATAGTAATTTTCCGGCAATGAAATATCTGCGTCGAGAATGGCTATAAAATCACAGTCTAATCGTTGGATATATTTTATCCCTTCCTGGATCGCGTAAACATTACTTGCATAATAGCTCTGGCCAGCCTCTTTTGTTCTATAAACATACCGAATCCACGAATGCTCAGCAGCGTAACGCTTTACGATATCCGCAGTCTGATCCGTCGATCCGTCATCGACGATCACCCACAACAGAGGCCGAACAGTCTGGGCAAGCACACTTTCGATCGTTTGGCCGATGTATTTATCTTCGTTATATGCCGGGGTAACTATTATATAATCCACAATACCCTTAATCCAAATTTATTGTACCGTTATATTTGATATCAATGCTTTAACCTTGCCGTCTTTTGTTCGTGGAATAACTTTTACTTCCTGCCACTTTATTCGCATATCTTTCGGCAGGTACATTCGGAACTGGTTTTTTGCTTCCATTAAATCGTTTTTGGAAAAAGTTTTACCGGACACATAACGTACAGTTAGGCAATCACGTTGATCCTGCACAAATTGCGATTCTATAATGTTTTCAATCCCACATATGACATAGAGTATTTGGATAAGCAGTGTAACTCCCAAACGCCTTCCGGAAGGAGTTATGATAATATCACCTTCTCTGCCTACTATCGAATCGATAACTTCCATGTTTCTTCCGCAAGGACATTTTTTTTCTGATTTAACCACAATATCTTGTGTGTCATACCTCACTAACGGCATTGCAAAATTCCAAAACCCAGTTGACACAATCTTGTAATGACTGTTTGCACCATCTCGAGCCTGAATCGGAACCATTTCACTTAATCCATACTCTGGTATAGTATGATAAGAACCATGCTCGCAGGTAAAAATATAACAAACACGTTCTGCAGAGCCATAAAAATCAAAGACTTTACAGCCAAATGCCTGCGACATTATCTGCCGTTCATATTCTGTTATATTCTCAGAAGTCGTTAAAACTGCCTTTAATTGCAGGGATATTTTTTCACTGATGAGTTTCTCCGCGAGGATGCGAATGGCAGAAGGATATCCCACGAGCACCTGTATCCCATAAGCTTTTAGCGTCTCCAAATAATTTTTAGCTTGGTCCAAAGAAATGTGGTGCGTAGAAAGCAATAATTCTTTCATAAATGGATCATAGGCATAAAAACAGCCCTTGTTTTTTTTGGGGTCAGCAACCACGCGACTCATAAGAACGGCTGACCGGTCGGATACGGAAAGACCAGCCCAAGACCACTGTCTTTTTACGAATGCGTGTTCATTCCCAATAGAAAACAAGTTCCTGTAAATGACCATAGGCGTACCTGTGCTTCCGCCTGTTCTGGCAATTCTTAGCATTCGCCTGGGGTAAGCTGATGAAATTATGGAATCACCAGCTTGTAGTATATCCTTTTTTGTAAGTATGGGGAATTGTTTTATGTCCTCCAGCTTTCTTATACTATCAACGGCTATACCACGTTCATCCATCAGTTGTCGGTAATATGGAACCGTGTTATAACAATGATGAATCAGCTTCCGCAACAGCTTCAACTGCAATGCTTCTAATTCAGAAGCACTAAGCCACTGTGTTTTATTCAACCACCTTCGGCGATACCAAAACGGACTGGCAAATCGCTTAACAAGCAATGTAAGAGCACCTTTTGCAGTAATTCTACAATTCATACTGATAAGTCCTTATCTGTCTGCCTAACCACACAACTCCCAAGGAACAACATTCGGGAATTCAGGGTCGAAACCACCGATTGAATCAGCCATTATATTAGATCATACGAGCGGCTTTGACTTTATCCACCTCCGCCATAATGATCTGCGTTTTAACGGAAGCCTGGGAGCTATCCTGGTGAACCATATTCGGTAATAACAGAGATTTATAAACCTCGCTAAAAATCGAAAGGCAGCTACGCGGATTACTATAAATGGTTTGCGCCGAGTAATATAGAAATTTGCGACTGGGAATAAGCCGCCGCCCAGACGCAGCTTATGTTCATACTTTCCCCGCATACTATCGATGTATTGAACGTGTTCCCCCATTGCTTTCTTGACCAACTCGCTGAAGACAATTTTGCCTAAACTTATGTGTTTCAATGCTGTGGAATCTGAACGGGCATTCAGTATCTCGAAATAGTTATCTGCAACTTTATAACAATATTCATATCCGAGACAGTGGCCATCTATATGAACCTTGAGCAATCTCAGCCTTCCCCGTTTTTGTTGTACTTCTGCCAACTCAAGGTGAAACATGTGAGCGTCAGGCCAGTCACCAAAATGTCCCGCTTTCCCCGCTCTATGCCAGTGCAACTGATGCATTTCCGCGAATTCCTTAAAAGCTTCCCTAATATGATTCGTATCTACGAAATCTGAGTGTACCGACTCCGACTCGCAGTCAACAATCTTACCCACATATCTATAGTTACGCCTGATGTCCCCTCTGTCTCTTTTACTGAGATTGGACAGATAGGTGTCCCAGCCATCGGTCAGTTGAAAATACGTTTGAATATTTTCCTTTTTAACCAAAATTGTGGAAGTAGCACCAAAGAACTCCACTAAAGTATCCTTCAGCACAGTGCTGTCTTTATATAGACCGGCTATGGGTCCAATATATATAATATCCCAACTCAGTTCGCCAATTCTTTCGCAGAGTTTTTCTACTACTACTCGCATATAGCTACTGTTTATCGGAATACTGAATTGAAAGAGGCTAAAGTCTGATCCCACAATCTTACCAACACGTACCGCTATAGGTCCCAACCAAATTCTCTCAAAGAACATAGGAATTATACCGACCAGCTTTTTACTATTACGAAAGACAAATACCTTCAATTCGCGATTTCCCCCGTAATACTTCCACCACACCCTGCACCAATCGTAAGTCAGGAATATATCGCCACCATTATCCTCCACAAAATCATCCCACTGCTGCTGCATCGGCGTAAGCTCGTCGAAGGTATCAAATATCTCAACATGAATCCCTTCGCCAGTTTCGCTGCAGCAATCGCAAGTTTTTCTTTGCCCTACCGCCCCATGTGTATTTACCGTTTCACTTTTCATTTGATTTATGTCCATTTTCCGACAAACCGATAGGCCCGCTCCCCTAAATGCCAAATCCTTTTGACCACCGAATTTGTATATGTCTCAAAAGTCCCTATGTGGAAGACTTCTTCGCCGCCGGTCCCACGCTTAAAGTTGTAGACCGCAGGATTGTTCTCAGGATCAATGCCTCCGAGATCATATCTTTTCATTCCAGCGTATCTACTCGCACAGAAGGCTTTCCAGTAAACCAAAAATGATGAGCCATACCGCAGGGCATCCTCGCTATTTACCGCAAGTATATCCACAGCAGTATCTCCCAGATTGCTTGTGGCAAGAATTGTGATTGGTTCTCCTTGGAAATAAGCTGCGGTGACGGTCATCTTTTCTTGGGGTGACAGAATACGCTGTGGTTGCACGAACTCTTGTGGGTTAATGCCATTGAAGCCCTTACGTTTTATCGCAGCGTCGTATAACCTCTCAAATGCATCAAAATGGTTGCTGTTGCATTCCTGTTCTATCTTCACTTGTACCTTCTCGGCTTTTTTAAGATTGCGCCGCCAGTTCCGGTTCAATTTCATTCTCAGGTCCTCCTCAGAACCCTCAAGTGAAAACATAATAGTGTGGTAAGGTACTGCTGCAGAGACACGCTCAAAGCCACCATTTTCAAGCATTTCAACCACTTGTCGGCCAATTAAACTGTCAATAACATTTGGCCTTAAACGCAACACGTTCACATACGTCCCAAGATAATCCTGCGTGAGTTTCTCAAAAGCCGCGATACTACAACTCAGTTCACCGTTTCTGCCGCGTAATAGTGGTCCCCATTGCATATAACCTATCTTGATTCCCAAAGGCCTGATTTTCTTAATGCGCACATGGCCCATAATACTGACGTGTCCGTTCTCGTCTTCGATAACAACGCGGTCCAGTTCTTGACCATCTATTTTTGCTCGCGACTGCTGATACGGCCAAGTTTGATATATGCTGTAGTCGGCGAAATCGCTTGCGTACCGCTCCCAATCTTGTCTGTCTATTTTATCGACGTATAATGTGCAAGGCATTGTATTGACCTCTCGGTATTAGTGAAAACGACTAAAGAACATTTTCTTAATAGTCCTCAAGAAGCCTACCACTTGGTATGCTCCACGGACTTTCAGTTTGAACTCAAACAAACTGTCCCCAGGGGAGACGGAAACACGCCCTATCTTCATACTATCCGTACGGCCATCAGCTACCCATGGCTCTATGGTATATCCTGAAAGATATCCAACCTGCCTGGCAACACTACAAACTTCGGAATCGTATATCCCATGTGGGTAGCTAATTCCACAAACTTCGTGTCCGGTGATGTTTTCAAGTGTGAGTTTCGACAGAGATAGCTCCCTCCTTAATCCACGGTTGTTTTGTTCGGTCAAAACACAGTGCGATACTGTATGCGATAAAAGCTCAAACCCATCTTTGTCAATATCGGCAAGTTGTTCTTTGCTCATCACCATTTCATTTCTATCTAATGAATCCTCAGGAATATCCCATTTCGGCGGTTGAGCGAGATTGCCCGTCGGCACAAAAACAGAAGCTGTTAGTCCGTGCCTTTTCAATACCGGCAATCCATTTTCCAAAACGCTGACAAAGGCATCGTCAAAAGTTATCGCCACAATTATATTGTAATCGACCGGCTCGACAGAGAGTATCTCGGAAACTCTTACCACCCTACATTTCCTTGCCAAATAACTCATCTGCTTCTCAAAAGCTTCGGCATCCTCTTTGCGTACAGCGTGATAATATAATACAATCCGATATGGCTTCTTTTGGACAAACGGCAGAATAACCGAGTAAACTATTGCAAAAAATAACCTTGCTATCTTTCCCATGCGAAACGACAGGAATATCTATGACTCCCTGCTTACCCTCTCTGGTTCAATTCCAAAAGCACAGTATTTGAATACACTCCAATGACTTCGGCTTTCCTTAAGATTATTATTTACATCTTTTCCTACAATTATTCTTCCTATTAACATCAACGTGAACGCTAAGCATCGCAATCCTGTGTAGGCAGTGAGGATCAGACGCGCAAGAAAATATTGAATTACGCTATGATGTTTCTTGAAGAAAAGCAAAACGCTTTTTTGCATTTGAACACACATTTTGACCTTGACTAAATCAGTACTTTTATTGCCGCCATCCAAGTGAATAATGCGGGCAACGGGAGCAAATACACACCTCCAACCATTTTTCTTGAATCGAAAACACCAATCTGTTTCTTCGGCATAAACAAAATAATCCTCATCCATCAATCCGACCTGATCAATGGCATATTTCCTTACCAGCATAAACATCCCAGATACCACATCGACATCCATCGGGGATGTCCGATCCCACCAGCCATAATCGATCCTTCCAAACACCCGCGAACGAGGAAACAACCGGCGCAACCCCATTTTCTGCAAGATAACCCCCCACGCCGATGGAAATGCAAAGCAGGTCTTTTGAATTTCTCTTTCGTTCTCCCAGACCTGACAACCCAATACTCCAATGTCTTGGTGGTCATCCGCATAGGAAATCGTTTTTTGTATCGCTCCATCCAGCACAATCGTATCGCTGTTTAAGAGCAGTACATATCGCCCCCCTGCGATTGCCATTCCCTGATTGTTGGCCGCTGCGAAACCTAGATTATTGGAATTTTCAATCAAGACTACCTGTGGGAATTCCGCCCGGACCATCGCCGCCGAGTCATCGCTTGAGGCGTTATCTATAACAACCACTTCATATTCAACCTCATTCGTCTGATCATAAATCGACCGCAGACAATTCCCCAAAATGTCCCGTGTGTTCCAGTTGACTATAATTATTGAAACGTCCAATCTAATCCTTATTATCGATTACCTATTTCGGCAAATGTTATAATTTTCATACTATTCTCTTTCGCTGTAGCAATTGCTTTTCTGAGTGATTCAATTACAAACTGATCTGTATTATTACTGCTTCTGTCAAAGTCATGAGCAAGAATTACACCGCCTTTTTTTGTTTTCAGCACTAATGCGGAGTATTTTATATTACGTTTATTCTTCATCCATGTATCACCAGAAACAATCGTCCAGTAGCAAATCGGCACTTTTTTAACCAATAAATAAAACAAGCTGATTATGTTTAGCTTTCCGTACGGTGGCCTAAATGGATATTTGCCTTTTGTTGCTCCGAGAGCATCGTCAATTGCTTCCCATCCTTTTTTGATATCCTCTATTACTTTAAATGGCGATACTTTCCAGTGATTCAAATGGTCATAACTATGTGAAGCAATCTGGTGATTCTGTGCCGCAATTTGTTTTATAATGTCTTCTCTACCCGGAATATTTCGGCCAAGCAGAAAAAACGTTGCTTTGATATTGGCCTCTTTAAGAATTTGCAAAACCTGAGGCGTTAAGCTGCTACCCGGTCCATCGTCAAATGTCAACACCAAGATATTTTCTTTGACAGTATTACGCTCCAACAACAATCGCAAATATCTACCACAAAGCCAGGGGAATACCCAATAAACAACTATTACAAGTAAAATAGTATAGAGACAAATCATTTAAAACCGTGCTATCTGTTTTTTAGTTCATTACACATACTCAACTAACCTAAAGCCTACCTTTTTATATAAAGAAATGGCAGGAATATTATTTTTAGCAACTAATAAGCCAACATAACGAACATTGTTTTTACGATTATAATCAAGGCAATACTTTGTTAAAATTTCACCTATGCCTTTTTTTCTATGGTCTGGATGTACAGCAAGTGATTCAATCCATGCCTCTTTATCAGAAGAACAATCCCCAAGTAATATTTTATAATTTACCTGCTTGTGTAACTTTGCAAACTTATGTAATGCAATTTTGATAAATTTATAGGGATTATATGTAGCTTTGACTATGATTTCATAAAGTGTTATCCTGTTACTTCGCTTGATGTCGCGAATATCATTATGGTCTGTAATCTCCATCAAAAACCCACAACATTGACCGTTTTGCTCTAATACCCAGATATGGCATGAATTTGTATTTAGCAAAGCATGAAAATAATTATTGGCCCATCTTGCAGGTTTTAACCATCTAATCGAATACTTAAAAGCAGAATTGGCTATTTCAGCTAAGCTATCAATATCTTGAAAATTGGCATTGCGAATATTCATTTTAGATGGCAAATCTTCAAAAATAGCTAAGGGGATAGAACTCAATTCTTATTTTGTTTTCTGTAAAAAGTTTCGCCATTTTCGTTTGACTTTATTTAACATTCTGCTTTTTATTAATAGGTATTTCAAAAAAATATTGGCTGCCGTAGTTACGGTATAAAGCAAATTAATGAAAATTGGATACATCCGAGGCGAAAATAGATAGGTCACCTTCGCCTCCTGCCAACATTTATCGCCATAACTTTTTTTATATTGAGCATCACCAAAACCAAAATCGAGATAATCCACACTGCCCTCTTTACTCAGATATTCAACTGCTTTCAGCAGTGTGAAAGTACCAATACCCCACTTCTGCCATTTTGAATCATAGGAGGTAGATTCACCATAGCCAATTTTGCCAATTTTAAGTATATACTCAAAAGCAACGGGGGTCTCATCTATATAAAGGACAAACAGTCGCAACCAGTCTTTTTCAGCAGCAGTTTTTAATAGAACCCGTGACTGCTCTGTGCCAACAATCCCGCCACCCAAATAAATCTGATAAGCATTTTGTGAGATATGTACAGTATCCTTGATTGCCTGGGGCACTTCTCCTAGTGTCCTGTAAACATGCAACTTGATTTTTCCAGGAAACGCTTTCGACAGTCGATTGAGCTTACCCCTAAAATCTTTGCGAGTATTTTTGGTACAGGAGGAAAGGAACTCCTCTAAACTATTCCGCATGGACATCTGCCAGTGTGGTTCAATCACCGGAAAATGATTACGAGACAAAAAGGGGACTATACGAAAAACCTGTTGGTAAAATGTTGAATCTATCTTTAGATGGTTAAAGGATATTACATCTATTTCCTTCTTTCGAATGTATTTCATTAGTTCATGAATTAAAAGAGAACTAATTTGCCCATCAGGCCGGCCAAGTACTCCGCCATAAACTACAGACATCCCGTTAAGCTTCGGTTTAATCAGGGTTTTGTAACCCAATTTCACAGGAATAGTAAGTTTTTCCTGCCGACCAATAATCATTGCCAGAGGTTGGCTATGCTGCTCCAACAATAAAATTAGCGGCGTGCATTCGAAAGCCTGCATCACAGAAAGATACCTATCAATATTGGCATTAATTGTCGGATATGATTCAGATGCCTGCAACGACTCCCAAGCCGAACGAATATTTTCAACTTCGGCAAAGGTATGGATTACACGGATTTGCCAATTATTTGAATTTGTTTTAGTCATAATTTTTTAGTTTTAAAGATATTAACCGCAAATTGCGCCGATCACACTTGCCAATCGCTGTTCTCTTAAATTCAAACAAATATTCTCAAAAAGCTTCTTTTGATACATAATGTAACCAAAGCGGACACAAAAAAGGTGGCAAAAATACCAAGCCATATCGATTGCTTAAAAATAATAAAACTTTCAAGCACATTTCCAACGAGTGGGTGAATCAAATATATGCCATAAGTCAAAGGTGCTGCAAATTGAGTCAACTTACCATAATGGCCATGCCACAAATGCGCAATACAGACCAGAACAGTCCCTATGCTATAGGGTAAAGCCAAATTCGTATATCCCATTTTGACGAGTAGCAAACACGATATAATTGCGACCGATGCAATTGTTGTCATTAGTAAAATTTCAGTCCTTTTATTTATAATATAGCAACACCGTCCGATCGCAATGCCAAGTGGCAACGAAGATAGACCGAAAAGCCACTGAGGTAGCGGAACGGGCATACTGTAAGACATTGTTGCAGAAGAAGCACCTAATGTTGCTACAGAAAAGAAAAGCATAGTCAACACAATAGTTAAATCTGAGATTTCTGAACTAAATTTGTTGATAAAATACAAACACAAAGCTATACCAAATGAGTATGGCAAATACCACAAATGGATTCTGGTACCAACCAGAAAAGTACTTGCCGAAAAATTCTCCAAAATCGGTTCACTTTGCAAAACAGCCTTACTTATCATGCATACACCATAAACAGCAGACCAAAAAAGCCATGGCAATAATAGTCGATAAGCTCGGCGTTTAGTGAATCCTGTAAAATCATGAAAATGGGAATATCTAACTATCAGCGAGATAAATACCAATAAAAAAATTGGCAAGCCTGCATAACCGATAGACCGCAATGGAGCATTTTGATTATGAAACCACACAATGCCAAAAGCCCCTAAAATACGCAATCTTTCAATGTTTGCTATTTTCTCATTGCGACGAATATTTTTAAGTTCTTCCATAAACGACAACTCGATTATTATCTTTTATTCTTTCCTTAGCGTCTTTGCAGGAACCATCTTATCGTTTATTGCTGATTGCGGAACAGACAAACTTCCGATTATTGCTAAAAGCAAATACCAAATTATAATAATCTGGCCGAAATACGACACGCCAATAAACATCATACATTGGGCAAACAGGCTAACGCCTAATGCCCACGACAGGGCCAAACGATATTTACTGTCAGCCTGTAATCGCCATAGCTTCCCTACCTTGCTAAAGGCGATTACGATTATCGCAAAAAATAAACACATCGTAGTGAAGCCGCCACGAATCCCCTCTAAGATATATTGATTGGTAACATCACCTTTCCAAATACCCCAGGATTCCACCGTCTGGCCGAAACAACCACTGACACACCAGTCGCCAAAGTGTATGATCGTCTGATTGATCAGATTATAGCGATGCCAACCAGTCGATCCCCCCACAGCACTAATCCGTGCAATCAAGTGCCATACCGGTGCCTGCATCATTATGTGTAAGACGATTAAGGTCAATAAAACGCCCCAGCGAACGCATCGCATTTGCCTACGCAGAAAAAACATCAAACCGCCAACCAATGCACTAATAATCCCCAGCGTCGGAGTACTTGATGCACAACAAATGACAATGACTATTACGCTCACGAGTCCGGTTATCACCCAGACGCGATCTTGAGTTGATTTCCACCAACGAGTCGCAATGAGCGGTATCACAGACGCCCAGAAACACCCAGCCAGAATTGGGTGCGAAAAGGCTCCCTGGCAGCGAAGACGTCCTTCCCGAATAACTGTAATTGCAGGAACGCCGCCAAAGATCGCAAACATATTCCGGCCTGTGCTTCTTTCGACCAGGGAAAAATATGCTACAGGAATGCTGATTAAAATAAATCCTAAAATTATACGATCCACATCTATCCAATCCCGAACCAGACAGCGAAAGAGAAAATACATTCCAAACACGTCAAAGGCAAAGCCAAGACGATTAACAAGGGCCGAAACAGTCCCATGCTGTATGACAAAAAAAACCACCGCACTAATGGTCCATAGTATCAGGGCCTTATCAAGCATCTGCCATGAAAAGGCCAGATGCTCATTACGAAGCAGCAACCGCCCAAAGCCAAACAGCACCATTATCCGCAAAAAATCAAAATCCAGCCCGACAACTACAATCCGCTGCGCCGACGGAATAAAACATGCCATGACCAAAAGTGGTACGGCAGCCCATCGCCGCGGCAACAGCAAGACGCAACTCCCCAGCATTGCAACCGCCAATAACCCCAGCGGATGAACCGTTGTATGCCCCACATAAGCGGATTTCCAAGTAATAAGGGTTTCTTCATTCATATATTATTTCTGAAAACTTGTGAAAGGCTTATACAATTTGCGAAGGATTATTCGCTTAAAAGTTCCCATAAGCGAACGTGTTTTTCCAATTACTGATAAGTCCCGCCAATTAGAGAACAATGAAAATCCCTTAAAACGCGGCATCGGAATTCGCATAGTACACATTGCCAACATTCGGCCACATAGATGACGGCGACGGTTCAGAAGAGATACCTGCGAGCGGGGCAGAATGTCCGGCTTTGCTTGTTCGAGCGAGACATAATCAGCCTGTATAGCCTCCTTTAGAAATTGTCTCCCTCGTGCTGTTCTAACCAGAACCAGCGAACGGCCGGGGTCGTTCGGCTCCGGCTGTCTATACCAAGGATCGCCGCAGGAAATATCGGCAAACTCACCCGTTGAATCGGGACATAGTCTGCATCTTAGCTGGCCATGCTTGCTGAGAATATCGCCCCAGGACTCTTCGTAAGTCATTTCATATTGTTGCCTGCTGCCGTCGTTGCGTACTATAGCGGTTGTCTTGCCCGGCCAGCCTTGGCCACGATACCTGAACTCCACCACTTCATCAGGCTCCAGACCAAATCGCTGCAATATCTTGTGAGTGCCTTTGGTAGTAGGTGTGCCGGCACAAAATATACTGATAGTCAGGCCAATTTTGGTTTTCATTTTTGGATTGATGGCTTGATATTTCTGCAGAGCCGCTACATCACAGGGTTTACCGATAAACACACAAGCCCCCTCAGCCTGCTCTATCAAATCAAGTCTTTCACAAGGGGTTGCCGGGGCGTATCTCGAGCCGGTGCAGGATATAAGAGAATCTCTATCGCGGCTGAAAACCGGGATGTTTCGCAACGGGTTTTCGGAGTCAACTCCTGTATGCAGCACACCACACGCCTTTTTACTCTCTAGCGAGAAAAGGGCCAGCGCTGTCGCCACTCCGCCGGAAGATCCCCTGTAACGAATCTCATCATTGACGGCATAGCCCTCCCATACCTCCAGTACTGGCCCCCATGCCGTTTTAAGCGATGGGATAGCACCAGACGGGAAAGGCTTATGTACCAGGCTAACACCAGGACACACCTGGACACAAGTCGAACATTTCCGGCATTTGTCTTCGTCAACAATTGGCCTGATGCCTCTATCGACTATATCCACAAGAGTAATCGCGCCGTTGGGACAAGCCTTACTGCACATTCCACACCCCATACACAACCGCCAGCCAACTACCGCATCAACCCGCTCTAATTTCATCCTGCTCACTGCTTATAAAATCTTCCAGATTTTGTTCTAATTCCTCTATACTCTTGTTCCACCACTTCGTATCAAGCAATTTCTTGATCTTCTGTTCACTAAACCGATATTTTATTATTTGAGCTGGATTTCCTACTACCACCGCGTAATCAGGAACATCCTTGGTTACTACGGCACCTGCACCAATAACAGCCCCATTTCCAATCCTGCTGACTGAAGGAGTAATGATAGCGTTCCTACCCACCCATACATCATTGCCGATTTCCAAGTAGCTTCTTTTTATTTTTTCATCCTTTACATATCCCAAAGAAGGATTGTAAAAGAAAGGGTGCGTAGATATAAAATCTAACGGATGGTTCCCACTGAACGCACAAACACCTTCAGCAAAAGAGCAATATCGGCCGATTTTTGTAAAGGCATTTATACGAGTAATATCAAAACATCCGTAACTATACAATCCGACTTCCACTTCATGATATTTGGCGTATATTCTACGTAATGTTACCGAATAAAATTCGCCTCCATCCACTTTTTTAACCAGACGAAGAATATATTTCCGCAAGCGACTATTTTGTATCTTGTAGAGGGTGTATAGTATATTAAGTATAGTGCTCACTATAGAATTTCCCCGCTAGTACGCGGATAAAGAACCTTACGACAAGATGTTACAGTTTTGCCCGCGGGAATTCCCGTACGCGGTGCGTATAAAATGCTTTTCATAACTGATATTTTTCTTAAACCAAAATACTATCTACTTGCCCTTTAACTTCAGGGATAATCTCTTCAAGGTTTCCTTGCCAGCTTTGCCGACTATCAAAAAATGTATTAATTCTATTGAGTATCGTAAGGCTGTCCAACTTCCGCATATCAGCCACATAATCCCCAATATTGACCGTTTTGTAAACACCCACAAATTTATCACTATATGCCAAACCGATCGCCGGAATACATTGGGACAGGGCCGCAATACACGAATGCATCCTTGAGCCTATAAAGAAATCACACTGCCCGATAAGGTGTTTTATCTGACACTGATCAAAGCGGCCCTCCGGGAGAATTACTTTTCCCCTACACTTTCCCGATAAAGTGTTATAAATCTCTTTGCAGGCGACCGGATCGCTTTCCACTGCCATATCATTTGCGGGAAACACATGAGGCACAAGTAAAACATATATATCCGGCATAGCCGTAAAGTATTTTAATATCTCGATCATCAGCTTCGGGTAATCAACCTTAAGCCCAAACATATTATCCTGAGTATATCCGCCGTTATACAGCAGGCCGCTGACATTAAGGCCTACAATCGTCCGGCCCTGCTCCTTAAGGTGCTCCAATCTACCAATTACCGGATTTTTCGGTCGGCGGGCATCAAGAACGAAGGCAACATCCGGCGAAAACCTGACTTTCTTGGCTACAAATTCATCCCCCAGCAATTCTCTCAAAGTATCCCCTCCCTGCTTATCCCGCGACCATACAACTTCACATCTGCGTAGGATATACCCAGCTAACAATCGCGTCAGAGGTCTTTGGAACGGCCCATAAGTCTGCGGCAGCATTATCAGCCTCTTTCCCGCCCATAAGAACAGCGATTTAGTAAGGAACCCTCGTATGAATCTTTGCATACCGTAGATGTCGCTGAAACTGTCACCGCCGGTAATATCCGCTGTCAACTCCGATCGAAATAGTGTGCCAACGGTATCCTTCCGTGCGACAAGTCTTCTCCGCAAACAATTAACCGGAATAAGTCTCGCCAGAATCACCCAGAATAATAATCTTAGATAATGATTCTGCGCTAATATGTTTGGACAAAATCGTATCGGCAATGTCTTTATGATGACATCACGCCCACGCACCTCAAGTTTGCACTCTCCCGGCTCGCGGCCCACGCCCAGCATAACGATCTCACAATCAGGCCAACGGTGCAGAATAATCTTGATGCTCGACTCGGCCAGAGCACTTACTCCCAGATTACCCGTATCAAAAGACGCTCCAAGTAAAACAGCGGTTGCTGGTGGACATTTTTGAGGAGAGGATTTTTCAGGCATGATTGCCCTCGGTAACGCTGTTCACTGCCACAGGCCCGAACAATCCCAGATGCTTACTGAAGAACAGCCCAGCAGCACAGCAGAGTAGGCAAAACACTCCACCCACTAACAATTTCAGCATTGCCATATCAGGGGCAAAGATATCAAACATCCGGATAAACAACCATGCCAGAATTCCCTCAATCGCTCCCCCCAGCCAACAATTCAAATAGCTCATTATGGAAAGTCCGATTACCTTGTGTACGATGGCCACCTGCACTGCCATAGCGACCAGATTTGCTGTCAGGACAGCCCCGGCAGCGCCGGTCATACCCCACCATTTAATAGAGGGATAAATCAGCATTATTAGGATTATAGCACGAATCCCCACAAAAGCACGATGTTTGTCCGGTTCTCCGATAGCAAAAAATACAGATGTAAGAACTATCCCCTGAACAATTACTAACATAAAAATACACATTAACCCAAACGCAAAGGCAACGGCGACAAACTGGCTACCATAGACAATGGACAAAATCTCTTTGCTACAACCAATAGCCAAAGCCAGCCAGGGGATCATCAGTATTGCGGTAATTGCGGCAATCTTCAGTACAGCCCGACAAACAACTTTCTTGTCGTTTTGCTTCTCGGCAAACGCTGGCAACAAAACCGGTGCCGCTATTCTTGCGAATAACTCCCTTGGTATCGTGGCCAGTGCCAAGGCCATACCATACATACCAAGTACGCCCGGTGCAACCATCCTGCCGCCTACCAATACATCAATATTCAAAGCGATATAGGCCAGCATGGGTGAGCCAAACAGTCCGCGGGCAAATTTAAAAAGCTGTCTAAAGCTGTCCCTGTCGAAGCTAAACTTGGGCAAAAAAGGACACAAAATAAAGGAAAATGCACATCGCATAGCCGTCATCGCGGCAAACCCGATAACCACCGCCCAAACATTTCGTATTGAAAATGCCAGTACGATAGTAATGGCCGTACCCAGGACAGCGCCGCCCTGCAACAGAAATACCGCCCTGCCAAAGCGAAATTCTTTCTCCAGCACATGTGCTCTCGGACTTATAAAACCATTAAAAAGTATCGAAAGAAAGGCCACCCGTACCAGAGTTACCAGCTCCGGTAAGGCATGTATTGCCAACACATCGGCTTTCCCGGCAAAATAAAACCGGCAAATCCACGGCGCGGCCAAAAAGGCTAATGCATACAAACCGATCCCACGTCCGCACTGAAACCACCACGCCGTATTGAGATATTCCGGCCTGGCCCCGTTTTTATTCTGGATAACCGATTGTTTTATCCCTACCTCGGTAAACGCCTCAAATAGCGCTGTCAAGCTCAGGATCAACACCATCAGTCCCAGTTCATCCGGTATCAGCAGCCTGGCCAGGATCATCTTACTGACAAATGCCAGCCCCTTATCCGCAACCGTACCAGCACCCAACGCCAGACTCCCGCGTGCGCAGCGTGCCTTGAGTGAATCACCTCGGAACTTCTTGGTTAAAACTGTTAAAATGACTATTTATACCAATAACTGGGAACTGCTTGTTTGGCGGCCGACCATTGCTTTACCTGGTGCCGGGGGCTGCTTTATCGGATGCTGACCCCTGCTTTATATGACGCCGACCCTTGCTTTCTCCGATGCCGATCCCTTGCCTGGTTTCGGCGGCGGAGTCTTACCTGGTTTTGGGTGCTAAGGCTTATCTGGTCAGCCAGAGTATCTGATTTAACCGACAACTGATCGCTATTTTTTCATAATCACTTTATTCCCAGCAAGTTATATCTGTTTTTGCCGGGGATGCTGGTTTTCTTTAAGGCCTTAATGCTAACCAACTTGCTCTTGGAGCTAACCGAAAAGCCCTCATCGTAGAGCTACAAGCTCTTATCGTAGTACTCCAATCGCTCAAATTATCAATTTTCAAAAGAGCAAAGAGTCCTCAACCGCCAGTTTTTGCCGACAGTTGAGGGCTTTGAAGAATCTATCCAGCCTATAAATTTGCCATAAATGTGGCGGGGTCTGACCATGTGCCGTACTCAGCACCGCTAAGGCTGCGGACACAAACCCAGTATTGCTGGCTGGCGATTAAGCCGACAATCTCATATTCGCTGACGCTGATAGAAACATTACCGACACGCTGGGTCATTGCAGAGTCAGTGAACCATTCCATCTCATAAGCCTTTGCACCGGCGTCAGTGTCCCAATCAACAAAAATGGATGCAGGGGGGCAGTGCCGGCTTCTATCTTGGTGATAAGCACCTGTCCCAGCGGAATTGTTACGCTGGCGGTACTCTTTTTGGGCGGCAGGCCGAAATTATTCTTTTCTGCGCCATCCGAGCCGTAAAGACCGTCGGTAACCTCATCAATTCGCTTCATCATATCGCCGCCGGTATCAGCTTGAGTGTGCAGGGTTGCGCGGGCTTGCGATAACTGGCTCTTGAGATCATTTATCTGCGTAATATTGGCGAACAGGCTGACAGCCTGCGTATTGACCTCGATCTGCGTTGGTGCTGTCGCCGGCCAATTTGCCTCGCCGGTAATACCTGAAGCTGCCTGCATGAGTTGATCTCGTAAATCATTCGGCTTAGTTGCAATTCTTGGTTTTCCTATAAATTATTTCCCTTCGATAAAAATGTAAAAACATTGATGCTCCGCCCATTGCGGAAAGCATTATTTTAGTTGCCAGATAGTCTGACTTCTTCCATAGTTTCCATGTTTCAGGGTTTCAGTGGCCATTTTTCATAACCACTAATACATGACTACACATATAGACGCACCCCGTCCCCGTCAGTTACATCGCTATTTTTCTGTAACCGCTTGAATTAAAAACACTTAACCACGAAGTCCCTAAGAGACAAAGTGGTTAACATAGGTTTATCAGTTATCAGTGTTTTGTACTATTTAACCACATATTTCTCAGACAACGTTGATTTACAATCGACTTTATCATATTCATCCCGTCAAAGAATCTTTTTGGGACAGCACTATCACAGAATTTCTTTCTCTCTCCAAATGTATCCTGATCATCCTGTTATCCTGTCTGAATTCTTTTCTACCGCTATTGCTCGGCCGCTTTAACTGTACCGTCAGAATCTGGGAAATAATCCAGGATCAAATCGGTAAAATCCTTCGCCCCCGAGCGAGCCGAATTCTCCAGGATGGAGCTGACCTGGACCTGTGCCACGTACCGGGCCGGGTCGCCTGCTATGTTCGGCGTCCGCCAGCCAACACCGCTAAAAACACTTTCATCGTCTGTCAATTGGCCGTTGACAATATAAAAGTTCAATACCAGCATCTCTTCATGATTTGGAGCCGGCTGGTGAAACCGGTGCAAAAGGCATGGTATCTCCAGTCCCCGCCTGGAAATCACCTCTTTATGATCGGTGCTGTCGTGTATCCAGCCATGGGCCGGATAGCACACCTGGGGCCGATGGCCCAGCATCGTCCGCGGCCTGGCAGTATAGGCCACATAGATATTGACCCACTGGCTGGTTTCCTTATTAATGTACAGGCGGCTGAGAAAATCGTCGTTTCCAGCTACCTTCTGGACGTTTACAGGGATGGGGATTTCCCGGCCGCTCCACTGGCCTACCTCCAGTGGAAACTCCGCCAAGGGTACGGGCAGGGTTATGGGACTTTCACTAATCCCCTGCAGATGCTCCGCAACAGAGTGGTATATAACACCCGAGCACAACAGCAAAACCACTACAAGCAGCCACAACCAAATACGACCATTATATGAAATATGCTTTTCCAATTTATTCTGTTTCTGTTTATACCACATGGATTCAACGGATATAGATGAACAAAAACGGATTTATACTCATTCCAGGTAAAAATACCATATTGTACATTTCGTAAGTTCATTACCCATAACACGTTGCAAACAGTCTCGCCTTGCAAAATGGTACCCATTGGGTAAATCTTGTGTTCATCCGTTGCATCCGTGCCGTCCGTGTGCTATATTTGTTCCGATAACTAACCATTTAGTATTGACTAAAAAAATATAATCCGTTAAGGGTACCAAAAAGCCAAAAAAAATGTCCTGCTAGAATAATCGTTTGATTATAACATCCACTTGATGCGAAAAACACATAGCGTGCCGATCCTGAATACAATTTCCCGACATACCATTACATAACTACTTTGCAGATAAAGCTTTACCTTCGGCCCTGCCAGGAATAATCATACCCAATGGGTATATACGTAGCCGCCGACCTCCCTGTCCGGTATAGCCAGCATAGACAGTGTAATATGAAAAATCCAACTGGTCAACCCAAATGCACAAATTTTCTCAGAGCATCATGTCACCCCCGCACACAGACTGTGTCACAATTAGCTTTTTAGCTATAGAAATAGGCATTAACAGTACTGATAACAAGGTTGCTTTTCTATTGTGACACAGTCTCTACGCGGGAATGACATAAGGATGAATCTTGTCAATCCCACCAATAATTTTCTTAGACGGGCTAACAGGATATACAGGAAAACCGGTAATTCTAACCTGTTTTACTGTAAGACTTTACAGGGTAATAAAAATCCGTCTAATCAGTGCTCATCATTTGGGGCAAACCTACAAAGTTTAATCCAGTAAATCCTGTTAATCCTGTCAAAAAAAGAATCTTTGATCCTGCATTTGCCAACCCTAATTTTATATGTTAAATTAGATAAGTGTAGTAATATAGGTAAGATTGTGCGATCGAACCTACTTGGCAAGTGAGGCAAAGGAAAGTGGCAATGACCATAGAAAAAAGTAGAAACCGCTTCAAGAACAGCCATTTTTTGCCCTTTTTATGTCTATCCATCCTGGCAATCGTCATGATTAGCCCAAATTTCGTATCCGCAGAAACATATTATCTCGACGTTGATGGCGTAGGCCCGGATGGTCTGGCCGGAACTGCGGATGATGTTGCTTCAAGTGACGACAACCCCGGCACAAGCACCGAACCCTGGAAGACACTTTCCAAAGCAAAATCTACTGTTGTTAGTGGAGATACAATCATTTTGAGGAGTGGCAACTATGGTGCATTTGATCAACAGTATTTCTCATATACTGATTGGGTAACTTATAGGGCAGAAGATGGCCAAAATCCTATCTTTTCCAAAATGGTGGTAAGGTATGGAGAAGATGCCTATTTGAAATTTGACGGAATTGATGTCCAGATTCCTGGCCCATTGCCAAATGCTAATGATCCACCTTGGGACCTCACCACATGCATATTACTTCAAAGGGTGAATTATGTTGAACTTAGGAATATGAACATTGTTGGTTTGGAGAAATATCTAACAGACTTGTCTGTGTGGATGGACGAGTGTGACGATGTTACTATATATCACTGTGACGCTAGGCTTACTAGAAGCGGTTTTTTGTGTTTGAATTGTAACAATCTTGTAATTGACAATATCCATTTACACGAGACGGCTGGCGGTTCTGGATTAAGAGTGCAGGGAGATACTGTGGGGACAGTGATAACTAATAATCATATACATGATTGCACTAATGCTGAATCTGATACATATTTCCCACCAGATAAATTATATCTTGATCCAGCAGTTTATCCTCAAGGAAATCCTCCGGCATTAACCGTTGGCGAAGAGATTTGGTCTGAGGGAGAATATTCAGGTAAACCGTATTGGATAAAAGGGACTTTAATATGTGCGCCAAAATGGACAGTCGATAAATATGTCTTATACATACGAATGATTACGATGTCAGAGGGCTGGTATCTTGGCTTATCCAAAGAATGTGAAGGTCAAACAAGCAAGATTGTTTTTACTTACGATGACTGGGCGGGAGGGTTTCATACTGGGAGTGCCCTTTCGATTAGAAGTCCAAATACGACTATTCGCGGTAATATTATACACTATTTTCAAGGTCAGGGGCTGAAGTTATATACAGGGGCACTCGCAGGTGGATATTCGAATATGGTTATTGAGAATAATCTTATTTATGATGTCTCAAATGGAAATGATATCCATGATATTGGTGGCTCTTGCGTAGTTAGAAATAACCTTTTTATAAGATATCTGGCAAATGATGGGCTTAACAGAAGTGATATCCTGCAGAGATATCCAGGTGGGATCTGCGGAGTTCAGTTTCATACCGGATTTAATGGGATTGGATTTGAGTTTTTTAACAATATTATTATTGGCAAATGGGAACTTCCTGATCCCACTGATCCAGCAGTAAATCAATATGCAGAAGATTATAATATGTGGTGGAGTCGATGGGATGGTAGTAGCTATGTGGGGCAAGCAAAGGGAGCTAATTCTTTAATAGTTAGTTGGCGAGAAGACGCTCCTAATTATAGCCCAAGAGGTTGGCCTAATTACTTTACAGATATTGGCTACAATGTAGATATTTATGGCGGCAAAACAGGACCTAATATATGTACGACAGGCGAAGGACCTTATGATTATGACTATAGTGTTGATGGTATAACTCCATTTTTTGTTAGTCCTGGTTTTTTTCATACGCAATTTTCGTCTGGTCCGTTGTATCCAGAAACTTTAGATGATGAGATAGGTTCGACATGGGATTATCGTTTTGCTGCGGGTTCGCCCGGCATTAATTTTGGCGATGTAAATAATCAACCTTCTGACAGTCTTGGCTCCGTTGGCCCTGATGGATTTCTCAAGGATGATGGGCAACATCGAGATGTGGACCATCACAGTGCCGGTTGCTATGAGTATTCCTCCGGGTCGGGTAATTCTGCTCCAGTGTTAGACTCAATCGGGAATAAATCGGTCAATGAGGGTAGTGCCTTGAGTTTTTCAGTGAGTGCAACCGATGCCGATGGTGATGCGATCACATATTCCGCTACGGGTTTACCTAGTGGCGCTACCTTCTCTAGCCATACTTTCAGTTGGACACCGGGACAAGGTGACGCTGGCGATTACAATGTTACTTTTATTGCCACGGACGATGGCGGACTGCAAGATTCGAAAACCATCACAATTGCCGTCGATGGTCCACCTACTATTGTAGGCGTAACAGCCAACTCTCCGGTTCGCATTCTCTTTAGTGAGCCGCTTGATCAAGCAACTGCCGAAACAATCTCCAACTATTCTATCAGCCCCGGTATCACCATTAACTCCGCTAGACTGGATGTGGATCTTCGAACAGTAATCCTGGATACCTCAGACCATCAGGAGGGTATAAAATATACCCTTACGGTAAATGGTGTGAAGGATCTCACCGGCAATGCCATGCCCCCGACAACATGGAATTATCAGTACAGCAGTGATTCGACCGGTCCTGTCATCTCTAATGTCCAAGCAACCGAGATTACCACTTCTGGTGCAACTATTATCTGGACTACCGATGAAAATTCAACTTCACAGGTGGAATATGGGTTGGATTCGGGTTACGGTAATGTTACCAACCTGGATAGCAGTTTGGTTACTTCTCACTCTGTTGGGCTTCCTGGTCTAACAGCGGAAACAAACTACCATTACCGCATCAGATCAACAGATTCTTCCGGCCAACTTTCCCTAAGCCAGGATTATACTTTTATGACTACCTCGGGATCGGTCAACCACAGCCCGGTAGCCAACAGCCAGAGTATCACCCTGGATGAGAACAATTCCAAAAATATCACCCTCACCGCCAATGATCCCGATGGTGACACCTTGAATTGGAATATAGAGACGCAGCCGGGACATGGAGTTCTTTCAGGCACAGCACCCAATCTCACTTATACTCCCAGTCAAAACTATAACGGTTCTGACTCGTTTACCTTCAAGGTCAATGATGCGGCCCTCGATTCCAATATCGCCACGGTATCAATTACCGTCAATGAGGGTTCGCCCCCAATTAGCCGAATGCTCTCTATCACCGATGTCTCCGTAGTCGAAGGTAACGCCGGGACGGTGGATGCGGTCTTCACAGTGAACATGTCGCCGGCAAGTGAGTCCCAGGTGACTGTGGATTATAACACAAGCAACGGTACCGCGACCCTGGCGGATAATGATTACGAACTAGCCTTGGGTGTGATGACTTTTTTGCCGGGAGTAACGGAAAAGACGATTATCGTCAAGGTTAACGGCGATACGAAAATCGAGCCGGCCGAGACGTTCTTTGTCAACCTCAGCAATGCCAGTAGCGGGGTGGAGATTGTGGACGGTCAGGGCCTGTGCACAATTGAAGATGACGGTATTAATACTTACGCCCTGGATGTAACTGCGATAAATGGCTCGGTGAGTAAGACACCCAACCAAGCCACTTACAATTATGGTGACACAGTAACGCTCTCAGCCTCCACCCCGGCAGGCTACAATTTCGTTCGTTGGTCCGGTGACTTAACCGGCAGTGACAATCCAGCTACCATCACCATGAATGGTAACAAGTCCATAACGGCTATTTGTGAGGCCGGTACTTATACATTAGCTGTCTCGGCTACCAATGGCACAATCACCAAAAGTCCCGATCAGGCCAGTTATAACCATAACAGCTCGGTAACCCTGACGGCAACACCGGTGGATGGCTATCACTTCACTGGTTGGCTCGGTGATCTGACTGGCTCGGCGAACCCGGCCGCCATTACCATGGATTCGGATAAAATCGTTTCGGGGAATTTTGCTATTGATACGCATACCATAACCGCCAGTGCCGGACAAGGTGGCAGTATCAGCCCTGGTGGTACGACAATAGTTGACCACGGCAGCAACCAAGTATTCGTCATCACACCCGACACAGAACATCACATAGTCGATGTCCTGGTCGATGGTATTCCTCAGGGTGCGATAAACAGCTACGCATTTAATAATATCTCGATGGATCATACGATTATGGTTACTTTCGAACAAATTGCTCCCGATGACCAGACAGCTCCGACCATCAAGATTTATTCTCCTTCTCCTGATGTCCAGGCGCCGCTCAATACACTGATAATTTTGCATGTTGATGATGGTCTGGATGGAGCTGGAGTGGACATAAACTCGGTAGTAATTTCCGTTGATGGTGATATTGTCTATACCGATGGTTCTACCGATTATATAAGCCAATACGGCCGATGCCGCCGGGAAGGGACGAAAGCGAACTACATATTCACTTATCAGCCAACGGAAATATTCGATTTCGATCAAACGGTAGATGTTACGGTCAACGCTCGCGATCTGGTGGGCAATGTCGTGCCGGAATATACCTATTCCTTCAAGACGCAAATGCGGTCCTTCGGTGGAAACATGAAGGTCAACTCAACTTCTACCGGCACTAATCCTGTAACCGTTCAGGACAGTAAAGGCAATGTTTGGGTGGCCTGGGAGGCAGGTCCCGTCGGCAATCGAAATATTTATGTTGCAAAATTACCCGCCGGCTCACAATCTTTTGAAAACAGCGTACAAATCACCAACAATGACTACGACCAGTGCAACCCGACACTGGCAATAGACAATAATGACAAACTGTACCTTGCCTGGCAGGAGAATCCCAAAGGAAACTGGAACATCTACTTCTCCATGTCAACCGACGGCACGAACTGGACCACCGCCGTCAAAGTCGCCAACACCAATGCGAATCAAACCAACCCTGTCCTGGCCGTCGATTCTCTCTCGCCCAATCAGATTTACCTTGCCTGGCAGGACGATCGAAAAGGCAATTACGACATCTACATCGCCTCATCAAGCGATGATTTCGCCACCAAGACAATGACTCCGATCACCACTGACAACGCCGACCAAACCGAACCTGCCATTGCCATAGATTCCGACAATACCGTTTATCTGGTCTGGACTGACGCCCGGAACGGTTCGACCGACATTTATGGTGCTGCTTCCAATAAGGGGCCATGGACCAATGTGCCCATAGTCAATAACTCCTATAACCAGTCTTTCCCGGCGATTGCCGTGGAATCCCACGGAAATGTCCTGCATCTTCTATGGGTTGACGATACTCAGGGCAATAAAGACATCTACTATGCCGCCACCTCCGGTTCTTTGCCGGACAGCCCCCTGACCGGAGTTAATATCGTTGACGACAGTTCCGCAGCAGACCAATCCTGCCCGGCAATTGTTGTCAGCGGTTCCTCTGGCGATAATCTGAAGATATATGCCTGCTGGCAGGATGACAGAAACGTCATGGAAGACAATAATGACACTGACATTTACTTTGCCGAATCCACCTCCGGCGGTGGCTTTGGGACAAATATATGGGTCTCCGATAATGATTTTCTCAACGCCGGTCAGCAAACTCCGGTAATGAACCTGGACGACAACGGCAACCCCGAGATAGTCTGGGTCGATAGCACAAACGGAAGCACTGGTATCCATTATGCTGGGACCACCCTGATTAACGCCGAGCTAATAGACTCAAAAACTATTATTGCTTCGCAGGGCGGAATTGTCGGCGCCGATCCGAACAATATAACCAGCAAGGATGATGTCAGCCTGCAAATCCCTGCCGGCGCCCTCTGGACCGATGCCGAGATAACCATCCATCGTGTTGACAATCCACCTACATCAATACCACCCACAGTATTGGATATTCTCTTTGCTTATGAGTTTGGTCCGAGTAGCAACATCGAATTTTCAAAACCTGTTACCATCACCATCCCATATTCTGTTTCAGGATTTAGCGATGCATCGGTATTCTGGTTCAATCCGCAAACCGGCCAGTTCAGTCAGTCAGCAATATCAAATATCGAACATATTGTCATTTCAGATACTCTCTGCGCCATCCGCTACAAAACCACTCACTTTACGCAATATGTCATAGCTCGCCCAGCCCAGGCAGACATATCAAACAGTAGCGGTGGCGGTGGATGTTCAATATTACATCACAGTCCCGGCTCGGGTGGATACCGTGAAATAACGGAATTCTTTTTGCCCTACATCGCTTTGTTCCTGGTGATATTCGCCATCAGGCAGTATGACGCTCACAATAAGCGCATCCGTTAACCAGCCCGAACAGTTCGATCATATCTTGATCTCACAAAGAACACTATGTGTTCCGATAATTAAAATATCTCTAAACCAAACCATAGGGCAAACCTCTCATCCCCCGGTATCACAGCGGTCAGGGTCCGCAAACGCGGTTTTTACGCTGTTCCCGCTAATTCGGCGTACGAATATTGCCGATCTCCGCAATTGGCAGCTATCTGAACGGCTAGAGACCCAAACCGACAAAGTCAGAAATCTGATTGCGTGAAAAAATTGCGACGTACGCAATACGACATACAATACAGGAAAAATTATAATGCCGGTACAGCTTAACGTAAACGAATTAAACCCGGGTATGCGACTTGCGGACAATATCATATATAATTACCAGATTGTACTGCCGCACGGACACCAATTGACAAAAGAAAACATCTCTTTTCTGGCTGGAAAATTCCCGAATGAGTCATTTCCCGTGGATATGCCGAATCTTGAAGGAGTAGTAGATTTCGAAGATCTTCCCGAAAAAAAGATCGGCACAAAAACCGCAGAGGAACTAAGACAAAACATGAGTTCAGTTTCTCAAAAAACCACATCCATGATGCACAATGTCCTCAATTTAAACGCCGATCAAATGCGAGAACTGGATGAAACCATTAGCGAAATGCTGAAATTCATCCAGGAAAACCCTCTTACCATAAACATCCTCGAAAAGTTTAACGTCTGTCATGAATACCTGCAAAGCCACGGCATGAATGTGCTGAACTACAGCCTGCTCTTGGCGTATGCCATCCAGGATATTGTCAGGGAACATCAGGAAACTTCCGGCGGTCGCCAAATATCCGGCAGCTCTACCAGTTTTTCGCCCCTGGCCACGGCCGCTATATTCCATGATATCGGTATGATACCCATTCAAAATCTATATGACAAGACCGATCCAATCACAGAAAAGGAAAAAAAATCTATAAAAGCGCACCCGATGGTAAGCGTCGAATTGCTGCCTGATGGAATTAATCCGGCAGTACTTGATGCAGTGCTTCATCACCACGAGAACTACGACGGCACCGGCTATATGAAAGGCATTAAAGGAGACGAACTTAACGCCTTCGCCCGCATTTTGCGTATAGCTGACGCCTTCGCGACCGCTACCACCAACAAAGCGTACGGAAAATCCAAAAACACCATCACCGTGCTATACGAAATGACGCACGGCGATTATCGCAATTGCTATGATCCTGCCCTGGCTAATCTTTTTGCCAGTAAAATACAACCGTTTCCCATCGGCGCCAAAATAAAACTAAGCAACGGTCAATGGGCGGTTGTGGTACGCCATAACCAAAAAAATCCTTTCAAGCCCCAAATCATCATTGCCTTCGACAAACAAGGCAATCCACTGCCAAAAAGCCAACTCGAAAAACCGTTCTTGCCCGATCAACGTAGCGACATTGAGTTTGTTTCGTTCAATAAGATGGATCTGACCTTCCTGAACAAACCTATTCCCGATATATCACTAACCGAACATTACAACCGCATAGCAAAAACCTACGGAGAAATATCTAATAACTGTGTCTCCGTCGCCTCGTAGTTCTACAAAAACATAATAGTGAAAGTTCCCTTAAGCTGGAAATGACTCTATGCCGATCCTGATTCGAGTTGCCAATCTAGAACCAGGCATGTGCCTGGCAGCAAATCTCGTTAACCGCTACAGCGTTTTGCTGCCTCACGGGCATACACTCAGCGAAAAGGACATCGCCTCTCTGACCCGACGTATTCCGGATGAGATGGTCCAGGTGATCAATCCGCTTCTTGACCAGATCGTAGATTTCCAGGACAACAGCCACGACCAAAATGTTTCCCAAACTGTACGTAAAAATGTTGCCACTGTAGTCAGCAAGGTCAGTTCCCAAATCCGCACAGGAGTCTCTCTTACTTCCGATAACATCGTCGGAATGCAAAATACCATCGACGAAATGCTGAACTATCTGCAGCAAAACCCGGTAACCATGGCCCTGATCGAACAAAGCGGCGGATGGGACGACTACCTTCAGCAGCACAGCTCCAATGTGTTCTATCTGAGCATTGTCATCGGCAATACGATTCGCAATTACATAATGAACGAACGTCATCGCCTTACTGCCGCCAAACAAATCCGCAACCCCATGAATCTCACCCCTCTGGCAACGGCCGCTCTATTCCACGACATCGGCATGGTACCGCTGGAACACCTCTACCACAAGAAAGAACCGCTGACCAATGAAGAAAAACAGATGATACGAAATCATCCACACGCCGGCGCCGAAATGCTGCCCGACAAAGTGGATTCTATGGTACGACTGGTTGTGCGAAGTCATCACGAAAACCAAAACGGCACTGGTTATCCGGAAGGAATACCGGCGGACAAAATCAATATCTTTGCCAAAATCATCCGCGTGGCCGATGCCTACACAGCCGCTATATCCGACAAGGCGTATCAAAAGAAAAAATCGTCAGCCGCCGTCCTATACGAAATGCTGCACAGCAAACATCGGGCGTTTTACGACCCGGTCGTCTTAAAGGTTTTCAGTAGCATTGTGCCCCCATTTCCCATCGGAGCTAAGCTGAAAGTACAAAATGGCACTGGCATACAATGGGCCGTCGTTGTCCGCCATAACCACAAAGATCCTTTTCAGCCTGAGGTTATCATTGCCTTCGATGAACTAGGCGATCCGATACCCGTCGAACAGATCAAACCACCCTTCCATCTGGACAAACACCAAAACACCAAAATCCTGTCCTTTGCCGGTGAGGATATGTCGTTCTTGAACAATCTTGCTGATGATATCGATTCGGTGGAAAATGATTCACCCATCGAACAGACCTACAATAAGCTGCTCGACTTCTCTTTCCCGTAAAATCCAAAGCCCCGTAGCCACAGCAAATCCCGCCCCACTCCGTCCGCAAGAAAATCTATCCGCCCAGCTTCACAACCGTACCATAAACCAAAACCTCACCAACTGCCGACGACGCTGGAAGCCATATATGCCCATAATGAATGAAAATGCCAAGTAGTAAAAATTGTATTTAAACCACAATACGTTACAATTGGCCCTGCCAGGTATAATGATACCCATTGGGTATATCAAATTCATACTGCCATTTTTTTGTTGACATCTATCTTTTGATAGCCTACTTATACTAACTTAACTTTCAGTGCGAAATCGCACTACATAACGATTGAGTTTCTCCGTTCTAGATGAAAGGCCAATGAAAGGATCCACAAATGGTTCATACAAAATCAGCCCAGTGCCGTTTCGTCATGCTTGCCACAACCAGTATCATGTTTTTCGCCCCTCTCTTGCCCAAAGAGTGTGCCGCTGACCAGGCAGACAACCTTACGCTATGGTACACAGAACCGGCCAAAAATTGGGAAGAGGAGGCGCTGCCAATAGGCAATGGTCGCTTAGGCTGTATGATTTTTGGAGATATTTCTAAGGAACATATACAATTCAACGAAGATACTCTGTGGATAGGTGACGAGAAAGACACCGGCGCATATCAGGCATTTGGCGACCTCTATATTGAAATGACTCATCAGGATTATCAGAACTACCGGCGTCAGCTCGATATTGCCAAAGCCGTTCATACTATCACTTATAAGAATGACGGGATCAACTACACGCGCCAGTATTTCTCCAGCCATCCAGCGGGAGTTATGGTCTTCCACTTCACAGCAGACAGGAACGGAGCGTACACCGCCACGATTTCCCTGACGGATATGCATAAAGGAAAAATCGCGGTACAGGGAAACAGAATTACGTCCTTGGGATCACTGTCCGGATACAAATACGAGAAAAACAGTCGAGATTATGAGATCGCCCTGGATTATGAGGCCCAGGTTCTTGTCCTCAACAAGGGCGGGCAAATGTTAGCACAAGGCCAAAACATCAAACTGGACAAAGTCGATAGTTTCACTCTTCTGATGGCCGCGGGAACCGACTACCTCAACCAGCGTGACAAAGGCTGGAAAGGCGAGCATCCCCACAAACGTATCACGGCACAACTTGCAACTGCGTCCAAACGACCTTTTGATGAGTTGCTAAGAGAACACATCGATGATTATCAAAAACTGTTCGATCGTCTTGTTCTGGATATAGGAAAAACACCCGCGACAACATTGCAGTTACCCACCGATCAACGCCTTAAGGAGTACAAACAGAAGCAGGCAGATACTGATCTTGAGGAGTTGATATTTCAATACGCACGTTATCTTATGATCAGTTGCTCCCGCCCCGGCTGTATGCCGGCCAACCTGCAGGGACTCTGGAACAGGAGTAATAATCCTCCCTGGCGCAGCGACTATCATACAGACGTCAACATCCAGATGAACTACTGGTTTGTGGATCAGGCCAACCTATCGGAGTGTTTTAAGCCACTTGCTGAATGGGTCAATTCAATACGAGAAGTAAGAAAGGAAGAGACAAAGGCCACATTCAAAACAAGAGGCTGGCTCACGCATGCTGAGAACGGCGTGTTCGGAGGTTCTACGTGGAAGTGGTCCAAAGGTGACGCGGCATGGGTGGCCCAGAACCTGTGGAGCCATTACACTTTTACGCTCGATAAGGAATACCTTCAAACCCGGGCTTACCCGGTCATGAAAGAGCTGTGCGAGTTCTGGGAAGACCACCTGAAAGAACTGCCGGAGGGTACGCTGGTTTCTCCAGATGGTTTTTCTCCCGAGCATGGGCCTAATGAAGATGGAGTTTCCTTTGACCAGCAATTGGTCTGGGATCTTTTCACTAACTACATCGAGGCCTCACAAGTTCTAGGTGTAGATGAGGAATTTCGGAAAAAAGTTGCTTCAATGAAAGCACGCCTGCTGGGACCGAAAATCGGGAAATGGGGACAGTTGCAGGAGTGGATGGTCGATCGGGATGACCCCACAGATCAACATCGTCATCTCTCTCACCTGATCGCTGTGCATCCCGGACGACAGGTTTCCCCACTGACGACACCGAAGTTTGCGGAAGCGGCCAGGGTTTCGATGAATGCACGCGGCGATGGCGCGACAGGATGGAGTAAGGCGTGGAAAATCAATATATGGGCACGACTCCATGACGGCAATCACGCATACAAATTGCTCTGCGAACTGATACAGGAAAAAATCTGTAATAACCTGTATGATACCCATCCCCCATTCCAGATTGACGGCAATTTCGGTTATGCTTCCGGCCTGTGTGAGATGCTCTTACAGTCGCACATGGGACAGATCCATCTGCTTCCCGCCCTGCCGCAGTCATGGCAGCAGGGCTATGTCAAGGGCATACGGGCACGTAACGGATTTGAACTGGATATCCAGTGGAAAGAAGGAGAGTTGTCCGGCGCCGTAGTTCGCTCAGAGCAGGGACAAACCTGCAGGATTCGCACGACTGTCCCGGTCACCGTACAGAATCGCGGCAAAAAGATCGATCTCGACAGTCACGAAGGAGGGGTAATCACATTCCAGACGAAAAAGCACGAAGAATATTCGATCGTTCGGGAAGGGGCACAAAAATAGCACAAAACCGCAATAACGAAAGCAATCCGCTTAAAGTGCCGTGATTGCAGATAGTTATGTTCTCGCCGCCACTTGTTTCCAACCCCAATCGCCGGTCAAACCACACCGGGGATGAACCGATACCTTGTTTTTTTCATATACGCCCGGTAGTCTGGAAATCGGCGAAGAAATCTTTCCTCGACCAAAGCCCGTGCTACATAGATCGACACCCATACCAGATAAAAAAATAACCACCCCATCGTATATGCCGGGGCAAAACGATAAAAGGCCAGGGTAAAATATATCAACTTAAACGTGGTTGCCGGATGACGCATCATGCGATAAGGGCCTTTTGTTTGAATTGTTTTGTAAGAGAGGTTGGAGCATGAAAACGCCAGGGCAGATCCGCTGAGCATGTATAAAACGAGAGCTGTTAACAGGACTATGTCAATACCGGTATTCACCCCTGCGTGGCTGAAAACCCTTTGGGAGGTTTCCGGCAGACTTGGGAAAAGCGCCAAATACGAATTAACAAAATATATAAATGGAGGATAGCACGCCAGGACCACAATCCAATGGCTCGGATGAGGATCAATTTCACGAAAACGGGTCTTGGTAAACGATGATTGCCAGAAATAACCGATACTGGCATTATTTGAATCGATGAGCCATGCCAGTGTCGTAATCATAAACATAATGGATAACAATGTATAATTCTGTATCTGAGTCCCCCGGGTAAAGGTGGTGACCCCGAAATGAACCTGCTCGATCATAATAGGGATATAATGTATCCTAAGTATCGCAGACAGGAGCATGCCCCTGCTCTTCTTTGAGAACAATCTGCGCCTGAAAAGATGGAAATCCATTCTCAATAAACATCTGATCAGCAGGGCAATCTTGATATAAGAGTCCGCCAGAACATTCTCTTTACAATACCGGTATTTTTCTTCGAGATAAAAGTAGGGTAATCCACATACGGCAAAAGCATAGAAGAAATGCCTGAAGAAAACCCGAGTATTGGGTGTCACCGCTTTATAAGCAGGATGGACATGATAGAACAAGATGACACCCGCGAGAATAAATCCCCAAAGAACATACTTGCCTATGCTTTTTGGAAAGACCTGCTTGAAACTCCTCTTTTGATAATTCTGCTTGTCTGTTACCATGGCAACAACGGTATAAAAAACTATAAGAAGAATAACAGGCGTATAAAAATACTTCTGCACATCTAATGCACCGGATACAAAAAAAGCAAATGACAGCACAAAAGACAGGGCAACACCCAGATAACACAATAAAGGGTGAATCATATGGACCATCGAACCTACCTTTCCCTGCCGGGAATTATCATATTCATTGGGCATAAACAGCCAGGATGTTTTCCAAAGGTGTATCGGGTTGTATGTTGTGTGAAGGCGCCAGAATCAGTCCTCCGTTGACGCCGACGGTTTTGATACGTTCTTGTACTTCCCGGACCACATCCCTCCGACAGCCAAACGGCAACGTCTTCTGGGTGCTGATAGTGCCATGAAAACATATCTCGTCGCCAAACTCCTCCTTCAGGGCAGCCGGGTTCATATTTGCTGCCTCCGGCTGGATAGTTTCATAGATATCCACGCCGGCTTCTATCAGATCGGGCCACAACTCACGTGTCGAGCCGCAACTGTGTAGCATGACTTTGGCGCCATAGTTGTGGCCCAGGTCACACATCAACTTAAGGCGGGGAAAAAATAACTTACGCCATTTTTGCGGACTAATCAATAAACCATTCTGTGTTCCATAATCATCACCTATCCAGAAAATATCGATTTTGCCATTACCTTTCTGCAAAACCTTTTCAGACCTGGCATAACAACATTGAAACCTTCTTTCCATACACTCCAGGCCCACCGGATCATCCAGGGCAATATCATAAATAACCTGCTCAACTCCCCTGCCAAAGGCAGTCCCGTTTATTAAATCCATATTCCCGGGCGAACCAAAGACGATGGCATAATCCCGATACCTGTAACAGTCCTGCCCGATCCGGGAATAGTCAAACCATTGAACCTGGGGCCATGCAAATTTTTCTACATCCCGAACAGACTTAAACTCCGCGTACGGAAACTCTACGGATTCATCATAAGTTCCGGCCTGATTTTTGATTGGCTTGCGGATATGGCCCCAGTAGTTCTGGAAGCGCCCATCGGGCCATCTCTTCAGCTCAGGACCTATATATGACGCATCGATAATACGCAGATCTACCCCCAGCTTATCCAGGACAACGTCCATATCATCGGTTTGAAAATGTGCCTCCAGCTTCTCATCCACTTCCGGCGTCCCCAGGTAATTTAAGGGAACACGGTCCGGCTCTATATGCTCCAGTGCAGCTAATACGCGTTCTTTACTATTCATAAAAAATATCCCTGCGATGCTCAACCCCCCAGACCAACAAGCACTTCAAGTAAAAATACAATAGCAAAAACAACCGCAACAGATACTGAAAAACCAATTATATCAACCTTGTCCCACTTGTCAAATTCCCAGTTGGAATTGGGGAATATCTTCTGGCTGTCGAACCGGTGCGGATTGGCGTATGACAGTTCAAGCTCGCGGGCATCTTCCCGGCAATCGATCAGGACCACCGTTTTCATCTTGACAAAAAACCTGTCCAGTCTTTTCTTGTCATCCGGCGCCGTCAACAAAGCCACAATAATAAAAATAACAAAGGGGACAAATGTTCGGATTACAATACGTATTGTCTCATTCAGGGCATAAGGGTTTCGCGACAGATCGAATCCCGCCTTGTCCAGCCCAATAAGTTCCAGGTATAATATCCCCTTGCCTTGTAATCGGCCATCCTCATTGCCTGCCCCCTTGTTCCAGAAGATGTGCTTCTTCTCCAGCGTATATGTCTTGGAAAACTTCTCGCCCATTTTCAGCTCAGCTGGACAAGGCCTGCCGGCTCTATCCTGGACTTCGAGTTGTTGCCATTGTTCGATCTCCCGGCGGCGCTGCGATATATCCATCTCACGTGCCGGATAAGTTCTTACCACAGGGCCCGGATCGGTAGTCTTCAAAAGATATGAATTACTGCGCAAAGACGGGAAAATATTAGGTATAAGCAAAGGCAAAATATAAAACAAAACCGCCGTGGCCACGATGGAACACCATGCAGCCGTTTTATTGGCCCGGCGCCATTTCATACCCAGCCAGAAACTTGCCGCCACCATAACGTTAAATTCCCACATAAATTTCAGTATCTGCAAAATAGTGTCAAACTGGGTCGCAAGCAAGGCGCCGCCAATAACCACCAACCCGCCAATAACCCTGCCCACCATAACATAATGCCTTTCACTGCGAAGAGGATTCAGGGGCTGGTAGAGATTGTGCGTCAGCAAACCTGAGCACGTGATCATCAGGCAATCGGCGGTACTCATCAAGGCCGCCATCAGGCAGGCGATCATCAGACCAACCAGCCCGACTTTATGGGGACCAAGCAGATCAAGTGTGGCATAACCCCAAACCAAATCCGGATTCTGTACCTCATCATGGTAGAGCACTATCGCCGTAAGAGCGAAAAAACCCCAGAAAACCGTCACGAATCGCTTCATGAAACATCCGCTCACTAAACCGAAACGACACGTATATTCATCCTTGGCCGAACCCGTAACTACAAGCGAATTGGGTTGAATCACCACGTTAATAGCGCCCATCACCACCAGGGCGCCAATATAATACCAGGTAAAATCTATATTGCTGGCAGAGCCGAAAATCTCGAAGTTCGACTCGGAAATCCGCTGGTGGAGCGTTCTTAAAGCATCCATTGGCCCACTGCCACCGTAAATGCTATTGATTTTAGCTAATGAAAATGGAATCAATATTACCGAAAGAATTATGATAAATATACCCTGGACGGTATCGGTGATAAAGGCCGCCTCCAAACCCCCGGATACAGCATAAAGCATTACCACGATACATACCACCCAGACTAATACTCCCTGATCGATATAAGAAAATAACTTGCTGGGTCTTTCGCGGAGTAACTCATCGAGTCTGCTTTTCTGCGCCCGATCAAGACTCTCATAGTCAGCGGACTGCAAACGATCTAACTCCTGGGCCTGTTGATATTCAGCTTGTTCCGCAACCGACCATGCCTCGGCAGGCTTGGGAGTAAGGGCAACGATAGTTTTGGTCATGGCACTGAAGCCCACCGACAAAATAGCCATCATCCCTATGGTGCCGATAATGGAATACACGCCCGCCATGGTTTTAGAACCGTAACGCTCCTCGAAAAAGTCGCCCAGGGTCATCAGACGCAACCGGCGCATCCACGGCATAACCATCCAGTATATCGGTGTGGCGGGCAGATAGATCAGCGAACTCCAGATACCGCCGGCCCCATTCTTAAAGGTAGTGGTGGTTACCCCAACACAGGTATCCACAGATGTGCTCTGGCCAAAAGACGCGAACGTTTGGATGAACTTGCCAAATCGTCGGCCGGCCAGGAAATAGTCCTCCTGGTTCTTTATACGACGCATCGACCATATACCGATACCGATGATAACCAGAAAATAAAGGACAATAACAATCAGATCAATAGCAGGCAAACCAAACATAGAAATTCTTCACCTTAGAACACATTAACTTCAAACCAGTTACACCACGTTCGATACAACCGGCGCACATGATAACACTACTGTTAGCGATAATTCTACTGATTTGCCTGTGGTAAATCAAAAGGTTTTTCGTAACCCCCTGCAACCTCTCGTCAGAAGCGTATTTCCCCCGAAGCCCGGCTATCGTCTCGAAAATAGCGGTTATTTAAACCAGATTCCAGCTTCGCGCATAAGCAACACGCAAGAAAAGTGCGACACGTAGAGCCGCGCAAGCGAAATCGCACTGAAAAACCTCAGCTAAAAATTGAGCCGCGCCCTTACTCGCAGACGCGGCTCTTGCTTTAACAGCTTCCGGCTATTCGGTATGGGCATTGCTTGTGTATCTACACTGTTTTTCTCCCGGGACGTAAAAATAATACAAAACCGCCCAGGCCAAGAAGGACCAGAGCGGCCGGCTCAGGAATATTATAGGGCACAACACCGGAGACTTCCACAACCAGATCGTTGTAATCGCCGTCGAAAGAACTGCTATGATAACGGAGATCTTCCCAGGCAATAACGTAATTACCAATTACATTATCGCAGTGCCCGTCATTGCCTGTAATCTGGTAAGTAACCATTTGGTCAATACCACCTGCGTTGTCGTTCGGAGCCGAACTCAAAACATAATCAGGACCGCAATTGGGCATCACATTGAGAGCAAAACGAAAAATATCACCCGTCTGCGAACTATCCAGGAATCCCTTTTGGGTTCCATCGGAACCGCCGTAGCCGTCATAAATATCTTGAGTTGCTCCACCGCTACTGAAAATATCGTAGAATGTAGCCTCATCGCCACTGGGTAAGAAACCAAACTGATGCTCGTAACCAGCAAACTTGGCCTTTGCTTCAGCCGTGCCTTGTTGATCTTTTTTACCTTCTTGGTCCTTTTCAAGATAGGTCCAGAATTGATCGATAGGATCTCCCGGTTCGGCATTGTAATCGCTAATCCGAATAATGTTGTCCCAACCATACAACTCTTCCATAATCTCAGCCAACGTAGCTTCTGGGGATTCCTCGGAGGTTGTAATTACCGTGATGGCCCTGGCAGCTACGACCGCCGGAAAAAACAATAATAGGACCGTCAGTGCGATAAAAACAGGTTCCCTTCTCATATACTCTCTTTTCTCTACCTCAACTAGTGTGAAAGCTACGCACCGCAGGCGTCTTGCCTGCATCTTGTACTAACCATCAGTCCTTACTAAAACTTAAAATATATACCGACTCCAGGCAAACCTGGTGGAGCCAAAAAAGCAAAGTTCGCGAACAAATGTGTACACAATAGGTAAAATGTTAGCTTTAGGCGGGCACGGCTAGGTTTATCTGGTAGGACCAGCGGGCGGAAAAGGCGAGAAGACCGAATGGCAGGTAATCTAACCTCTTGTTATCACAGAAGTTACAGACAGAACGTGAAATGCCGGGGTATTTGCGGCGATTCGCGAGAACCTGGCTTTGATGGCATATTTCGGTGGTTTCAATATTTCTTGGGACTTAAGGGGCGGGTTCGGCCACTATTACTATGATGTTACAGGCCCTTGTGGGTCTGGATTTGATTAAAGCGCCTCAAGCCCCTGAGGGTTAGGCTGATCTCGAAGTTGAGGAACAGAGGCTTTGGGATTCGTCTTTTCCCCGTCGGGGCTTATTTTTTTGCGCGTATTGGCAACAGAAACCCAATTGGTCCGATCCATAACAACGTGTAATCATCACAACCAGTATATCCGGCATATCTTCTAACTATAAAATGCAGTAAGACCCCAGAAAATCTTCTTTTCCGTTTGCCTAAGCCAAAATTCAATCTTACTATAAATATGAAGATTACAATGATATTTGTTGCCGGCAATTGAGGGCATTTACTGGCAAGCACACAAAAGTTTGAACACAAAAACAAATGTGATCTGCGATTTGAAAAAGTTTTATTCTGCCCTGGATCGGAGCCCTGGTCTGGCTGCCTCCTACAGACTGGGGCTCCACCTTTTTTGTCCGGCGATTCCCACCCGACACCAAGTCACATTATACTCACAACGGTTGAGTTCCCCCATTTCCTTATTGCTCAAACTGACCGATTGGTCGGCCTGAAAGGCATCAGGCTCCATTCGGCAGGTGACCTTCGGAAGGCCCCAAACAAGCAGAACAAACAGGGTAGAAAGGTTGCCTTGTTTGAGATGACTTGTTACACTAGTAGTCAAAATGGGCAATTGTGACCGGAATCCGGGTGTTCGCAGGTCCACCAGGGCCTTTTGCAAACAGTATTGAACACAAAAAACTCCATCGGAAAACTATTCAGGACAAGTATAAAATCATGAAAACGTTAATCACAATTATTATCACATTCGTGGTAACCGCACTTGTCATTGTTGGCGTTGGTGTGGCGTTAAAGAGCAAGGCAGCGGCGAAAAAACCGACTATTGTTCGTGTGGAAAACCCGGTGCCCGGCAGCCTGACCGAGTTTATTAACGCGCCAGGCATAGTCGAGCCGAAACACAAAGTGGAAATAAGTGCAAAGATTTCAGCTCGGATCGTGGAATTGCCTTTTGATGTCAGGGCAAAGGTGACCAAAGGTGATCCGAACGCCAATCCTCCGATTGCCCCATCGGTTCTGCTACGTCTGGACGGCAGCGATCTTGAAGCTGAGTTGCGGTCAACCGAGGCAAGCTATGCAGCCCGGACAGCCCAAATTGACGTGGCCAAAACGGAGATCGAAAGTAAAAAAGCCAGCTTGGAAGGTACTCACTCCGCGCTAGAACAGGCTGAACGTGACTTACAGCGGAAGAAAACACTGCTTAATTCACAGGATGTCTCTGAGTCTGAGGTGGACCAGATTCAAAGGCAGGTTGACGAGCTTAGGGCCCAGGTTTCCGTAGCGGAACACGGATTGAAGGCCGCAGAGTTGGGGTTTGTGATCTCCCAACACAACCTCCAGGCCGCCGAGGCGGAAATTGCCAGGGCTCGGCAGAGCCTAAGCTATACCACCATTACCTCACCAATCGACGGAGTAGTGACCAAAGTAAATGTGGAAGTGGGTGAGATAGTCACCGGCACAATAAACAACCCGGGAACGGTAATAATAGAGGTGGCGGATCTCTCGCAGATGCTGCTGATAGCTCAGGTGGACGAGTCGGATATCAGTGGCGTCAAAATGGGACAGCACGCCAAGGTGCGTATCCAAGCCTGGCAGGACAAGGTTTTTGAGGGGCTGGTGGAAGCGATCGCCATGACTCCGGCTATGGATATAGGTGGGTCGAAATATTTCGAAGTGGAAATTATGCTGGAAACGGACGGTCAGCAGCTTTTTTCAGGGCTTACCGCCGATGTGGATATCGAAACTTTTGAACATAAAGACGTCTTGAAAATTCCCAGTCAGGCGGTCTTGGGTCAAAAGGTTGACGATCTGCCTCTGAAGATTCGTGAAGACTCTCCGGAAGTGGATGAAAAAAAAACGTTTGTTCCGGTGGTATATCGTTACATTGACGGCGAAGCGACTGTCACTCCGGTTAAGATAGGAAAAAGCGATGCCACGCATACTATAATCCTTTCGGGGATAACTGCCGAGGATCAGATTGTCGTAGGGCCTTATAAGGAACTCGAAAAAATCAAACATGAACAAAAAATCAAAGACGAACGGGAAAAGGAAGAAGAAGAAAAGAAGGAAAAAGAAAAACAAAAAAAAGAAAAGTAACCGTTCAGCCATTCATAACGAAAAGGAACAACTGCTGTTTTGTCGAAATGCTATTACAACTTAAAAACGTGACAAAGATATACAAGGTGGGCGTCGAACGCATCCATGCCCTGGACGGGGTGGACCTCGAAGTAAATGAAAATGAGTATGTAGCGGTGATGGGCGCTTCGGGATCGGGAAAGAGCACCCTGATGAATGTGTTGGGCTGCCTCGATCGGTGCACTTCCGGCAGCTATGAGCTGACAGGCAAAAATACGACGGCGATGGGGGCGGGAACTTTAGCTCGTATTCGCAACGAACAGATTGGTTTTGTATTTCAATCGTTTGAGCTGTTGCCGCGGCTCAGCGCCCTGAAAAATGTGGAACTGCCGCTTATCTATTCCCGAAACATCGGATGGCTGTCCCGTCGTAAGCTGGCCAAGGCCGTGCTGGAGCGGGTAGGATTATCCGAGCGAGCCAGGCACCGGCCGAATCAACTTTCCGGTGGTGAAAAGCAGCGAGTAGCCATTGCACGGGCTTTGATTTGCAGTCCGAAGATTCTGCTGGCCGATGAACCGACCGGCAATCTCGACAGCAAAACAGCGGATGGTATTATGGCCTTGTTTGATCAGCTTCATCGGGACGGACAGACGATCATTATAGTAACGCATGAAGAATCTGTAGCACAGCATACCAGGCGAATCATTGGCATGAAGGACGGCAAAATCGGTTTTGATCGGCCCGTCGATCATAGCCGAAAGCAACAGGGAAAACAGTCATGAAAAGGTTGCTTGTAATGCCGATTATGTTTGTTGCGCTGCTGTTGCAGGGTATGTGGCTGGCGATGGGGCAGATATGGGCGAATAAAACCCGCTCGGCACTAACCACGATCGGAATAGTCATCGGCGTAGCTTCGGTAACAGCGGTAATCGCTGCGTTGACGGGACTTAAAACCACAGTGCTCAGCGAATTTGAGACTTTCGGTACCAACAAGATTTATCTTTTCCCGGATCAGCCGCGCCATGGTACGTTTCGCCAGGCTTCATGGCGAAAAATTATGTTTAAGCCGGAAGAATTCGACGGTCTTCTGGAGCATTGTCCTTCGGTCGAAAGTTTTACACGGTTTTGTAGTCAAAGCCAAACAGTGCAATGCGGAGAGCAAATCATTGAAGACGTTCGAATCACGGGAGTGAATTTATCATGGCACCAGATCGAAAACCGATCGGTGACGTCAGGTCGGCCGTTTTCTGTGATAGATGAGACTCATGCCCGGCAGGTGTGTCTGATTACGCCGGAAGTGCGGGACAAACTTCAGCTTGATCGTGACTGCTCGGGACAATCCATTCTTATCGGCCGCCGAGGCTTTCGCATTGTGGGAGTGGTTGAAGAGCGGATTGAATCGTCAATGTTCAGCGGCGGAAGATCAAAGGCGGAAGCGCTGATTCCGTTTGACACGGCATGGAAACTGTGGGAGCCGTGGATGGGGGTTATTGCCACATGCAGAACGCCGCAGCTCTCGGAAGAGGCTCAGGCGGAATTGAAATTCTTTATGCGACGAAGCCGAAAACTCGAACCGGGCGAGCCGGACACCTTTGAACTGCAGGTTGTTGAGCAGGCGGTAAAAATCATCAAACAAATAGGACTGATAGTAACAGGGGTGGCGGGGGGTATTGTGGGTATTTCACTGCTGGTAGGCGGAATAGGGATTATGAACATCATGCTGGTGTCGGTTTCGGAACGGACACGTGAAATCGGCTTGCGAAAAGCCGTGGGGGCTCGCCCTTCCACCATCCTGTTGCAATTCCTGATCGAAGCGGTTACGCTGTGTCTTTTAGGCGGCATTATAGGTGTTGCTTTTGGCCAGTTATTAATCTCAGCCGTAGCCGGCATTCTCAAAATGGTACTTTCACCAGGCGTAGCCGAACTGCTGGCTAAACCGTACATCCCTATGTGGGCGATAGCTGTGTCATTTGGTTTTTCTGCATTTGTGGGCGTGTTTTTTGGTATGTTCCCCGCGATCAAGGCCGCTCAACTCGACCCGATTGAGGCATTGAGACATGAATAAGATAACAAAAACCTGTCCTTCCCGCGAAAGCGGCAATCCAGTATTTTTCGGATGTGTCTTTGCGATCACATTGCTGGCTGTGGTGCTCCTGGTTTGCGGTTGTGAGAATCCTTTCAGCAGGGACACTTTTGAGACAATATCGGTTCCGCCTGACCGTTTGCGCAAAATCGAAATGCTCCCTCTGGAATCGATGAGCGAAAATGAGAAACCACGCGATGCCAATGAGCCGGCACCCATCGAGCAGCCGCCCGCGGAACTTACACTGACAATCGAGGAATGTCGCGCCATCGCCCTCGAAAATAATCTGGATATTAAAACACAACTGTTCGATCCGACAATCGCCGATGAGTCTCTCAAGGAAGCTCAGGCCCGTTTTGAACCGTTGGCCTTTTCGCGACTGGGTTTCGTCAAGAGCGACACTCCCGGTGGCACACCTATAACAATCACTTTGGATTCTTCGCAAAGAGAGAGTATCATGGGCGATGTTGGGGTCGAACTTCCATTGCGGACAGGAGGTACGATTACGTTTGATCTTCCATCCAGCCAATTGGAAAGATATGACACCATATACTCGAGTGAGCTTTCGCTTTCACTCAGTCAGCCTCTGATGCGCAATAGTGGCGCCCGAACCAATACCTACGCGATTCGCATTGCTCATTATGATACGCAAATCGTCCAGGCACAAACTAAGCTGGAAATGACCAGGGTACTGGCTCAGGTGGATCGGGCCTACTGGTTGCTGTATGCGTTCAGACGGGAGCTGGAGGTGCGCAAGCAGGAGTATGACCTGGCAATAGCACAATTGCAGCAAGCTCAGCGGAAAGTGCAGACGGGCCAGGTAGCCGAAATCGAGATAATTCGTGCGGAAGCCGCGGCCGCGCAGCGTCTTGAGGCTATTATACTGGCGGAAAACTCGACTCGCGATAGCGAGCGAAATCTGAAGCGACTACTGAACAGGATCGCACTGAAAATGGAAACGAAAACTGTGCTGATTCCCGCCACGCCGCCCAATTGTATTTATTACCAATTGGATACCGAGCGCTTGCTGGAATGTGCGATCGAAAAACGTATGGAACTGCTGGAGTTGGAACTGCAGATCGCCAGGGACGCAACTACAATCGATTTCGGAAAAAATCAGACCCTGCCATTAGTACTGTTCGAATACGAATATAATATTAATGCCCTGGGCGGCAGTGCGGATGACTCTTTTGATTTGTTGTTGGACAACAGGTTTGTTGATCACAGGATTGGCCTGGTCCTGCAGGTGCCCATCGGAAATGCAGCGGCGAAAAGCCGATTACAAAAAGCGATTTTGCAGCGGTGCCAGCGATTGGCTACCAAACAGTTGCGGGAACTGCAGATAAGGCAGGAAGTCCTCAACGCGGCGGACCAGATGGAGGCCAATTGGCAGAGGGTGGTAGCCAGTCGCAAAAGTATGATTTTAAGCGAAAGAAACCTCAAAGCTGAACAACGACAATTCGAATTGGGGTTACAGACTTCCACGGAAGTACTCGATGCCCAGACGAGTTTTGCCAACGCCCAATCCGCCGAGATTCGGGCTATCGTGGAATACCAGATAGCACAGATCGACCTGGCCTATGCCACGGGCACTCTGCTGGGGGCGGCACAGGTACACTGGGAACCTCAACAGCCCTGAGTTTGTAATATGCCCATACATCCCCACTGCAACAAAAATTCTACAATCCCGAATACAACAGTTCATACGCCGCCACCCACCGCAAAAAACGGTTGACACCCGCGAGGCACTACCAAAACAGACTCTTTTTCTGCCACACGCAAGGTCCGATAATTTTACACAATCGCAAAAAAAGACTTGCAAATGTTCCTGCTTGTGATATAATGTTGGGTTCGTAGCGTTTTTATGTTTGCAATAAAGTAGCATTGTATTTAATACACAGGAGTTGTCATGACAGTAGCGCCATGGGTTAATTATCGACCGGAAATTAAAATTCTCGACTGCAGTATCCGCGACGGCGGATTAATAAACAATCACGTTTTTGAAGACGGACTGGTCAAAGCCGTTTACGACACCTGCGTGGCCGCCGGTATCGACTATATGGAACTCGGCTATAAGAACGACAAGAAAATCTTCGCTCCAGACAAGCACGGCGCCTGGAAATACTGCGACGAGGACGATATTCGACGTATTGTTGGCGACAATGACAGTCCATTGAAGCTTTCCGCCATGGCCGATGCCGAAAAGTCAGACTACAAACATGACATCATCCCCAGAGATCAGAGTGTACTCGACTTGATCCGCGTGGCTACCTATATCTATCAGGTTCCCACTGCCGTCGATATGATCAAACACGCTAAAGACTGCGGCTACGAAGTCTCTGTCAATCTGATGGCCATTTCAACCGTGCAGGAGAATGAACTGCAGGAAGCTCTGGATATTTTTGCTGAAACGGATGTGGACGTTATTGTTTTGGTTGACAGTTTTGGCGTTTTGTATTCGGAACAGGTTCACAATTATATCAAGCGATACATTAAAGCTGGCGAAAGTACAGGCAAAGAAGTCGGCATACATGCTCACAACAATCAGCAGTTGGCTTTTGCCAATACCATCGAGGCGATCGTGGCCGGGGCCAACCGTCTCGATGCCACAATGAGCGGCATCGGCCGAGGCGCAGGCAACTGCCCCATGGAGCTGTTGATTAGTTTCCTGAAAAATCCCAAGTTTAATCTCAGGCCAGTTTTGCAGCTTCTACAGGATCACTTCATTCAATTGCGAGAAAAGCTGGAGTGGGGCCCTTTAGTACCCTACAATATTACGGCCCACTTTAATCAGCATCCACGTTCGGCCATACAACTACGCGAGAGCGACGATAAGGACAACTACGTCGAGTTCTACAACCGCTGGCTGGAAGACGCATAGCTGACTAATCGTATCAGACTATTGGGAGCCTCTAAAAATTGCGGTTCCTCATAAGAATCTGTACAGAACACGAGGCTAAGAACTGCTGTATCCTATTGACCTGCAAGGAGATACGTCATTTGTCGCGACATTCGGAAGCAACCCTTGGATTTATCGCATTGGTG
>Ga0105100_10000072_pt1 | contig 53640 bp, 44 predicted proteins | sample PPLLak12cMay2015_2_FD_87033 | JGI IMG/M metagenome (GOLD analysis project Ga0105100, IMG submission 87033) | Freshwater sediment microbial communities from Prairie Pothole Lake near Jamestown, North Dakota, USA - PPLs Lake P8 Core (1) Depth... | ecosystem: Environmental > Aquatic > Freshwater >... | reverse complement strand
ATCTTCGGTGACCACAGCGACGTGATGGCGGCGCGGACCACCGGGTGGGCGATGCTGAGCTCCTCGGACGTCCAGGCGGCGCAGGACCTCGCGCTCGTCGCCCACGCCGCGACCCTCGAAGCCCGTGTGCCGTTCCTGCACTTCTTCGACGGGTTCCGGACCTCGAGCGAGGTCAACGTCATCGAGGCCGTCGACGACGACACGATCCGCTCGATGATCCGCGACGACCTCGTCCGGGCGCACCGAGACCGGGCGCTCTCCCCCGACCGCCCGAAGCTCCGCGGCACGGCCCAGAACCCCGACGTCTTCTTCCAGGCCCGCGAGGCGGGGAACCCCTTCATGTTGGCCGTGCCCGACATCGTCCAGGCCGCGATGGACCGCTTCGCGGCGCTGACGGGGCGCCGTTACCACCTGTTCGACTACGCCGGAGCGCCGGACGCCGAGCGCGTGGTCATGCTGATGGGGTCGGGCATGGGTGCCGTCGGCGAAACGGTGCGGACCCTCACGGCGCGCGGCGAGAAGATCGGCGTGCTGAACGTGCGGCTGTTCCGTCCCTTCTCGGGCGACGGGTTCGTGGCCGCGCTCCCCCCGACGGTGCGCTCGATCGCGGTGCTGGACCGCACGAAGGAGCCCGGCGCCCCCGGGGAACCCCTCTACCAGGACGTCGTGACCGCGCTCGCGGAGCAGGTCGCCGCGGGACGCCTCCCCGGGATGCCCCGGGTGATCGGCGGTCGTTACGGGCTGGCGTCGAAGGAGTTCGACCCGCCGATGGCGAAGGCCGTGTTCGACGAGCTCGCGAAGGAGCAGCCGAAGAACCACTTCACGGTGGGCATCGTGGACGACGTCACCTTCACGAGCCTCGAGGTCGACCGGTCCTTCACGACCGAGAGCGACGACGTCGTGCGGGCGCTCTTCTACGGTCTCGGCGCCGATGGCACCGTGAGCGCCAACAAGAGCTCGGTCAAGATCATCGGCGAGGGCACCGGGCAGCACGCGCAGGGCTACTTCGTCTACGACTCGAGGAAGTCCGGGTCGCTGACGACCTCACACCTGCGCTTCGGCCAGCGACCGATCGACGCCTCGTACCTGATCCGCAGCGCGAACTTCGTCGCCTGCCACCAGTTCAACTTCCTCGAGCGGATGGACGTGCTCGAGGCGGCCGAGCGAGGGGCCACGTTCCTGCTGAACAGCCCGTACGGGCCTGACGAAGTCTGGCAGCACCTCCCGCTCGAGGTCCAGCGCTCGATCGTCGACAAGGACCTCAAGTTCTACGTGATCGACGCGCAGAAGATCGCCACCGAGGTCGGCCTCGGCAGCCGCGTGAACACGGTCCTCCAGACGTGCTTCTTCGCGCTGTCGGGCGTGCTCGAGCGCGACGATGCGATCGCCGCGATCAAGGCGTCGATCGAGAAGAACTACGGCAAGCGGGGGCGCGCCGTGCTGGAGCAGAACTTCGCGGCCGTCGACCGCGCGATCGACGGGTTGCGTCTCGTTGCGATCCCGGACGATGTGAAGAGCGACCTCCACCGGCTGCCGCCGGTCCCGGACGACGCGCCCGATTTCGTGAAGCGTGTGACGGCCATGATGATCGCCGGCCAGGGAGACCTCCTGCCCGTCTCGGCGCTGCCGGTGGACGGGACGTTCCCCACGGGGACCACGAAGTACGAGAAGCGCTCGATCGCGATCGACATCCCCATCTGGGATCCGGAGATCTGCATCGACTGCGCCAAGTGCGCGCTCGTGTGCCCGCACGCCGCGATCCGGATGAAGGTGTACGAGCCCTCGGCCGTCGAGGGGGCGCCCGAGACCTTCAAGCACAAGGAGTGGAAGGACCGCGAGCACCCGGGCATGTGGATGACGATCCAGGTCGCGCCGGACGACTGCACAGGCTGCGGTGTCTGCGTCGACACGTGCCCGGCCAAGAGCAAGGAGGCGGTCAAGCACAAGTCGATCGACATGGAGCCGAAGCTCGAGCACCTCGAGGTCGAACGCGGCAACTTCGACTTCTTCCTCGGCATCCCGCCGATGGACCGCACGGAGGTCAAGGTCGCCTCGATCAAGGGCTCGCAGATGCTCGAGCCGTTGTTCGAGTTCTCGGGCGCGTGCTCGGGGTGCGGCGAGACGCCGTACCTGAAGCTGCTGACGCAGATGTACGGCGACCGGGTCATGGTGGCGAACGCGACCGGGTGTTCCTCGATCTACGGGGGGAACCTGCCGGCCACGCCGTGGAGCCAGGACGCCAACGGGCGCGGACCCGCCTGGTCCAACTCCCTGTTCGAGGACAACGCGGAGTTCGGTCTGGGCATGCGCCTCGCGCTCGACCACCAGATGGGCTACGCCCGCCAACTGCTGGAACGGCTGGCCCCGCGGGTCGGCGCGGACCTCGCGATCGCGATCCTCGAGGCCGAGATGGAAGACGAGGCGTCGATCGCGGAGCAGCGCGAGCGTGTCGCGGAGCTCAAGGAGCGACTGGAGGAGATCGACGACGACGACGCCCGGAACCTCCTCGAGGTCGTCGACGCGCTCGTGCGCAAGAGCGTGTGGATCGTCGGCGGTGACGGGTGGGCGTACGACATCGGGTTCGGGGGTCTCGACCACGTCCTGGCCACCGGGCGCGACGTGAACATCCTGGTCCTCGACACGCAGGTGTACTCGAACACGGGCGGGCAGGCGTCGAAGGCCACACCGCGGGGGGCCGTGGCGAAGTTCGCGGCGGCCGGCAAGCCCACGGGACGGAAGGACCTCGGGCTCTTCGCCTCGGATTACGGCAACGTCTACGTGGCGCAGGTGGCGATGGGCGGGGACAACGCGCAGACGGTCAAGGCGTTCGCGGAGGCGGAAGCCTGGCGCGGCCCCTCCCTCATCATCGCGTACAGCACGTGCATCTCCCATGGGATCGACATGACGACCTCGATGAGCCACCAGAAGGAGGCGGTGCAGTCCGGCTTCTGGCCTCTGTACCGCTACGACCCGCGCAAGGCGACCGAGGGTGAGCGGCCGTGGCAGCTTGACAGCAAGGCGGCGACCTTGCCGCTGAAGGAGTTCCAGGCCAAGGAGGCTCGGTTCGCGATGCTCGCGAGGTCCAAGCCCGAGGAGTACGAGGAGCTCGCGAAGCTCGCACAGGCCGACGCCGAGGAGCGCTGGCGCTTCTACGAGCAGCTCGCCGGCGTCGAGCGTCAGGCGCCCGGCCAGCTCGAGCTCGACGGCGAAGGGGAAGCCGCCGCGACGCCGAAGGAGGTGACGTCGTGACCGTCGACCTGCGCACGCGATACCTGGGGCTGGAGCTGGCGAACCCGGTCGTCCCGTCGGCGTCAACGCTGTCCTCGCGCATCGACACGCTGAAGCGGCTGCAGGACGCGGGGGCCGCCGCCGTCGTGTTCCAGTCGCTGTTCGAGGAGCAGATCGAACACGAGGAGATCCAGATCCACCGCGTCATGGAGCAGGGCACCGAGAGCTTCGCCGAGGCGCTCAGCTACCTGCCCGAGATGGAGGAGTACAACACGGGCCCCGACGAGTACCTGCGGCACGTCGAGGCGTCGAAGAAGGAGCTCGAGATCCCCGTCATCGGCTCGCTGAACGGCTCCTCCCCCGGTGGGTGGCTGAAGTACGCGAAGCTGATCGAGGACGCGGGGGCGGACGCGCTCGAGCTCAACGTCTACTACATCGCGGCGGACCCGGACGAGGGCGGCGCTCAGGTCGAGCAGCGATACCTCGACCTCGTGACGTCCGTGCACGGATCGGTGTCGATCCCGGTCGCCGTGAAGGTCGGGCCGTTCTTCAGCTCCGTGTCCAACATGGCGTGTCGGCTCGTCGAGGCCGGGGCCGACGGCCTCGTGCTCTTCAACCGGTTCATGCAGCCCGACATCGATCTCGACAGTCTCCAGGTGGATCCGACGCTGCGCCTGTCCACCCCGGAGGAGGTGCTGCTGCCGCTGCGGTGGATCGGCATCCTGCACGGGCGGGTGGACGCATCGCTCGCCGCTACCACGGGGGTGCACGGTCCGGATGAGGCCCTGAAACTCATCTTGGCCGGCGCGGACGTCACGATGATGGCGAGCGCGCTGTTCCGCAGCGGCCCCGAGCACGTCACCACGGTGATCGAGGGCATCCGCTCGTGGCTCGACGAGCACGAGTACGCCTCGGTCGAGCAGGCCAAGGGGAGCGTCTCACAGAGGAACGTCGCCGATCCGGCCTCGTTCGCGCGGTCGAACTACATGCAGATGCTCGTGAACTTCACGAGCGACTACGACTGGCGCGAGATCCCCGGCAGCGTGCAGACGTAGCGCTCGGCGCTCAGCCCTCGAGCATCTGGCGGAGGACCATCCGCAGGATGCCGCCGTGGCGGTACATCTCGGCCTCGGCCGGCTCGTCGATCCGCACCGTGACGTCGAACCGCGCGTCCGAGCCGTCGGCCCGGTGCGCGACGACCGTGACCCGCTGACGGGGGGAGATGCCCCCGGCCAGGCCGGTCACGTCGAAGGTCTCGAACCCCGTGAGACCGAGCGACGACGCCGAGTCCCCCGCGTCGAACTGCAGCGGGAGGACGCCCATGCCGACCAGGTTCGAGCGGTGGATCCGCTCGAAGCTCTCGGCCAGCACGGCCCGGACGCCGAGGAGCGCCGGCCCCTTGGCCGCCCAGTCGCGGCTCGAGCCGCTCCCGTACTCCTTCCCGGCGACGACGAGGAGCGGAACGCCCTCGGCCCGGTACGCCAGCGAGGCCTCGTAGATCGTCGTCACCTCGCCGTCGGGCAGGTGCGCGGTCCAGGGCCCCTCGGTGCCGGGCGCGAGGCGATTCCGGAGCCGAACGTTCGCGAACGTGCCGCGCACCATCACCTCGTGGTTCCCCCGTCGCGCCCCGTAGGAGTTGAAGTCCCGCGGCTGGACGCCGCGCTCGACGAGGTATCGGCCCGCCGGTGCGTCCGGTCGGATCGACCCGGCCGGCGAGATGTGGTCGGTGGTGATCGAGTCCCCCACCCACACGAGACAGCGCGCCCCCACGAGGTCTCCGCCCGCCTGCGGCCCGGCGTCCGGATCGTCGAAGAACGGCGGCTCCTGCACGTACGTGGAGCCCGGGTCCCACGCGTAGATCGGGCCGGTCGGCGTCGGGAGGTCGCGCCAGCGCTCGTCGCCCTCGAAGATGCGGCCGTACTGGTCCCGGAACTGCCCGGCCGAGACCGACGACGCGATCGCGGCGCGGACCTCCTCGGCGCTCGGCCACAGGTCGCGGAGGTAGACGGGCCGGCCGTCGGCGTCCGTGCCGAGCGCGTCGTTCGTCAGGTCGATCTCGACCGTGCCGACCAGGGAGAAGGCGACGACGAGCGGTGGGGACGCCAGGTAGCTCGCGCGCACGAGCGGGTGGATGCGCCCCTCGAAGTTGCGGTTGCCCGACAGGACGGCGACAACGGCCAGGTCCCGGTCCTGCACCGGCTCCGCCACCTCGGGCGCGAGCGGGCCCGAGTTGCCGATGCACGTCGTGCACCCGTAACCGACGAGCCCGAACCCGAGCTTGTCCAGGTACGGCGTGAGGCCGGCCGCGTCCAGGTAGTCGGTCACCACGCGCGACCCGGGCGCGAGCGAGGTCTTCACCCAGGGCTTGGCCTCGAGCCCGGCCTCGACCGCCTTCTTCGCGAGCAGGCCCGCGGCGACCATCACGGTCGGGTTCGAGGTGTTCGTGCAGCTCGTGATGGCCGCGATCACCACGGCGCCGTTCCGCAGCTCTCCCTGCCGGCGCACCGAGCGCTCCTTGTCGATGCGCTCGCCGTGCACGTCCTCGAACGAGGCCCACACTCGGCCGAGCGGCACACGGTCCTGCGGGCGTCGCGGCCCGGCCACGCTCGGCTCGACGGCGCCGAGGTCCAGGTCCAGGATCTCGCTGAAGACCGGCTCGGCGTCGTCGTCGCGCCGGAACAGCCCCTGCTCCTTGGCGTAGCGCTCGGCCAGGTCGGCGCGGTCCCCGCGCCCGGTCAGACGCAGGTACCGCAGCGTCTCCTCGTCGACCGGCCACAGGGCCGCGGTCGCGCCGTACTCGGGGCACATGTTGCTGAGGGTCGCCCGGTCGGCGAGCTCGAGGGTGGAGCAGCCCGGCCCGAAGAACTCGACGAACTGCCCGACGACGCCGTGGGCCCGGAGCATCTGCGTGAGCGTCAGGACGAGGTCGGTGGCGGTCGTGCCCGTCGGGAGGGCCTCGCCGACCCGGACGCCGACCACGTACGGCTGCGGCAGGAACATCGGCTGGCCGAGCATCGCGGCCTCTGCCTCGATCCCGCCGACGCCCCAGCCGAGCACGCCGAGCCCGTTGATCATCGTGGTGTGCGAGTCGGTGCCGACGAGCGTGTCGGGGAACGCGACGCCGTCGCGGTCGGCCACCACCTTCCCGAGGTGCTCGAGGTTCACCTGGTGACAGATCCCGGCGCCGGGGGGCACGACGCGGATCCGGTCGAACGCCTGCTGCGCCCACCGCAGGAGCGCGTACCGCTCGCCGTTGCGCTCGTACTCGAAGTCGATGTTGCGGGCGTACGCGTCGGCCGACCGGAACAGGTCCACCTGCACCGAGTGGTCGATGATCAGGTCGGCCTCGACGAGCGGGTTCACCTTGGAGGGGTCGCCTCCGGCCCGGGCCATCGCGCTGCGCATCGCCGCCAGGTCCACGACGGCCGGCACCCCGGTCAGGTCCTGCATCAGGACGCGCGTCGGCATGAAGGCGACGCTCGCGCCCGGCGCGGGCTCCGGCCACGCGGCGAGGGCGCGCACGTCGTCGTCCGAGACGTCGCGGGAGCCCGACCGGCGCAGGAGGTTCTCGAGCAGCACCTTGACGGTGTGCGGCAGGCGCGACGGATCGGCCGCGCCGAGCTCGGGCAGGCGGTCGAGCCGGTACACCTCCATCGGCCCCGCCGCGGTGTCGATCCGGCCCCTCGCGCTCGCGAACTCACTCGTCATCGAAGCGGTCCCCTCCTCGTCCGTGTGCGCAGCATCCATCGTCCCAGACGAACGCGATGCGGTGGGGCCGTCAGAACCGCAGGTGCTTCGGCGGTTCGGACTCCCCAGACCCGTCGAGGGTGTCGCGGATCGCGGCCTCGATCTCCTCGACGTCGCGGCGGTGCTGCCGGATGGCGTCGCGATGCTCCATCCGCGTCTGTCGGCGGATCCCGGCCTCGCGCTCGCGTCGTTGCTGGACGACGGTCTCGGTCACGAGCCGCGGCACGGGCCGAGGCTTCCCCTCGTCGTCGAGCGACACGTACACGAGGTAGGCGCTCGCGGTGTGGACCCGCTCCCCCGTCAGGATCCGCTCGGCCTCAACCCTCACGCCGACCTCGAGCGACGTCGTGTACACGGCGTTCACCGAGGCCTTCACCGTGATCGTGTCGCCGACGTGTACCGGCGCGAGGAACGACATCCCGTCGATCGACACCGTCACGGCGAGCGCTCCGCAGTGCTTGATGGCCGCGAGACCCGCGGCCGTGTCGACGAGCTTCATCACGACGCCGCCGTGCACGATGCCGGCGATGTTCGCGTCGGTGAGCTCCATGAGCTGCACGAGCGTCACCTGGGACGCCGCGACCGGCTTCGGGCCCTGGCTCGAGGCTGCCACGGCCGCACGGTAGCAGGCTGAGCCGGACCCCGTAGCATGACCGCGTGCGCCGGACCGTCGCGATCGCGCTCGCCGCGCTGGCACTCGTCGCCTGCACCCAGGAGACGGTCACGCCGTCGCCCAGCCCCGCCACGCCGAGCTCGAGCCCGTCGCCGAGCCCGTCGCCCGAGCCGACCGACCCGGTCTCGCCGTCGCCGTCGCCCTCGCCGAGCCCCTCGCCGACTCCGTGGACCACCCCCGCGTCCGTCCGCGTCCCGCAGGACGCGCCGACGATCCTCGACGGCCCCGGCCGCGTCGCCGCCGTCGAGGCCGGCGACTTCACGGCGCTCGCCCCGCCCGGGGCCGAGGTTGCGCGTTCGGCCGTCTCGATCGCGCCGAACGATCGCCTCGAACAGGTCCAGCTCGTCTGGCGGCGCGGCGCGGACCCGTTCTCCTCGGAGCACGGATTCATGGTCTGGCAGCGGTTCGATGGCGACCCGCCGTGGCGGGCGGTCTACGCGTTCACCGACCGACCCCGCGCGGAGGTGCTCGGGATCGCGCTCGACGGAGGCGACCTCACCGGGGACCGCATCCCGGACAGCCTCACGTTCGAGCAGCAGGGCGGAAGCGGCGCGTGCGGGATCTGGCGGGTGATCGACTCGACCCCGGGCGCGGCGACCGAGGTGTTCCGGCGCTCCACGTGCGACACCGAGATCCGGATCGCGCGCGGCGGGCTCTCGGTGCGGGAGGCGGTGTTCGAGCCGGACGACCCCCACTGCTGCCCGAGCCACATGCGCACCTCGCGGCTCGAGTGGGACGGCGAGACCTTCGTCGAGGTCTCGAGCGAGGTCGTCGACGCGAGCTGAAACCGTCGAGCGGACACCGGGCCCTCGACGGTGGCCCATCGGCCTTCTCCCGAGCCATGCAGCATTTGTCGTCCCCCGGGCTCACCCTCCCGCACCTTGTGGCCGATAAGGCATGCAGGAGGCTGGATGGGAGAACCGGAACACGTTCGCGGCCTTGGTGCGACCGCGCGCCGCCGCGTCCTCTGGGGCGTGCTGACGGCGGTGCTGGTCGGCGCCACGGTGCTCTCCCTCGGGCAGTCGCAGCGGCTCCGGGAAGGGTTGATCTCCGACGCCACGACCTCCGCCGAGACGCTCGTCCGGGCCTCCCTGCAACCGGTACTGACCGGGACCGACGGCGCCGCGCCCGTCGACGGCGACCTTCGCGCGCAGCTCACCGAGGCGGTGGACGGCCAGGTCCTCGCGGACGGCACCGTCCGGGCCATCACGATCTGGGCCGCCGACGGCACGATCGTGTTCGCCGACGACGCCAGCCTGATCGGCGATCAGGTCAAGGCGATGCGGACGACCGTGGCGTCGGTGATCGGCGACGCCGCGCGCAGCGACGTGTCCGGCAACCTCCTGCGATCGTTCGTGCCGGTCGAGGTCGCGCCCGGTGTCGGCGTCGCCGTCGAGCTCGCTCGCAGCGCCGACGCCATCGCCTCCGCCACGGACCCCTGGCGTCTCCTGGCGCTCGTGTTCGCCGCCGTCGCGGTGCTCTGCCTCCTGCTGTTCGCGAAGACGTTCACGCGGTACGAGCGGCGGATCGAGGGATTCGACGAGGACGTCCTGCACGCCGCCGTCGCCGGCCGCACCCGCGCCGAGCGCGCCCGCGAGGACGCGGAGAACCGCCGCGACGTCCTGGCCGCCGAGCTCGACCGGCTGCGCGAGAGCCTGAAGGAGAGCGAGAAGCGCGCGCGGGAGGCGGCACGGACGGCCGACGACACGCCGCGGCTGCGCGAGCACCTCGCCATCGCGACCGAGGACCTGAGGCGCGCCGAGCAGGAGCGCGACGCGCTCCGCGAGCGCCTGGCCGAGACCGGCCGGGCGGTCGAGGCGGAGGCGGCGCGGGGGCGCGACGAGGTGGCCGGCGCGCTCGCCGAGATCGAGCGGCTGGAGGGCGTGAAGGCGAGCCTCCAGGACCGGGCGGCCAAGGCCGAGGAGACGGTCGCGGAGCTCACGAAGCGCCTGGCCGAGCAGCGTGCCCGGCCCGAGGTGGAGGCGGAGCTCGCCTCCACCCAGCGGGAGCTCGAGGCGACGCGTCGGGACCTCGCCGCCGCGCGCGAGCGGTCCGAGCAGGCCGAGCAGCGCAACAGCGAGCTCGAGGGCCTCGTCGCCGAGATGCACTCCAGCGTCCAGGACCTGGAGCGGCGACCGGACCTGTCGGCCAAGCTCGAGGCGGCGACGTCGGCGCTCGACATCGCCCGCGACCACATCCGCGCCCTGACCGCTCGGGCGGACGAGGCCGACGCCGAGGCAGCGCGGCTCCGCGCTGAGCTCGAGGGCACGCAGGGACGCGGGAGCCAGGAGCTCGAGGAGGCCCAGGCCGCCCTCGGGCCGCTCCGGGCCGAGCTGCAGCGCGTCACCGAGGAGCTCCGCACCGCCGCCTCGGAGAACGGCGCCCTCCGCGACGAGGTCGAGTCGCTGCGCCGGGCCTCGGACGCCGCGGGACAGATGATCGCGGGCGCGAACGCCGAGCTCGTGAGGTCGGCCGACGTCGTGAAGACCCTGCGGTCCGAGGTGGACCTGGCGCAGGCAGCGCTCGGGGACGCCGAGACCGCGCTCGGGTCGGCGGCGGCCGAGCGGGACACCCTCTGGGCACAGCTCGAGGCGGCGGCCGCCGAGAAGGACGCGATCTCGGCGCGGCTCGAGGCCTCGACGGCCGAGGTGGTCGCGTCCGTGCGCGAGCGCGACGCGCTGTCAGCCAGCAACGAGGCCGTCGCGGCCGAGCGGGACCAGGCGCGCCGGGAGCTCGAGACGCTCCGCGAGACGACCCGCAACGAGCTCGATGCGCTCCGCGACGCGGTTCGGTCGGACATCGAGGCGCTCCGCGGCTCCGCGGCGGCCGAGCGCGACCGCGCCGATGCGCTGGCGGCGGAGCTCGACGCCGTCCGCGCCGAGCTGCAGGGCGCTCGCTCCGAGCGCGACGGTGCGGGCGCCGAGCTCGAGACCCTCCGCACGGCCGTGGGCGCCGAGCTCGAGACGCTCCGGGACGCGGTGCGCTCGCAGCGCGAGCGAGCGGACGGGCTGGCCGCCGAGCTCGAGGGGGCACGCGCCGAGCTGACCGGCGCCCGCTCCGAGCGCGATCGGGCCGACACCGAGCTCGAGACCCTCCGCACGGCCGTGGGCGCCGAGCTCGAGACGCTCCGGGGCGCGGTGCGCTCGCAGCGTGAGCGAGCGGACGGGCTGGCTGCCGAGCTCGCGGGTGCACGCGCCGAGCTGACGCGCGCCCGTTCGGAGGCCGAGCGGGTTCGCCCGGAGCTCGAGGGCGTGCGGTCGGAGCTGGAGGGCGTGCGGTCGGAGCTGGAGGGCACGACCGAGGAGCTCGAGACGATGCGGTCGGATCTCGGGAGCGCCCGGTCGCAGCTGGGGCGCCTGGGATCCGAGCTCGGCGCCGCGCGCGGGGAGCTGAAGGCGGCGCGGTCCGAGCGCGACGCCGCCACGACCGAGCTCGAGACCCTCCGCGCGGAGGTCGGATCCGAGCGCGAGCGGGAGGAGGGGGTTGCCGCCGAGCTCGAGGCCGTGCGGAAGGACCTGGACGAGGTCCGCGCAGGTCTCGACGCGACGGGCCGCGAACGGGACGAGCTCGGCGCCCGCGTCGACGATCTGGCGTCGCAGCTCGAGCGGGCGACCGCCGAGATGAACGACGCGAGGGACGAGGCGGCCGCGGCGAAGGCCGAAGCCGACGCCGATCGAGCGGAGGTTCAGAAGATCCGCGCCGAGCTGGACGCGGCGCGGGCCGAGGCGGACGCCGCGCGCGAGGAGTCGGACGCCGCTCGGGCGGACGCGCGGGACGCGATCGCGAGGCTCGAGGGGACGCAGGCCGACGCCGAGGACGCCCTCGGTCGCGCCGCGACGGAGGCGACCGCGGTCGCCGACCGGGTCTCCGAGCTCGAGGGACGGCTGGCCGAGGCCGAGGCCCGCGCCGCGCAGGCCGAGGAGGGCCGCGAGCAGGCCGAGGCGCGGGCCGCCGAGGCTCTCGAGCGCGCGAGGGGCGCGGAGGGGCTCCTCGCGGAGGCCGAGACCCTGCTCGTCGAGGCCGAGGCGGAGTTCCGGCGCGTGCGGGAGGCCGACGCCCCCGCCGGCGGCCAGGCGCCCCCGAGCGCTCAGGACGTGGGCGAGGTCGAGCCGGACCCGCAGCGCATGAACGGCGTGAACGGCTCGGAGACGGGGCGCCGGCCGACGACGAAGGTGGAGGTCGACACGCTCGTCCGCCGCATCGTGCAGGAGTCGTGGGGCGGCTCCGGCCGGATGGTCAGCGTGTACGCCGAGCCGGTCGTCGTCCTGGCACCGCGCGGCGTGATCGAGGCCATCGTCGGCGATCTGCTCGCGCGCTCGGTGCAGCGGACGTCGGAGGGCAACCGCATCGTCGTCCACGTCGAGCGCGCCGACGATGGCGCGTTGATCTCGGTCGAGCACGGCAGGCCGCCCGAGGAGGACGCGATGAGCGGGGAGACGCGCCAGCTCGTGGCCGAGCTCGGCGGGTGGGCCGGCGTCGAGCCGCATCCCGGCGGGGGTTCGATCCTCCGGGTGCTGCTGCCGCGCGAGACGTCGGCGGACGCCGCGATCTCCGCCTGAGCGCTACGCGACGACCCGCAACCGGCTGCCGCGCGGCGACTTCTCGATCTCGATGCGGGCGGGGAGCCGGATCGCGAGCTCGCGGACGTGCGTGATGACGCCGACCATGCGTCCGTCGCCGCCGAGCTGCTCGATGGCCTCGACGACGACCTCGAGCGTGTCCGGGTCGAGCGTGCCGAACCCCTCGTCCAGGAACAGGCTGTCCAGCCGCGCCTTCTCGGTCACCGAGAGCGCGCCGACCTGCTCCGACAGCCCGAGCGCGAGCGCGAGCGACGCGAGGAAGGTCTCCCCGCCCGAGAGCGTCCGCGCGCTCCGACGCTCCTCGCCGTTCCACGTGTCGACCACGAAGAACTCGTCGTCCACGAACTCCAGGTCGTAGCGCCCCGAGGACAGCGTGGACAGGCGCTCGGAGCCGGCCCGGGCGAGCAGCTGGAGCGCCTCGACCTGCAGGAACGCGATGATGCGGTCGGCGCGCAGCTCCTTCGCGAGCGCGTCGAACCGCTCCTCGCGGCGTCGGTGCTCCGCGATCTCCCGCACGAGCGCCCCGGCGTTCTCGAGCTTGCGGGCGAGCTCCTCCACGCGTCGCGTCGTCGTCGCCGCATCCTTCGCCGCCGCCGTGCACGCGGACGCGACGGCCTCCACCAGCTCGTCGAGCGCGGCCGCCGGCTCGACCAGCCCGTCGACGACCCCGAGCGCCTCCTCGAGCAGCTCCTCCTTCGCGCCGGCCCGTGCGTCGGCCAGCGCGTCGAGCCGTCCCGCCAGGTCCTCGAGCGCGACCGAGATCCGCCCCGCGGCCGCGGCGACGTCGGCCGGGTCGCCTCCGCCCGACACCGTCGGGAGTGGAGGGACCTCCACCTCGCCGGCGGTCAGGGCGCCGGCCCGCTCGAGCAGCCCCCCGAGCGCGAGCCCGTCCAGGCGGGCCCGGCACATCGCGGCCTCGGCCTCGAGCTTCGCGCGGCGCCCCTCGGCGGCCGTCGCCGCCTCGATCGCCTCCGCCGCCGCGGCGGCGGCGTCGTCGCGGCCGGTCTCGAGCTCCTCGAGGGCCGTGATCCGCTCGTCCAGCGTCGCGACGGGATCCGTGGGGAGCCGCCCGCCGAGGGACGTCCGGATCTCCGCCTGCTTCGCGCCGAGCTCCTCGCGCGCGGCGGCTGCGTCGGCCGCGAGGCGCGCGGCCTCGCGCTCCGCGTCGCGGAGCTCGCGCTCGGTCGTCTCGCGGGCCGCGGTCGCCTCGGTGAGCGCGTCCTTCGCCGAGGCGGCGGCGGCCTCGGCCTTCGCGAGCGCGGCCTTCGCCTTGTCGAGCGCCGGCACGCGCCGCGCCTTCGGCAGCGTCTCGATGCGACCGCCGCACACCGGACAGTCGTCGCCGACCGCGAGCCCGGAGCGCACCGCCGCGACCAGGTCCGCGTGCGTGGCCAGGTCCACGGCCTCCCTCGCGCCCTCGAGCGCCGCCATCGCGGCCTCGGCGCCCGCGACGTGGCCGGCGACCGCCTGCTCCGCCACCGCCAGCGCCTCCGCGATCGTCGCCGGCACGGGCTTCGCCGCGTCCGCGGCGGCGCGCAGCTCGGCGACGCGAGTCCCGAGCTCGGCGACGGCCTCCGCCTTCACCCTCGTCGCCACGAGGTCCCGCACCCGGCCCCAGGTTGCCTCGGCCTTGCGCAGGGACGCGGCGGCCCTGTCCGCGGTCGCGGTGGCGCTCGACGCCTCGCGGGCCGCATCGGCGGCCTCCCGCGCCGCGACCACCAGCGCCTCGGCGATCGCCTCGAGCTGCTCCGCGACGCCGGCGGCCGTGCCCGCGGCCTCACGCACGTCGCGGCCGCACGCGCGCAGATCCCCGACCGAGCGCGCGGCTTCGGCGCCGCGCTCGGCGATCCGGTCGACCGCCGACTTCGCCTGGGCCAGGCGACCCTCTCGGGCGGCGGCAACCTCGGCCTCGGCCTCGGCCTGAGCGAGGGCCTCGTGGGTGACCCCCGCGTACTCGGTCTCGAGCAGGCGGGCGCGGGTCTCCGCCTCGACGTTCGCGGCGCGCTTGCACTCCCCCGCCCGGCGCGCGAGACGCTCGAACAGGTGGAGGTCCAGCAGATCGGTGAGGATCTCGCGGCGCTGCCTCGCGTCGCCGACGAGGAACTCGGCGAACCGTCCCTGTGGCAGCAGGACCGTCCTCGTGAACGTCTCGTAGTCCAGGCCGATCGCCGAGCGGATCAGCGCGTCGGCCTCGCGCACGCGGTCGGCGCCCTCGCCGGCCTGGACCCACGCGTCCCCGTCACGCCGCTCGAGCAGGATCTTCGTGGCGCCCTTCGACGGGGTGGAGCGCGTGACGCGGTACGGCGTGTCGTCCACCGCGAACTCGAAGCACACGGCGAGGCGCGTCTGCCCCTGGCTCACGAACTGGCCGGCCTGCCTGCCCACGCGCTCGATGTAGCCGAACAGCGCGTACGTGATGGCGTCCAGGATCGACGTCTTGCCCGAGCCCGTCGGCCCCGAGATCGCGAACAGGTCGAGCCCCTCGAACTCGATCACCTGCTCGTCGCGGAAGGCCGTGAAGCCCTTCAGCTCCAGCCGGATCGGGCGCACTCAGGCGACCTCGGTCTCGTCGGCGAGGACCTCGTCGAACGCCTCGAGGATCGGCTCAGGTGGCTCGGCCCCGTGCTGCTGCCGGTAGTAGGCGACGAACTGGTCCCGGGGGTGGAGCGACGAGACCGGGTCCCCGGTCGTCTCGTGCTCCGCGCGCTCGTACACCAGGTGGACGTCGAGCGCGTTCGGGAGCTCCTCGCGGACGCGGTCGGCGATCCCCGGCACCGGGCCGTCGGTCGAGACGAACACGCGCAGGTACGCGTCGCCGAGCTCCCCCCCGCGGGCGATCACCTCGTCGAGCGTGCCGCGGACGTCTGCGAGCGCGCGGCCCGACGCGAGCGCCACCTCGCGGACCTTCGCCGGCTTGCCCGGTGCCGCGTCGACGATCGAGACCGACTTGCGCTGCCCCGCCTCGCCGAAGTCGAGCTGCAAGAGCGATCCCGCGTACCGCGCCGGCGCCGGCGAGCCCTTGACGGCCTGCGGCAGGTGGACGTGCCCGAGGGCCACGTACGAGACGGTGCCCGGCAGACGCGAGGGCGGCACGGCGTACGCGATGCCGATCGTGAGCTCCCGCTCGCCGCCACCGGGCGTCACGAGCGCCCCGTCGGTGAACAGGTGGCCGAGCACGACCTGGATCCGACCGGGTGTGAAGCCCGCGCACATCGCGCCGAGCAGTTCGCCCATGCCCTGGGCGTAGCTCTGGTACCAGGTCTCGCTCGCATCGAAGAGCGCGGCGGCGTCGCCGAAACGACGTTCGGGCACGAACGGGATGCACGCGACCTCCGCCACCTCGGTCCCGTCGCGCGAGGGGACCTGCACGATGCCGCCCTCGGCCGGCGGGCGGATCCGCGGGGCGACCTCGACCCCGATCGGCCGCAAGAGCTTGCCGAGCGCCTCCATCCGGAGCGCCGAGTCGTGGTTCCCGGGGATCGCGACGACACGGATCCCGGCGTCGCGCAGCCGCAGGAAGGCGTCGAACACGACCGCGTCGGCGTCGGGCGACGGGGCGCGGTGCTCGTAGACGTCGCCGGCGAGGAGGACGGCGTCGACGCCCTCGGCCCGGGCGATGCCGACGACCTCCTCGAGCGCGGCTGCGAACTCCTCGGTCCGCGACCGGCCGCGGATCGCGCGGCCGACGTGCCAGTCCGAGGTGTGCAGGAACCGCATCCCGCCGGTCAATCCCCTTCGAAGCGCGCGAACACGTCGCCCCCCTCCGGCGCCGCCTCGTCGGCCCGGGTGGCCCACGCCGGGAAGGGGAAGCGGATCTGGAGCGGGACGGGGATGTGCGGCTGCTGCAGGATCATCGAGCCGGGCTTCAGGATCGATGCGCGCTGCCGCGTGACCGCCGGCAGGAACCCGTACTCGCTGCGTTGGGCCTCGGCGGTGTCGAGGCGGCCGACGACGCGGAACGCGCTGTTCGCGATGACGCGCCGCTCGACCTCTGAGGCCGTCTGCTCCGCACCGACGAGGATCATGCCGAGGGAGCGCCCGCGCTCGGCGACATCGAGGAGCACCTCCTTGATCGGGCTCCAGCCCTCGCGTGGCGCGTAGCGGTTCAGCTCGTCCAGGACGAGGAACGCGAGCGGCTCGCGCCGGCCCATCTGCTCCTTGTGATCGAACAGCCGCTTGATCGCAACGCCGGTCACGAACCGCTTCGCGCGGTCGTGCAGGTTGTGGATGTCCACGACCGTGACCTGGTTCGCCTCCCAGTCGATCCGGTGGCGCTCGGGGTGCTCGGCCTGGCGTCCCCAGATCAGGTGCCCCATCCGGAACCGGGCGGCGTCCAGCCGGCGCAGGAACGCCGAAACCGTTGCGTCGGAGACCCTACCGCGCCACGCCGAGCCGTCGGCGTCGACCTCGTTCGCGATCACGTCGCAGAGCTGCGCGAAGTCCTGGACCGGGTAGCCGCCGAAGACCACGGTGGCGTCGTGGTCGGGATCGTCCTCGCACTCTCGGTCCAGGTAGGACTCGACCCGCGCGACGAGGTCGGCGATCTGCGAGCGCTCGTCCTCCGCCTCGGCGAAGCAGAACCGCAGGAGCTTGTCGCGGACGAACTCGCGGACGGTCCAGTAGTAGGCGGTGACGCCCTGGGACCTGCCCTCGACCTGCGGGATGGCCTCCCCACCCGCGTCCGGGCGCACCGGCGCCCACAGGCCCACGCTCTCGAACGCGCCCGAGGGCAGGCCGAGCCGGTCGTAGTCCTCGCGATCCTGCGGCGTGAGGCGCGCGTTCGGCGTGTCGAGCCACATCAGGTCCTCGCCCTTCACGTTGAACACGATCGCCTTCGTGTTCGCCCCGTACGCGCCGAGCGCGTCCGAGTGGAACAGCGCGTACAGCAGGAACAGCGCGTACGTCGTCTTCGTCGCCACACCCGAGACCCCGCTGATGTTCACGTGCGCCCCGCGCGATCCATCGAGGAAGTCCAGGTCCAGGAACACCGGTTCGCCGTCGCGAGTGAGCCCGGCGGGCAGCCGGCGCTGCATCTGGTCGAAGTACAGTGCCTCGTCCCGGTCCTTGCCCCGAGCACGGAGCGCCGGGATACCGGGCATCGGCGGGACGAAGACCTCGGGCTCGAACCGCGTGGCGACGACCTGGGCGGCGACGGCCGTGTCGACCGGCAGCACCCCGCGGTCGACGAGGAACACGTCCGTGTCGAACTGGGCGCCCTCGTGCCGGGCCCGGACGTCCTGCACGATGCCGGTGATCCGCACGGGCTCGTGACCGGGCACCGGCGTCTGGACGAGCACGGTGTCGTCGAGCTGCAGGTAGGACTCGGGGTCGACGCCCACCCAGAACGTCAGCGGGGTCGAGTCCTCGGTTCCTAGGACCATCCCCACCTGCTCGGACGTCCGCTCCGTCACGGCCTCATCCTCCCTGCATCGTCAACCACGCCGTCAGCGACCGCCGGATCAGCCCACGATGACCCATCCGGTGCTGGAGCCAGCCCTCGAGCGCCCCCACCGGCGCGAGGTTCTGCGGGTAGCGCGGGTCGCTCGGCCGGCCCGCGAACCGCGGCAGGAGCGCTGTCACGCGGTCGGCGAGCGCCGCGGCGACGTCGAGCCCCACGCCCGCTCGCGTCTCGCATCGCACGACGCCCGCGTGGTCGTGCCAGGCGGCGCGCACCGTGGCCAGCCGGGCGTACCAGGCGTACCGCTCGAACGTGCCGTCGAGCTCCGCGAGCGCGAACAGCGGCGTGCGCTCCCCCGGTCCGAGCGCCGCGATGAGCGCGTCGTGCTGCGGCTCGAGGTAGCCGCGCGACCAGCGCTTCACGACCCCGACCACCGGGCTCGCGGTGACCTGCTGCGACCGCCACCTGCCGTCGGCGAGCACGAGCTCGCCCCCCGCGGCGGCGACGCGGATCGCCAGGTCGGCCTCGGCTCGCTGCATCTCGCGCTGCAGGCGGAGCAGCGGGTCGTCCGGCTCCGCCCCCGGGTCGCTCACCGCCCGGAACCGGACCTCCGCGTCCCCGACCCGGACGCTCACGGGGGTCCCCGGGTCCAGGCTCCCGCCGGTCACGAGCAGCCGGTCGACGACGTGCTCCTCGAACGTGGCCCGCCCGTCCGAGCGCACCGCGCCGGCCGCGAACGTCCCGAACAGACCGTGCGCCCGCCGCGTCCCGTCCGAGGCGAGCAGGCGCTGGTCGATGCGGCGGACGCCGTCGACGAACCAGATCGGCTCCGGTGACCCGGGCTCCGGGCGCCTCGGGACGCTCCAGTCGTCGGTCTCGACGCCGGCGTCGACGCGCGCGGGCGGCTCGTCCAGGCGGGCCTCGAAGCCCATCCCGTGGTCGGGGGTCCACGGATCGGCCCGCAGCGTCAGCATGCGCGGAGCCTACCGCCTGCGCCCGACACGTCGGAGCAGCCCCGCCGTGCTCGGCGCTCGGCCGCTCGGGGCCAGGCCACGAGGCCCCCGGTCGGGTCGGGATGGTCATTCCGAACTATCCGCCATCGGGGGGACTGCGCCGTCCCTCCGTGCGTGCCGATACGCCCAGTAGCCGTCGACACGCGGAGGGCACGATGCTCGGGAAGTTGGTTCGCCGTGAGCGGCGAGCACTGTGGGGATCCCTCAGCCTCGTCGTCGTCGTCGCGATCGGCGTGACGGTGTTCGCCGCGTCGGCGTCTCGCGAGAAGCTCACCCTGCAGGCCCGGAACGAGGCGAGGCTCGCGGCGCAGACGCAGCTCGCGCCGATGCTCCAGACGCGGGACCTCCAGGGCACGATCACGGGCGACCGCGCGGACGAGCTCGCCACTGCGATCGAGAGCGAGATCCTCTCGTCGGGTCCGGTGACCTCGGTGCGGATCTACTCGGAGACCGGACGCGTCCTGTACGACGCCGACCCCGGGGTCGTCGCCGTCAGGCCGACCTACGTCCGGGAGCTCGTCTACGAGGTGGCGCACGGCGACCCCCTGAGCCAGGTCCACGGCGACGACCTGCAGACGTACGTACCCGTGTGGCTCGAGCCGGGCGGCCCCGTCGCGGTCGCCGAGATGACGCAGCCGTACGAGCCGATCTCGTCGCAGGCGACCGACTCCTGGTACCGCCTCGCGATGATCCTCGGGCTCGTCTTGCTCGGGACGGCCACCCTGTTCGTCTTCTCGGCGCAGGCGGCGTCGCGGGTGCCGGACATCGCCGAGGTACAGATGCACCCCGCGTTCGTCGAGGCGCAGGACGCCCGCGTGAAGGCGGAGAAGCACGCCACCGCCACGGAGTCCGCCCTCAAGGAGCTGCAGGCGCAGTTCCGCTCGACCCTGGACGAGCTCAAGGCGATGGAGGCGATGGTCCGGCTGACCGAGACCGCGACGACCCAATCCGAGGGAGAGATGCAGACGCTCCGTGACCAGCTGCGCGACACGGCCGAGCGGCTCCACAAGGCCGAGCTCGACAACAACGCGCTGCGCGAGCGGCTCTCGCTGCGGCAGTCGGAGCTGGACGAGCACAAGTCGCGGGTCCTGGAGCTCGAGCAGCGCACGCCGAGCGCCGAGATCGAGGAGCTCCGCCGCCGCGTCGACGTCGCCGAGCGGCGCGCGGTCGAGCTCGAGGCGGAGGTCGAGCGGCTGCAATCCGAGCTCGACCACACGGCCGACCGGTTCCACATGTCCAAGCTCACCGAGGCGCTCCGCGAGTTCGACAACGACGAGCCCGGGGGCGAGGAGGACGACATCTACGAGCACCCGAAGGTCATCTTCTCGGCCAGGCAGGCCGGGTCCAAGGTCCGCGGGAACGGGAAGTGAACCGGGTGGACACGATGGAGACGGCGGGATCGGTCGAGCGCGGCGGGCTCGCGCGGACGATCTCCGTCGTCGGCCTGTCGATCAGCCAGGCCGCGGACGAGCTCCAGCAGGCGGCCGAGCGCCTCATCGCCGCCGAGGAGCACGCCCGCGAGGCCGACCTGCGCGTCGCCGCGGCAGAGGAGCAGGTGGCGCAGGGCGCCGCGCAGACCGCCGAGCTCCTCACGCTCCTCCAGCAGGCCAAGGACAGCCAGATGGAGGCCGAGGAGAGCGCACGCGTCGGCGAGGAGCGCCTGCGGGCAGCGGTCGAGCGCGCCGCGCAGCTCGAGGAGCAGGTCGAGCACCTCCAGCCGGCGGCCGACCGTGGCCGGGTGCTCGAGCAGCAGGTGCGGGAGCTCGAGGAGCAGGTACGGGAGCTCGAGGCCCGCGTCTCGGGCACCGAGCCGCAGCCGAGCGTCACCCTGATCGTGAACGACGAGCGGATCGCGCTCCAGGAGGCGCTCGCGGCCGAGGTCCGTCGGCCCCTGACCTCGATCCTCGGCATCACGTTGGCCCTCAAGCACACCGACTCGAAGTCGCCCGACGGGCGGGAGATGGTCCGGCAGCTCAGCACGCACGCGCGGAAGCTCGACCGGCTCGTCGGCGAGATGCTCGACGTCGACCGGATCGTCGCCGGCACGTTCACCCCGAACCTCCGCCGCACCGACCTCGAGGCGCTCGTCCGCCGCGTCGTCCAGGAGTCTCCGGACCTCGCGAACCGGGACGTGAACGTCGAGACCGACCACGTCGCGATCCAGGTCGACCCGGCCCTCACCGAGCAGATGGTCGAGACGCTCCTCGCGAACGCGGGCCGTCGCACCGTGCCGGGGAACGCCGTCTGGGTGAAGGTGCTGTCCGAGGGCGACGGCGTGGTCATCGCCGTGGAAGACACCGGGACCGAGGTCCCCACGGGGCTGCGCCAGGCGATGGCCGAGGCCGCCAAGGGCGACGGCGACGGGGCGGCTCAACGCGCGAGCGTCGGGCCGGCGCTCTCGCTGCTCGCGAGGCTGGCCGAGATCCACGAGGGCCGCTGCTGGGTCGAGGAGCGCATCGGCGGCGGCGCGTCCTTCCGCGTGTTCCTCCCCGACGCCGCGTCGCGGGCGCAGGACGAGGACGCGCCCGCGGAGGACGAGCCTCGGGAAGAGGCGGCGGTGTCCCAGCCCTTCGACGAGCGCTCGATGGCGCTCGCACGCGCTCTCGCCGACGCGGACGACGACGAGGACCTCGCGATCTGAGCCCTACCCGAGCGCCTTCAGGAGCTCGCGGGCGATCACGACGCGCTGGATCTGGTTCGTCCCCTCGTAGATCTGCGTGATCTTCGCGTCCCGCATGAGACGCTCGACCGGGTACTCGCGCACGTACCCGTAGCCTCCCAGGACCTGGACGGCGTCGGTCGTGATCCGCATCGCGGCGTCGCTCGCGAAGCACTTGGCCATCGCCGACCACTTCGTCATCCGAGGGTCGTCGGCGTCGCAGAGCGAGAGCGCCTTGTACACCAGCAGCCGCGAGGCCTCGAGCTGCATCGACATGTCGGCGAGCATGAACGACACGCCCTGGAACTCGGCCACCGGCCTGCCGAACTGCCGGCGCTCGGCCGCGTAGGCGGTGGCGGCGTCGAGCGCCCCCTGCGCGATGCCGAGCGCCTGCGCGCCGATCAAGGGCCTCGAGTGGTCCAGGGTCTTCAGCGCGATCTTGAAGCCCTCGCCCTCGGCGCCGATCAGGCGGTCGGCGGGGATCAGGGCGTGCGTCAGGAGGACCTCGCGCGTCGGGGATCCCCGGATCCCCATCTTGTCCTCCTTGCGCCCGAAGGACACCCCCGGGTCGTCCTTCATGACGAGGAAGGCGCTGATGCCGGCGGCGCGGAGCCCCGGATCGCTCGTCGCGAAGACCACGTACCCGTGACTCACGCCGGCGCCCGTGATGAACCGCTTCGTGCCGTCCAGGACGAAGCCCTCGCCCTCGCGGACGTACCGCGTCGTGAGGGCGGCGGCGTCGGACCCGGCCCCCGGTTCGGTCAGCGCGTACGAGAGCAGGAGGTCGCCGCGGCAGATCCCGCCAACGATCTTCCGTCGCTGATCCTCGGTCCCCGCGAGCAGCACCGGCACGGCGCCGAGCTTGTTCACGGCGGGCACGAGCGCGAGGCCCGCCGCCACGCGCGAGAGCTCCTCCACGAGGACACCGAGCGCGAGCGCTCCACCGCCCGAGCCGCCGAGCGCCTCGTCGTAGCCGACGCCGGTGAGCTCGTTCTCGACGAGCACCCGGTAGAGGTCCTCGGACCACTCGTCGGTCTCGTCCAGCCGGGCGGCGTGCGGCGAGATCTTCTCCTCGACGATCTGCCGGACGAGGCCGCGGAACTCCTCGAGCTCCTCGGGAAGCTCGTAGCGCTCGAGGCTCATCCCAGCCGCCGCAGGATCAGCGCGTCGCCCTGACCGCCGCCGCCGCAGATCGTCGCCGCTCCCAGGTCCACGCCCCGACGCCGCATCTCGAGCGCGAGCGTGAGCGTGATCCGCGCCCCCGACATCCCGATCGGGTGCCCGAGCGCCACCGCCCCGCCGTTCACGTTCACGAGGCCCTCGTCGAACCCGAGCATCCGTGTCACGTGCAGCGCCACGGCGGCGAACGCCTCGTTCACCTCGATGAGCCCCAGGTCGTCGACGCCGAGCGCGGTCTTCTTCAGCGCGCGCTCCATGGCGATCGCCGGGACGGTGTGCAGGTGCGCGAACCCGCCCGCGCTCATCCCGTGCGACACGATCTCGGCGATCGGTCGCAGGCCGAGCCGCTCGGCGTTGTCGGCGCTCGTCACCACGACGGCGCACGCGCCGTCCGAGATCTGGGAGGCGTTCCCGGCCGTGATCGTGCCGTCCGCCCTGAACGCCGGCCTCAGCGCCGCGAGGCCCTCGGCGCTGGTGTCGGGGCGGATCCCCTCGTCACCCTCGACGACGACGGGATCTCCCTTGCGCCGCGGGACCTCGACCGGGACGACCTCCTGGGCGAGCGCGCCCGAGTCCCACCCGGCCTGCGCGCGAGCGTGCGACCGCACCGCCCACGCGTCCTGCTCCTCCCGCGAGATGCCGAGCTCCGCGTTCACGCCGTCGGACGCCTCGCCCATCGTCATCCGTGTGAAGGTGGACCACAGGCCGTCGTGCATCATCGAGTCGACGATCCGTGCGTCGCCGAGGCGCGCGCCCTCGCGACCGTCGGACAGCAGGTACGGCGCGTTCGACATCGACTCCATCCCGCCGGCGACCACGGTCTCGACCTCGCCCGCGCGGATCAGCTGGTCGGCGAGCGCGATCGCGTCGATCCCCGACAGGCACACCTTGTCGACGTTGAGCGCGGGCGTCTCCTTCGGGATGCCGACCGCGATCGCCGCCTGTCGGGCGGTCGTCTGGCCGGTCCCGGCGCGGAGCACCTGGCCCATGATCACGTAGTCGACGAACTCGGGCTCCACACGGGCGCGCGCGAGCGCCTCGCGGATCGCGAGCGTCCCGAGCTCCACGCCGGTGAGCGACGCGAGCCCGCCGCGGAACCTCCCGATCGGGGTCCGCGCACCGTCGACGATGACCGAGGACGTCATCCCTGCGCCTTTCGCCTCCGCCGGAAAGCCCTCAGTCTACGCGGGCGGCACGCTTCGGACCGGACGGACGATCGCCGATCGGCGAGGGCCGCTCAGCGCACGCGTCCGGCGACCCAGTACTCCCAGCCGTCGAGCTCGGGCACCGGCTCCCCGAGCGCCCCGAGGGTCGAGCAGATCTGGGTGCGGTGGTCGTTCCCGTGATGGATCGCCTGGAGGAGCAGCATGCCCTCCGCGTCGTCGGTGTCGGGGTAGTCCGGCTTCCCCCGGATGCTGGTGGCGAGGTCCCCACGCTCGAGCCGGTCCAGGACCTCGTCCCACGACCGCCGATGCTCCGCCATCTCGGCCCGCAGCGTCTCGAGCGGGACACCCACGCGATCCTCGAGGGGCGGAGGCGACGGGTCCTGGGTCCGTCGGAGATACCTCCCGTCGGCATCGATCAGGTGCGTGAGCGTCGCGACCATCGACCCGTAGGTCCCGGGGATCGCCTCGTCCAGGCGCTCCCGCGGGAGGCCCCGGAGATGCTCGATCAGGGTCTCGGTTGCCCACAGGTGGTGCGCGAACATGATCCTCACGATGTCGTTGGGTCGTGTCATGCGGCGGACTCTAGCCGCTCGGTCGCGGGCGCGCAGGCCTAGTTGCGCGAGGCGACCGCGACCTCGATCGTCTCGAGGATCTCCTCGCCGACGAGCTCGTCGCGGGCGATGAGGGCGTCGCGCAGCGCGACCACGACGTCGCGCTGCTCCTCGAGCAGGGCGACGACCCGCGCCTTCTGCGCGTCGAGGATCTCCTCCACCCTCGCCTTGCCGTCGTTGTCCGCGAGGACGCGCCCGACCAGGTTCTTCGACCCGATCGGCCCCTCGGCGATCGCGTCGTAGCTGATCAGCGAGCCGGCCATCCCGAACGAGCCAACCATCTGGGCCGCGAGCGAGGTCGCGCCGCCGAGATCCGACGCCGGCCCCGTGCCGGACTCGCCGAAGAACACCTCCTCGGCGACGAGGCCGCCGAGGGCGATCGCGATCGCGGATTCGATCTCCGAGCGGGTACGCGTGAACCGCTCCTCCTCGTCGCCGTGCGCGAGCAGCCCGAGCGACGCTCGTCGCTTGATGATCGACAGCACCTCGAGCCGGCGGCCCTTGCCAAGGAAGTACGCGACGGTGGCGTGCCCGGCCTCGTGGGTCGCGACGGCGACGCGGTCGGACTCCGTGTACACGACGGGCTGCTTGAAGCCGAGCTCCTCCGTGAGCTTGGCCTCGTGAACGTCGTTGATGTCCATCTCGCGCCGACCGTTGCGCAGCGCGACGAGCAGCGACTCGTCGAAGAGGTGCTCGAGCATGACGGGCGTGTAGCCGAACGTGTCGTGCGCGAGCCGCTCGCGCACCTCGTCCTCGTCGAGCTGGGGGGCGTGCGTCTTGCGCTCGAGGAAGAAGTCGATCAGGTCGCGGCGCTCGTGCTTCGTCGGCACGTCGAAGTACAGGCGGCGGTCGAAGCGGCCCGGGCGCAGCAGCGCGGAGTCGAGCTGGTCGGCCCGGTTCGTCGCCGCGATGAGCAGGATGTTGCTGTAGCTCGGCTTGCCCGCCGACAGGCGCATCTCGGGCGGCAGGAGGCCGTTGATCCACTCGATCGTCCGGGACCGCATGCGGCTCCGCCAGGGTGGCTGGTCGAACGACTGCATCTGGATCAACAGCTCGTTCACCATCCCGGTGCCGCCGGACGAGATCATGTTGGAGGCGACCCGGCCGAGGCCCGTCCCGTCGGGCGACGCGTTGAGCCCGCCTCGGTCCCCGCCGATCGCGTCGATCTCTTCGATGAAGCCGATCGCGCCACCCTCCTTGCGCGCCAGCTTGCGGAGACGTTTGAAGAAGGACCGGATCCTCGATCCCGTCATGCCGAACCACATCGACTGGAACGCCGGGGCAGAGATGAACAGGAAGGGGACGCCCGCCTGCTTCGCCATCGCCTTCGCGAGGTAGGTCTTGCCCGTGCCCGGCGGGCCCTCGAACAGGATCCCCCGGCGCGGGTTGCCGCCGAGCTCGTTGCGGAACGTGGCGTAGCCGAGGAACACGTCGAGGGTCCTGCGGACCTCGTCGGTCTGGGTGTCGAGGCCCTTCACCTCGGACAGGCCGACCTCGATCTCCTCCGGCCGCACGACGAGGTGCGGGGACCGGCCGCTGAACAGCGGCATCAGCATCATGAGGACGATCGCGAGGATGAGCACCATCACCGGCGCCCAGATCACCCAGTCCGGACCGAGCGCCGGCAGCTCGAAGGGGTTGTTCGTCAGATACCGGTACCACAGGTAGCCGTCGAACAGGCCGAGGAACAGGACGAGCCGCCACAGGCGGCGACGCCGGGTCTTCTCTCGGACGCGCCAGACGTCTGCACGACCGGCCGCCTGGATGTCCGACCCGTGCAGGACCGCGGCCGTCGACCGCTCGGTCTGCTTCACGCGTTTCCCCCTCGACGAGGTAGCCCGACCAGGCAATCGTAGAGGCAGCGGCCGATAAGCGCATCGGGCCTTCGGACTACATGAAGCCCCCTGCGCAGGGTCCGGGAGTTGATGCCTGTTCGGCGCCGAACCGCTATCGTGCGGCCGTGGCCAGGAAGAAGCTGCCGCCCGTCGATCGGGAGGAGGCCCGGACGATCGGCGCGCTCCTGCGCGGGCTGCGACGCTCGGCAGGCTTCCGCGCCGTCCAGGACGCCGTGGCGGACCCCTCGTGCCCGGCGGCGCGCCAGACGATCTACGCCTACGAACGTGGAGGGCTCGTGCCCTCGCTCGCCCAATTCCTTGAGCTCGTGGAGTTCTACGCGCTCAAGGCGACCCCCGGTCCCGACGCGAAGCCGACCGAGGACCTGCGGTCGCAGGCGGTGGTCGCGGTCGTCACCGCCCTCACGATGCCCTGCTACCACATGACCGACGCGATGCGCCTGATGGCCCGCCTCCAGCCGCCGCCGTCCCCCAAGCCCTCGCGCTCGGGCGGCTGACGCCGTGCTCACCGAGGTCGATCACGTCGGCATCGCGGTGGACGACCTGGACGCCGCCGTCGAGCGCTACCGACGGACCTTCGGTCTGGAGCCGACGCACCGAGAGGTGGTGCAGAGCCAGGGCGTCGAGGAGGTGCTGTTCCCGGTCGGATCGTCGTACGTCCAGCTCCTCCGCCCGCTGGCCGCCGACACACCCGTAGGGCGGTTCCTGGCCTCGCGGGGGCCGGGCATCCACCACGTCGCCTACCGCGTGGACGACGTCGCGGCGGCGCTCGAGCGCCTCAGGGCCGAGGGCGTCCGCCTCGTGGACGAGACCCCGAGGCCCGGCTCGCGCGGCACCACGATCGCGTTCGTACACCCCCAGGACATGGGCGGGGTGCTCGTCGAGCTGGTGCAGGAGCCCTAGGGCAGGTCGGTCAGGCCGCGCTTGGGCGCGTTGACGACCACGGCCACGTTGCCCTCGGGGAGCGCGCCGTCCGCCATCAGCTGGTGCACCTGGCCCGCCTGCTCGTAGTCGTACGTCTGGCCGAGCGTCGTGCGGACCTTCCCCTCGCGGACGAGGTCGTTGAACGCCGTCGCCTGCTCGTCGTTGAACAGGTGGGAGCCCTGGTAGCGCTTCTGCATGTACCAGAGGTAGCGGACGTCCACGACGGTGTCGAAGCCGCTCGTCCCCGCGCAGATCACGACCATGCCGCCGCGCTCGCAGACGAAGATCGACGTCGGGATCGTGTCCTGGCCGGGGTGGTCGAACACGATGTTCGGGCTCCGCTTCTCGCCGAGCACGTCCCAGATCGCCTTGCCGAAGGACTTCGCGCCCTCGAACCAGGACTTCCACTCGGGCGAGTCCCACGCCGGCGGCACGCCCCAGTGCGAGAACTCCTTCCGGTCGATGTACCCCACGGCGCCGAGGGACTTCGCGTACTCGCCCTTCTCGGCCGAGCTCACGACGGCCACGGCCCTGGCGCCCGCGAGCGTGACGAGCTGGACCGCGAGCGAGCCGAGCCCACCCGACGCGCCCCACACGAGGACGACGTCGTCCGGCTTCACCGTATTGGGCGGCCAGCCGTGGAGCATCCGGTAGGCGGTCGAGCCCGTGAGCGTCGGCGCCGCGGCCTCCTCCCACGTCAGGCGGTCGGCCTTCGGCAGGCACTGGTGCGCCTGGACCTTCGTGAACTGCGCGAACGATCCCCAGCAGGAGTCGTAGCCCCACACCCGGAAGCTCGACGCGAGCCCCGGGTCGCCCCCGCCGAGCACCCACGGGTCGTCGGGATCCCACTGCCCCGCGTGGACGACGACGCGGTCGCCGACCCGGACGTCCGTGACCTCCGAGCCGACCGCGTACACGATGCCGGAGGCGTCCGAGCCCACGATGTGGAAGTCGGTCGGCTCGCCCCAGCGCGCCTGGGTCTTCGTCACGTCCACCGGGACCCCACGCGCGGCCCACACGTTGTTGAAGTTCACGCCGGCCGCCATGACCATCACGAGCGCATCCCTCGGCCCGAGCTCGGGCACGTCGATGACCTCGTCGCGGATCGCGTCCACGGGCTCGCCGTAACGGTCCGGCCGCACGAGCTGCGCGTGCATCTGCCGGGGAACCTCGCCGATCGGTGGCAGCTCGCCGATCCCGTACAGGTCCTTGCCCATGGCTCCACCCCTCATGCGCGTCGTCGGACTCGGGCGCCTGACGATAGGCGAGCGCCCTCGGGGCCGACAACGCGTCAGGCGGTGGCGGCTGCCGGCGCCGCGCTGGACGGACAGGTCGCCGCCCGCGGGCACCAGGTGCAATAGGGGCCCGGCCTGAGCTCCGACGCCCTGCCCGCGTCCGAGGCGGCGGCCGCCCGGACGGCCTCGACCACCCGGTCGGCGGCGCGCGAGAGCACGCGCTCGTCCACGTCCTCCGCCTGCCACTCCCCCGAGTCCAGGTACAGCGTCGCCACCCGGTACGGGGGCACGCCGAACCGCAGCGCGAGCAGCAGCGCGTAGAACCGCATGTCCTCCGCGTGCTCGGGCCACGCGTGCCCGGTCTTGAGGTCGATCGCCAGACGGTTCGCCCGCCCCGGCTCCGTTCGGGCCGAGCCCAGGACGAGGTCGAGCGTCCCCGAGAGCACGAGCGTGCCCCCGAGCAACTCCGCCTTCACGTGCCACTCGGTGCACGGCGTGAGGTCGCGGCGCATCCGCCGGAGCGGCGGCATCGTCGAGCGGAAGAGCTCGAGCGTCTTGGCCGCGTCCATCAGCGTCTCGTCGCGACGCAGGCCGTCGAGGTCGTCCCACCACGTCGCGAACGCGGCGTCCTCGTGCAGGCGCTCGGCGGCCGACTCCACCAACTCGTGGATGTCGCGGTCCTGCCGCCCGGCGACCTCGAGCTCGACGGCCTTGTGCGCGAGGCGCCCGGCGGCGAACCGCGCCGAGAACGCGAACGGCCCCCGCTCCCCGGAGCGGACGGCGTCGAACAAGCCCGGACATCGTCCAAGGTCCGACAGGTTCGATTTCCCGAACCACAGCGGCCGCTCCGGCTCGAACGCGCGGACGGCCTCCTCGATCCGGTCGCGGACCCGTGGCACGAGATCCGAGGGGAAGACCGGCCGCTCGCCCGTCCCGATCAGCGCCTCGAGCGTCCGGCGCTGGGCCGGAGCGAGGTCCACGGTCGCCATCACGGGCCGGATGGTAGACCTACCCTCCGACATGGCCGAGACGCCCGACGAGATCCTGCGCGCGCTCGCCGACCCCGAGCGTCTGGCGATCGCGGGCCGGCTCGCGCGCGCCGACGCCTCGCCGAGCGAGCTCGCGGCCGAGCTCGGCATCTCCGTCACCCGTCTCCGGAAGCACCTGAACCGCCTCGCGTCGACGGGGGTCGCTCGGCTGAACGACGACCGGCGGACCTACCGCCTGGACCACGAGACGCTCCGGTGGGCCGCCGAGCAGGTGGGCCCGCCGCGCGAGGCCGGGATCGCGCTCGGCGCCGCGACCGAGGACGAGGGGTCCGTGCTCCGCACGTTCTTCCGGGAGGGACGCCTCACCGAGATCCCCGCGAAGGAGTCGAAGCGCCGGATCGTGCTCGAGCGGATCGCCCTCGAGTTCGAGCCCGGCGTCCGCTACGACGAGAAGGCCGTGAACGTCATCGTGTCGCGGTTCCACACCGACTACGCCGCGATCCGCCGATACCTCGTCGACGAGGGGTTCCTCACGCGCGAGCGCGGCGAGTACTGGCGCACGGGGGGACGCGTCGACGTGGGATAGATCAGCGACCGTGACGGCGGGACTCGAACCGGCGCTGGACCAGCACGGTGAGCCCACCCCCCAGCACCACCAGCGCCACGTTCGTCGCCAGGACGATCGTCGCGCCGAGCAGGTCGTGCCACTCGGCGAGCACCGACATCACGCCGATCGCGGCGGCGGCGGGGATCGTCGTGATCGAGATCGCGACACCGACCGCCGCGCTGCCGTGCTGGGACTCGAACGAGATCATCCCGGCCACCCCGGCCGCGAACGCGACGATGCCGCCGAGCGCGCTCGGCTCGGCGACGAACCCCACGAGCACGATCGGCGCCGCCGGCTGTTCGAACGCGAAGTCGAACAGGTCGGCCGCGGCGGTCGTCCCGGCGGCGAACGCCGCGGCCGCCACGAGCCCCGCCGCGAGCGACACCGCCGCGAATGCCGCGATCCGTCGCCGGCGCGCGGCGACGCCGTAGCCGAGCGCCACGAGGGGCAGCAGGTCCGGGCTCACGGCCATCGCGCCGACGATCGGCACCGTGGAGTTCTGCAGGATGCCTACCGCCGCGATCAGCCCGGCGAGGCCCATCAGGACCAGATAGCGCGGCGCGAGCTGCGCGATGAAGCTGGCCTGGCCCTCGACCTCCTCCCAGACGATGTCCCTCGAGCCGGGGTCCAGGCGCGGGATCGACCACGGCATCGGGCCCGGCACGAAGACGTGCTCGCGCGCGAACGTGACGTTGCCGCGGCGGACCACGCCGAGGTTCCGCAAGGCCGCGAGGACCTCGTCGACGGACGCCTCGCGCACCCACGCGGTCACCAGGTCCTCGCCCGTCTCCTGCAGGACCGAGGGGAACCGGGAGATGTCCGAGACGCCCGCCTCGGCGTCGAGCGCTCGAACGACCTCCGCGGCACGCTCGGCCTCGACGCTCACCCGTAGCCGCAGCACGGCTCGGAGCCTACGGCACCCACGGGGCGTCTCGCCGAACGGGGCCATCCTCGGCGCTTCCCATCCGATCCCGAACGGCGCAGGATGAACACTGGACCCCCGGTGGACGATCCGGCTCGTCCGGACGTTCATGGGGCGTGCTCGCGAACGCGTCCTCGGGGCAGCGGCCGTTCGGAAGGCTCGGCCCATGGCCCAGGCGACCATCTCGCCACCCACCACCGCCGAGGCGGCGGCGGCGATCGCGTTCGAGGAGTTCTTCGAGGCCGAGCGGCGACGCCTCTTCCGTGCCCTCTGCCTCATGACCGGGGACGCGGGTGAGGCCGAGGAGATCGCGCAGGACGCCTTCCTCGCCGTGTGGGAGCGCTGGGACCGGGTCCGGGCGATGGAGCGTTCCACCGGCTACCTGTACCGGACGGCGATGAACGGATTCCGGAGTCGGCGCAGACGCGTCCATCGGGCCGTGCGGATCACCCGGCAACCCGGATCGACGGCCGATCCGTACGAGGGCGCCGACCTGCGCGACGCGATCCTCCGGGCTCTGGCGACGCTCGGGCCGCGTCAGCGCGCGGCGGTCGTCCTCACCGACTACCTCGGATACGCGTCTCCCGAGGCCGCGCTGCTCCTCGGGATCAAGGCGACGTCCGTGCGGTCGCTCGCCGCCGAGGCGCGAGCGGCGTTGAAGCGGGAACTGGAGCGAAGCGATGTCTGACGCGCAGCGGATGCTCGAGCGGGCCGGTGACCGGTTCGAGATGCCCGAGCCCGCGATGGACCGGCTGCTCCGCCGTCGCGAGCGGAGGCAGCGGAACGAACGGATCGCCGCCGCTGCCGTGGGACTCGGCGTCGCGGGGGCCGGCATCGTCGGTGTCGTCGTGACCCTGCGGGTCGCGGCGCCGACGGGTCCCGCGGCCGGGGCCGAGCCCACAGCCGCCGCCGATGGCGGAGGGCTCGTCCTGCCGACCATCGCCGTCTGGATCGCGATCGTCGCGCTGGGACTGACGGCGTTCGCAGCCGTTCGGCTCCGCGCACGGTTCGCAGGGCTCGACGATGACGTGGAACACGAACCGACCGAACGGGACGGAGCCGTCGCGCCGGCGCGCAGGCGGACGGCCGAGCCCGGATCGCCTCGAAGGACGGGAGGGACCGACATGGACAGCAAGCCGAAAGTCGACGTGGTAGGACTCGCCGGAGCCGAGGTCCCGGCGACCGCCTTCGGAGATGGGAGGCTGCGCCGGACCAACCGGTGGCTCATCGGAGCGGTCGTGGTGCTCGCGGTCGCGCTCGTCGCGGTCGGCACGTGGGCGATCGTGGATCGTTCGAGCGCCGAGGAGCCGACGCCGCCCGTGGCGGCGTCGCCCGAGGTGGGCCCCGCCGACACGGAGATCGTCGGCATGGTCCAGGGGCTGCACGAGGCCATGAGAACTGACGCTGAACTGGCCGCCTCCTACTTCACCCCGGACGCGGTCATGCACCACGGCCTCACCCGCCCGGACTTCGCTGAGGGCCGCGAGGCGATCGCCGCGAACATCCAGGAGGGCCTCATCGACCAAGGCTTCGACGGGATCCCTGACGTCGAGGATGGAGTGGCCCAGGTGGGCGACTTCGTGGTCCAGGGGACGGAGGCGCGGGATGGGTCGTACCTGGGGGTCGTGATCTACGAGCTCGCCCCGAGCGGTCTGATCCGCACGATGTGGATCGTCGACTAGAGGCACCGCCGCGACGGTCGGGAGCCCTCGGGATGGTCCCCGGGGGCTCTCGGCCGTAGACTCCGGGGCCATGGCGAAGACCGAGCTTCCCCGCACCAGGACCGTCGAGGATCGGATCGAGGAGCTCCGCAAGCGCAAGGCGGCGCTGCTGGACGACCACCGCAAGGACGCCGTGCGGCGGCAGCACGAGAAGGGCAAGCTGACCGCCCGCGAACGCATCGACCTGCTGCTCGATCGCGGGACGTTCGTCGAGACCGACCCCTTCGCGATCCACCGCTCGCACGACCTCGGCATGGAGCGGAACCGTCCGGCCGGCGACGGCGTCGTGGCCGGGTACGGGGCGGTCGACGGACGTCGCGTGTTCGTCGCCAGCCAGGACTTCAGCGTGTTCGGCGGCTCGCTCGGCGAGGTCCACGCCCAGAAGATCTGCAAGGTCCAGGACCTCGCGATGAGCACGGGCGCCCCGTTCATCCAGATCAACGACTCGGGCGGCGCCCGGATCCAGGAGGGTGCGGCGAGCCTGGCCGGCTACGGCTACATCTTCGAGCGCAACGTGCGGGCGAGCGGGGTGATCCCCCAGATCAGCGTGATCATGGGCCCCTGCGCCGGCGGCGCGGTCTACTCCCCCGCGATCACCGACTTCACGTTCATGGTCCGCGAGACCTCGCACATGTTCATCACGGGTCCCGAGGTCATCAAGTCCGTCACCGGCGAGGAGGTCTCGTTCGAGGAGCTCGGCGGCGCCATGACCCACGCGAGCAGGTCGGGCGTGGCGTCGTTCGTGAGCCAGGACGAGGAGGAGTGCCTGGCGATGGTCCGGCACCTCCTGTCGTACCTGCCGTCGAACAACCTGGAGGACCCGCCCTCGTACGCGGTCGTGGACGACCCCGAGCGGCACGACGAAGGGCTCACGCACCTCGTGCCGGACTCGGCGAAGGAGCCGTACGACATGCACGAGGTGATCCGCCGCGTCGTGGACGACGGCGACTTCTTCGAGGTCTTCCCGTTCTGGGCGATGAACATCGTCACGGGTCTCGCGCGCCTGGACGGCCACACCGTCGGGATCGTCGCGAACCAACCGAAGGTCCTCGCCGGCACCCTCGACATCGACTCCGCCGAGAAGGCCTCGCGGTTCGTCCGGTTCTGCGATGCCTTCAACGTCCCGATCCTCACGTTCGTCGACGTCCCCGGGTTCCTGCCGGGCAAGGAGCAGGAGTTCCACGGGATCATCCGGCACGGCGCGAAGCTGCTGTTCGCGTATGCCGAGGCCACCGTGCCGCGGATGACCGTCATCACCCGCAAGGCCTACGGGGGCGCGTACCTGGTGATGAACTCGAAGCACCTGCGCTCGGACGTGTCGTTCGCATGGCCGACGGCCGAGATCGCGGTGATGGGTCCCGAGGGCGCCGTGAACGTGGTCTTCAAGAAGGAGATCGACAAGGCCGAGGACCCGGCGGCCAGGCGCGAGGAGCTCATCGGCGAATACCAGCGGAAGTTCGCGAACCCCTACGTCGCTGCCGAGCGCGGCTTCGTCGACGACGTGATCGAGCCGGCCGAGACGCGTCCGCGCCTCGTGAAGTCGCTGCGGATGCTCTCGACGAAGCGCGAGTCCGTGCCGGCCCGCAAACACGGGAACATCCCGCTGTAGCGATGGACGAGGAACGCCGCTTCGAGCTGCCCGAGGGCCTCACGCCCGAGGAGGAGCGCGCCGTCATCACGGCGCTCGAACGCTACTTCGTGCAGGAGAGCCCGCACCCGAACCCCTGGGTGCTCGCGGGGCGGATCGACGCCACCGGCTTTGGCGCCCTCCAGGGCCGGCGGTACATGGACGAGCCGTGGGGCTCGACGCTCCGGCACCCGTTCGTCCGCCGCGGCGTGGCACCGCTCCACGGGCGCGGCGACGCAGGCTGAGCCGTGGCCGCGTCGCGGACCGCTCGAGCCGTGACGGGGCTCGCGGAGGCGCTCGAGGCGTTCGCGGCCGAGGGCTGCTCGGCGCCGCGGCGGTGGGGGAACGGTGCGGGCGACACGTACGGCCGGCACACGCACGGGTACCACAAGGTGCTGTTCTGCCTGTCCGGCTCGATCGTGTTCCACACGGACGAAGGCGAGGTCGAGCTGCGGCCGGGAGACCGGCTCGACCTCGGGCCGGGGACCGAGCACGCGGCCACGGTCGGTCCGGAGGGCGTCGGGTGCGTGGAGGCGTCGCGGTGACGAGCGTGGCGGTCCAGGTGGACCAGCTCTGGTTCAAGGCCCCGGGCGGGATCGGGACGTACATCCGGAACCTCGTCCCGGCGCTCGCGCGGTGCGATCCGTCGCTCGAGATCAAGCTCTTCCACGCGCGCTTCGGACCCGACGCTCCGCCTCCCGAGCGCTGGATCCGCGACTTCTGGATGCAGGAGCTGGACGCGTCCATCCGCTCGCTCTACCCGCGCTGGGACCTGCTCGCCCGGCCGGCCCTGCCCGAGTCGCTGCGCTCGGCGGACGTCGTGCACGCCACGAACCATGCGGCGATCCCGCCGGCAGCCCCGGGGCAGAGGCTCGTGGTCACCGTCCACGACCTGGCGTTCGAGCACTTCCCGAGCCTGTTCCCCCGCGAGTGGCGGCTGCTCTACAAGCTCGGGCTGCGCGCCGCCGTGAAGCGGGCCGACGCGATCGTCACGCCCTCGCGGAGCACGGCCGAGGACGTGGCGTCGCGGACGACGGTCGACCCCGGCCGGCTCCACGTCGTGCCGCTCGCGTCCTCGCTCCCCGCCGGCACGCTCGACGTGGCCGAGGTCCTCGCACGGCGGAAGATCCGGCGGCCGTACGTGCTGTTCGTCGGCACGCTCGAGCCGCGGAAGAACCTCGTGCGCCTGGTCCGCGCCTACCGCCGCGTCGCCGCGACCGGCCTGCCGCACGCACTTGTGCTCGCGGGGCCGATGGGCTGGCAGCACGATGCGTTGATGCGCGAGATCGCCCAGCCGGGTCCCGGCGAGGTCCTCCTCACCGGCGCGCTTGCGGCGGCGGACCTCGATGCGCTCTACCGGGGCGCGACGGCGTTCGTCTACCCGTCGCTGTACGAGGGGTTCGGGCTGCCGGTCGTCGAAGCGATGGCGCGCGGCGTCCCGACCGTGGCGTCGATGACGTCGTCGGTGCCGGAGGTCACGGGGGACGCGGCGCTCGGCGTCGATCCGCGGTCGGTGCGCGAGATCGCGACCGGTATCGACCGGGTCCTCACCGAGCCCGGCTTGGCGGAGCGGCTCGCCGAGGCGGGCCGCGCACGGGCCGAGCGCTTCTCCTGGGACGAGACCGCGAGGGGCACGCTCGAGGTCTACGCGGAGGTGCTCGGCGCGCGATGAAGGTCTCGCTCATCACGACGGTGCTGAACGCCGACGGCCACGTCGACCGGTTCCTCGATACCATCGCGGCGCAAACGCGCCCGCCCGACGAGGTGGTCGTCGTGGACGGCGGCTCCACCGACGGCACGCTCGAGACCCTCCGGCGCGCCGAGGGCATCACGCTGATCCATGAGCCCGGCGCGAGCATCGCGCGCGGCCGCAACGTCGCCATCGCCGCGGCGACCCACGACGTGATCGCGGTCAGCGACGCCGACTGCGTCCTGGAGCCGGACTGGCTCGAGCGGCTCCTCGTCCCGATCGAGGCCGGGGCCGACATCGCGATGGGCGCCTATCGCCCGATCGCCGAGACCTTCCTGGACCGCTGCATGGCGGCCGTGAACCTCCCCGACCCCGCGGAGTGGGACGAGGCCACGTTCATGCCCTCCGGCCGCTCGGTCGCGTTCCGCCGCTCGGCGATCGAGGCGGCGAGCGGCTATCCCGAATGGCTCGCGATCGGCGAGGACATGTACGTGAACCATCGATGGCGCGAGCTCCGCATGGACATGCGGCTCGCGCGCGATGCCGTCGTCTGGTGGCGGCTGCGGCCGGACCTACGCTCGACCTGGACCCAGTACTTCCGCTACGCGCGGGGCGACGCGATCGCCGGGATGTACGCGGAGCGCCACGCGCTCCGGTTCGCGGTCTACGGCGGCGCCGCGTACGTCCTCGGGTCGCGCGGGAAAGGGCGCAAGCTCGCGGCGCTCGCCGGAGCCGGCGCGTACGCCGCCGGGCCCGTCCGCCGGGCGCTCGCACGCGTGGACGACCCGGCCGAGCGCCTCGGCGCCGTGGCCGCGGTCCCCGCGCTCATGGCGTTCGTCGACGCCGCGAAGATGGCCGGCTACCTGGCCGGCCTGGCCGTCCGCGCCCGGTCCGGACGGCACGGGGAGGGGGCACCGTCCCCCTGATATCGTCGGCGTGATGTCGAACCGCAAGCGCAAGTCGACGGCCGCGAAGCAGCGCGCGAAGCTGCGGCAGCAACGGCGCGCCGCGGCAGCCGCGCAGGCCGGGCAGGAGCCCGGGGGCGCTCAGGCTTCGCAGGCCACGGCACGGCCCCAGCCCGTCCGCAGGCCTGGGGACCGCCCGCGGAAGGTCTCGAAGCGTCGGCGCTCGAGCCGCACGCCCTGGTTGCTGATCGGCGGGGTCGTCGCCGTCGTCGCCGTGATCGTCGTGATGTTCCTCACGCGGACCGACGACACCAGCCGCGGGGACGCCGACCCGGGCTCGATCGACAAGCTCACCAGCGTGCCCGCCGAGACGCTCGAGGCGGTGGGCGTGCCCGCCGAGCCCTCGAACGTGAACCCACTGCCGCCGGACACGGCGCCCGTCGAGGAGGGCGGCAAGCCGGTCGTCCTGTACGTCGGCGCCGAGTACTGCCCGTTCTGCGCCGTCGAGCGCTGGCCGATGGTCGTTGCGCTCAGCCGCTTCGGCACGTTCACCGGGCTCGAGTCGACCACCTCCGCGCCACCGCCCGAGACCCTGCCGAACACGCCCACCGTGACGTTCAAGGACTCGACGTACGCGAGCGATCACATCGTGTTCTCGGCGGTCGAGACCGGGGATCGCCTGGGCAACCCGCTCGACGACCCGACGGACTTCCAGCAGCGGCTGTTCGCCACCTATAACGTCGAGTCGGTCACGGGCAGCAGCGGCGGGATCCCGTTCGTCATGATCGGCAACCGGTACGCCTGGGCCGGGAGCCAGTACGACCCAGTCGTGCTCGAGGACAAGGACTTCGACCAGATCGCGAACGCCCTCACGAACCCCGACAGCGAGGTCTCCAAGGAGATCGGGGGCGCCGCGAACTACATCACCGCGATGATCTGCCAGCTCACGGACGGCCAGCCCGAGGACGTCTGCTCGAGCGACGTGATCCAGCAGGCCCAGGCGGCGCTGCCGACGCCCTGATGCGCGTCGCCCGCTGGGTCGCGCCGGTCACGACCGCGTTGTCGCTCGCGGCGGTCGGCGTCTCGACGTACCTGACGATCGCGCACTACACGGACCCGACGGGAGAGCTGCAGTTCTGCAGCGGCACCGGCAACGTCGACTGCGGCGCGGTCACCACGAGCGCGCAGTCCGCCTTCCTCGGGATCCCGGTCGCGCTCCTCGGGCTGCTCTGGTCCGTGGGGATGCTGGCCCTGTGCCTCCCGATCGCCTGGCGGGCCGCGTCGCGGTGGGTGCACCTCGCCCGCGTGGTGGGCGCGGTCGGCGGCATCGGCTTCGTGCTCTGGCTGCTCTACGCCGAGCTCATCCTCATCGGTGCGATCTGCGTGTGGTGCACGGTCACCCACGTCATCGCGTTCGCGCTGTTCGTCGTGGTGGTCCTGACGACGCCCCCGCTCCTCACGGAGGAGTGACCGGACTCACTCGTACTCGTAGAAGCCCCTGCCGGTCTTGCGGCCCAGGTGGCCGGCGGTCACCATCCGCTTCAGCAGCGGCGGCGGGGCGAACAGCGGCTCCTTGAACTCCTCGTAGAGGACGTTCGCGACGAACATCGTCGTGTCCACACCGATCAGGTCGATCAGCTGGAGCGGCCCCATCGGGTGGTTCAGGCCCAGATGGATCGCGGTGTCGATGTCCTCACGCGTCGCGAACCCTTCCTCGAGCAGCCGGACGGCGCTGTTCAGGTACGGGATCAGGAGCATGTTCACGATGAACCCCGCTCGGTCCCGGGACTCGACCGTGGTCTTGCCCAGGCGGACCCCCCAGGCGCGGCCGAACTCGATCGTCTCGTCGGCCGTCGTGATGGCCTTCACGAGCTCGATCAGCCCCATGACCGGCACGGGGTTGAAGAAGTGCATCCCCATGACCAGGTCCGGACGCTTCGTCGCCGCCCCGAGGTCCGCGATCGGGATCGAGGACGTGTTGCTGGCCAGGACGACCCCGGGGCGCGTGACCTCGTCGAGCCGACGGAACAGCTCGACCTTCGTCGCGTAGTCCTCGGTTGCCGCCTCGATCACCAGGTCGGCGTCGGCGAGGTCGGCGAGGTCGGTGGTGCCGGCGATGCGCTCGAGCAGGTCGTCGCGCTCGGACGGCGTCAGCTTCTCGCGTTCCACGGCCCGGAGCGTCGAGGTCTCGATCCGGTGACGGCCTGCTTCGACGAGCTCCTCGGTCGGCTCCAGGTAGACGACGCGGGTGCCGGCGCGGGCGCTCACCTCGACGATGCCCGAGCCCATCAGCCCGCAGCCGACGACCCCCACCGTCCGAACGTCCTCAGCCCTCAATCCCCACCTCGGTCACCCGGGAGAGCCAAGCCTACAATCGGGCCCATGCCCGTGCTCGCCCACGGCGGCCGGCCCGACGAGCTGGTCGCGGAGTTCCTCGTCCTCGGCGCGGTCGTGATCGGCTGGGTCGGGGTGGCGCGCCTGCGCGAGCGAGGGTTCCGTTGGATGCCGCGCCGCGCGGGTTGGGGGGCCGTCGCCGTCGCGGGAGGGCTCGTCGTGCTCGCCGTCCTCGTCCCCACCGTGATCTGGGACGACCCCGCCCCGGCCGCCCTCCGGCCCGCCTCGACGGCGACGCTCCGCATCGTCGCCCCGGCCGAGGGACAGGAGGTCTCCGGCACCACGCTCGACGTGATGACGCAGCTCACGGGCGCCAGCGTCGTGGACGCGGCGAGCACCGAGGTGACGCCCGACACCGGGCACGTGCACGTTTCCATCGACGACCGGCTGATGTCGATGGCCTACGCGGACCAGCAGGAGATCCCGATCGACTGGCTCGGGCGCGGGCCGCACGTCCTGCGCGTCGAGTTCGTGGCCGCCGACCACGACTCGTTCGACCCGCCGGTCGAGGTCAGCGTGACCTTCATCAAGCTCACGGGCTGACGAGCGGGGTCCCGGCCCGAGCCGGGTCATCCGGACAGGATCAGCAGCCCACCGGCCGTGAACGCGATCATCGCGGCGAGCAGCGCGTACTGCGTCCGGATCGCCTGGACCCGCTCGTACCGGGCGATCGCGCGGTCGTGGGCCACCATGACGCCGGCGATGTGCCCCGCCACGATCGCGAACACCTGCACGTACCAGACGAACGTTGGCGACAGGAGGGTCAGGTTCACCTCCCGGTCGGCGGTGCCGAACAGGTCCCACCCCTGCCCGAACGGATCGGAGAGCCGCGCGAGCCCGATCTGCCCCTCGATCAGCAGGAACGAGAAGTAGTGCGCGACGACGTACGCGAGCACGATCGGCACGAGGCTGTGGGCGAACGTCCGCGCGAGCGGCTGCCACTCGCCGCCCACGACCCGCGCCGCCGCCATCATCGCGACGGCGTAGACGGCCCCCACGACCACGCACGTGGAGAGCAACCCCAGCGTGAAGACCAGGGTGCGCTGCCACCCGATGAAGGTCGCGGTCGAGTCGAGCCACCAGCCCGTCCGCGAGAGCCCGTCGAACGTCGTCGAGCCGAGAGCGACGATCACGAGCGCCACGAGCCCCCGGCGCGCCGGCACCGTGGCGAGGCCGGAGAGCGGCGTCCGGAGCACGACGCGGCCCTCGTCGTCTCGAGCGAAGGGCGAGATCCGCGAGATCAGGTGGAGGTAGGCGCCGAACGCCTCGCCGTGCTCGAGCCACGCTCGGCGTCCGAACACGCCCATCCCGACGGTCGTGAGCACCGTGTAGCCGATGATGAGGAACCCCAGCGTCCCCGGCCGGTCCGCGAACGGGTCCACGAGCTCGAGCCACACGAAGCCGAACAAGAGCACGGACGCGGGCCACAGGCCGAGGGCGCTCGGGTACTCGCGCGGCGGGCGACCCTCCGCGTAGTCCAGCTGGAGCAGACGCCCGATCGTGTCGAACGGCGACAGCGTCGCCCACCAGTCGCCGAACAGGGCCGAGACGAACGCCAGCCCGACCCAGAACCAGATGAACACGACGACCGGGCCGACCGTCTCGGTCGGCTCGCGAGGGAGCGCGGCGGCGCCGGTCACCAGGACGAACGCGGCGAGCGAGAGCAGTCGGATCGTCCACTCGAGCGGCCGCGACGTCAGCACACGCTGGAGGGCGGTCCAGCGGCCCTCGGGGGGGTCGGCGTCCTCGAACCGGGGCGTCGTCCACAGGACGGACAACGCCACGAACGACACGACGAGCGCCGTCGCGGCGCCGAAGACGAACAGCCACCGCGGGACCGGCAGGTCCACCCGGCCGCCGAGCCCATGGGCGAGCGCCGGTCGCGCCGCCAGCACGGTGAGCGCGGTACCCGCGCCCAGCGCCGCGGCGATCCGTCGTTTCACGCCTGGACCTGGAGCTGGACGAGCAGGAGCCCGGCGGCCTCGAGCTCCACCTCGAACACACCGGGGGCGTCGGCGCGGAACGCGATCACGGCGGGCGACCCCGGCGCGACGTCGCCGGTCAGGTCATAGCCGTGCACGTGGACCTCGTCGGCGACGTCCGCCGAGACCACCAGGCGGACGCGCTCGCCGCGCTCGATCCGCACCGTGCTCGGCCCCGCGACGCGCCCCTCCTCGACCTCGATCTCGATCTCGCGAGCGCCGGAGGCGGGCGTCGGGCTCTCGCTCGGGGTCCCGGTCGGCTCGACGCCCGGCTCCGTGGTCGGCGTCTCGGACGGCGAGGCGCTAGCCGATGGGTTCGGGCCGGCGGTCGGCGACCCCTCGTCCTCACCCGGGCGGAGGACGAGGAACAGCGCGACCACGGCGACGACGCCGGCGGCGAGCACGATCCAGCGGGCGGGACCCCTCACGGTCGGACCATGGTACGGGACGGACGCCCGCGCCGCGCGGTCAGCAGACCTGCGAGAGCAGCGGCCAGGGGTTCACCGCCGGCGTGCCGCTGCTCGAGGAGATCACGTTGTAGCCGTACGGGCTCGTGGGCCAGTCGGTGGGGGTGTGGTACGGGTGCCACTCGAAGTGGTTGTGCGGCGTGCTCGCGTTCCCCGTCGCCCCGACGTAGCCGATCACGTCGCCGGCCGAGACGTTGCCCGTGACGCCCGGCTGCATCAGGTGGGCGTTGTACGTGTAGCCGAGGTCCCCGTACACGTACACCGTGAACCCGCCGAGCGAGTTCGACGAGATCCGGGCCTGGCCGTCGAACGTGGCCCGGATCGCGGTCCCCTGCGGCGCGATGATGTCGTTGCCGGCGTGCGGGTGATAGCCGCCGCCGTAGCGCGGGGCGCCGAAGCCGTCGTACACGGCTCGCGGCTGGTCGACCGGGCAGACCTTGAAGACCTCGTTCCCGTAGTAGCGGACCCCCGAGAGAGCGGCGAGCTCCTTCCGGTACTGCTTCTTCAGGTCCTTCACGAGCTCCTCGGCGCGCGCGCGGTCCGCGTTCAGCTGGTCGAGCACGTTCTGCTGCTCCGCCATCTTCGCGTCGAGCGCCGCCTGCTTCGCCTCCACCTGTGCGAGGGCCTTCGCGGCCTTGGCCTTGAGCCGCTCCTGGTTCGCCTCCTCCTCCACGAGCACGTTCCGGAGGTTGTCGACGTCGTTCGCCAGGTCGGCGTCGGTCTGCGTCAGGGCGTCGACGAACTCGACGCGGTCGGAGAGCTCCGCGAGCGAGGACGCGCCGAGGAGGAACTCGAGCGCCGTGCCCGGCCCCTCCATGTAGGCCTCGGCGGCCCGGGCGTCGAGCTGGCCGCGGAGCTCCGAGTAGCGGGCACGGGCGGCCTGGAGCTGCGTTCGGGTCTTGTTGAGCTCCTCGGTGACCTGTTCGAACCGGCCCCGCGCCTCCTCGAAGGCCTGCAGCAGGATACCGGCCTCGTGGCTGAGCCGGTCGAGGACCTTCTGCTGTTGCCTGATCCGCGTGGCGATCTGCTCGAACTCGGCCTCGGCGGCCGCGAGCTTCTCCTTCGTCGACGGTTCGGCCGCGGCGACACCCATCAGGGTCGTGAGCAGCGCGAACACCGCGGCGACGGCCACCGCGCGGCGCGGGGCGGAGCGGGCACCTCTGGAGTTGTCGGCCATGGGGAAGAGCCTTCCTACCAACGGGCACCCGCGCTGTCAACCGCGCGCCCATCCAGGGTGCCCTGCCGCAGGTCCCCTTGCAACAACCTCCTCGGCGTCCGCGGCTCGGTCCTTGAGGGGCCGGACGCCGCCCGGCTCACGCGAGCGGCAGGCCCAGATCGCGCGCGAGGATCACCCGCAGGATCTCGCTGGTGCCCTCGCCGATCTCGAGCGCCTTCGCGTCCCGATAGAACCGCGCGACCAGCGACTCCTCGACGTAGCCGTAGCCGCCGTGGACCTGGACCGCCTCGCGGGCGCACGCGACGGCGGCCTCGCTCGCGGACAGCTTCGCGATCGCGGCCTCGGCCTTGAACGGACGCCCGTGGTCACGGAACCAGGCGGCCCGCTGGTACGCGAGGCGACCGATCTCGACCGCCACCCGCATGTCGGCGAGCTTGAACGCCACCGCCTCGAACGCGCCGATCGGGCGGCCGAAGGCCTCGCGATCGGTCGCCTGCCGCACGCTCTCCTCGAGACACCCGCGCGCGAGGCCCACGGCGAGCGCCGCGACGGCCACCCTCCCGTCGTCGAGCACCTCGAGGAACTGGGCGTAGCCACGGCCGCGCTCCCCGAGCAGGTTCGCCTCGGGGACCCGGCAGCCCTGGAGGACGACCTCGCGCGTGTCGCTCGCCCGCCACCCGACCTTGCGGTACGGCGGGCCGACCGAGAACCCCGGCGCGTCCACCGGCACGACGATCGTCGAGACGTCGCCGGCCTCCTCGTCGCGCGCCGCGACGATGCACACGCTCGTGAGCGGCGTGCCGACGTTCGTGATGAAGGCCTTCGTGCCGTCGAGCACCCACTCGCCGCCCTCGAGCCGGGCCGTGGTCCGGATCGCCCGGGCGTCGGACCCGCCGCCGGGCTCGGTCAGCCCGAACGCGCCGAGCGCCGTCCCCCGGGCCATCGGCGCGAGCCACCGCTCCTTCTGCTCCTCGGTGCCGAAGCGGTGGATCGCGTTCGCGCCCAGCCCGACGGCGGCCTCGAGCGTGATCGCCACGGACGAGTCGTACCGGGCGATCTCCTCCAGGCACACGCAGAAGGTGAGCAGGTCCCCGTCGAGCCCCCCGTAGCGGGCCGGGAACGGCAGCCCGAACAGCCCGAGCTCCCCCAGCGTGCGCACGACCTCGAGCGGGAACTCCTCGCGCTCGTCGAACCCGGCGGCGGCCGGCGCCACGACGTCCTCGGCGACGTCGCGCACCGCCCGCTGGAACTCGCGCTGCTCGGGGGTGAGCTCGAAGTCCACCGGCCCAGCCTAGCCTCCGGGCCGCAAGGAGGAGGGCTCGGCGGTGCGCCGTGCTCAGGCGCCCGCGCCGCCGTCCTCGTGGATCGCCACCGCGCCCGGGGCGAGGTCGGGCTCGCGCAGGAGCATCTCGGCGTGGAGCGACTCGAGGAGCGCCCGGGCCGACCCCATCTCCTCGGCGCCGCCCACGGCCTCGGCGCCGAAGACCCTGGCCACCCACCACACCTGGGCGGCCACGTCCTTCTCGTGGCCGCGCTCGCGCACGTCCCGCAGCAGGGCGAGCGCCCGCTCGAGCGCCACGTCGGCCTCGTCCTCGGCGAGCAGGATGGAGGTCTCGGCGTCCAGGAGCCAGTCGACCGTGTCCGGGGCCGTGCCGGCGAGCGCGGCGGTCTCGTCGACGACCTGCCGGGCACCCGTCACGTCTCCGGTCGCGACGAGCGCCTTCGCGTAGGCCCGGGCGGTCCAGGTCACGATGCTGCGCTCCTTGAGCTCGCGGCAGAGCCGATATGCCTCGCGCAGGTCCCGGATCGCGTCCTCGGGCTCCCCCGCGTACCGGTGGGCGATGCCGCGGGAGGTGAGGACGCTCGCGAGCTCCCAGCGGGCCCCGATCTCCTGGAACGCCTGGACGGCGGCGTCGAGGTGCGGCGCGGCCTCGTCGAGCCGCAGGAGACGCCGCAGCGCGGAGCCGACGCTCTCGTGCGCGACAGCGACCGAGAAGCGATCGCCCGCGCTCTCCGCGATCGCGAGCCCCTGGGCGGCCAGGACGAGGCTCTGCTCCTCGTCGCCGGTCTCGGACTCGAGCACCGCGAGCATCGCGAAGGCCCTGGACTCGGCCCACGTGTCCCCCTCCTCGTTCTCGCGCGTGACGGCGAGCGCCTCCTCGAACATCGCCCGGGCGGTGTCGATGTCACCCCGCCAGTACGGCGCCCACCCGCGCGTCGAGCCCCCCGATCTCGAGGGCGCGTGAGAGGGGGGCGGCCGCGGCCTCGAAGTCGCCGAGCCAGTACCTGGCCTCGCCCAGGTTCGCGAGCAGGATCGCCTGCGAGAGGCCCCAGTCGCGCTCGGCCCCCGAGAGGGCGAGCGCCCGCTCGTACAGGTCGGCGGCGGGTCCGGCCTCCGAGCTCCACAACGCGAGGTCCCCGGCGTGCGTGAGCGCCTCGACCGCGCGATCCGCGAGCGTGCGGTCGTGCGGGTCCAGGTCGAGCGCCGCCCGCGCGGCCTGCTCGAGGTGGAAGCCGATCGAGCGCGGGTACCGGGCGGCCGTCCGCTCGTCCTCGGCCAGCTTCGTCGCGACGCGCAGGTGCAGCCGCTGGCGCTCGCGCTTGGGCAGGCTCTCGTAGGCCACGTCGCGCACGAGCCCGTGGCGGAACCGCCACACGCCGCTCCGCTTCTCGTCGCGGACGAGGAGCTCCTCGTCCTGCAGGAGCCCGAGCACGCGCTCCTCCGGGTCGGCGATCAGCGACAGCTCCGTGACGTGGAACGTCGCCCGCGGGAAGACCGAGGCCTTGCGCACCAGCTCGCGGGCCGGGAACGGCAGGTGGTCGATCCGCGCCGCGATGACCGCCTGGACGGTGGGCGGCAGGAGCGCCCCCGGCACCGGACCGGCGCCGGCCGACGGCCCGGCGTGCATCAGCATGCCGGTCGTCTCGACGATGAAGAACGGGTTGCCGCCGGCGTGCTGCGCGACCCTCCGCGCGGCATCGGTCTCGAGCCCCTCACCAGCCTCCAGGGCGAGCTCGGTCGCGTCGTCGAGGGGCAGCGGCTCGAGGTGCAGGTTGAGCGAGTCGCCGAGGCCCCCGCCCCAATCCGGCCGCTGGTCCAGGAGCTCGTATCGCGCGACGCAGAGCACGAGGACCGGCACCCCCCTGGCGGAGCGCACGAAGGACTCGATCAGGTCGAGCAGCGAGGGCTCGGCCAGGTGGACGTCCTCGAAGACCAGCACGACCGGCCCCGTCCGCGCCAGGCCGGCGACGAGCGACAGGAGCCCCGCGCGCAGCTCGCTCACGCGGTACCGGCCCTCGTCGCGGCTCCGGGCCTCCAGCCCGAGCGCGATCCCCAACCGGGCCGCCACGGCCTGAACCTCGTCCGCCGGGCAGCACTCCTCCACCAACTCGTCGAGACGCTCGCGTAGCTTCTCGTCCGACGCGCCTGCCTCCTCGCCGATCACCCCGAGCAGCATCTGCGCGAGCGGCGCGAACGTGACGTCCTCGCCGAACGGGCTCGCGCGGCCGAGGAGGACGGTCGTCGGCTCTGGCAGGCGGCCCAGGAACTCCTCGGCGACGCGGCTCTTGCCGATCCCGGGCTCGCCGAGCAGGGTCACGAGGTGCCCGCGGGCCGTCTCGCGCACCCCCTCGAACGTGTCGGTCAGGAGTCGGAGCTCGCGGCGGCGGTTCACGAGCGGGATCGTCCGCCGCGAGGTCCGGGGCGCGAGCCGCAGCGCCGGCCACGCCGTCGCCACGTCGTCGAACCCCTTGGCCTCGATCCGCAGTGGCTCCCCGTACTCGACGTGCTCGTACGTGAGGAGCCAGCTCGTCTCGGCGACGAGCACCCCGCCCGGCTCGGCCGCCTGCTGGACCCGCGCCGCGAGGTTCACCGTGGCGCCGAACAGCAGCCCCTGCTCCGACGCCTCCGAGCCGATCGCGACCGGCCCGGTGTTGATCCCCACCCGGAGGCGGAGCGGCGACGGCAGGCCGAGCGTCTCGCCGACGCGGCCGATGCGGTCGACGAGCGCGAGCCCCGCGCGCACGGCCCGCAGGGCGTCGTCGTCGTGCGCCTGCGGGATGCCGAACACGCCGACGACGGCGTCCCCGGCGAGGTTCACCGCGCGCCCGCGCAGCGACTCGAGCTCCTCTCCCACCGTCCGGTAGTAGGCCGCGAGGACCTCTCGGTAGCGCTCGGGGTCGATCCGCGAGGACAGCTTCGTCGAGCCGACGAGGTCGACGAACATGACCGTGACGACCTTACGCTCCTCGGGCGGCGGGGCGCCGACCGGGAAGCCGCACGAGGGGCAGAACCGTGCGCCCTCGGGCAGGGGGGCGCCGCATCGCTCGCACACGGCCTGGCTCACCGGGCCAGCATACGGGCGGCCGCGTCGGCGCCCGAGGCCTCAGGCGGTGCGCTCGACCGGGCGGAAGCCCTCGATGTCGAGGATCGATCCCGTGCGCTCGGTCCCGGGTCTGAGGACCGCCTCGATGCGCTCGCCGATCTCGAGCGGCTCGTCACCGGCGTCGAGGAGCACGTGCAGGAACACGGTGTCGGCGCCGTCCAGACGGACCAGGCCGTACGTGACCGGCACGTCGAGCGGCCGCCCGTCCACGCCGGCGAACGCGACCGTGAAGGACACGAGCTCGCCGCCCGGGCCAACCTCGGTATCGGGCGCGAGCTCCGAGAAGCAGCGCTCGCAGAAGGCCCTGGCCGGCGCGTACACGAGCTCGCAGCTCGGGCACCGCGAGCCGAGCAGCACGCCGCCGTCGCGGAGCGCCGCGAAGAACACCTCGCCGGCCCGGCCCGGCGTGTACCGGTGGCCGACCGGGATCGAGCCCGGCCACCGCCGGACGTCGGCCGGACGCGAGGTCTTCTCGAGCATCAGGTTCTCCCCTTCGGCCGGAAGTACGCGATGTCGAGGATCGAGCCCTCGCGCTCGTCGTCGTGCTTCCAGACCGCCTCGACGGCCATCCCCACCGTCACGTCGTTCGGGTCGACCTCGCCGAGGAGGTGGAGGAACCCGCCGTCCGACCCGTCGATCGAGATCACCGCCGGCATCTGGGGCGTCTCGAGCGGCCGCATGTCCCAAGCGACGTGACACACCGAGTACGTCTGGACGGTCCCGGTCGACCCGACCTCGACCCACGCGTCGGTCGCCCGGAAGCACCGCTCGCAGAACATCCTCGGGGGCACCAGCACGCGCTCGCACCCCGAGCACGATCGCCCGAGGATCCGCCCCCGCCGCAACCCCTCCAGGAAGCGCCCGACCGCGATCCCCGCGTCCCACTCGTAGCGCGCGTCCACCTCGTGCTCGACGGCTCCCACGGCCGAGCGGAACTCGGTCTCCGACAGCGAGCGCCCGACCGGCGCGACCGGCGGCGTGGACGCGTCGGGGGCGGCCGCGTCGGGGGCGGCCGCGTCGGGGGCGGCCGCGGCCGCGCCGGTCCCCGCGCCGTCGACACCCATGACCACGACCGTGCCGACCTGCATCAGGTCGCCCCACGCCTGCGCCACCCCGCGCTCGGGGGTCCCGGGCACCTGCCGCGCGCCGGCCTCGCCGCGGAGCTGCCAGAAGAGCTCGGCGAGCTTCATCAGCCCGGCCGCCGCGATCGGGTTGCCGACGCCGAGCAGGCCACCGCTCGGACAGCTCGGCAGGTCGCCGTCGCGGTCCAGGACGCCGTCGCGGGCAGCCTCGGGGGCCCTGCCGCGCTCGAACAGCAGGAGGCCCTCGAGGTGATGGAGCTCCTTGTAGTCGAACGGGTCGTAGGGCTCGGCGACGTGGATCTGCTTCCGCGGCTCGGTGACGCCCGCCATCTCGTAGGCCATCCGAGCCGCGTTCGCCACGTACTCGGGGAACACGAGGTCGCGGTTCGTCCAGTACGCGGTGTCGAGGTTCCAGCCGACGCCCTGGATCCACACCGGGCGGTCGGTGAGGCGCTCGGCGACGCCCTCGGCCGCGACGACGAGCGCGACCGCGCCGTCGCTGATCGGCGACACGTCCAGGCGCTGCACCGGCCACGCGAGCGTCTCGGACGCGAGCACGTCCTCGACCGTGATGTCGGCCTGCCCGAGCAGCGCCGAGGGGTGCCCGGCCGCGTTCCGCTTGTTCTTGACGGCGACCCTCGCGATGTCCCGCTTGTCCAGGCCGTGCACGCTCATGTACCGCTGCATCTCGAGCGCGAAGATCCAGAGCAGGTTCGGCCCGAGCGGCCGCTCGAGCACGCTGTCGAAGATCGTGAGGAACGCGCCCTGCGGGTGCGGCTGGGTCGAGGACATCTTCTCCTCGGCCACGACGAGCGCGACGTCGGCGATGCCGCTCGCGACCGTGTACCAGGCCTGGATGCCGGCGAACACGCCGCTGCCGCCGCCGACGTACGTGCGGATGCACGGCTTGCCCCACGCCCCCGCGCCCTCGGAGAGGTACTCGCCCTTCATGTGCACGCCGTCGAACGCGTCGGGCGCGCTCGTCAGGCATACGGCGTCGATGTCCTCGAGCGTGAGCTCGCACGAGCCGAGCGCCGCGCGCGCGGCCTCCCACGCGAGCTCCTTGCCCGTCTCCTGCGCACGCCGGACGAACCGCGTCATGCCCGCGCCGACGACCGCGACGCGCCGACCCATCACCGCTCCCCGAAGTGCTCGATGAGCTGCATCCGGTTCCCGTCCGGGTCGGTGAAGGAGGCGAACCGCGCGATGCCGTCGACCTCGCCCTCCTGCCCGCCGAACGACGCGCCATTCGTCTGCATCGCGAACCTCGCGGCGTCCAGATCGTCGACCTCGAACACGACCGTCCCTCCCGGCTCGCGACCGTCGCCGGCGCCGGCGTGCAGGGCGAGCCGGATCGGCCCCGCGTCGAGCTCCGCCCACTCGTCGCCGTCGCGGCGCACGAGCGGCAGGCCGAGCACATCCGTGTAGAACGCGATCGCGCGGTCGAGGTCGGCGACCCAGAACCACACGTGCTCGACGCGGCCGATCATCCCCCGCCCGCCCCCTCATCGTTCGCGAGCACCGCGACCGCTCCCGTCGTGGACGGGACCCCGAGCCGTGACTGCGCGACCGCGGTGTAGATCTCGTCGACCTGTCGCTCGCCGGCCTCGCCGCGGAGCTGCTCGACGCACTCCTGGAGCCGCGCGAGCCCGTTCGCCTGGAACAGGTTCCCCGACCCGAGCGCGCCGCCGGAGACGTTCACCGGCAGGTCGCCGTCGGGCTCGAGCTCGCCCTCCTCGACGAGCCGGGCCAACTCCTGCGCCGTCGCCAGGCCGAGCGCCTCGAGGGCCTGGAGCTCTCGGTACGCGTAGGTGTCGTCGACCTCGGCCAGGTCGATCTCCTCGGCGGCGTCGCGGATCCCGATCTGCCGGTAGGCCATCCGGGCGGCGAGCGCGACGCCGTCCGCCTCGCCCCAGGGCCGGCTCTCGAGCGAGGCGGCGCCGGAGGACCACCCGGCCCCGAGCACCCACACGGGCGCCTCGGTGAGGTCGCGCGCGCGCGGCTCGCCCGCGAGCACGGCGACCACGCACCCGTCGGCGGGGGCGGCGATCTCGAGCTCGCGCAGCGGCCATGACACGGGCGTCGAGTCGTCGACCTGCTCGACGTCCAGGTCCGCCGGGTACGCGGCGCGCGGGTTGTCGAGCGCGTTCCGCCGGTTCTTCGCGACGACCGTCGCGCAGTGCTCCTCGGTGAGCCCGGTCCGCTCGAGGAACGCGTTCATGTCCAGGCCCGCGACGGCCGTCGCCGGCATCCCGAGCGGCCGGTTCCACACCGGGTCGAGCGCGAACGCCTCGATCGCGCCGAGCGACACGATGTCCGACGCCTTGCTGTGGGCCTCGACCGACACCACCTCCGCGACGCCGGAGCGGATCAGCATGAGCCCGGTCGCCACGCCGAGCAGCCCGTCCCCCGCCACGGTGTGGACGGGTCGCTGCACCGCCCCGAGCTGATCGGGCACGTACTCGTCGAAGATGCTCGTCCCCTCGAGGAAGTCCTCGGAACAGCACACGAACGAGTCGACCTCGGCGCGCGGGTCCACGCCCGCGTCGAAGTACGCGCGCTGGGCCGCCTCGAACATCAGCTCCTTGTAGGACAGGCCGGCCACGATCGGGGCGAACCCGGCATGGCCGATGCCGACGACGGCGACCCTCGGCTCCACGTGGTCGATCCTCGCACGGTCGGGGCTGGATCGTCCCACGAGATCGCGCCGGTATGCTCCCGCCGTGGCGACCTCGAGCGGCGGGCTGCGGCGGATCCGCTGGGCGGCGGTGCTGCTCGCGATCGCGCTCGCGTACGGCGTGACCGGGTACATGCTGCTCCAGGGGTGGTCGTTCCTCGACGCGCTCTACATGACGGTCACGACGTTCACCACGGTCGGCTTCCGCGAGGTCCGACCGCTCGACGACGCCGGCCGCGTGTTCACGCTCTCGGTGATCGCGATCGGGGTCGCGCTCGTGCTCATCACGATCGCGCTCGCCGCGCAGTGGGTCATCGAGGGTCAGTGGGGCGAGCGGACCAGGAGGAAGCGCATGCAGCGACGGATCGACGGCCTGTCGGGCCACTACCTCATCTGCGCGTACGGCCGCGTCGGCCGGGCGATCGCCCGCGAGTTCGAGGCCGAGAGCGTCCCGTTCGTCGTGATCGACCCCAAGGAGGATCTGCAGGAACGCATGGAGCACGACGCCGTCCTGTACCTGATCGAGGACCCGTCCGAGGAGGGTGTGCTCCTCCGCGCCGGCGTTCGCCGGGCGCGCGGGCTCGTGTGCGCGGTCGACTCGGACGCGACGAACGTCTACATCACCTTGATGGCGCGGTCCTTGAACCCGGACCTGTTCATCGTCGCCCGTGCCTCGGAGCGCGGCTCGGACCAGCGCCTGTTGAAGGCGGGTGCGGACCGGGTCGTCTCGCCGTTCGTGAGTAGCGGGCGGCACATGGCGCTCGTCGCGCTGCGACCTCGCGCGGCCGACGTGGTCGAGGTCGAGTCGGCGGGCGCGAGCTCGCTCCGGCTCGAGGAGCTCCGGATCGAGGCCGGCTCGTCCACGGCCGAGCGCACGATCGCCGAGGCGATGGGCTCCACACCGGTCCTCGCGATCCGGCACCCCGGCGGCCAGATCACCGCGAACCCGCCCCCCGACCTGGTGCTCCGACCCGGCGACCTCGTCCTGATGATCGGCGAGGAGGACCTGCCCGCCGTGCGCCGCGGTTCCTAGCGCCGCGCGGACCCGGTCCCCGCCCGATGAACCAGATGCGTGGCGAGCGGGCCGACGACCGCGAGGAGGAGCACGTACGTGGCCGCGAGCGGACCGAGCTTCGGCTCGAGGCCGGCGGCGACCGCCAGGCCCGCGATCACGATCGAGAACTCGCCTCGGGCGACGAGCGCCCACCCCGCCCGGCGCCTGCCTCGCGGGCCGACCCCCGCCCTCCGCGCCCCCCACCACCCCGTCGCGAGCTTCGAGGCCGCGCCGACGGCCGCGAGGAGCGTCGCCGGGATCGCGACCGATGGGATCGACGACGGATCCACCTGGAACCCGAAGAACAGGAAGAACGCGCCGGCGAAGACGTCGCGGAGCGGACGGATCAGCCTTCGGGCTCGGGACGCGGCCGAGCCGGAGAACACGATGCCGGTGAGGAACGCCCCGACCGCCGCAGACACGTTCACCGCCTCGGCCGAACCCGCGACGACCAGCAGGATCCCGAGGAGGGCCAGGAGGAACGCCTCGTCCGACGGCGTGACGATCGCGCGGCTGAGGACGTCGCCGTACCGGGAGGCCAGGACCAGGATCCCGGCGACGAGCAACCCTGCCAGGGCGGCCTCCACCGCGATCTCGGACGCCTGGCCGCCGGTGAGCAGGATGCTCACGACCGGCAGGAAGACCGCCATCGCGAGGTCCTCGAAGACGAGGATCCCGAGGACGGTGGAGGTCTCCCGATTGCCCATCCAGCCGAGCTCGTCCAGGATCCTCGCGACGACGCCGGACGACGAGATGTACGTGACGCCTCCGAGCACCGTCGCCGCGAGCACGTCCCACCCCAGGAGCAGCCCGGCGAGGAAGCCGGGGATCGCGTTGAGGACGATGTCGACGCCGCCGACCGCGGCGCCGTCCCGGAGGCTGCGGACGAGGTCCTGCGCCGAGTACTCGAGCCCGAGCGAGAACAGCAGCAGGACGAGCCCGATCGTCGCCCCCGACTCGACGAACGCCTCGGCCGTGACGAGGGGGATCACGCCGCCCTCCCCGAACGCGAGACCCGCCAACAGGTACAGCGGGATCGGGGAGAACCCGAACCTCCCCGCGATGCGCGAAAGCACCGCCAGGAGCAGGACGACGCCGCCGAGCTCCAGGAGGAACAGCGGTCCGTGCACCGCTATCCGGTGCGAAGGAGGACGGCCAGCTCCTCGATCCCTCGGGGGGTGCCGACCACGACCAGGGTGTCTTCGGCCTGGAGGACCTGCTCGGGGCCGGGTGCGGGGACCGCGTCGTCCCCGCGGAGCACGGCGACGATCGAGACGCCGGTCCGGGTGCGCGCCTGCGTGTCGCCGATCGTTCCGCCGGCGAACGGCGAGCCCTCCTGGACCCGCAGCCAGTCGATCCCGAGCCCCGAGATCCGCTGCTGCAGCTGGTCGAGCTCGCGCGCGATCTGCGACCCGCCGAGGAGCTCGGCGAGCGTCCGACTGTCCTGTTCGTCGAGGCTGAGGATATCGCGGGAGGCGTCCGGGTCCCGGACGTCGTCCACGGTCAGCTCCTTGCGGCCCGATCGGTGGTGGATGACGGCCACGCGACGCCCGGACGCGGTCTGGAACTCGAAGCGGATCCCGACGCCCGGGAGCGGCGTCTCGCTCACCACGGTCATCGCGTCGTCGTCCCTCGGCTCCGGTCGGGGGGCGCCACGCCGCCGCATCACTGGCCGAGGATCCGCTTCTTCTGGTT
>Ga0105100_10000070_pt1 | contig 53897 bp, 55 predicted proteins | sample PPLLak12cMay2015_2_FD_87033 | JGI IMG/M metagenome (GOLD analysis project Ga0105100, IMG submission 87033) | Freshwater sediment microbial communities from Prairie Pothole Lake near Jamestown, North Dakota, USA - PPLs Lake P8 Core (1) Depth... | ecosystem: Environmental > Aquatic > Freshwater >... | reverse complement strand
CCCTTGCCGGAGCACCCCTGATCAAAGTCCCGCCTTGGAAATATCTTCCGCTTTCTGGGCAAATAATGCTCCATGCTGGAATGGCCCTCCGCTGACAACGGATGGTGCTCACCCGCACCATAGGTCCCGCCAGTGAAGAGAGGCCCCCGTGCGCAATAAGGGATGGGGGAAAATCGGCTCTTGCACCCCCGGGAGGGAGAAGAGTCGGCAGCGATTTTGCTTATGCATAGACCCTGGCGAAATGAACGATGCCAGAGGGCGGAGGTGAAGGCCTGTATTTGAGTTTGGAGGACCAACGGGAGAATGAGGCCATGAAGATAGGGAACTGCGGTGGAAGTGAGCATGTTGAGCTGGAGAAACTGAAGCACGGGGGGAAGCGAGCAGCCTTTGGTGCTGAATTCAGGGACCTCCTGGATCAGGAGTTGGCCGGTGCCCAGGCATCGGCAGTTTGCTGTCCCCTTCAATCCGAGACGGCTGAGGGGATCAGCTCCGCATCAGGCTTGACTGCACTGAGGGCGGGCTCCTTGAATGATTTGGGGCCAACCGCCATTCCCGAGGTCGAGCGACTGGAGGAAGTCATGGCGGGATTGAGTGCGCAACTGGAAGGTGGACAGGCCGGTCCCATGGAGATCGAGGAAGCTCTGAATTCCCTCCAAAGAGAGTCGGAAAAGTTGAGCTTGCTGGCGGAGGGCATGCCTCCAGGGAATCCTCTCTTTCAGCTGGGGCAGGACCTGAGTGTATTGTCCTATGTCGAATCCATCAAATGGCAGCGGGGTGACTATGTTTAGCCGCCTGATGGCAGGCCTTGATTCCAGCGAATGGTGTTCGCGAGGCTGGGGAGCTCTCCACCTGGATCTCGATTCTTAAGAGAGTTGCAGGGGAGAGCTTTTCCTGGTAATTACAAGGAGATGCAGGCATCATGCGGTACGTGATCGAATCGTCATGGATCGCCTTCCTTCTGATACTCTTGATTCCCGTCTCTGAATTCCGAACGTTCGCTGTTTCGATCTCGACCGATCGTCCTCATGTATGCGCTGCATGTTATGGGAATGGGCAGTCGCCTGCGGGGATTGTCTCGCCGATGCGAACGGCGGAAGTACGGGAGGATGACGACCGTGTCCACTATACCACCCGATCCGGTGTTGGCGAGCCCGGGAGCGCGGTGAAGGAAGGCTCAGAAGCTGAAGAGGAGAAGCTCGACAACTCATGGGAAATGTTGAGGAATATTCTGATTACTCCTCTTATCCATCCTTCCCGGGCTCCCAGACATCAGGAGAGGCCTGCTCATGATGGATTTCGGGCTCCGCCCTGATGGCATCTTTTGCCCGAGTTGGCAATGATTCTCCTTAAGTGGGGTACACGCCGTGCCGATTATCAGGGCAACGTCCCAAGGGCGGTATGGGGCATTGAATGACACGAATGCCTCGATATTTGTCGAGAACTGCCAGATGAAATAGTTTGCTTGCTTTGATTGATATAAAGTTTACGGATAATATGACACTTACTGATCATTTATTTGAACAATTTAGTGACTTGGTCTACCGGGAGTGTGGAATTAATTTACACTCGGGTAAGAAATCATTGTTGCAGGCGAGGCTGAATAAAAGGCTTCGAGCAACAGGTATCAAGAATTATGATACCTACTATGATTTTCTGATCTCCAAAGAAGATCCTCGAGAGATTGTAAGTTTCTTGGACTGCATATCTACTAATCTAACATATTTTTTTCGCGAACAACAACATTTCGACTTTTTCAACAAAATACTTTCTGATTTAATTCCTGCAGGATCTAGACATCAAGACAAGCGTATTCGTATTTGGAGTGCAGGTTGTTCAACTGGTGAAGAGCCATATAGTATTGCAATGTGTATTGCATCTCATATTTCAGATTTAAATAGTTGTGACCTAAAAATATTGGCAACAGATATATCTACACGAGTGCTCGCTGTGGCGAAGCAAGGTATATATGGTGATGAAAAGTTAAGAAGTCTAAACAGTCATTTGATAAATAAGTACTTTAAGAAAGTAAATGGAACATCAGGAAAATATGAAGTAAATCCTTTTCTTAAGAAAATAATAACTTTTTCGAGATTAAATCTAAAAGAGCAGTATCCATTTAAAGGCCCTTTCGACATAGTTTTTTGCAGAAATGTTATGATTTATTTCGATAAACAGACTCAAGAGCATCTTGTGAATAGAATAGCCTCATATCTTGCTCCAGGTGGTTACTTGTTCGTCGGACATTCTGAAAGTCTAATGGGGCTGAATCATGAATTATCCTATGTGAAGCCTGCTGTTTACAGAAAGTGAAATCAAATAACTTTCTTGACATAGTGATAAGAAGCGAATGAAGAGAATAATCGGTGTGGCGGATATGGCCGTCAGTAATAATGTGCAGGAGGATTTGATCACCTATTCCTTGGGATCCTGTATTGGAGTGGTGATATATGATCCCACGGTCAAAGTAGGAGGAATGCTCCATTACATGCTTCCCGAATCCAGCATGGATGCCGAGAAAGCCAAGAAGACTCCCGCCATGTTTGCGGATAGCGGTATTCCGCTCTTGTTCAAGCAGAGTTATCAACTGGGTGCATCGAAGAGAAATATGATGGTCAAGGTTGTGGGTGGGGGCCAGATCATGGATGAAAATGGCGTTTTCAACATAGGCAAACGCAACTATCTGGCTCTCAGGAAGCTCTTCTGGAAGAACAACGTGATGGTAGCGGCTGAACATGTCGGAGGCAACGTCAATCGGACGGTGCGGTTGGAGATTGGCACGGGACGTGTCTTTCTGAAAGTTTCGGGACTTGGAGAGATAGAGTTCTAAAACTCAACACAGGATCGTAAAACGATGCCTTACAATGTATTGATCGTCGATGATTCCAAATCCATGCGCCAAGTCATCCGAAAGGTCTTGGGCCTATCCGGCTTCATGGTGGGTGATTGCCTGGAAGCAAGCAATGGTCAGGAAGCCTTGGATTTATTGGAAAACAATTGGGTGGACCTGATCCTCTCGGATGTACATATGCCGGTGATGGATGGGTTCGGGCTCCTGAGGGCTTTGCGAGAGAATCAGGAGTGGCATGACACTCCCGTTGTGCTGATCACGACTGAGTCCAACGAGGACAGAATTCAGGAAGCCATGTCCCTGGGCGCAAAGGGCTACATCCGAAAGCCGTTTCGAGCCGAGTCCATCCGCATGCACTTAAACCAGATCCTTGGAGTCGAAGAAGGGCATGAATTACCAGGCACCGATGACGAAAGCGATTTCTGAAGTCCTCGAGACGATGTTCTTTCTGAGCATCGATTTTGAGGATCGAGTGGTGAGCGGGCATGTCGGACTCTGCGAGGCCAGAATCCCCGTTTGGCTGGAAGGCGGCGAATTGACGGTCGTCTTGAGTGTTGCTGAAGACTTTGCTCGCATGGCAGCAGCCAATTTTCTGGGTGTTGACGACGATAAGGTCGATGAAAGTGAAGTGATGGATGTAGTCAGGGAAATGGCCAACATGGTGGGAGGTGGCTTCATTGAAAATGCGGGGGACCATGGAGCCCGCCTGGGCATTCCGACATTCAGGCGTGCTGACGGCGACATCAGCGAAAATGACGAAGGTGTTCCCTTCTCGTTCATGGGAGACTTTGCGGGTGTCGTCTCCTGGAAGATGAGCTCCTCGGTTCCGACTTGAAGAGCCGGGAAGAAGGCCTGGCTTCCCCAAATATCGGTCTGCAAGCACTCAAGCACTTCAAGCACTTCAAGCACTTCAAGCACTCAAGAACTCAAATCCTTTTTCACCATCAGGCTGAGCGTCTGCAACGTACGGGCCCTGAATTGACTGGGTGCCTTCGGGCAGGACACTCCACCGGAAGGCCAGTCTGCGGAAGTCCGTTGCTCGCGCCTTCACCGGCACCTGACGTGTCGTGTGCAATGCATGGTGTTCGGCAAGCCATATAGTTCTTGTATTCCGTTTCCGGTTGCCAGTTTGGTGGCGTACTTGGCACGGCAAACGCAAAAGGTGAAACCTGAGATGAGCAAGGACCTTCTTACCCGGCAGTCATGGCCTGCACTCTGAGGCATCCATCGGCGGAGCATTCAGGGTGTGCGAAATGCCGATTTCAGGAAATCAAACATGATGAAACCCATCAGAGTTCTTATTGTTGACGATTCTGCCATTGTGCGCAGGATCTTTACTCAGGAGTTGTCGAGACATCAGGATATCGAAGTCATTGGGACCGCACCTGATCCATATGTGGCAAGGGACAAGATCGTGCATCTCAGGCCTGATGTGGTGACCTTGGACATCGAAATGCCCAGAATGGACGGAATAAGCTTCCTGCGAAAGCTGATGAGATACAACCCCCTACCCACCATCGTCGTCAGCTCCCTCACGCCCAAGCACAGTGAAATGGCTCTCGAGGCCCTCGAATGCGGTGCCGTTGATGTACTGGCCAAGCCCGGCGGCTCCTACTCTGTAGGGGACATGAGCATTCAACTGGCCGACAAGATAAGGGCTGCCGCCAAAGCCCGTCCCAGAGGGATCGACAGCAATGGGGGGACGGCTTCGACGTCGAAAGCATCCGCGGTGGTGAGCGGGGCGCTCAAACGCACGACGCACAAGTTGATTGCCATGGGTGCCTCAACGGGTGGGACCGAAGCCCTCAGATCCGTATTGACCCGGATGCCTTCAAACAGCCCGGGGATTGTTGTGGTTCAACACATGCCTCCGAAATTCACCACGGCTTTTGCAAACCGTTTGAATGACTTGTGCGAGATTGAAGTGAGGGAAGCCAAGGATGGTGACAGCGTGCTGCCGGGTTTGGCCCTGATTGCACCTGGAAACTATCATATGCTTTTGAGGCGGAGCGGCGCCCGGTATTACGTGGAGGTGAAGACGGGACCGCTGGTCTGCCACCAACGGCCATCCGTGGATGTTCTGTTCTACTCTGTCGCCCAGTATGCCGGAGCCAACGCAGTGGGAGTCATCATGACCGGCATGGGAAGAGATGGAGCAAAAGGGCTCTTGGAGATGCGAAATGGCGGTGCACGCACCATTGCCCAGGATGAAGCCAGTTGCGTGGTTTATGGGATGCCCAAAGAGGCTTTTCGCAGTGGGGCAGTAGAGCGTGTCGTTTCATTGGATCACATTCCAGAGACGGTCTTCAAGTGTCTTGATGAGGGGTAGAGTCACCCTTCGGGCAGAAAACGAAAGGCTAGGGAAGCCGCAGCCAGGATGTCAATGGTTTAGGTGATTTCTTGAACGGTGCGTCAAGGATTTGTCCTGGACGCACCTTGTTCAGGGTTGGATGCTCTGAGAGGAGTTTGAAATGGCCTACAAGGATCTTACCGCACTAGTGGTCGATGATTTTTCAACAATGCGCCGTATCGTCAAAAACATCCTGCGTGATCTTGAATTCAAGAACATCCTGGAGGCGGAGGATGGTACGACCGCTGTTCAGATTCTCACCAGTCAGAAGGTCGATCTGGTTGTCTCGGACTGGAACATGCCGAAAATGACAGGATTGGATTTGCTGAAGTATGTGCGATCCAGCGACAATCTCAAAGATCTGCCCTTCCTGATGGTGACTGCCGAAGCTCAGAAGGAAAACATCGTGGAAGCTGTCAAAGCCAAGGTGAGCAACTACATTGTCAAGCCGTTCACCGCGGCCACGATGGCTGAAAAACTGGCGAAGATCATTCCTCCCAACTAGAAGTTGGAGTCCTGAGGAAAAGGGATTGCAGCCCGCATCACCATTGGATCCAGGCCGCGGGCGATGCATGCCCTCGCGAATCGGAAAATCCTCCGGATCTGCTGAGAGGAAAGAAATAAGGAGAACATGAAAGTGGGGGAGGCTTCAAGCTCATGCAGGAAATACTAGACAAACTGGCCGGCGGTGTTGTCGGTGGTCCCGATGATCTGATGGGCATCGGAGATTGCCTCAATCTCCTTGATGAGCTCGAGTGCACGGGGAAGCTTCCCGAAGAGTCTAACCAGAGCATCAGTCAGCTCAAGCAGCTCTTCAATCGAGTCATCCTCGGAGAGAGCAGTAATGTGGAAAGCGAATGGGCGAACATTCGAGTGCTCATTGACGAAGTCTGTCAGTTGGGAGGAGAATCAGGGAATTGTGAAACCGCGACCAGCGGGACAGACCGAGCTGCTCCAGCGGTGAGCGATGCGGAAGTGGATGAGCCGGAAATGACCGGTTCTGAGGAATCCGCCTCTCACGACTCTGATTGGCAGACGATTCAGGATTTGCTGGCGGAGACGAATCCGGAGGTGCCTGAGGACGGGTTGGCTGAATCATGCATTGCTGAGCCGGATCAGCAGCATCCCGTTCAAGATGTTGCGCCCATCTCCGAAGCCGATCTCATGATCCAGTCGGAGCTCCAGGATCCAGGCTTGATCAAAGATTTTCTCGAAGAGGCTCATGAGCATCTGGCTTCAATCGAGTTGAATATCCTGTCCCTGGAAGAGAACCCGGAGAACCCGGAAGCCATCAATGCCGTCTTCCGACCCTTCCATAGCGTCAAGGGTGTTGCGGGGTTTCTGAATCTGACAGACATCCATAAACTCAGTCACGAGGTCGAAAACCTTCTGGATGATGCTCGCTCGGGAAGGCTTGCGATCACCAACGACATCATCGACATGATCCTGCAGTCGGTAGACCTTCTCAAAGTGCTCCTGGGCCATTTGAGTACGGCTGTCAATGAGAACCAGCCCCTCGTATCGTCAGCGGAGGTGGTTTCTACCTTTGTGAAGCAGATTCGAGCCCGACGGGATCATGAACCTTCTGTGACGACTTCCGCCAAGAAGAAGGTTGGAGAGATTCTGGTGGAGCGAGGCGTTCTCGATCACGAACAGGCTGAGGACGTTGCAGCCAAGAGTCAAGCCCAGGGGACCAAGATCGGGGAAGCGCTTGTTCAGGAAGGGCTGACTTCGGTTCGCGAGGTCTCCTCGGCGCTCAGGGAACAGCGTACCGCCAAGGAAAATGCTTCATCCGTCCGCATCGACACGCAGAAGCTGGAAAACCTGGTGGATATGGTGGGTGAGCTGGTGATCGCCCAGTCCATGGTGCTCCAGAACCCTCACCTGCAGAGCATCAAAGATCAGAAGTACCAGAAGGACAGTGTTCAGCTCCGTCGCATCACCAATGAACTGCAGCGGATTTCCATGTCCATGAGAATGGTCCCCATCAAGAGCACGTTCCAGAAGATGATCCGACTGGTGAGGGACCTCTGTAAAAAATCGGGCAAGGAAGCCATCCTGGAGATGCGGGGAGAAGAGACGGAAATCGACCGAAACATGGTCGAGGAGATTTACGAACCCCTCGTTCACATGATCCGCAACTCCATTGACCACGGGATCGAAGCACCCGAGGAGAGGATCAAGGCCGCTAAGGACGCTGTGGGGAAAGTTCTGATCTCGGCCGAGCAAAAGGGCGGAAACATACTCATCGATATCAAGGACGACGGGCGGGGAATCGATGTGGAGCGGGTGCGCGTCAAGGCCATCGAGAGAGGAATCGTTTCGCCTGAAGAGGCTCTTGATCCGAGAGCTGTCTGCGAGCTCATCTTTCATCCTGGCTTTTCCACCAAGGAGACCATCACCGATGTCTCCGGCAGAGGGGTGGGGATGGATGTAGTGAAAAAGAGCGTGGAAGCCCTCAAGGGCAAAATCGAAATCAACAATTCGCCGGGCCGCGGCACCCATTTTCAGTTCAAGCTTCCGCTGACGACCGCCATCATCGACGGTATGATCATCCACGTAGGCAACGAGCGTTACGTGGTGCCCACCATATCCCTCAAGGAGTCCTTCAGGCCGGGCGAGGATGCCTATTCGACGGTTCACGGCGTGGGAGAAACCATCATGGTTCGGGAAACACTGATGCCTCTGCTCAGATTGCATGAGATTCTGGGCGTGGAGCCCAGATACCGGGAGCCTTGGGAGGGAATCCTGTTGGTGGTGAGCGAGGACGGCAAGTCCTATTGTCTGCTGGCTGACGAAATTATTGGTCGTCAGGAAGTGGTCATCAAAAGCCTTGGATCCTCCTTGAAACGTGTGGCTGGAGTCTCGGGAGGCGCCATTCTCGGAGATGGTAGGGTGGCTCTCATCCTTGATGTCAAAGGGATTGTATCGCGATATGAAGGAAACGCGCAATGATGATCGCTGAGAAAGCGGATTTCGAGGAGCTGGCCCGGACACTGGGTGACATACAGAAAACGATTTCCTCGCTTCACGGGGATGATCACAGTCAGGAGAAGATGACGGAATGCCAGAAACTTCTCCTGTCTTTCCATACGACGGCCTCGATGCTTGGTCTTGAAGGGCTTGCCGAAGTGGGCCGGGGATTAGAGGAGCTCCTGGGCGACTGGGTGCCGGGCAATGGAAGGGATCAAGGCATGCTGGCCCTTGTGGACCGGCTTGACGAGCTTTCCGGGCGGCTGGAAAAGGTTGAGGACGGTGATGCCCTGAGCGACTTGGTCATCTCCCTCATGGGAATGGTGCAGCCCGCAACAGAAACAATTCGTGAAGAAGAGATCGTGTCGCAAAAGGATTCGGGTTCCTCACCTGTTGAGATGGAACGTCTGGAGCGCATTGTGAAAGGACTGGGCGGTCGCCTGGCTTTCACCCCGGCCGTTGATGGGCCGGGGACCGTTGTGCTGCAGTTTGAAGCCCAGCCGGCGGTCGTGAATAAGATCGAAACGCTTCTTTCCCCCTGGGATCCCGATCCCGCTGTTTGCCTCGATCCTCGTTTTGAGTCCGGCGATCCCAAATCACAGAAGATCATCGAGAGCATCAAAGACTTCATGAAGGCCCTCTCCGAGGGATCGTGGAACAGATCCCAGGAAATACTCCTGGAACTGTCCGATCAGAACTCCAAATCAGATTTGTACAATGAAATTGGATCCTTGGCCAGGCAGCTCCACAGCGCTATCAAGGATGTTACGGCAACCCTCGATCCTGGCCTGAAAGAGATCGTGGAGCTGAAGCTCCCCGATTCGGGAAATCGCCTGGAGCATATCCTCGAACTGACCGAAAGGGCTGCAACCGTCACCCTGGATAATGTTGAGGTCATTCAGAAACGCAATCAGGAAGCCGAAGCCCGTCTCACCAGGCTGCGGGAAATCGCGAGTGGACTCAGAGCCGTGGGATCTCCGGCTCAACAGAAGCTTGGAACCGGCCTGGGGTTGATCGACGAGGTCATGAGTGTCTTTGACCAGAATCGGGAGGATTTGATCAGCATATTGACTGCTCAGGATTTCCAGGATCTGACAGGACAGATCATCCAGAAGATCATCAATCTCTTGAAAGATCTGGAAAAGAGAATGGTCCAGGTGGTGCGGGCCTTTGGTGATCGCGGACCCGCCAAGAAAACCACACAGGACGATGAGCTGTACGGGCCCGCTCACAAAGGCAAAGAAGAGGCGTTGCATTCACAGGATGACGTCGATTCCTTGCTGGCTGAGTTCGGTTTCTAAGTGATCCTTCGCGCTTTCCCCCTCTCCGATGAATGATTAGACTCATCTGACTTTATTCTTAAGGCCCTGGGCTCAAACAGCTGACAGCGAACGCCAGAGGATGACTGCACCAGCGCATGAGGATGCTGGCGGCACACCACCCCCCATGCCTTGCACCGGTAGGGCAGGCGGGGGTTCCAGGTGATGGAGAAATGGAGGCACTCATTACACGTCACTTTCCCTTCCTCCGCTGAAAGGATGGTTCTTACACGTCAGAGTCAGGAGCCAGCTGCGCAAGGTATCCTTTATTGCTGGCCCCCTTCTTGTGCCCAGGTTATTTAGCAAGGTACGAGCCAGACTTGGCTGATCCGGGGGTTGGTCGATCCATGAGGGAGTCGCACCGGCTCCCGAGATTCTCCATTGGTTTTTTCGCTCAAGTAGCCCATTTGCGCAGCCGATCTAAGGGTTGAAGGAGCTGAAAAGGCCATGGTGATCACAGACTACAGAGTACAAAGTGTTTTGAGGACTTACAGCAGGCAGCTGCAGAAATCCAAGCTTGCGCGAAAGCTGGAGATCGGGGATAGTAGGCAGCCTGAAGAAAAGGTCACCATCTCTGAGGAGGCGAGGCGCCGAATGATCATGGATCGCGTGGCGACCCAGGCATTCGAGCAGGCATGCCCTAAATAGTTGCGAGCCGCGTTTGGTCAGGCGATTCAGGAAGATTAGAACATGAAGCCGGGCCACCCGGGTTCAATCAAGTTCCCGCGGGGAACTCCGAGGTTCCAAAATGGAAATCAAAAAGGTAAACGGATACGAAGCGCAGGCAGTTCAGAGAGCGACAGAGCAGCAGCAGACTCGTCGTGTTTCTGATGAAAGCGCACCCGGAAAAGAAGTTGCATCAGGGTCCGACCAGGTTAAGCTTTCCAGCCGTTATCAGGAAGTGGCTCAAGTGAGAAAGGTGATGATGGAGCGTGAAGAGCTGAGAAACGAGCGTATTGATCACCTGCGGAACATGATTGAGAATAAGAGCTATGTCGTGGATCCAGAAAAGACGGCGCAGAGGATGCTGGAGGAGCTCTGGTAGACTCTAGACTGTTTTGTCGGATACTTGAAGGCAGGGTGAATCACCCTGCCTTTCTCTTTTTTTGTGCTCATCTTTCCCGTCGCCACAGTCCGAATCCCGAACCATCAGAGCAGCTTCGACAGATTGAGATCATCCATCGTGCTGGTGACCCTCAGGGCTGCTTCAAGTGCCGTGCGCTGCTGTTGGAGTCGAGTCAGCACATCCACGAGATCGGCATCTTCGAGCTCCGAGAGCTTTGTCTGATCCTGAAGCTTGAGGTTGCTCAAGGTGGCTTGGTAGTGCTCCATTTTCTCGAGACGGGTTCCAACGAGAGTTCCCATGGCTGTCAGATGGTCGTAGCCTGCATCCAGATCCGGCAACTGGGATTGTACCGCACTGACGTCACCGGCACTGATGGCATCTCTCACTCGAACGAGTGTCTGCAGCATACTGGAAGCGGGGTCGGTGCTGTCGGTGAAGAAGGCCTCCCGGCCATCGATGTTCACCACCTGGCGCTGATTGACGCCGGTTCGGACTTCCAACGGGTTGGTGTTTCCGTGGTACTGGGTCAGGTCTGCGCTGTCGAACGGAGTGTTCGTCGAGTTCTTGCCGCCGAAGAGATACTCATCGCCGTACCGGGTGTTGGCCAGGGCTACCGCTTCTTCAATGGCCTGATCAAGCGTCCGGGCCAAGGCCTCTTGCTCTCCGGGGGAATTGGCGCTCACGAATGCGGTCGCCGCGTCTCTCGCCCGAATCATCACATCGGACATGGCATTCAGTGCATCTTCCGTGGCTCGATTCCAACCCAGGGAGAACTCGATATGGGAATTGTAGTTCTCAAGCTCTCTGATGCTGCTCTTGACATTCATGGACTGAGACCAGGCAATGGGGTCATCGGAAGGATTGATCAATCTCTTGCCCGAAGAAGCCATTGTGGTCAGACGATCCAGCGACAGCTTCTTATTGTTGATGTCACGGATCGTCTTGTCGTAGCTATGAGCAAAAGTGATGCGCATGGCATTCCACCTCCATGACTAAACCATGTTGATGACAGCATTCAGCATGTCTGCAGTGTGCTGCACGATCTTGGCTGCTGCTTGATAGATCTGTTGGTTCTTGAGCAGGTCAACCATCTCTTCATCGATGGAGACTCCGGAGATGGACTGCTGCTCAGACTGCAGTTGGCTGCCGAGTGAGGCGTAAAATTCCTTCTGGTTCTCGGCTCTCTCGATCCCCAAACCGATGCGATTCTGAAAGTTTGCCAGGTACTTATCGAACGATTGGGTTCCCACTGTGGATGCCGTGTGCTGGAGCTCCGCCATATCCAGCGCGACGTTGCCGTCGGGTACGAAGCTGCCGTCCAGCTGGATGTCCGTGGCGTTTGAGCCTGAATAGACGTTGGAACCGTGGACGGTATTCACCTCCGAGATGAGGGAGTTTGCGAACCCGTTCAAACGGTCCATGTATGAGATGTTCGGGTCGTCTGGGTCCGCAGGAACAGTTCCGGGTGGTATTCCGATTTGATTCAAGGACTTGACCAGACCCTCGATTTCACCTCCCGGCAGTGAGCCCGCGGGCTGCCCGTCCACGGTCATAACATGGCTCGTGCCATCATAGGCGAGTGTTGCCGCAACATCCCCGTTCACCAGCTCCACCTCTGGCGATGTGCCAAGAAGAGTAACGGTGAGACTCCCATCTGTTTCCTCTTCGTACTTGATGGGCAGGAGATCTGCGAGGTCCATAAGGGTTTGATAGCGTCGATCCCTCAGGTCGTTGGCAGGGTGGTCTCCACGGAATTCAGTGAAGGAGATTTCCTTGTTGAAATTGGCGATGTCTGTCAGTAAAGAGCCTGCCTTGGAAGTCCGTTCCTGGATCTCCGACTCGATCGACTGTGCCTGGCTTTCCAACTGCGAGTAGGTTGTCCGAATGGATTCTGCAAGGTTACGTGCGCTTTCCTGGACCAGTGTCTTCTCTGAAGCCCCGCTGGGGTTTTGATTGAGGGCATCCCAGGCATTCCAGAACTTGCCCAGGGCTCCCGAGATCCCCGATTCCCCATCGTCAGCCAGGTAGCCGCTCGCGATGCGCAGTTGAGCGCCTTCCGCATCGTAGAGCGATTCTTTGGACTGGCTTTCCAGCAGCCGCTGTTCAATGTAGTCATCTCGCTGCTGAAGGATTTTTTCCACCGAGGCTCCCATACCCAGCCAGCCGGCCCTCGTCAACTGAGGAACGCCGGTGACCTGCACCACCTTCTGGCGCGCATAGGCCTTGTTGTCGGCGTTGGCGATGTTGTGCGACGTCGTCTGGATATAGACCTGGGTGTTCAGAAGAGTCTTTTTGGCGATTTCGAGTGTCCCGTTCAAACCTGCCATGTTTCTAGGCTTTCTTTTTGATGGCTACGCCTCTGCAGTTAACCATCTGATGGGCGGGATTCCCCTCGCGCTGGCCGTAGACCGTTGGCACAAGCGTCACGAGGAGGTCGCGGTAGTGGTCCAAAGATCCCTCGATGAAAACCCGATTTGTGCTGTTCAATCGATCGATCTCCAGCAGCAGACTCCTCAGGTTCCCAAGCGCCTTGGTGTCTTCTTCGTTCTCGCCATCTGCTCGGCAGCCCTTGAGGATCCCCAAAGATTCTCTCAGAACTCTGATTGAATATTCTTTTTGTGTGATGAGCTGCAGCAGGAGGGTCGAGTCATACTGCCTCAGGGCTTTCGACTCTGCTGACAAGACATCGAGCAGCTGTTCTGCTTTGGCCTGACAGTCTGCCAGCTTATGTTCTGAGATTCCGTACATGGGTTTCACTTTCTAACGGGCGAGCTCCAAAGGTTCCTGATGATGGCCGTTTGCGCCCATGGACCGGTCCCGTTCTGTCCATTGCTGTCTGAACAGCTCATCTCCACTATCGGATGGTTGTGCCGTTCACTTGACTGGGACCTGCATCGCTCCCCTGGGATACGTTGGCTTCGGCCCTTCGTTCCAGCAGGGGGGCGAGTCGCTGATAAAGCAGATCAGCGATTCCACCTTGGCTGTGCCGCGAGAGCTCTCCTGAAAGGGCCTCACGAAACATGCCTTCGTAGGTGTCTCTGGCCTGGTCGGGTTCTTCCGCCCGCAGAATGCTCTCGTCCATCGACTTCAAAAGGTGCTGAGTCAAGAAGGACTCGAATTCCTGACAGCTCTCCTTGAGGCGCTTCTTTTCGAGATCCTGGTTTCGGGGGACGTTGAGGGGCGAGGGTCTTGCCCCTGCTTTCTCAATGCTCATACTTCGACCTTTCCTCATCATGGGTGGCGCTCGATTGTCCCGAGCCTCCTCTGGATCGTTTGAGAATCGGTACACAGCCTTCTTAGATGATTTCCAGCTCGGCCTGAAGCGCCCCGGCCGCTTTGATGGCCTGGAGAATGTTGATCAAGTCGCGGGGTGTTGCCCCAATAGCGTTGATTCCCTGCACGACCTGCCCGATAGTCACCCCGCCGCCGATCACTGCCAGGGCTCCCTTCCCCTCCTGGACCTCGACCTTGCTCTCGGGAGTGACCACCGTATGGCCTTTGCTGAAAGGCAGGGGTTGCGAAACATTGGCATTCTCACTCACTTGAACAGTGAGACTCCCGTGCGCGACAGCCACGGGGGAGATGCGCACGTGCTCACCCATGACGATGGTGCCGGTTCTTTCGTTGATGATCACCTTGGCGACCACGTCGGGCTGCACTTCCATATTCTCCAGTTGGGAGAACATCTCCACCATTCGATCGCCATAGCCTTCGGGGATCTGGAGTTTGATGCTCGCCGCATCCACGGCTTTGGCATATTGTCCGTTCAACACCGCATTGACACCTGCCGCCACCTTGTTGGCCGTGGTGAAGTCCGGGGTCTTCAGCACGAGATCCACGTTGCTCAGGTCGCTATACTGGATCGATATCTCCTGTTCGACCGTGCCTCCGCCGCTGATGGTGCCGACAGTGGGATGGTTCTTCTGCACGCTCGATCCGCTTTGGCCCCCGGCACTGAAGCCTCCCGTCGAAATCGGTCCCTGCACCACAGCGTAAGCTCTTCCATCCGGTCCTTTCAGAGGTGTCATGAGCAAGGTCCCCCCCTCGAGGCTCTTGGCATCGCCGACGGATGACACCTGCACGTCGATTTTGGTTCCCACTCGTGCAAAGGGCGGCAGTTTGGCCGTGACCATGACGGCTGCCACGTTCTTCACTTTGACCAGGGCGGGATCGACGTGGATGCCGATGTTGTCCAGAAGGTTGGCGAGGGTGCTGACGGTGAATATAGTTTTGTCCTTGTCGCCGGTACCGTTCAGCCCGACCACCAGGCCGTAGCCGATCAACGGATTCGTGGCCGTGCCTCGAAAGGAAGCGATATCCTTGAGTCGCGTGGCCCCGCAGACCCCATGAGCCAGAAAGCTCGTGACGATCAGGACCAAAAGCACAGAAAGCCCTTTCTTCATCGTGGCCGCCTTGTTGAACGGAAGATTCTCAGTGGCTCCATTTCGGGTGGTGCTGCTCCCGCTGTCGATCATGTCCATGCCGAACCCGTCAGCGCAGGGTGGACTGCAGAGTTTTGGCTCCATCAGAACGGATTGACCGCATCAATGATCTGACTCAGCCACCCTGGCTTCTGATGCTTGCTCACTGGACCCTTGCCAACCAGGAAGATCTTGGCTTCGGCGATGTGCTGGGACTGGATCGTGTTGTTGCGGCTGATGTCGATGGGACGCACGATTCCTTCCAGAATGGTCTGCTGCATTTCGTCATTCACTTTGGTCCACCGTGACCCCCGGATCAGCAGATTGTTGTTGGGCAGCACGTCGACCACGGTGGCCGTCATGTAGGCGGACATGGAGTCGGTACGTGAAGTGGCCCCTTTTCCCGCAAAGTCGTTTTTGAACTGTCCCTGGTAAGGACCGAACGAGAAAGCTCCAACAGGGCTGCTGGTGCCGCTGTTTCCCGCACTGACTCCCCCGAATTTGAAGGACCCTTCGAGGGATTTGTCTTTGTTGGCCTTGGTGCTGGCCTCCTTGGACCCTTTGGATTCCTCGACCACGGTTATGGTGAGGATGTCGCCAACCTTCCGAGCCCTGTGATCTTCATACAGGGACGCGCAGTTTTCGTTCCACAGTGATCCTGTGGGGGCTTCCCGTGTGTCGCGAGTCTGAATGGGCGCCATCTGGGCCTGCGCCATGGGGGGAGGAGGCGGTGCCGTGACTGCCGGGCTCGCAGCCGGTGAGGTGGCGCATCCAAAGAGTCCGCTGAAAAGGCCGGCGATCGTCCCGAAACAGACGATGCCCCGGGACAATCTTGGCAAGGTTGACGAGTACATGCGAGGACGGGTCTCTGAAGGGGACATCTCGAATCTCCGATTTCGGCTCAAGGTATGGCTCTCACCGTTCCCTCATCGACGATCTCAGAAGGGACCGTGCGATTGGTTTGCATATTCAGGACGCGGATGGTCTTGCCCATCCTGCCGTCTTCGCGGGCCTGTCCTCTCGCACTGATCCTGAGCCCAGGCTGCTCATAAAGAATCGTGACAGTGGCACCCTTCTTGAGGGCGAGCGGAGCGTCCAGCTCATTCAATAAAAGAGGTTGATAGAGCCCGGTATCGCGGAGCAGCCGTCTGCCGATCACCTGCGTCGGGCTCAGGGCGAAGCGGTCCGGATTCTCGCCGACCTGGACCCTCTGAACTTGTATGTCATTCTCGCCGACGGTGTCGTTTCTGCTCAAAGGACGGGCGGCGACGACCACCTCCTGATAAAGCTGAACCTTGCCTGCAACCCTCAGGGACCGCTTTTTCGTGCCGTCCACATGGAAATGGATGGTGAGGATGACGTTGCCGATGTACCTCTCCTTCGGGTTGGATTCGACGAAATGACTGATCTTGCCTGCAGGCAGGTCGGTCAATCCCGAATACGTGATCCCCTGGATTTCCATATCTTCAGGCCTCCAGGGGGCATTGCTCAGAATGTGGCTTCGGAAGATCTCTTCGATCTCTCCCCTCGCGATTTGTTTTGCCTGCCGTTTGATGGTCACCTGGTCCAGTGGGAGCGCGAGCTCGACCCGGGAAGCATCGAGTCCTCGAGAGGTGAGGAGTTGATCCAGATAGGAGCGCAGCGATCTTGAGGCGATGAACTTGTCGTTCCCGACCGTTGGTGCTTGTCCAAGGTCAATTTCTGCCATCAGGTTCTTCCACTCCTCTGGCAGGCTGTCCGCGTGGAGCAGGTCCAGGAGCTTCACCCTGTCGGATTCGATCCAGACTTCCTCTCGCACCTGGAGCTCTCGGAGCGCTTCTGAGGCCAGGCATATTCTGGAGAAGCCCAGGGTCGATCCCATCACATGCAGTAAGGACAAGCTGATGAACAGTGTCAGAATGTTGTTCTTCATGGAAGGCATGGTGCAGCTCACCTCGAAAACCTGCTCAGGCTCGATCATCGAACCACGTTGTTCGCCAGCTGCAGCATCTCGTCCGCGGCTTTGATGACCTTCGAGCTGGCCTCATAGGCGCGCTGCCCGATGATCATGTTGACCATTTCCTCGACCACGTTGATATTGGAGTTTTCCAGGAAGCCCTGCAGGAGGGTCCCGAAATTCTCCGAGCCCGGTTCGCCTGATTCTGCGTCACCGGAAGCTGCCGAAGGAACGCAATAATTTCTGCCCACATTCAAAAGACCGGTTGGATTGGCAAAATCATAAAGGGTAATGGTTTGTGTGGATAAAACGTTGCCCGTTTGTCCGATTGCCGTCACTGTGCCGCCGGGATCGATGGTGACGGATGCTGCGTCTGTGGGGATGCTGATCTCGGGCTGGAGTCGATTACCGTCAGCGTCACACAGGAAACCGTCGGGATCCAGCTTGAAAGCACCCGCTCGGGTGTAGGCTTCCTCCGTTCCCCTGAGAACCTTGAAAAAACCCTTGCCTTCGATGGCCACGTCCAGGGGATTGCCCGTCTGGGCGAAGTTTCCCTGGCTGTAGATCTTCTGCGTGGAAGTCGGCTTGGCGCCCATTCCCACCTGGATGCCCGAAAGAACTTGGGCGTCATTCGAAGTCTCGGCTCCCGGGGGAGTGATGGTTTGGTACATCAGGTCCTCGAAGTTGGCTCTGCTTCGCTTGTAGCCCGTGGTATTGGCGTTGGCGAGGTTGTGAGCAATGACGTCCATATTCAACTGCTGTGCAGCCATGCCGGTGGCTGCGGTCCACAGACTTCGAATCATGGTGAACTCCTGTCAGGCTCCAGAAGTGAACGAGCCAGTGCCGAGCTCAGGGATTCCCGAGCTTTGTGGTGATCTTCGCGTCCTGCTCTTCGTGCATGCGGAGCGTCTTCTGGTATGCTTCAAATATTCGCGTGGTTTCAATCATCTGGGTCATTTCCTGGACAATATCAAAATTGGGCTCTTCCAGAGCGCCCTGCTCCACGCTGCAGTCCTCGGCGGGGAGAGGAGCGACGGTGCTTTGGGCCGGCTTCAGATAACCGCTTCTGGCCTTTTCAAGTTGCGCGTCGGGAGTGAACCGGACGATATCCAGTGTGTCGACCTCCGTGTCACCGTCAAATACCTGACCACTTTTTTCGACTCGGAATTCCGCATTCTCCAGGGTGATCGGTCCTCCCTTTCCCAGCACAGGCCAGCCTTCCTGCGTTACCAGGACGTTTTCCCGGTTGAGCTTGAGGTTGCCGGCGCGGGTGTACAGGGTGCCGTCATCGCTCTGAACCCGCAGATAACCGTCCCCGCTCAGGGCAATGTCCAGGGGGTTGCCGGTCTGAGCGATATTTCCCTGATCCAGGCGTGGATAGGTGCTCTGAAACATGAAATCCTTGAAGTGAACCGAATCCCGCTTGTAGCCCGGAGTGGCAGCATTGGCGAGGTTGTTGGAGATCACGTCCAACCGTTTTTCCTGTTCGAAGGCACCCAGCGCAGCCGCATAAAACCCAATTCGCATGATCGTTGCTCCTTTCGGCCTTAGGGGTTAGCAAGGTGAGTGCCATAGAGCCCCGAGTCACCTGAAGGGTGTGCGAGGGCATGAGCGCTTGATCGATAAGCATGCACGGCCCGTGGCGTTGCACTTGGACGTCGCAGAGGCGGCAAGATTTGCCGGCAGCGTCATCCCTGCTTTCCCTCGTGGTACTTGTGAATCGTTCGTACAAAAGCCTCAACCACTGGAAGAATTTAAGCTCGCCTGGAACGTCGGGGATGTGGGGAGAGCCCGCTGATTTCAGGGCTGTAAGGACTGCAGGAGACGAACCTCAAGTGCCGGAGGGGGACTTCAGCCGACGGAGATCCTGGCAAGGTTCAGGATCAGCTCCACTTCGCCCAGGGGTTTCTGAAGCTTGCGGGCGATGGCTCTGGCGTCGAGTCCGGCACGGGCCAGTCGAATGATGTCCTGGTTTTCGGTTGATGCGAAAGTGGAAATCTGAGTGGAAGAAATGCTTTCCATGCTTCTGCGCAGCCCATCCAGTTTTCTGCAGGCGGCTTCCGCCTCCTGGACCTTCTGGTCCAGTGTTCTGATGATCCCTTTCATCAATTCCTGTCTCTCCTGGAGGTTCTTGTCGAAGGCCTCGGAAACCTGACGGGTTTCATCGATGACCTGCTGCATGGAATCCACGACGGCCTCAGTGCCTTCGACCTTTTTGGCCGGTTTAGTCACGTGGTAAAGGAGCAAAGCGATCACCAGGATGTCCAGTGCCAACTGGAGAGCAATGACCATGTTGTTGTTGCCCAGGAACCAGTCTGAAAGGAAATTCATGGATTTTTCTGCAAGCCTTTATCACAGTCGTTCCCAATGGCTGACGCGGATGGTTTTGAGTCCGCTCTTGGGGAAGCTTTGTTTCATGTATTCCGTCAGTTGCTTCTCGAGGATGCCCTGCCAGAGTTTCTGAGAGTTCTTGGACGGCCGTGCACGCAGCAGATATTGGTAGACCGTCTCCCTGTAAAAGGTGGCCTTCCCTGAGAACTCCTCGAAGGCGTTGGAGGCGGCGAAGACGAAACCCAATCGCATGTTGATCAGGTTCTTGTCTCGTTCGGATGTGGCAAGGACCAGGAATTCAAACTCCTCCTGGAGCTCCGGAACCGCGAAAGCGTGCCGGATGCTTTTCTTTCCAACCAGGGCCGGGGCTTTGGGGTGCAGGGCTTTGTAAACCGGGACGGCAATGGCTGCCATGACTCCGAGGCATGCCGCCAAGGATCCGATCAGTATGAGCTTTCTTCTGTGCTTCCGAGCTGCCTTGTCACGGGATGGGGTTGCCTCGGAGCCATCTTCCAGTCCACTGAAGGATTCGTCACCCTCTGGAGTCGGAATGGCTTCGGTGGCTGGGCTTGAATCGCTGTCGAAATCGTCCAGGGAGAGGGAGCTTGAAGGACTGTCGAATCCCTCAAAGTCGAAGGACATTCCGCCTTGCTGACCTGGCGGGCTCACATCAAAGCCGAGCGATTGCCCCATGTCCCAGCCTGAGGGAACCGATGGGCCTGCATTCCTGGATGCTGCTCCTTCACGCTCGTCATCATCCTGCATGTCTTCAGATTCATTGAACATACTTCATTCTATGCCCTGGCGGTTGCTTTCCACGAATGGCTGCCGTCCCCGAAGCTGATGTGCTCGGGCAGGTCGTCCCGCTTGAGCTTGCGGGCCAGTTTGGTCCGGAGCCGCAGTACTGCTTTGGTGTGGATCTGGGAGATCCTCGACTCCGTGTAGCCCATGACCGCACCGATCTCTTTCATGGTCAGTTCTTCATAATAATACAGCGACAGGACGAGCTGCTCCTTTTCCGGCAGAGTCTTGATCGCCGCCCCCAGATGCTCTTTCAGCTCGGACCGATGCAGATGGACGAACGGTTCGTCGGATTCGGGAGCTACGAGGCGAAGGCTTCTGTTCTCCTGGATGGCGTCCTGGATGTCTTCAGGCATCACCGAGATCCCCTTGACCTCATCGAGGAGCCCGTAATAATCCTCCATGGACAGGCTCATCTCCTCGGCAATCTCTTCGTCCGAAGGGTTTCTACCCAGTCTTTGCTCGAGTCCTGAGCAGGCCTTCTCCAGGCTGTGGCCCTTCTGGCGCAGAGAGCGCGGCACCCAGTCCATGGACCGGATCTCGTCCAGCATGGCGCCTCGAATCCGGATCTTGGCGTAAGTCTCGAACTGGATTCCCTGGGTGGGATCAAACTTCTCGATGGCATCGATGAGTCCGATGACGCCGGCGTTGAACAAGTCATCGGTCTGGACGTTGTTGGGCAGTCTCGAAACCAGCCTCAGGGCCATGAATTTGACCAAAGGGCAGTGCTGTAGGATAATCTCGTCTTTTTCATGAGGCAGAAGCCTTCGGTCGGCCTTCTGGGCAAGATACGGATTCCTATTGGGCGAATGGGTCACCTGTAGCATCTTTTCTCTGTCTTTCTCCGACTTCTAGACTTTCAGAAGTCGCTTCCAAAAGAATTGAACGGTTCCATTGTTGGGATGTGGAGCGCTCTTCCTGATCTTTTCCGCTAGGGTGATGAAGGCTTTGGCAGCTGGAGCATTCGGGAATGCCTCCACGAGAGGCCTCTGTTGAAGGACGGCTCGCGGAACATTCGGATCGTGAGGTATGCTGCCCAAGTAGTCCAAAGAAATGCCGTCCAGGAAATGGTCTGCAACCTTGCTCATTTGGGCGAAAATGCTCTTTCCGGCCTTTTCGCTATGCACAGAGTTTGCCAAGATTCGGAAATGACGCTCTCCATGTCGAGTGTAAAGGACCTTGATGAGGGCATAGGCATCCGTGAGGGAAGTGGGCTCCGGTGTGACCACCACCACGCGTTCCTGGGCTGCCAGATTGAAATACAGGACCGTGTCAGAAATCCCGGCCCCGGTGTCCACCAGCAGAATGTCGACGTCCGCTTCCAGTTCGTCCAGCAGCTGAAGGAATTGGAGTTTCTGTTCGTCGGTGAGCCGGGTCAATTCTTGGACACCGGAGCTCGCGGGCATGATGCGAATGTGCCCCGGGCCTCTCACCAGCACTTCCCGCAGTTGGCGTTTGCCTTCCAGAACGTGGCTGATGTTTTCCTTGGGAGCCAGCCCGAGAAGCACATCGATGTTGGCGAGTCCCAGGTCGGCGTCGAGAATGAGAACCTTCTTGCCCATCAAATCAAAAGCGCACGCCAGGTTGACGACGACGTTGCTCTTTCCCACCCCCCCCTTTCCGCTGCTGACGCAGATGACCCGCACGGGCGGAGGGACCACACCCAATTCCCTGCTGTTTTGAGGGAGGCGTTGATGATTCGTCTCACGCAATCCTAAAGCCTGGTCCATACTTATTCCTTTCCACTCGAACCATTTCCTGGGGGAAACAGGAACATGAGCAGCCTCTTCTGTGTCGCTGTTTCAATGTCTTCAGGTACTCTCTGACCCGTCCCGAAATAGGAGACTGCGTGAGGGAAACGGAGGAGTTGATTGATCATGCATCCATGACTCAGCGTCTCGTCCACCTTCGTGAATATCAGGCTGTGTATGTTTACTGACTGGAAGTGTTGAATGGTTTGTCTCAGGTCCACGTCTTTGGCTGTCGCGCTCAGGACCAGAAGATGGTTGACGCCTGAAGTGTCAGAGAATGCGCTTTTCAGATCCCGGACCTGATCCTTGTGGAGATAATTCTTTCCGATGGTGTCCACCAGAATGACATCCTTGCTCTGGAGGGAGATTCTGGCCTTGTTGAGCTCAGCCCTGCTCTGGGCCACCATGAAGGGGACCTCCAGGATGTTGGCATAGGTGCGCAGCTGATCGACCGCACCGATTCGATAAGTGTCGATGGAAATGATTCCGACGCTTTTCCTGCGCTTGATCTTGATGAGTGCGGCGAGCTTGGCCAGGGTTGTCGTCTTTCCGACGCCGGTGGGCCCGACGAAGGCAAAAATCCGCCCCGTTGACTTGGGTGAGGTCCCCGTGCTGAAAGGGCGTGCAAACTTGACCTTTTCGATCACCTGCCTGCAGAATGCCTCAACGATACGATGTTTTTCAGCCGAGGGCTCTTCCATTTCCAGGAGGGTTTTCCTGAGAAACACAAAGGCCTGCCGTTCATCGAGTCCGCGCATCAAGAGACTGTGGTAGATCTCCGCCAGCGGCTCCTCCAGTTGGATCCTCGCAAAGTAGTCCTTGGAAGAAATCAACAGAGACAGAAGTGATTTGATCTCCTTGATCTCACTGTAGATCTCGGGATCGGGCGACTCGGTGCGGCTTTCCTGTTCGACGGCTGCAGTCACCTCGATGCCAGCTTCATTCCCGGGCAGATTGATCTTGCGATTCCCCAGAATGATGGCTTCGTGGCCCAGTTCCTTTTTGACCTGATCCAGGGCCTCGGAAATGGTGACGGCTCGAAAAGTCCTAATCTGCATGATTTACCCTGATCACTCCCATGGCCTGGATTTCCAGAGTGTTTTTCAACTCACTGTGCGCGATGACGACAACTTCCGGCATGAAGCGTTCCAGAAGCCTGCGGACATGGCGGCGCAGCATGGGAGAGCAAAGGATCACCGGATGGTGCCCAAGGTTCAGAACACGCTTCGTTTCAGCGCTCACGGCCTGTATGAACTGATGGAGAAGATTGGGCTCCAGGGAAAGGAAGCTTCCCTGCTCCGACTTCTGGATGCTTCGAGCCAGATGTTCTTCCAGGGACTGCTGAAGAGTGAGAATGTAGAGCTTGCCGTCGGGTGTCTCGTAAGGACGCGTGACCGTTCTTGCCAGGGCCTGCCGGACATACTCCGTCAGGATCTCGGGATCCTTGGTGGCAGAAGCCTGGTCGGCGAGTGTCTCGGCGATGGTCTGCAGATCCCGTATGGGGATCTGTTCATTGATGAGGTTCTGGAGAATCTTCTGAATCTGACCCACCGAAAGCAGTCCGGGAGTCAGTTCTTCAATGAGCTTGGGCTGCGAGTCCGCCAGGTGGTCCAGGAGCTGCTGCACGGTCTGGCGATCGAGGAGCTCGGCTGCATGTTGCTTGAAAAGCTCGGTCAGATGCGTGGCCATGACCGTCGAGAGGTCAATCACCGTGTAGCCTTCTGCCGCGGCCGTCTCCGTTCGCGCTTCGGGAATCCACATGGCGGAAAGCCCGAAAGCCGGGTCTTTGGTCGGAATCCCTTCGATGGGCCGGGCGTCTTCGCCGGGACTCAATGCCAGGTAGTGGCCCATCATGAGCTCAGCTCGCCCGATGGGGTTTCCCTTGAGCAGCACGCGGTATTCGGCCGGCTTCAGCTGGAGGTTGTCCCGAATGTGCAGCGCTGGCACGATGATGCCGAAATCGAGGGCCAACTGATGTCGAATGGCCTTGATGCGGGATAGGAGGTCCCCGTGCTGCGTCTCGTCCACGAGAGAGATGAGACCATAGCCCACCTCCAGCTCGAGCGCCTCCATGAGCGGGGGAAGCTTCGGAGATTCGGGCGATTGATCCGACGAGGCGTCGACCCCGCCGGCCGTCATCATCTCCTCTTCAGGGTCCCGTTTGGACAGGTAGTACGAGACGGTGACCAGCAAGGTCCCCACGGTCAGCAGGGGAAGGAATGGAAAGCCCGGCACGAGGACCAGGACATAGAGAAGCAGACCGGCTATGCCCAAAGGTTTGGGCTGGAGCCGGAACACTTTGCCGAAGGCCTTTCCCATTCCCGAATCCGAGGTCGCCTTGCTGACCAGGATGCCCGCGGAAGTGGAGATCACCAGCGCAGGAATCTGCGAAACCAGCCCGTCACCCACCGTGAGGAGGGTGTAGTTCTTCAAGGCATCCAGGATGTTCATGCCGTTTTGCAGGATTCCGATCAACAACCCACCGATGATATTGATGAAAGTGATCAGTATGCCTGCAACGGCATCCCCGCGCACGAACTTGCTGGCGCCGTCCATGGTGCCGTAGAAATCGGCTTCCTGGGCGATGCCCTCGCGCCGCTTCCGGGCCTCCTGCTCGTTGATCATGCCGGTGTTGAGATCGGCGTCGATGCTCATCTGTTTTCCCGGCATCGCATCGAGGGTGAACCGTGCGGCGACTTCGGAGATACGCTCGGTTCCCTTGGTGATCACCACGAAATTCACGATGACGAGAATGATGAACATCACGAGACCCACCACATAGTTCCCGCCGACCACAAAGTTGCCGAAAGCCTCGATGATATGGCCGGCGGCCGTGGTTCCCTCGTGACCGTGCAGCAGGACCAGGCGGGTGCAGGAGACATTGAGAGCCAGACGAAAGAGGGTCGTGATCAGGAGGACGGACGGAAAAATGGCGAAGTCGACTGCCCGGACGCTGTAGATGGCCGTCAGCAGGATAATGAGACCGATGGCTATGTTGCCGGCAATGAGCACATCCAGGAGAACACTCGGCAGGGGCAGCAGCATGATCGACAGGATGACGACAATGCCGATCCCCATGACGGCGTCACCGTCGGAAACATCCCTGAGGCGCTGCAAGAGTGGATTGGATGTGCTGGCAACCGAGCTCAATGGTCCCTCTTATCCCTGGGGCTTCCTGTGTTTTTGCTGGTAGATGTAAGCCAAAACCTTCGCCACCGCTTTGTAGAGATTGGCTGGTATCGCCTCCTCCAATTTCACCTGATGATACAAAGCACGTGCCAATGGAGGATTCTGAACCACGGGGACTCTGTGTCGACGCGCCGTTTTGATGATCTTCCGGGCCAGAAAATCCGCTCCCCGGGCCAGCACTTTCGGGGCTTCCATCTGGGAGTCGTATTGGAGAGCTACTGCGAAATGGGTTGGGTTGGTGATGACCACGCTGGCTTTGGGAATGTTGGCCATCATGCGTTGACGGGCAAGGGATCGCTGAATGGAGCGAATGCGGCTCTTGATCTGGGGATTGCCCTCGCTCTGTTTGTGCTCTTCCTTGACCTCCTGCTTGGTCATGCGAAGATCTCGCATGTGCTGCCATTTCTGGTAGTAGTAGTCGAGGAGGCTGAAAATGAGCATGATGCCGCCCACACGGAGGACGATTCGCAGAGCCATGGAGCCCAGGGTCCCAATGGTGAGGCCGAGATCCCCCACCATGAGGTTCATGACGGTTTCATGTTCGGACATGTAGACCGAATAAGCGGTCGTGCTGATGACGATGAACTTCAGAATGGATTTGACAAGCTCCAGAGCGGAGCGCAGCGAGAACAGCCTCTTGAAGCCGCTCACGGGATTGAGTTTTGAGAAGCTGGGCTGCACAGCCTCCCATGAGAAGTTGACCCCTTTGGTTTGTGCGACATTGATGGCCACAGCGGCCAGGATGCAGGCCATCAGGATCGGACCGACCATGACCATGAAATGGCTGGTTACGCTGATGAACATGTCTGCGCTGAGGGACGACTCGAAGGCGGTGTGGAATCCCTGCCCCCACAGCTCTTCCATGAGCATTTTGAACCGCCCGGGAATGGATTGGGAAGCCTTGTAGGTGGCCACTCCTCCAACGAGGATCACGACGGAAGCATTGAGCTCATTGCTTTTGGGGATCTGCCCTTTTCTGCGGGCTTCGCTCAGCTTCTTCGAAGTTGGTTGTTCGGTCTTTTCCTGGCCACCCGCCATCTGTTGATTCCCACGTCAAAATGAGCGACTCAGTCAATCTTTTGTCCGACATCTGGTCCTACAGGGCGACGGCTTTCGGAAACTTGAGCCACTCCTCGACAATCCGAAGCATGGTTCCCAGATACCCACCCATGACCTCACCCCACAGCGAGGCCGAGATCCCGATGAACAGAAAACCCAGGAGTATGGTCAGTGGAAAAACGGAAGCCAGAATATTGACCTGAGGTGCGTATTTGGACGCGAGCCCCAAACCGAGCTGGCTGATCAGGATCGTCACCGTGATCGGAGCGGACAGCTTGATGCCGATGACCAGGAGCTGCCGGGAAAGGGTGAGGAGATGGTGCAGCATGGTGGTGTCGGTCGAGAACCCTCCCATGGGGATCTGGCGAAAACTCTCAGCGATACCCGAGATGATCGTGTGGTGTCCGTTCATTCCAAAGAAGATCAGGGTGGCGACGATCTGAAACCAGCGGCTGAGGGTCATCATGGACACCCCATTCTGCGGGTCCACGGATTGGGCGAATCCAAACCCCATTTGAAAACTGATCAGTTCTCCGGCCAGCTGAAACCCGGCGAAGACCATCAGGGTCGCCAAAGCGAGAAAAGCCCCCAGGACGACCTCCCCGAGGACGATCCACAGAAGCGATGAGATCTCGAACGGCAAAGGATTCACATAGTGCCGCACCAATCCGTACATCATCCAGCCGAGAGCCACCGTCACCAGAGCTTTGACGGTTCCGGGGACCTGATGCCCTGCGAAGACGGGGACGAGAAAGAGGATGATGCTGACGCGAAGCAGAATCGCCAGAAGGACGGCTATTTCAGTGATGTTCACATGGAAGCTGACCATGGGAAGTCCATTTCGCCGGGATGACTGCGCACACGGTCGCCGCTATTGAATCCAATGGGGAATCATCTGGATCATCTCGCGCGTGAAGTCCACGAGCTTTCCGATCATCCAGGCGCCGAATATGAGCAGGGAGAGGAAAGTGACCACGATCTTGGGAACAAAGGAGATGGTCATCTCCTGGATTTGGGTGACGGCCTGAAAGAGGCTGATGAGGAGGCCCACCACGAGACTGAGGAGCAGGGTCGGGAGGCTGACCAGCAGCAGCGTTTCGATGGCCTGTCGAGCCAGGCCGATGATGAAATCGGGGGTCATGGCGTCAACCTCAACGGAAGCTCTTGACCAGCGAAGTGACCAGAAGACTCCAGCCGTCGACCATCACGAAGAGCATGAGCTTGAAAGGCATGGAGATCATGACGGGTGGCAGCATCATCATGCCCATGGACAGGAGGATGCTCGAGATGACCATATCCAGGATGATGAAGGGCATATAAAGGAGGAAGCCGATCTGAAACGCCGTCTTGAGCTCACTGATGATGAACGCGGGGATGACGGTGGTCAGGGGGAGCGACTCGGCGTTCTGCGGCTTGTCCTGCTGGGCCAGGGAGACGAAGAAGGCGAGATCCGTTTTGCGGGTCTGCCGGAGCATGAATTCCTTGATGGGCTGGAGCCCTCGCTTCAGGAATTCCTCACCGGAGACCTCGTGCTTCTGATAGGGAACCAGCGCCTCCTGGTGGATGGTCTGCCAGACGGGCTGCATGATGAAGAGAGTCAGAAACAGTGAAAGCCCGATGACGACCTGATTGGGAGGGGCCCCCTGGGTGCCGAGCGCCTGGCGCAGAAAGGCGAAGACCACGGCGATGCGGGTGAATGAGGTCATCAGGATCAAAGCTGCCGGGGCCAGCGAGATGATGGTCAGAAAGAAGACAATCTGGAGCACACCGGAAATCTGTTTGGGAGCTTCGGGGTCGTCCAGTTGAAACCGCAGGCCGGGCAGGGTGACTTCCGCGGCCGAGACATCATGGGGAGAGAGCAGCAGGTACCCCAGGAGTGTCACCAGGGCTCCCATGAGCAGCCACCCGGAGGACACTGCCCAATTGGGCGGCCGTCGACGTGGGTCAGGGCTCAGAAGTCTTGAGGGAGTCATCTTAGTTCTTCGGTGAGCGGAGCGCTGACGGTGCTTGCAATCCCGGCGCCTCCCTCGATATGGGTCAGCAGGTTGATTCCCTGGGGCGAGATCCCCACGAGGAGGGTCTGGTCGTGGACTTTCAGGAGGACGAGCTGATGCTTCAGTCCTATGGTCTGTTGAGCCAGGATATGTATCCAGGACTCGGATTCAGGTTTTCTGAGCCAGAGCCCGGTCCTCTTGAGCCCGTAGGCACAGGCCAGGAGAGCGGCCAGCACGACGGCGAGACCCCCTGCCATTTTGGCGAACTGTAATCCAAAGTTGAGGCCCTCATCCATGTTGATTCCGATTCTCTGATCTGCGTGCAAAAGGTTTCTGGTGCCGGGCCTGCCTCAAGACCTGCCAGGACAGGAAAGGCTCAGCCCAGCTGCTTCACCCGTTCGGTTGGACTGATGATGTCGGTGATCCGCACTCCGAACTTCTCGTTGATGACCACGGCCTCCCCCCGAGCGATGAGGGTATGGTTCACGAGGATTTCAAGAGGTTCGCCGGCGAGCTTGTTCAGCTCGATAACGGAGCCCTGCCCCAGCTGCAGGAGATCGTTGACCAACATGCTGGTGCTTCCCAGTTCGACGGAAACGTCCAGAGGGATGTCCAGGAGAAAATCGAGATCCCGCATGCTCGGCTTTCGGCTCGGCGCCTGTGCGAGGTCCGGGAAGTGGGCCTTGTCTTCTGCGTCTGCACCGGATTCCGCCTGCATGAGCTCTGCCTTGATATCTTCAATGTCCATGGAATCAGTCTCCTCTGTCTTCTTCCGATTCGGGAGCCGGGGGGGATAGGGGTTCGCTGACTTGGAACGCTTTGCTCCCCTTGCTCGTCCCCGCGTAGGCTTTGAACTTCGGGACCCCTTCCACTCGAACCGTCAGCGGGTCATGGACGTCCTGGTTCAGCATCAGCACGTCCCCGGCAGCCAGCTCCAGAAGCTCTCTTCCTCTGACCCGGGTTCTCCCCAGTTCGACAAGAAGCTCGACTCCAACGTGTCGGAGACGTTTCTTGAGCCGATCGGCCCATCTCGAATCCACCTCCAGCTGATCGCTCTGGAAGCTCGCATAGAGCCGGTCCCGAATGGGCTCTATGGTTGAGTAGGGCAGGCAAAGGATCATTTTGCCGATGAGCCGGTCGAGCTCCAATTCAAAGTGCACCACGATGACCACGTCGCTGGGCGGCACGATGGTGGCGAACTGCGGATTCACTTCGGACCGGATGAACTGGAAGGTGACGGGGCAAACGGGCTTCCAGGACTGGTCCAGATCCTTCAGCGTGGACTCGACGATCTTGTGGATGAGACGGTGCTCGATGGAAGTGAAGTCCCTTCCCTCGATTTTGAAACTGCTTTTGCCGGTCCCCCCGAAAAAGCAGTCCACCAGGTTGAAGATGAGGCGGCTCTCGACCACCAGCAGGATGTGGCCCCGAAGCGGATCCATCCTCAGGACATGCAGGCTGGTGGGCACCGGCAGGGTACGGGCGAACTCGCCGAATTTGATCATCTCCGTCTGCGTCACGGTGATGTCGATGACCTTCCTCAGGGAAGCCGAAAGACTGACTCGATAAAGGCGGGCAAACCGGTCGTTGATGATCTCGAGGGTGGGCATCCTCCCCCGGATGATCCGGTCCTGACTCGTCAGATCATAGGGCTTGATGCCGTTTCCAGCGACTTCCTCCTTCTTCTCCGAATCAACGTCTCCGCTGGAGAGGCCTCTCAGGAGGGCATCAACTTCCTCTTGGGACAGGATTTTTTCCATGGTCGCAGCGGCTCGGATCTATTGCACGATGAAGTCGGTGAAGAAGACGTCCTTGACCTGGCCCTGTTTGATGATCTTGTTCATCTGCGCCATCAATTCCTGCTTAAGCGCCTGCTTGCCGGACGGAGTGGCGATGTCGTCATATTCCTTGCTCGACAGGATCATGAGCATGGCGTCTTTGACCTGGAAGCTGCGGTTTTTCACTTCCTCCAGAACCTTGTCGTTGTTGAGCTCGATCTTCATGCCGAGCTTCAGGTAACGCTTGCCGCCAGGGTCCGCCAGGTTCACGAGCATGGGGTCCCAGTCGCAGATCACCTGTTTTTCCGGGTGAGCGGCTGCTGTCTCGCCGTGCTCGCCTTCCGCAGGTGCTTTCTTGAAGAATTTTGTGTAGCCGAAGAACCCACCGCCGCCCAATGCAGCCAGGATCACAACCAGGATCACGATTTTGATGAGGGGCGAGCCCTTCTTGGGCTCTTTGGATTCCTCATTCTGCTGGGCTTCTGCTGCCATGGGTGGTTTCACTCCTCTCGAATCTCATTGCGGTATGGATATTGGGGTGGGGTCATGCCAGGCCGACCGGCCTTGGGATCTCCCGGGTCAATGGGCTTGCAGCAATGGGCATCAAAGCAACGAGTGTGCCATCGTTCGGGGAGACAAGATCCTTCAGAGATGCGAGCCTCGAGCTTTCCCCGGGAGGATTCCCGTGAATGCCGGGCTCACCTTTCTGGCTCAAGCAGGGCGGGGATGAGGTCCGCCCCTGCGTCCCATTCAAGGCTGTTCCTGCAGGGGCGGAGCTGATCCCCGCCCGAAAGGCGATTATCGGAGAGGTTTCAGGTGGACAAAGAGAGCGCGGATTTGGGGATGTGGGCTTAATACGACAGCGAGAAATGAGGCCAGATGTACTTTCATGGTAGGGTGGGCAAGGGCCTTATCTTGCCCACCGGAGGTGAAGCCGCCCTTCTCGGTGGGCAACGCTTCCGCTTTTGCCCACCCTACCCGAGAAATCTCGTTGTCGTATTGAGACCGGGTGAAGGAGACATGGCAGCCGTCATCCCGTCAGGTTGCGGAGGCTTTACCAGGTCGGGAGAGGGTCAAGACCTTGACGAGGATACAGCCGACACCCGGGCGTCGGCTGTATCACTTCGGGGCTTGTGATCCGAGAGCGTTAGGCCGACTAGCGTACCATGTTGATGGTCGCGTCGATCATGTCCTTGCAGGTGGTGATGGTCTTGGAGTTGGCGTTGTAGCTCGCCTGGTAGATGATCATGTCCACCATCTCCTTGGCGAGATCCACGTTGGAGTTCTCCAGCGAATAGTCCAGCACCTGGCCGAAGATGGCGGGAGTGGTCGCATTGTCGAAAACCTGACCGACTTCCGGTCCGGCTATGTAGAGATTGTTGCCCTGTCGCACGAGTCCGTCCCTGTTGGAAAAGCTCGAGAGACCCAACTGGGCGATTTGAACTTCGGTGCCCGTGTTGTCGACCCCGTAGATCCAACCGTCGGTCTCGACATGGAAGCTCACGTAGTTCTGGATGTTGGCAACCTGGATGTCAGCTCCGTTTATATCCTGAGTGCGAAGTCCCTGCATGTTGACCAGAAAGGCCTGGTCGTCCAGGTGGAAGCTGCCGTCCCTCGTGTGGTAAACCCTGCCCGAGAGAACGTCCCGCACGTTGAAGAATCCTTCACCACCGATGGCCAGGTCCGCCCAGTTAGAAGTGTTCAGAATCAGACCCTGGCCGTAATTGGTGGAGATGCCGAGGATCATGCTTCCGGCCCCCTCACTCTCCGTGTCGTTGGATTGCAGGGAAAGGTACTGGTTGACCATGTCTCCAAAATGCACCTGGTTGCTCTTGTAGGCCGTGGTGTTGGAATTGGCCACGTTGTCCCCGACCACCGAAATGGCCGTGCTGAAACTGTTAAGACCGCTGACGCCGTTGTACATCGCACTGTTGATACCCATGGTGTTCCTCCCTTCAATCCCTAAACGGATTCATCCAGAGACCATTCATCCAAGCACTGGTATGCTTCTGAGTCTGTGCACTATGCTGCTGGTCGGTTTGTTCTGCTCAAATCGGCCTTCACGCCGAAGGGTTGTTGACCTGTTTCACGGAGCTTGTCGGAATGAGGAGTCCATTCTCGTTGTCGAGCACCAGGAACGGCATTCCTTCGATCATCCGGAATGCGTAGGCGGTCCCTTTGACCGTCGTCTCCACATCCAGTGAGTTTCCATCACTTCCGAGGGCGTCGACCTCGAAGGCGTAAATCCCCGAAGCCACTTTCTGGCCGGCGTCGTTTTTCCCGTCCCATTGCAGGTCGTGATGGCCCGAAGCCAGTTCACCGAGGCTGAGGGTTCTCACGACCTCTCCCGATTGTGACAGGATCCGCGCTGTGGCCTGGACGGCGCTCACACCCAGTTGGAAACCGGTCTTGGTGACCCCGTCACCCGACACCTGAATCACGTTGCTGGCCCCGGTTATCTCCTTGCCCACGGCTTGCATCATTTGGGCATTGTTCAGTGCCGAGAGATACGACTGCAATTCGGACATGCTCTTCTCGATGCCGGTCAGCTTTTCGACGGAGCTGAACTGGGCCAGTTGCGCAGCCAGCTCGTGGGATTCCATCGGGTTCGTTGGATCCTGGTACTTGAGCTGCGTGGTGAACATGGTCAGGAATGAATTCATGTCCAGTTTGTTGGCCACCGAAGAAGCCGCTGTCTGGGCGGATTGCGAAAAAGCGGCATTGGTTGAAGATTGAACCGTCACGTCAGACATTTTGTCTCTCCCGTCGTATAGGTCTTCCAGAGGTTTCAAACGACCAGACTGATCGTCTGATGGCTGCCGTGTCCCACCATCCTTCCATGAACGCCGGGGACATGGGTTTCATTCTGAAGCTCCCTTCCTTGCCTGCCGCCAACTCTCCAGGTCCTGCGCGTTTCCCGATTTCCGGCATGCCCTCTGGCATTCCCACGGTCATGGCTCACGTTGACGGTGAGCTCGCCCAGGCTGAGGCCGTGCTCGGCCAGATGCTTTTGGAGCGCGGAGGCATTCTGAAGCAGCAGATTCCTGGCTTCCTCGTTCTGAGTCGAAATCCATGCGGTGACATGCCTTTGGTCGGCCTCGATGCGAAGGGTCATATGGCCGAGGCCTTGAGGTTCAAGCTCCACCACCAGGGAGGACTTGCCCGCTCGCGCCCTCTCCAGGACCTGCTCCGAGACCTTACGGGCCCAATCGGGTTCATGGACGTTGACCCGTTCGGCCTGCTCCTCCATTCCGGCGTGGTTGACAGACCTGTTTGCCGGAGTGGGAACGCTGAAGACCGCTTCGCTCTCGGAATGGTTGAGACCGCCCGAACCCTCCCGATCTTGCTTTGCCTGGAAAGCATCGGCGGGATTTCCCTGTTCATGCTGGTTGGGCGAAGACCTCCCGGAATCCGCATTGTCCAGGCTTTCGAAAGGATTGTCGCCGGAGGCCAGAGGCTCGACCTGGAAATCTGCAGAAGTGTCCTCCATCAGCTCGACACCGTCTGGAGCCTCATTGCTCTGCTCTTCGCCCACCCTCAATGCAGCGGTCATGACTCCGGGGAGCTGTTCTTCCACGCGGGTCGGCCTGAGTCCGGAAGGGTTGTGAGTGCCCTGTTCGACGGTGACGGCGGCCCCGTCGGTCTGTGCGGCGGTCACTGGAGGGGGACTGGCCTGAGAGCATGCGCCCGGCGCCTGTTCCGATCCCCTCATCCCTCCAAACGACCGGGTGCCCGATGCCGGTTCAAACTGCGACCGGCTGCTCTCCTCGAAAGCAGTCTCAGGTGCTTGGGCATGTGGAATAGACTGAAACGGCTGATCCATCTCCTCCGAAACGTTAGAGGATGCGCTGAATCGATCGCTCACGCCCGGAGTTCTTTGCTCCTTCTGCTGATCCGAGGGCAGAGGTCGACGCATTGCCGAAGCGCGTGCGGGTGTGACTCCTGAAAACGATGGGATCTGGCTTGCTGAAAGCTTTTCGACGTGACCCTCGGGAACCGCTGCTGGGAGAGATCCCACGATGAGCTCTGGAGCGCCTCCCGCGGATGCCACCTCACCGCTTCCGGGTTGCTGTCCGGCCTCAGAGGAAGCCCTGCGTCGCCGGCTCTGAGCCAGAGGTCTGATGAGATCCCGGATTTCTTCAAATGTATAGACCCCGCTCTCTTTGATCTTGAGGTCCCTCAATTCAGGTATGCCCGCGGTTCGGCCCATTCTGATCGAATTCAGGAGCTCCTTCACGTCGGATGCCGGGACCACTGGTAACTGGTTATTCGTGGGGGTGCCGGGAGTGCCGCCTGCAAGAATGGAGAAGACAGCATTGACCGAGAGGTGTCCCTGGGCGCTGAGAGTTTCGACACACCTTTGGCGCGACTCGGCGGGAAATTGCAGCTGAGCCAGAATTCTGTCCAGGAGGAGCGGATTCGTGAATGCCGGCTGCTGAGTGTCCTGAGTCTTCCGGGAAAGAACGGTTCTTCTTGCGGCGGTTCCAGCGCGATTCACAATCGATTTCTTGGGTTGGGACGGCACCGACTCGTTGGCGGACCCGCTCAGCAGCCCGGATGGTTCAAGTTGGGGCAGTGTCGGCAGCGGACGGTCTTCGGCAGGGAAGGTCCCGGAGCCGGAGGCTGCAGCGGGGAGGGGGAGGGAAGGATTGGCGGGAATCGATGGGATCCCCTCGCCCTGCTGCGCCGCAAGCGCCACGGACTGGAGCTCTTGGGAGAACTCGCTGTCGTGGATTCTCTGGCAGATCCTGCCATTCTCATGGGCGCTGTAGTTCATGAGCAGCTGAGCGGCATTGAGTCGGTTCGGATTCATTCGTTTCCCCTGGGTGTCAACCGTGAGCCACGAGATTGCGGCGTCGAGGGCTCGTAACGCAATGTCGATGCCATTCAGAAAAAAACGGTTAACAATTTGTATTTAATGATGATTTCGCCTGTGGATGTGTCGGTCTGATGGCGGCCGACCTCGATATCGGGAAATTTTTTCTGGGTGGTCCTGACAATTCCTGCCCTGTTGTCGGTGGCTATCTGCATCCGGCCCGGCAACCCGTGGGACAGTTGGGTGGACTTCGTTCCTGTGCCGTGCATCGTGTGCAGAATTTGGTGAGAAGCCTGGAGGTTCTGGGGGTGAGTCCTGGGCACCAGCTCAAGTGTACAGGAGCAAGGAAGTCCCCTCTCCCGGTGGGATGGATTCAGAGATCTTGCGTTGCTTCAGGCAGCGTCCATGTGGGGTGGGGGCGCGTCGGCCGAGTCGGCCGACAGTCCTGCCCTGCCGCATGCCACCAAAGGGGAGGAGCCGGAGAGAGGTTTTCGATGGGCTGCTTGGTTGCGTTTAGCGATGGGAGAGGGACTCGGAAATCTTTGCCGCCTTCTTGATATCCATGTTCCCCAGGATGTTGCCCGCCTCGTCCGCGGTCATGGTCGAGATGACGCTGACCACCAGCTGGTCGTCGAGGTTCTCGAGCAGCTTGGCGGCCTCCTTGGGCTTCATCGTGCCGTAGATCTTTGCGAGGGAGCGGATCTTCCCGTTTTGAGTCTCCTCTTTCTCGGCCCGGTAGGCCTGGATTTCCTTCTGTATGACGATCAGCTCCTTCAACTTCTTTTCCGTCTCCTGTTCCAGCTTGCTGAGGTATTCCTCCTTCTGCCGAATCTGTTCTTCCCGCTTCTTGAGCTCTGCTTCTCTCTGTTCGAGGTGGGTGACCATTTCAGTCATGGATGAAGCCGTTTTGGGAGTTGTGGTTGAAGGAGCCGATGCAGCCGGGGCGTCCGGTTTCTGAGCCGCGGCCCCCTGGGACTTGGGTTTGCGCTCTTCGGCCAGAACCTCTTCGGGAAATGTGGGAAGATAGCTTTCGGTGTCCTTCCACACCGCGGTTCCGAGGGTCAGGCCAAGCTTCAGGAGCAGCACGATCAGGATGATCGTGAGCATGCTGAAGAGGGCTCCAAGAGGTTTGGACCGTCCCGGCTGCCTGGCTTCCGGCGCTTCATCAGAGTGAGCTGGAATCATCACTTCCCTTGCCTTTTCTGAGGATGGCGAATTCATCGATGTCACCCTGTTCTTTCTTCCTGACGTCGTAGCTGTAGGACTCCCGCTCCCGCTCCTCCAGAATGTTCAGGGCCTTCACGTCCCTTTCCTTTTCCAGAACATTGCGTTTTGCAGCGTCCACCTCTTTCTGAAGTCTCAAGCGTTCAATCTCAAGCCCAAGCAATTGCTGTTCCAGCGAATGGACGCGTTCTCCATATGCGAGGAATTCCGGCACTCCCATGCCCTCGCATTGACGCCTCTCCCAACTGGTCACGGCTTCCCGCAACTGCTCCTGCATCCCGGCCCGCTCAAGTTCGTTGTTCTCCAGTTGCCGAAGGGCCTGTGCGAGCAGAATCTGCTCCTTTTTGAGCAGGAATTCTCGATACTGGCTGAGTGTCTTAAAACGGAATCGATAGCCCATGGGTCACATAGCTTCTCATGAAAGCCGAGCAGGTCAGTTGAAGAGGGCTTCGAGCGCCTTCCGGGCATCGTCGATAGACGCGTAGTCTTCCACGGGCTGCTGCAGGAATGCGTTGATTTTGTCAATCATACTGATGGCATAATCCGTTTCGCGATGGCTGCCTTTCACATAGGCCCCGATGCGGATCATGTCCTCACTGCTCTTGTAGAGCGCCAGGGTCTGTATCAAGCGCGAGCTCAGGTTCCTTTGTTCTTCATCCAGAAGCCGGCTTGTCAGCCGGCTGACGCTCTGCAGCACGTCGATGGAGGGATAGTGACGATCCTGGGCCAGTTTTCGACTCAAGACGATATGTCCGTCCAGGATGGAGCGCACCGAGTCGGCCACGGGATCGTCCATGTCTCCCCCTTCGACGAGAACGGTGTAAATCCCGGTAATGGAGCCCCGGTCGAAGTTGCCCGCACGTTCCAGAAGTCGAGGCAGCTGGCTGAAGACGCTGGGGGTGTAGCCCTTGGTGGTGGGGGGCTCTCCGGCGGAGAGGCCCACCTCGCGGGCCGCCATGGCGAATCGGGTCACGGAATCCATCATGAGCAGAACATCCAGGTCCCGGTCGCGAAAATACTCCGCCACGGCACAGGCCATGAATGCGGCCTTCATCCGGACGGTGGCGGGCTGATCGGACGTTGCCACGATGACCACGGAGCGCTTCACGCCCTCCGGCCCGAGCTCATTCTGGAGGAATTCGTTCACCTCTCTTCCCCGCTCTCCCACCAGGGCGATCACGTTCACGTCGGCCGTCGTATAGCGGGCCATCATCCCGAGGAGCGTGCTCTTTCCAACTCCCGATCCCGCGAAGATGCCGATGCGCTGGCCTTTTCCGACCGGCAGCAGCCCGTTGATGCACCGAATTCCCAGGTCGAGCTGTTGTTCGATGAGGGGTCTTCCCAGGGGGTTGGCGAGCTTTCCGCTCAGTGAGTAGGGTGCTCCTGAAGGCAGCGGTCCACCGTCGTCGATGGGTTGCCCCAATCCGTCGAGGACCCTCCCGAGCATGCCCTCGTCCACTTGAATCGAGTCCGACTGCTGATGAGTTTGGACCAGACAGCCCGCCTGGATACCGTTGACGGCTGCCAGAGGGCTGAGCTTCAGGCGTTTCTGGTTGAATCCGACGACCTCGGCCAGAATGGGGTTTTCGTGGTCGCCGGGAAGAATCCTGCAAACATCTCCCACGGCGGCCCGGATCCCCTCGGCCTCAATGATGTTGCCGACCATGTGGACGACCTTGCCGAAAGTCTCCCATGGAGGGCACTGATTGAGGCGAGAGCCGAGATGAGTCAGTCGGAGATAGTCATTCGTCCGTGGGGTCTGAGTCATTCTGCTCTGCCTCTCCCATCTGTAGAAGGGTTCTTTCGATCAGCGCCAGCCGGTTCTCCAGCGAGGCGTCGATCAACTGAATCTCGCTTTCCAGGCGGCATCCGCCGCGGGACATTTCAGGGTCAGGCCTGATGGAGAAGGTCTTTTCGGCCTTTGCCGTCATTTCCTCCAAAGCCGAGTGCCGGCTCAGGAGATCAAGGTCTTTGGGGTGAAGGAAGAGAACGATCCCCTGCGATTCGCCGGCTTCGCTCAACACATCTTCCATGAGCTCGATCAGCGCCTGGGGATTCGTTTGGAGCTCCGATCGGATGATATGTTTTGAAACGGCCAGGCTGGTGGCGATAAACCAGCTCCGGTAATCCTCGAAGACCGTGTTCGGGAGGGTCATCAAACGCGACAGCAGTTCCTCGAAATGCTCTCTGGCGACCTGCATGCTCTTGCGGCCGAATTCCGTGCCGTCCTTGAGCCCCTGGGCATAGCCCTTTTCGTAGCCTTCCTGCTCGAGCTCCTGGGATCTCCGCTCGGCCTCCAGCAGGCGCTGTTGAACCATGAGCTCGAGGTTGAAGAGCGGGTCCGGTTCGGTTTCCTCGGGTGCTCCGGATTCCGGGGCTTCTCTCTCACCGGGATCGCACAAGGCCGTATCGAGGATCTCCGAGAAGTCAAAGGAGCATACGGATTCCGATTCCGATTCGCAGGCTTTGATGATTCTAGACAAAAGCGTCTCCGCCTTCTTTTCCGGCCAGGACGATTTTGCCTTCCTTTTCCAGCTTGCGCGCTGCGTTCAGGATGCTTTGCTGTGCGGCCTCCACATCGCTCAGTCTCACCGGACCCATGACACTCATCTCCTCTTCCAGGATCTGGACGGCCCTCTGTGAGAGGTTTTTGAAGATCTTGTTCTTGAGGTCGTCCGATGCCGTCTTGAGGCCGAGGGTGAGCTCCTCGTTCTTCACCTCGCGAAGCAGCTCCCGGACGCCCTGGTCGTTGAGGCCCGCCAGATCCTCGAAGACGAACATGAGCTTGCGCACCTTTTCGGCCAGGTCCGTATCGTTTTCCTCGAGAGATTGAAGAATGCTGTCACCGGTCCTTCGGTCGCTGTGGTTGAGGATCTCGGCCACCGCCTGGACGCCGCCCAGGATCTGATGGGTCCCACTGGCGACAGAGAGAAGCTCCTTTTGGAGCACTTCATCGACCTCCCTCACCAGGTCGGGAGGGACTGTCTCGAGGTGCGCGATGCGCTGGACCACTTCAAACTGCAGGTTTTCGGGCAGGTGGGCCAGCACCTGGCTGGCCTTTTCCTGCCCCAGGTGGACCAGGATGATCACAATGGTCTGGGGATGCTCGCTCTTGATGAAGTTGGCCAGGACGCGCGGGTCGATCTCCCGGACGCATTTGAAGGGGACCTGTTCCTTCTCGAGCTCGATGGTCGTCATGACATCGGCGGCCTTGTCCTGTCCGAGAACGCTGGGCAGCAGGTTCTTCAGGAAGTCGTTTCCCGGAGTGTGAATGTCCGCATCTTCATTGAATTGAGCTGTGAACTCCAGGAGGAGCTCTTCGCAAAGCTCCTTCTTGATACCCGTGATATTCGTCATCTCTGCGCCCAGCTTCTTGATCTCGTCGGTGGACAGACCCTTGAGAATCTGGGCAGAAACCTCCTCTCCCAAGGACATGAGAATGATGGCGGCCTTCTGAGCTCCGACTGGCTTCTGCATCACGCCTCCTGCTCCTCTCTCAATATCGCCCGAATGATTGCCGCCGCCTGATCAGGATTCTGCTGCACCAGGCTGAGGGCTCGCCTGCGCAGGGAGAGCTCCCGCTCAACGGGCTGGTCGGGAAGGCTCAAGGTCTGTTGATCGCCGGAGGGTAGCGCTTCACCGGGGGCCGGCAAATGCTTCATTTCCTCGCTCAGGGTCGCGAAGCGGCGCATGAGCGGTCGAACGATCAGGAAAAAGACGAGGAGCACGATCAGAACATTGAGGACCGGTTTGATATACTCCCGTGCCAGCTTGATCCAACGGTTTTCTGCTTTGACGAACCCGCCGGCCTCGGAGGGTTCGGTGGCGAAAGGAATATTGGATACCGTGATCTGATCGCCGCGGCCCTCGTTGTAGCCTATGGCTTTCCGGACAATGTCTTCCAGGGACTTGATCTGCTCGGGAGAACGCCCGACAAACATCGGCTCCGTCTTCCCCTCAGCATTGGGCTTCATCTCGTAAGGGCCATCTACGAGGACGGCCACCGAGATCTTCTTGACATTCCCGGGCGCGTGAGTGGTCTGGCGGTTGACGCGGTTGATCTCGTAGTTGACCGTCTCCCGCTGGCGGGTCGACGCCTTCGAATTGAGGGACTCCTTATCATTCTCCTTGTCTTTGCCGGGAGGAGAGCTTTGCATGAGCTGAGCCTCCACGTTGATGGGCACATCCGGGTTGCCCTTGGCGCCGAGCTCAGCCCCCTGGTTGTTTTCGGTGCTGCGCTGCTGGCTTCGGATGACCTGGGTGTCAGGGTCGTAAATGTCCTCGGTCACCTGCATCTGGTTGAAATCCATGTCCACCGTCACACGGGTGGTGACCTTGTTGGCCCCCGCCACCTGTTCCAGCAGAGACTGGACTTTCTGTCGCAGGTCATCCTCAATCTTGCTGCGCACCTGCATCTGAAGCGTCGAAAGCTGCAGGGTGTTGTCGACGGCGTTCTTGCGGAAAAGCACCTGGCCGTCCGTGCTGAGGATGCTCACCTTGTCCTCGGTGAGACCCTGAACGGCGCCGGCCACAAGGTTGACAATTCCCTGAACCTGCTGTGACTCCAGGCGAGCCCCTGATTTCAGCTTCAAGACCACGGCGGCGCTGGGAGGCTTGCGGTCCTCCACAAACAGGCTTTCCGATGGCAGCACGAGATGGACGCGGCTCTCCTGAACCTCGTTCATCTCGTTGATGGTTCGGGCGAGCTCACCCTGCAGGGCCCGTTGATAGTTGATGCGCTGCACGAATTCCGTGCTTCCCAGTTTCTGCTGGTCGAAGATTTCGAACCCGACACCGGACCCCTTGACGACGCCCTGGGTGGCCAGTAGGAGACGGACTTCATGCAGTTGTTCCCTGGGGACTGAAACCCCGCCGGCGCCGCTCAGCTGGTAGGGGATCTTCTTGTTTTTGAGGGTTTCAACGACACTGCCGAGATCCTGTTCATTCAACTGCGAATAGAGCGGTGAGAATTCGACACGGTTGACCGTGTAGGTGAGAAGAACCAGACTGCCGAGGATAACCGCCACAGTGCCTGTATAAAGGATCTGCCTGGCTCTGGGCAGGCTCAGGAAACCCTTCTTCCACTTCCCGATGAGATCAAGGAAACTCTTCATATGAGATCAAGGACCCTACTCGATCAGAACTGCATCCGCATGATTTCCTGGTACGCTTCCAGGGCCTTGTTGCGGACCTTGGTCAGCATCCGCAAACTGATGTCCGCCTCTTCCAACTTGATCATCGTTTCATCGATCCGCGCGGCCCCTTTGATGGATCCTTCCTGCATGGCCTGGTCGGCCTGGTGCTGGAGGTCGTCCACCTGACCAATGCTTTTCTCCAGCACTTGAGAGAACCCGGGTTCCGGAGTCGCTTGCCCGTCGCTCAGGACCTTGCCCGACGGAAACTGCAGTTCGCTGGGCCGAGACAATACGCGCATGTTCACACTCCCGTATTCCTGTTAGCAGCTACTTACCAATGTCCAGGGCTCTGAGGGCCAGTTGCTTCGCCGTGCTCATGGCGGCAAGATTCGCCTCGTAGCTCCGCGACGCCATGACGAGATTGACCATCTCCTCGACGCTGTTGATATTCGGCATCTTCACGACCCCTTGATCATCTGCGTCGGGATGGCCCGGATCAAAAACCTCCCTGAAATCCCTGCCGTCCGGGACGATGGCGTTCACCCGGACCTTCTGCAGGTCCTCTCCCAGGGCTCCGTCCAGAATCTCGTCGAAGGATTCCTGGCTGGGCACGCTCTCGTAGATGAGCGTGCGCCGCTCATAAGGCTTGCCGCTGGCGGTCTTTGTGGTGTTGGCGTTGGCGAGATTGGCGGAGATCACGTTCAGCCAGGTGCGGCTGGCCCTCAGGCCTGAAGCGCTGATCCTGAATGCATTGTCAAGATCCATTAGAGCCCTCCTTCACCGATGGCGTGCTTCATCATGGAGAACTTCTTGTTCAACATGGTCACGATGAACTGATACTCGATGCTGTTCCGGGAAAGCTTCATCATCTCGGTGTCGAGATCTACCGGACCCGTTTCCACCAGTTCAACGGACTGCATCGCCGTCCTTGCGTCACCCGAGTCCACGTGTCTGGCATTGGACAGGCTGAGCTGCGGGCCGCTCTGCTCGAGGGATTCCCGCAGCACCTCCTCGAAGGACGTCTCCCTGGCTGCGTATCCCGGGGTGTTGAGATTGGCCAGATTCCCGGAAATGACCTTCTGGTTGACCGAGCTCAGGTTCAGCCGATCCTGCATGAGCTCAATCGTGCGATCGAATACGATGTTGGAATCACCCATGATCCACTTCCTTCCGGAGATTCGAAGATGGTTTCGCCACCCGGGCTTTCTGTCCATTTTCGCGGGGCTTCGGGAGCTCAGAGGGACCCTCGCACGAGAGTGGACTGAAGCCGTGTTCATGTGCCACCCGAGGCAACGAGCAAAACATGTACCACACATGCGGTATTCCTTTGATGGCGCCTGCAGCCCAGGTCACGGCTCCCCCCTCCGGGGGTCCGACCGGCCCTGGGCCAGCACACAGGCAGATCTTTCCCCCCGGGACGGTAAGTGTGTGTGAGTTCGGCGGGATGTTAGATTTCAGTCTTGCTGGGGGCTCAAGGGGTGATGGACAGATAATGAGTCAAAATTCTGACTTTACAACAAGCTTCGCTGCATGGCATACATGAAATGTTGCGCTGCAATGACTGCGGATCTACTGAAGACTGCGTTTTTGTGTGTTGCAGTAGGGTTTTTTCATCGGTGCACCTCAAGGATCGATGAGAGGATGTGAGCATGTTCTGGCCAGTTTTGTTGATGTTTGCTTTCTTCCTTGTAGTTCTGAATGGCTTCGCTTTGTTGCTGGGTTTTGTGGTCCACTGGATGGTTCCCTCCGTCGACATGGGCAGCGGCGCAATCCTCGGGGTTCTCACCACAGCAATGGCGCTGCTTGTGAGTGTGTTTTTACTCAGGGATGTAAAACACCATCAGCAGGCTGAAGCTGAGGAAGATCTGGAGGATTTGCTGAGGGAGTACCAAGCTCAACGCAGGTCACGACGAAAGAAACGCTGAGGCGGCTTTGGCTTTCAGAATGAGATGATTACCGTGACGTTCGCGTTGACCATTGTGCCGGCGGACTGAGTGACTCACGCCACCTCCCCCATGGCTTCCCCGCCGCTGCGGTATTCGTGGAGCTTGTTCCGGAGGGTGCGCACGCTGATCCCGAGGATTTCGGCGGCGCGCGTCCGGTTCCCGCTGGATGAGGAGAGGGCCTTGAAGATCAGGCGTTTTTCCATCTCGCTGATGGGCATGAGATCGATCTCCGCTGCGGGCTCCACGGGGGATTCATCCAGGATCAGATGCTCGGGCGCGAGCTTGCCCCTCTGGGCCAGCAGCACCGCCCGCTGAATGATATTCTCCAGCTCGCGGACATTGCCCGGCCAGGTATGCCCCTTGAGGGCCCGTAATGCATTGGCGTCCAGCCCGTCCACGGCGCATTTGTGCATCCGGTTGTACTTGTCGATGAAGTGGCGGCAGAGCAGATTGAGATCCTCGGGGCGCTCACGGAGCGTGGGGATCCTGACCGGGATGACGTTCAACCGGTAGTAGAGGTCCTTCCTGAACTGGCCGTTTTTGACGGTTTCCTCCAGGGAAAGGTTGGTCGATGCAATGACGCGCACATCCACCCGCACAGGCTTCCTGCCCCCCACGCGGTCCACTTCGCTTTCCTGAAGGACCCTCAGGAGCTTGGACTGTAGGTGTACGGGGATCTCGGTCACTTCGTCCAGGAAGAGCGTCCCCGTGTGGGCCAGTTCGAACTTCCCTTCCTTCTTGTGGAGGGCGCCCGTGAAAGCTCCCTTCTCGTAGCCGAACAGCTCGCTTTCCATGAGAGTCTCGGGCAGCGCGGCACAGTTGACGGCCACAAAGGGGCGATCCCTCCGGTCGCTGTTTCGGTGGATGAATCGAGCGAACAATTCTTTGCCCGTTCCGCTCTCGCCCTGGAGAAAAACCGTGGCGCTGCTGGCCGCCACCTTCCTCACCATGGCCTTCAACTGGTTCATGGTCGGATTCTGGGTGATGATGTTGCGGTTCTGTCCGGAGTCATCCGGGGAGCCCCGCCGGTCTTCCGATCGCTCTTCCAGCCACTGGAAAGTCTTGACCAGTCGCTCTTCGTCCAATGGGCCTCCCCAGAAATCATAGGCGCCCCCCTTCATCATTTCGACCGCGTCTTCGAGTCGGGCAGGGTGACTCAGGACGATGACGGGCACAGGATTCTCGAGATCATTGCAGGCCTCGAGGAGGAGCCTGACCTCCGGGATCTGGCCGTTGAGGCTGCACAGAATGACGTGCGGCAGCTCCTTTTTGAGGAAGGCGATGGCGGCCCGGGGCGTCTCAGCAATGTGCAGGGAATGATTCATTTTGCTGAGCTGGGACACGATGCGTTGACTCTCTTGAGGTGCCATTGCCGTGATCAGGATGACCATGTTGCGTTACTCCCTGTGCGTATCTACTTGGAGCCTTCCTTGGGCTTATGACCTTGAAGCTCCAGGTACCCAAGCTCCTGCTCCGCGGCTGTTTTCCACAGTCCGTTGGATGTTTGTGCCAGCTGGGTCAGTTTTTCAGTGGCTTTCCGGGGCTGGCCGGTTTCCAGGTAAAGCCGTGACAATTCGTAGTTGAGCCGATCCCGCAACGCTTCAGGCGGTGAGATCGTCAACAGGTGCTCCAGAACGTCGGTCGCCTGACTGGTCTGCTTCAGAGCGTGATGACATCGACTCTGCATGAGGCCGATTCGAATGCGATCCTCTCCCTCGGCCAATGCCGGGACCCTGGTCAGTTTGTCCAGAAAAGGCAGAGCGTCGGCAGCCTTGTCCGACAGGATCAGGCTCTCGGCATAGCAGAACAGAACTTCCGGATCCGTCTCTTCAAGCTTGCCCGTCTTCTGGATGTGCTTCAGGAGCTCGTGGGCGGCCTGCCCGTATTTGCGCTCCTCGAAATAGGCTCTTCCAAGCATCATGGCTTTCTCGCGCTGGTAGGATTCACCCTGGAGCGGCTGGCAGCTCAAAATGGTGCGCTCCGAGTCTCTCATCTGAAAATAGCACCTGGCCGCTTTGAGAAGCCATTCCTCACTCTTGGCGCCGCTCTGGGTATAGAGCCGCTGGTAGATCTCAGCGGCAGCGGGATGGAGCTTGAGCATGGCGCAGCTTTCGGCAATCAGGCTGAGGGTCTCACCGGACATCTGAGGGTCGAGCAGCGCCCGGTTGTCCTGATAAAGCTGGAGCGCCTTGGTGTGGTCCTGATTGGCATGGGAATCGCGAATGAAGTCGAGCAGGACCTTCGCCTTGAGATCGAGAAGCTCTTCCTTTGCTTTGGCTGTGCTGCTGTTCTGAAGCCCGCCTCCAATCCATTCCAGTGCCCGAGGGTAGTTCTTCCGTTCTCTCTCCCACGAAGCCACTTTGAAAGTGAGGAATTCTCCCACTGGACCCGTCAGGGAACGCTGAGACAGTTCCTCATAAATGGCTGCGGCAGCAATCCTGTTTGGGGGGGATTGTCTCTCGAAGTATTCAGCCCTGCGGATCTTGGAGATGACGTATCCCTCGGTATCCGGGAAGTACTTGTCAATGTAGACATAGATCTTCTTGGCCATGTCCTGATCGCCGGTATACATCAGGCTTTCCCCGATTTTCGCCAGGAGCAGGTCTTTGCCGGCGACTTCTTTTTCCAGGTTGAGGTACCACATGAGGTGCATGGCGCTCTTTTCGTATTCCTGGTTGACGAAGTAGGCTTCACCCAACGTCCTCAGAAGATCGGGATTTGCGACGTGACCCGAAGGATCGTCCTCCAGGGACTTGACCAGGACGCCGAGGGCCTCCTTATGGGCGCCGAGGAGATAGAGGCCTTTGCCGAGAAGATAGTTGGCCTCTGCAGTCAGCCGTTTCTCCAGAGGGGCATTGAGTGCCGTGCGAAGCGCCTGGATGGACTCAATATAGGCCTGTCTTTTGAGAAGCGCCTCGCCGAGCCGCATCCATGCGAGGGGGGCAATGGGGTGCTGGGAGTGATTGTTGAGTACTTGTTTGAAAGACTCTTCGGCCTTTTTGGCGTCTCCCAGGCTCAGATGGCAGAGCCCTGAGCGAAAATGGGCCGCGACGGCTTGAGGCGCCTTGGGGGAGTCTCTGAGGGCAGATCGGTATTCTTCAATGATCTGGGCGGCCACCGGGGCCAGGTCATGCATGTGATCCGAGAAAAGGGCGTCTCCCCGTGCAAACGTGTGCGGTTCATGGTCGAGTGATTTGGACGTTGCAGGAGAGGTCGACTCGGCACCATGCGGGGAATGTGCTCCCGCAGAGGGATCTTCCTTTCCCCCGGGCAGGGCTATCGCCCCGGATTTGGGCGGGGGGCCGCTTCCCGGTGGAAGGACTCCAAAGTCCAGAACAAGCCGGTATGCCCTGTTAGACTTTGCCACAATGCTGTCTTTGGCTGATGACGTCCCTTCCCCAAAGCCGACCAGGATCAGTGTGGAGCCATCCCTTTCCTCGATGGAGATGGACGCGACCGGCTGCGGCCACCTGGTTTTGAGGGTCTTGGAGCTCAGCCTGGATTTCAGGTCTGAGAAGACCACTGGGAACCCCTGGTCGGAGAGCGGTCCGACGGAGAGAGGCCGCTCACCCTCCAGCTCCAGAACAATCCGGGAATATTCAGCGTGGCGACTGGAGCGAATCCCTTTGAGAATGGTACTCTTCGGGGCCGCATCGGCGGCGGGGAGCAGGAACAGACCTGTCCAAACCAGGACAATGCTCAGTCCGGCTCCTTGAAGAAAGAATGCTCCTCTCATGCGGCACAATGCCATACGTATGCTCTACTCAAAGCCTCGTCGGAACGGCATGTTCCCTCTGCTACGAAAAGTTTCAAGTTTCAAGTCTCAAGTTAGAATCGGTCCTCCTTGAGCCTTTTGGTGGTTCGGGCTGGCCCGAAGGAGCCATGAGGGACTGCACCTTGAGCTGCTCAGGGGATTTTCACCGCCTGAGAGCGTGTCGAAGAAGTGTACTCCGCGACGTCACCCCCGCGAAGGCGAGGGTCCAGAATCCTCCTCGAGTCTGGATTCCCGCCTTCGCCGGAATAACGAACTATGGCCCATTCAGACCTTTTGGACACCGTCTAAGCGCACTGGCCGATCTTCCACGGGGACTCGGTTAAGCAATGCATATGCCATCTGGATGGGAAACGGTGGGTGCCGTCCGCGAGAACGTTGGTTTCTTGACGAATCATCAAGGGTGGGGAATGGTCAAGACTTTGGCTATGAAGCAGCCCTGAAGGAAGTCCGAAATTTTATGCGGGGTATACGATTTTCTTTTTTTTCATCTTCTCGATGAGCGTCGTTCGGTTGAGTCCGAGCAGATTGGCGGCCCGATTTTTGACGCCATTGGCCCGTTTGAGGGCCTCCATGATGAGATGGTTTTCGAGGTCGTCGAGGGTCTTCTTGAGGTCCATCCCTGTCTCGCCGAGCGAAATATCCATGAGGGAGCTGGGGCGGGTGGCCTGGCATTGCCGGATGCGGGGAGGAAGATCGTCCACATCGATCTCTTCGCTGTCCGTCAAGATCACCAGCCGTTCGATCAGGTTTTCAAGCTCCCGCACATTTCCGGGCCAGGGATAGCGGTCCAGGGTTTCGGCAGCGGCCTTGGACATTCTCTTGAGAGGTATTTCCTTCTCCTGGCAGTGACGTTTCAGGAAGTGGTGAATCAGGAGCGGGACGTCACCTTCGCGCTCGCGCAACGGGGGTACGTGCATGGGGATGACATTCAGGCGGTAAAAGAGGTCTTCTCTGAAGGACCCTTCCTCCACCGCCTTTTCGAGATTCTTGTTGGTTGCAGCGATGATCCCGGCATCCACCTGAATGGTTCGTCCCCCTCCCACGCGCTCAAATCGCTTCTCCTGGAGGAAGCGAAGCAGCTTCACCTGCAGTTTCTGGCTCATTTCCCCAATCTCGTCCAGGAAGACGGTCCCCTGATGAGCCAGTTCGAAACGGCCTTTGCGATCCTTAAATGCCCCTGTGAAGGCGCCCCGCTCATGTCCGAACAGCTCGCTCTCCAGCAGTTCCTCCGGGATCGCACCGCAGTTGATCGGAACGAAAGGCTTGTCCTTGCGATCGCTGTGGTAATGGATGGCGTTGGCGATGAGCTCCTTGCCCGTGCCGCTTTCTCCCAGAATGAGGACGGTGGTGGCCGTCCTGGAGACTCTCTGGATGGTGCGGTAGAGCTTCTGCATGGGGGTGCTTTGGCCCACGATGTTGGCAAACCGCTGCTGAATCTGCGACCGCAGGAGCTCATTTTCTTCCTTTAGAGCGTTGAGCTCCTCCGCCCGTTGGAGGATGATGATGATTTCGTCCAGTTTGGCCGGCTTTGTGAGGTAGTCAAATGCACCACGTTTAACGGCTTGAACGGCCGTTTCGATGGTCCCGAACGCCGTCAACAGGATGACCAGAGTGCCCGGACGATTCTCGTTGAAGTGATCCAGAACCTCCATGCCGTCCATTCCCGGCATGTTCAAGTCGGTGATGACCACATCGTAGCTGGTTCCTTCAGCTTTAGCGATGGCTTCGGTGCCGCTCGCGGCCACATCGATGGAGTATCCCCGGTCGGTGAGACCCTCCACGATGAGCTCAAGCGTCAAAGGCTCATCATCGACCACCAGGATTCTGGGCGCAGGTTTCATAAGCACTCGTTATTCTTGCTGTTCTAAAATAGGATCGCAGGACCTGCAAACCATCGGATAGTCAAGAATCTATCACATTTTGCCATTAATTCAAGAATTCATTAAAAATCGCCATTTAAAAGAGAGGGCACCCCATTGACCGCAAGACCGGTCCATCATCCCTTCAGCTCGGCCAGTGAACCGGACCGCGCTCAATCCCTCAAGCCCGACTTCGATTTGATGCGCAGCAATCCCGGACTGCGGTGGAAGTAAAGGTGGGGGGATTCGCAGCCGCGCTTCATGAAGAAGGCCTCCAACTCATCAAACAGGACAGGTTGGTTTGGATAGGTGTATTCCTTTTCGCTCCGCTGATGTTCCGACCAGATGCTTCGAGCGTCCGGGCGGGCGTCAAAAACCATCTCTTTGACCTGAGAGCAGAGAAACATGGCACAGGATATTGGAGGGATCTTCCAGGTGCAGCCGGATTCTCCCAGAAAAACACACCGCCGAGTGAGGTTGGGGCGCCTGAGCACTGAAACCAAAGCTTCGATCTCCTGTTCCGAGGACTCCAGCAAGCTGATCACATGGTCTGCGAAGAAGGTGATGATGCTCTCGAATCCGCAGCAGGCGCTCACGCCCGTATCGAAGCACGATTCGCGGCAGGCGTCTCTGAAGAGGCTTCCGTAAAATTCCGAGATGTCTTCCCGAAAGGCCAGGTAAGGCCGAATCCTGGCTTGGAGAGCCCCAACCTCCTCTTCAGGCAGCGTCGCAAGGACCTCAAGAATCGACAGCACACTGGTGAGCTGGTCCTGATTGTACTCGCTGATTGACGACTGAGGGGTACCGATCAAAAGCGTCCTCCCTGAGCCTGTCTTAGTGCTTTGCATCCAAATTGCTTTGCTTGATAATGTCTTTGGGGGAATTTTGCAAGGTGCTGCATCGGCTTTGTATCAAAGGATCGGGCGTTCACGGTCTGCAGCCGCAGCTTCGGGTTCGGTTCGGCGCATACTCGCCCCGATATTTGCGGGGGAAAGGAGTCTCAAAAGGCTATGACAGAGGTATCGGTGGTCTTTGTGACGGTCGGCAAGGAGGCGGAGGCTGTTGAGATCGCTCAGACCCTGGTCCGGGAGCAACGGGTTGCCTGTGTCAATATCATCTCCGGTGTGCGTTCCATATACCGATGGAAAGGGGAGGTGTGCGACGATCAGGAGTGGCTCCTGATCATGAAGACACGAACTTCGCTCATCGCCTCCCTGAGGGATCGCATCAGGGAGCTGCACAGTTACGAGGTTCCTGAAATCATTGCCTTTCCCATTGATCAAGGGCTTCCCGAGTATCTCAACTGGGTTCTGGAAAACACGGCACGATAGGGGGCATTCCAGCGGTAAAAAAGTGTCACTTCACCGATTACATCGAACTTGGCTCGTTCAGGGATGTCCGAGCTTCCAACTTCAGGCCGCTACCCAGGTGGGCTTCATGTTTTAGTTTCCCAGGTCCTCCATGCGAATGCGCACCGAGGCTGCGTGGGCTTCGAGCCCCTCCAGCTCGGCCAGCTTGACGATGGATGGGGCATCGCGCTTCATGGCTTCCCGCGAGTAGGCGATGACGCTCGTGCGCTTGAGAAAGTTCTCCACGCCGAGGGCTGAAGAGAATCGAGCGGTACCTGCCGTGGGCAGAACGTGGTTGGGCCCGGCAAAGTAGTCTCCGACAGCTTCGGGGGTGAATTCCCCAAGGAAAACGGCCCCGGCATTCCGGATCTTTCCGAGCAAGGCCAGAGGATCGCTGACCTGGAGCTCCAGGTGCTCAGGAGCGAGACGATTCGCCAGCTCCACACCCTCGTCGAGGTTCTGGACCAGAAAGATGGCCCCGTAGCTCTCCAGTGCCTGCGAGGCCAGCTCGCGACGTGGGAGCCTTTTGAGCTGGTCCCGAAGGGCCTCGGAGATATCGCCGGCCAACTGAGCATCGGTCGTGATGAGAATGGCGCTCGCCATGGCATCGTGCTCGGCCTGGCTCAGGAGGTCCGCAGCGATATACCGGGGCCTGGCCGTCGAGTCGGCAATGACCAGGATCTCACTCGGCCCCGCCAGCATGTCGATGCCCACCTCACCCGAGACCAGCTTCTTGGCCAGAGCCACATAGATGTTCCCGGGTCCGACGACCACGTCCGCGCGACCGACGGATTCCGTCCCGTAGGCCAACGCCGCCACAGCCCAGGCGCTTCCAATCTTGTGAATGCGGTGAATTCCCACTTCCCTGGCTGCAACGAGCAGATGGGGATTGATGCTTCCGTCACGTCGAGGCGGGGTGACGAGCGCCAGGTCGGCGACTCCCGCAATCCTTGCTGGCAGCCCATTCATCAGCACCGACGAAATGAGCGGGGTCTCGCCGCCTTTGCCTCCGGGTACATAGAGTCCGGCAGACGATACCGGCCGCACCATCTGCCCGAGAAATGTGCCGTCGGGACAGGTTGTGAAGTAGGATGTCCGCAACTGATGGCGGTGAAAGGCTTCGATGTTGGCCGCCGCGTTCTTCACGATCTGCAGAAAGCTTTCGTCGACCGTTCCGTAAGCTGCGTCGATCTCCGCTTCGGTCACGGTCAGATCCGCCAGGGCGAGACCCGGGGCGTCGAACTGACGCGTGTAACGCAGGAGGGCCGCATCGCCTTCCTTTCTCACGGCGTCCAGGATGTCCATGACCTGTTTCTCGATGGACGGGTCGGCACCGATCTTCCGCCCGCCGATCTGCTCGAGCCTGATCTCGGCCTCATGGGAAGGATAAAGAAACACGCGCAGCAATTTATCTCACCTCCATGGCGACGACAAAAGCGTCTCCAAACCCCCGGTATCGCAGGCGCTCCAGCTCCTGCTGGGCCAGCACAAGATCCTGAAAGGCGCCAACCTGGACTCGGTACAGAGTCATTCCGCTGTAGGAGGACGGCGACACCTGGATCTGGTTGAAGCCCTGAGCCATTTGAGTCTTCAGGCGCATGGCATTCTGCTCTTCCTTGAAGGCCCCGATCTGAATGGCGAAAGTCCCGTACCGGAAGGATGGAATGGGATCGACCTTCCAGTAGGTGTTCTGTCCGATCAGTTGCTGGGTGGCCACCTGTACGGCCTCCACGCGCACCTTGGAAAGGCCGCTCTTGAATGACCCGAGCTCCTGGGACGCGCGGCATGAGAGGTCGATGATCCGGCCCGAGACGAAGGGGCCGCGATCATTGACACGGACAATGATGGAGTTGCCCGTCTGAAGGTTGGTGACCTTGACGCAAGTCCCCAAGGGCAGGGTTTTGTGAGCCGCCGTCATGGCCCACATGTCGTAGGGTTCGCCGCAGGACGTCGGTTTGCCGTGAAAATCGCTCCCGTACCAGCTGGCCATCCCGTCCTCCACATAACCTTGGGCCGAGGGAATGGGATAGTACCAGATACCCTTGACCTGGTAAGGGCGCTGTGTCCTCAGCGGGGGACGTGTCGGATAGGACACGGGCGGTTGAGTCGGTTCCGTGGCGCATCCTGCGACAAAGAGGCACATCACCAACCCGATGCCGAAGGATCCTCGCGTCTTCCGTGGCGCCATTCGTGAGCTCCTGTTCTCAGACCTCCCCGTTCTGCTCCATCTTGGCCAGATCTTCGAAGCGCATGTCGATTCCGAGAATGCCGATGATTTCATCGGCCTCGTCCCGGATGGGTGCCGACACGGTGATGCAAAGTGCCCCCGTGTATCGGGAGGAGTAGAAGTCCGTGACGTGGACCTTGCCATCCTTCATGGGTTCGATGAACCACGGCCTGTCGGACAGATCCTCTCCCACCTTGGCGCTCTCGTATTTGGCCTTGTCCACGATGTGCGTGATGTTCCGAGTGGTTTTCCGGCCCTCGCGATCCGTAATGTAGATGTACTGAATGAAAGGGTTGAGATCCAGGAGCGTCTGGAGCAGCGGTTCCTGCCTTGCCGGATCCATGCTCTTGATCATCTCGCTCTCCACGACCTCTTCCACCAGATGCGCGGCCAAAGTGTGGGCACGCTGCTTCAGCAGGTCGAATTCGCTGACGAAGTATTCGGGCAGATACCTTCTGGCCCACCGCTCCAGTTCTTCATTGGAGATCGAGGTGTTGCGCCCCTGCTCGTACTCGTGCATGACCCTCTTGTGCATCCTCATGATGCCGGGATGCCGTTTGTCCAGGCGGCGCTCCCCCTCGAGCTTCAATCTCGTGTTGACCCAGTACGCTACACTGGCCACTCCGGATTTGTCCGTGATGATGATGCTGATGGGCCGTTTGAGCAGCCTGGTCGTATCGAAGATGTTGTAGATCTCCTCGTCTTTGACGATGCCATCCGCATGGATGCCGGCCCGCGTGGCATTGAACTCCTCGCCTGCAAAGGGATAATTGGGAGGGATCCGGTAGCCGAGCTCGGACTCGAAGTATTCCGCCATATCGGTGATGGCGGTGGTGTCGATCCCGTGGTCGCCGCCCCTCAACCCGATGTACTCGATGACCAACCCCTCGATGGGGGCGTTTCCCGTCCGCTCCCCAAACCCGAGCAGCGTGCCGTTGGCCCCGGCGCATCCATACAGCCAGGCCGTGGCGGCATTGACGAGCACTTTGTGGAAGTCGTTGTGGCCATGCCATTCCAGCAATCGCCCCGGCACACCCGCATCGTCGATGAAGGCTCGGACCAGCTTGGGAACGCTCCGGGGCAGCGCCGCGCCCGGATAGGTGATCCCAAACCCCAGCGTGTCGCAGAGCCGGATCTTGATGTCAACGCCGCTCTCTTCCCGCAGCTTCATCAACTCGATGGCGAACGGTATGCAAAACCCGTAAATGTCCGCACGGGTGATGTCCTCGAAATGACAGCGCGGCCGTATACCTTTGTCCAGGGCGGCACGGGCGATGTTCAAGTATTTCTTCAAGGCGCCGGCACGGTCCAGTTTGAGCTTGTTGAAGACATGGTAGTCAGAAACCGAAGTGAGGATCCCCGTCTCCTTGAGCCCGGAATCCACGACCAGCTGCAGGTCCTGTTCCACGGCGCGGATCCATCCCGTGATCTCCGGGTACCGATGGCCCTTGGCCAAGCATTTCTCCAGGGCTTCACGGTCTTTGTCCGTGTACAGAAAGAACTCGGACTGTCGGACGACTCCACGTGGTCCGGAAAGGCGCTGCAGAAAATCGAAGATGACCTCAATCTGCTTGACCGTGTAAGGCGGTCTGGCCTGCTGTCCATCCCGGAAGGTTGTATCCGTGATGAAGATGTCCTCGGCCGGGTCTATGGGTTGCAGCTTGTGGTCGAAATCGATGCGCGGCACTTCATCGTAGGGAAAAATCTCCCGCATGAGGTTGGGCTCGCTGGTCTCGACCAGGTGATGCTG
>Ga0105100_10000069_pt1 | contig 53953 bp, 28 predicted proteins | sample PPLLak12cMay2015_2_FD_87033 | JGI IMG/M metagenome (GOLD analysis project Ga0105100, IMG submission 87033) | Freshwater sediment microbial communities from Prairie Pothole Lake near Jamestown, North Dakota, USA - PPLs Lake P8 Core (1) Depth... | ecosystem: Environmental > Aquatic > Freshwater >... | reverse complement strand
TTAATCTTGCCTATAAAGTATCTAATCTTTCATTCGGAAAGGAATATATTATTCCCAAGCCTCTCGATCCGAGGCTGATCACCAGGGTTGCACCCGCTGTTGCGAAAGCGGCCATGGACACCGGCGTGGCAAGGATGCCCATTACCGACTGGAAGGCCTATGAGATCGGGCTGATGAAACGCATGGGCATCTATAATAAACTGGTGGATGATATCCGAATCAAAGCCTGCCAGCAGCCGAAACGTATTGTTATGGCCGATGCCGGCAACTTTAAAGTGCTTAAAGCAGCCCATCTGGTGCAACAGGAAGGCATTGCATTACCCGTACTGTTGGGAGACGAAGAAGGGATCCGAAAGCTGGCCGCGCAATATAGCCTGGATCTGAATGGAATAACCATTATCGATCATTACAGCCCCAAAGAAGAAGAACGAAGGAAAAGGTATGCACGGTTGTTGTTTGAGAAGCGTCAGCGAAAAGGAATGACTTATGACGAGGCGCTGGAAAAAATAAGAGACCATAATTATTTTGGCGTTATGATGGTGGAAACCGGTGATGCCGATGGTTTTCTCTCCGGATTCTCAACGCAATATGCGAATACCATACGTCCTGCCCTGCAAATTGCCGGCTCAAATAATACCCAGCACCATATTGCCGGGATGTATATTATCACGACAAAAAAGGGACCATTCTTTTTTGCCGACACAACCGTGAATATTAATCCTTCTGCCAGGGCGCTTGCCGATACCACCCTGCTTGCAGCCAATGTAGTAAGAAGATTCAATATGGTGCCCAGGATAGCCCTGCTTTCCTTCTCAAACTTCGGGTCAAACCGTGCCGAGAGCCCTAATAAGGTCAGAGAGGCCATTGATATTCTGCACCGTGATTATCCTGACCTGATCGTCGACGGCGAAATTCAGGCCAATTATGCTTTCAACAGGCAATTGCGCGTGGAGAAATTCCCGTTTACAAAACTCGCCGACATGGAAGTTAATACCGTCATATTCCCGGATCTTAATTCCGGCAATATTGCTTATAAAATGATGCAGGAACTGGCCGGGGCCGAGGTTATCGGACCTATTCTCATGGGCATCATGAAACCCATAAATGTATTGCAGATGGGTAGTTCGGTAAGGGAGATCGTGAACATGACGGCTATCACGGTAATCGATGCACAGACGGCGTCAGAGGAGATTATAAGGTTGTAAGGTGGGAAGAGGGTAATCGGTATTCGGTTATAACAGGAGTTACCGATTACCTACTTCAACCCCCCTTGTCACTTCCCAAATCCCAGCGGATACCGGTTACCCTTTATGTCAATCAGTGTTCCACGCACTGAACCCACAATGATAGGAGACTCAATATAAACCGGAATATGGTTTTTATCATTGGTCACCCACAGGAACATTTTTTCGCCACCCTTGAAAATACTGCCCTGAATAAGCATTGCACTGAATTTCATACAGTCTGTCTCGCCCATACTTTTTATCTTCTTTTTTTCGGTCCCGAGGTACCTGAAGTAAATATTATAGATCTCATTATCCAGCAGTATGGTGACAGGAATGGTATCATTGATCCTGTACCGGGAAAAATCAATATTTCTGACATAGTACAAAATAGAAACGATATCAAAGGTACAGTCAGGTATTGCGATAGTATCTTTCTTCACCGGTTTGTCACTGTTCTGCGTTTGCATATAGGCTATTCCCTTCCGGTGGTTGAAGACATAATGGTGTTTAAAGGTATATCCGCCTTCGTATACGTCCCGGCTGAAAACAATCGGTTTGAGTGATTCGGGATAAACCCATGATTCATAGCGGTCACGAACCTTGAAGAACCAGTCCCAGCTTTTATAAGTGGCCCCGACAGCGAGCAGGTGCAGACAGGGTATTTCGTAAACACTGCTTTCCTTTACCGAGAACCACATTTCACCGACATCCGTCCACCAGACAAACCAGTTATAGGAAATCCGGTAACGTGCCTCTTCGCCAGCCTGAAAGGAAAAATTCTGCATGTTGCAATCCTTCATCTGGCAATTGGTTGAAGGATATATGCACAATGCTGCAAGGAGCAGGATGGCTTTGTATGACATTCGAACGTACATGAAGATTGATAAACAGTTTGAAATTCAATATCCCGTTGGTGTAATTAAACCAATTAACCTGATACTAGGTGCAAAAGTAAAGATTTTGTAATTTTATAGCCAGCAAAACTTACATCTTAACGAATGAGACGCAAATATCCCTTTGGATTCCGGCTTACTTATGTATTGCTTTCCATAATCCTTTTGATTTATGGCCTCATCCTGGCAAAAGACTTTCTATATCCGCTGGCCTTTGGTATACTGCTGTCTTATCTGCTCTATCCCATCGTTAATTTCCTTGAAAAGAAAGGGACACCCAGGATCCTGGCAATACTTGCCGGAATCCTGCTGGGGATTGTTGTCATTGCATTCATTGCTGCCTTTGTTTTTAAAAGGATAAGCCTGTTTACCGATGAACTCCCCCTGTTCCGCCAAAAAATGATCGCCCATATTGAGCAGTTTCAGTACTATATAAACGAGGAATTAGGGATTCCGGGAGACAGGCTCAAGGAATTTCTCCTCACCCATATTATGGATCTGGGTTTACAGTCAGAAAAGGTATTCTCGGCAACAACCGGTACCGTATTTAAAGTCTTAATGCAGCCGGTGTATATATTCCTGTTTTTATATTACCGAACCAAATTTGCTTATTTTATCCTTAAGATAACCGGACGGAATAACAGGCCTATCGTAGTTAAGATCCTGAAAGAAATTGCTACGGTTGTGACCCGGTATATGTTGGGCGTCACGACGGTAGTCCTGATTCTGTGCATATTTAATTCCATAGGCTATCTGATCATTGGCATTCAATACCCATTGCTGCTGGGTGTTGTTTCAGCATTATTCAGTTTTATCCCATACTTTGGCAATTTTATCGGAGGCGCCATACCATTCCTTTTTACTTTACTGACAGAAGATTCCATGAAATATTCACTCCGGATAATAGTATTTGTTTATATCGTGCATGTTCTTGAAAACAATTTCCTTTCTCCTAATATTGTAGGCAACAATGTCAGAATCAATCCATTCATTGTTATTATCGGGCTCATTGTCGGAGCTATGATCTGGGGTTTGCCAGGAATGCTGGTCGTCATACCTTTCCTGGCTATGCTTAAAATAATATTCAATGACGTCCCGTCCATGCAATCTTACTCCTATTTGTTTGGGTCGCGTGGTACAAAAAGACATGCACTGACAATTGAAAATATAAGGAATTTTACCCGGAGGCTAAGAAGGACAGGGAGAACGGTAAACGGTAACCGGTAATCTGTATTTCCACTGTTCCACTATTCAACTTTTTTCACCCATTTCTTTGGAATTGTAAAATTTTCTCATTTACTTTGTATCTCAAAGTACTTTTATATATGGATTCAAATCAGGAACAAATACAGAACCTGTCAGAAATCAGGAACCTGATGGAACGGTCATCAAGGTTTTTGTCCCTCAGCGGTCTTTCGGGGATATCAGCCGGGATCATCGCCCTATTGGGTGCCGGTGTGGCATTTTTTTACCTTGATTATGACGAGCGCTATTTTAGTATCAACCGGTACTTTATCGATAAACTGGATCTGTTTTTTCAAAGTAAAATCGGTTTCCTGATTGCAGATGCCCTTATCGTCCTTGTCCTTGCTTTGGGATCGGGCATTTATTTCACCACGAGGAAAGCCCGAAGGAATAAGCTGAAAGTATGGGACAGCACAACAAAAAGAATGCTGATCAATGTTTTTATACCCCTTTCTGCCGGAGGTATTTTCTGCCTGGCCTTGCTCTATAACGGGATTTTCTTTCTTGTTGCCCCGGCTACCCTCGTTTTTTATGGATTAGCGCTGGTTCATACCAGCAAATATACCCTGCCCGATGTCCGGATATTGGGTATTTCAGAAATCATTACGGGACTGGTTGCTTCGTTTCTGGTGGGTTACGGACTGCTTTTCTGGGCCTTCGGTTTCGGCATTCTGCATATACTATACGGAGCCATCATGTACTACCGGTATGAACGGAAAACAAATCTGTCCGTCCACAATTCATGAATTCCCGTGAAAGAAATAATATCAGGACTGAATAAAATCTTTGACAGCCGTATCAGACTGGGCATAATGTCGGTACTGGTCGTGAATGACCGGGTGGATTTCAACACCCTGAAGGAATTGCTGGATATCACCGACGGGAACCTTGCAAGTCATATTGCTGCCCTGGAGAAAAACGGCCTGATTGAAATATTAAAGCAATTTATCGGGAAAAAACCCAATACCCGGTATGCTGTCACAGAGAAAGGCAGGATTTCCTTTCGGCATCATCTTGATTACCTTGATAAACTGCTGAAGAGCCAGGGAGTATAGAAAAAGTAATTATGTAGTCAGTCTTTAAATTTGTATAGAATGAAAAATAAAAGCAAAAAGTTCTCTGCAACGTCAAGATTGAAAAGCTTCCATTACGCGTTCATCGGACTCGCGTCGGCTTTCCGGCAGGAACACAACTTATGGATACATACGCTGGCGGCTATAGCGGCCATAACCATGGGGTGGATCCTAAACATAAGCACCGGTGAATGGATGGTGATTATATTGGTAATTGGTGGTGTTTTTATTGCCGAATTGTTCAACTCAGCCATTGAAAGCCTGGTAGACATTGTTTCACCGGAATTAAATAAAAAGGCGGGTATGGTGAAAGACATGGCGGCCGGAGCTGTTTTGGCAGCTGCCTTGGCAGCGCTGGTTTCAGGATTGATCATTTTTATCCCAAAATTGTTATAATAAAGTCATGCAGCTTTGCAGCCTGTCTGCCGGCAGGCAGGTCTTGCAGTCTGCAGCCTAAATGCTAAAAACCAACAAGTCAATGAAAAAGACAATCTTACATATCACTTTTATGATTAATAAGCTTACATGGCTGTATAAGAAGCTGGGACAGCTCAATGCTCTGTTGATCTTTCTCACTTTTTTCAGCATCACCCTGGTTGCTTTCAGAATTATTAAAACAGGGGAGCAGACCTATATTTTCATGTTATGGAATTTATTCCTGGCTGCTGTCCCTTTATTCCTGAGCCGGTTTGTCATTGCTCCCCTGGCCCGTCGTGGTGCGGGACTTGTTTTCTATGGCTTTGTCTTCCTCTGGCTGATGTTCCTTCCCAATGCTCCATATATAATCACTGATTTTATTCATCTGGTGGAGGGTGGCAGTATGCCCCTGTGGTATGACTTGTTGCTGCTTGCATTCTTCGCATGGGAAGGATTTTTACTGGGATTTAGTTCAGTAGCCGAAATGGAAAGGTTGGCATCCCGGATGTATTCTGCCCTGGCAGGCAAATGGTTTGCGCTGATGTCTCTTGTTTTATCCAGCCTGGGTGTTTATATGGGCCGTTTTATGCGGTACAACAGCTGGGACATATTCATCAGCCCGGGAGAAATTATAACCGGTGTTGGCAGCCGTCTGTTAAATCCCCGGGCTTACCCGGGTTTGTACGGTATGATCATCATCCTTTCCGTATTGCTGATCACCCTGTATGGTTTTTATAAAAGGGCCGAACCGGCTGTTGTTAAAACACCGGCCAGGATATAAGAACCAAACTTGGGTTTGAGACCCTGGCAGGGCTTAGCATATCAGACTACTTGTTCTTCTTTGGGAAGGAGGTTCCTGATCCTTTCGATCTGCATTTGCTTGTTTACTTCACGCAGATTACGGGCTGTCTGAGTGAAATACTGATGGCCTGTAATAAACTTGATCTGCATGCGATTCCAGTCATTGATGGATTTTATCTTATCCCTTTCCTGGAGTTCCATATAAAGCGTATTGGAAACCGGGATCATATCGCTGCGGCCCAGGTAATCAAGATCGGCATCACACATGATCTCCTCGAGCTTATTCCTGGGATTGGGAGGAAGCGCTGTGCTCAGGATCAGCTCACAGATAATATCAATCTGTGACTGGGTATAATAAAAGTCAGGGAGTATTTGACGTGCAATCAGCGTGCTATAATGCTCATGATTGTCGTATCCAATAGAGTGACCGGCATCATGAAATAATGCGGCCGTTTTCAGCAACAGCAGGTCTTCATCAACCATTCCTTCACCCAGGCCAATCAGCTCCACCTGGGTTACCACATCCACCGTATGCTTCACATTCTGATAATATAGGTTCCTGGTCAGCTCCTTTTCAAGTTTGTCCAGTATAAGTTCCTGAAGGTCCATAAATTGAATAAGCCCATACCGGATGCTAAAACGTTTATTAGGAATAATGCGTTTTTGCTGAAGCGAGAATTCGGCCTTTATGCCCAGTACGGTATACAACGGTATATCCCCCTTATATTTGACGGGCATATTCCCAAAGAATTCACAGTCAAACAGGTCCTTTACCAGTTCATAGGTGTTGGCAGATATCAGTATTTGTCCGTCCTCACAGAATTGCCGTATGCGGGTGGCCATATTGACGGTATCACCTTTCACCTCGTTGATTTGTTTCTTTCCGCCTTTAAAGGTTGCCACCAGAGGGCCGGTATGTATACCAATTCTCAGTTTCCACACTTTGTCGTTATAATACGACCGCTGGATGTCCTTAATATAATATTGCATTTCAACGGCGGCCTGCAATACCTCGATCGGATTTGTCAGCCTCTTTTTAGGGATCCCCCCTACACACATGATAGTGTCACCGATGGTCTTCAGGCTCTTGATCTCATATTTGTTGATAATGTTCTGAAGCTGAATAAAAATTTCATCCAGACTGTCAACCAGTACCTTGGAATCAAGATTAGGGGATATATTCTGAAACCCTTGTGCATCCGCAAATAATACGGTGGCAGTTTTATACTTGAATACGTTCTTGCTTCTGTCGGCCGTAGTTTTCTTGGGAAGACTTTGCGAATTGAACTTGGCAATCAGTTGTTTGTAATTCTCCACATCGTGGGAGAGCACTTCATTTTGGCGGCTCAGTTTTTCATTTTCCGCCGTAAGCGCTTTATTTTGAATGATTAACTCGGCAATATGCCGCAAGAAACCTGATTTACCTTTGCTCATAGATATTTAAAATGCGCATGGCCTTTGATGCCGTTATTGATTATCAAATAATTTCCCATTTCCAACATTATTTACGATTATTTTCGTCAAGTGTTTCCAGTTTTTTATTATTGTTTCACATTTTTTATAACATCCTGCTCCGATGTGGTGTTAAAATCCCTGTCGGGGCATGGAAATCATTGTTTTTTCTTATCGGATATCCCGGGTTTCAATTTCTGATTCTCCTGTTTCAATGCTTCAATTTGTTTTTCAAGTCTGACCTTAACCCTTTCTGATTCCTCCTGGGTGGCTCTCATTTCTTCCATATTTTGCCGCAATTCTTCTTCCTGGGCCTGCAATTCTTCAGATTGTTCCCGGGTTCTGGCATACATTTGTTCCACCAGCATGTTGGCCTTAAATGAAGCAATGATGGGGACTATCATCTCGGCAAGCTTCTCAATGAAATGGATCTTATAGGATTCAATTTCTTTAAAAGAAGCCAATTCTATGACGCCTTCAATATTGGTATCAAACTTTATCGGAAGCAATAAAAGATAATCCGGTTTTAGAGAACCCAGTCCCGATGATATTTTAAAATAATTATCCGGCACATCCCTGATCTCCATGATCTCCTTTGATTTAAAGCATGCCCCTACAAGTCCTTCACCCGGCAATATGGCATTATGTTCCCGGTTCCCGGTGTTTATTATATCACCTGCGGCCAGCTCAAGGAATATATTCTCGTGGTCGTTGTTGTTCACTATATATAGCGCACCCTGAATCGCATCAACATAGGATGTAAGGTTTGAGATCACATCCTGACAGAGTTTAATAAGGTTGCTTTTCTCCTTGCTGAGAATCTCAGAGAACTTTGCCAGGCCATCGTTAAACCACCGGCCTTCAAATTCAGCCTGCTCCTTTTCTGCCAGCATTTTCTGGTGTTTCTCAATTTCGTTTTTACGGGCTGTCAACTCCTCTTCACCCTGTCTGATCTTACTTTCCAGGGTAAGCTTATCGGTTCTAAGACGCTGTTCCCTCCAGTTGATAAAATAGGCTACCAGGGTAGTTAATGTAACCAGTACCAGCAGATAAAACCAGATGGTCCTCCAAAATGGAGGTTTTACAATAATTTTCAGGCTGATAGGTTCTTCATTCCAGACTCCGCTGTTATTGGAAGCCTTTACCATAAACCGGTATTTTCCGGGTTTCAGATTTGAATAGCTGGCAAAACGGCTTGAAGCGTTAACGGTTGTCCAGTCATCAAACCCTTCCAGCTTATAGGCATACTGGTTCTGTTCGGGGGCCACGTAATGAAGGCCCGAAAAACCGACAGAAAAGAGTTTAATGCGATGATTGATTTTAATTTCCCTGGTTTCAAGTATGGATTTCTTAAGGAGCCGTTTCCCACCAACAACTTCATTGACCATGACGGAGCGGTTATTCACCCTGAAGTCAGTAAAAACAAGAAGGGGAGGATAAGGATTTTCTCTGACTTCGGAGGGTATGAATGAGTTAAATCCGTTGACTCCACCGAAAAAAAACTCTCCTTCCCTGCTTACCATCTTGGAGTTTAAGACAAATTGCCTGCTTTGAAGCCCCTCATATTTGCTGTATCTTTTATAATGAATTGAATCCTGGTGTTCGGTAAGGTCATAAAAGCAATATAATCCATCGTTTGAGGAAATCCAAAGGTTGCCTTCAGGATCGTCGAGAATAGCCATAGTGTTTATTTTCGGAAAGCCTGCATCAGGACCAATAAGTATATAACTGAGATCTGCGGGATTTAATCTGATAATCGAATTACCTTCCATGCCAAACCAAAGGTAGCCATATGCATCACAATAAATCTCGCTAAATACGGGAAGGATCAGGGATCCCAGTTTTTGAATGATCGTCAACGTGAGATCTTTGGGATTGATTTGCAGAATTCCCGGTATTCCCGGACCTGCTCCCCACAACAATCCATTTTTATCAGGGACAAGGATTTCAACGTAACCAAAACTTTCAACACTATCTGCCCTTTCAACGGTCCGGTCAGCAGTTAACCGTATGAAGCCCTTATCCTTTGGTGTCTTTAAACAAATCCCGTTGAGGGTGCAGATCCACAGATTTCCATTTTCCTCAAGATACAGGTCATAAATGTTATTGCTGGGCAAAGAATTGGCATTCTCAGGATCATTCAGATAATTAGTAAACTGCTTTGTTGCAGGATTAAAATTACTAAGACCTCCCTGGTTCGTGGCAATCCATAGTTCATTATTACTGTCAATCACTATATCTTTGATGTTGGCGCTTTTCATACTATTGCTGCTGCCAGCGGTAGGAACAAAATAGGTAAATAATCCGGTTTGCCGGTTGAGATAATTCAATCCGCCCTGCTCTGTGCCGACCCAGATATTACCTTCTGCATTTTCTGCAAAGCAATAAACAGTCTTATCATTCAGAAAATAAGGACTTTTCAGATTACTGTATTCATAAAGGGTGATTCCTGCCGTATTCAAATTGGTATAACTGACACCGCCGTTAAATGTACCCAGCCATAAACCCTCATTATTGTCGACCAATGCGCATTGTATAGAGTTATGGCTCAACGCTGAGAAAGGATGATCTGTAAAAGCATACCTTGTGAAAGAACCCAGCTGGGAATTAAACAGATACAATCCGGTCTGCGTCCCAATCCAGAATCTGTTTTTTTTGTCTTCAAAAAAAGCCCGTACCCTGCCACTACCGGTAATTGCACTGTCAGGATAATAACGCTTAAATCCTGCTGTACCATGAACCAAAAGATTTAATCCTTTATTGTAAGTACCGAACCAAAGATTCTGGTTGCGATCCCTGTATATGGATTCAATCCTGTTTTCGCTGATGGATCCCGGGTCGTCAGGGTCATTGCTGTAAGTCATAAACGTGCCCGACTTTCTGTCAAATTTGGCAATTCCCTGATTATAGGTTGAAACCCATGGATTATTGTCCCCGTCAATGGCAATATTGGTCAGATTATCATGGGGTAAAGAAAACAGATCATCAGCATTATGCACATATTTTTGCAGGACGTTATTTACAGGATCATACATTATAAGCCCATTCCAGGATGCTATCCATAAAACACCATTCTCATCCTCGGTTATATCATTGATCCTGCCTAATCCATCAGGACATAAACTGTGTTTAAATAAAACAAATGAATTTTGATCATAATTATAATAGCAAAGCCCGTAATGAGTGCCAATCCACAAAGTCATTCTGCTATCACAAAATATAATTTCAATACGATCACCCGGTATGGTTGTTGAATCACCGTTTATATGATAATAGTTGGCAAGATCATAACCGTCGTATTTATTCAAGCCACCGGAAGTACCAAACCATATAAAACCATAACTGTCCTGACAGATGCTGATCACCATGTTATTGGTCAAATTCTGATCAACCGTAATATGTTTGAACTTCAGTTGATCATGAATCCTGCCGGAAAGCTGTCCTGAAGCAGGACCGTTAATCATAACCAGGATTGAGAAAAAGGTCAGTATCTTTCCGCGCAAATGCATACTGCAAAAATTTATTTATATTTAATAAAGTTATCTAACATGACTGACAAATACAATGAATAAGCTCAACAATTGCCTTAAAATAATGTTCGTTTTGGATTTCAGGATTTAGTTAATTAGCTTTTTATCCGTTTAACTATTCAATCTGTAAACCTGCCTGTTCCTGATGTATCGGGCTTCGGCAGGCAGGTCTGTAATTTTTTCCATCGTCAACCACCTATTTCAGGATGAACTTTAAATCAGCATTTGTGATCAAAAAGTTTTATCTTAACAACCTTGTTATTATACTGACAATGGAATTCAAGCTTACCGCTGCCTATAAGCCTACCGGTGATCAGCCTGAGGCCATCAGGCAGCTTACCCAAGGCCTGCAACGGGGAATGAAATTTCAGACCCTGCTGGGTGTTACCGGTTCAGGAAAGACCTTTACCATGGCCAATGTCATCCAGCAAGTGCAGCGACCAAGCCTGGTGCTAAGCCATAATAAAACCCTGGCTGCCCAGCTTTTCGGGGAATTTAAACAGTTTTTTCCTGAAAATGCCGTAGAATACTTTGTCTCCTATTACGATTATTATCAGCCTGAGGCCTATTTACCGGTGACCAATACCTATATTGAGAAAGACCTTTCGATCAATGAAGACATTGAAAAACTGAGGCTCAGTGCCACCTCATCCCTGCTGTCGGGAAGGCGTGATGTCATCGTGGTATCCTCGGTATCCTGTTTATACGGGATCGGAAATCCCGAGGATTTTCACAGCAACACCATTGAAATAGAGCAGGGACAGCTGATCACCCGCAATGTCTTTCTACGGAAGCTGGTGGACAGCCTTTATTCCAGAAATGAAATTGAATTCAAAAGGGGGACTTTCAGGGTAATGGGTGCCAATGTGGATATTTTCCTTGCATACAGCGACTTTGCATACAGGGTGAGTTTTTATGGTGATGAGATAGAACAGATCTCATCCTTTGATCCTTTTACGGGAAAGACATTGAATTCTTTAGACCGTGTTTTTATCTATCCGGCCAACATTTTTGTCACCACCAGGGCTCGCATGCAAAATGCGCTGGAACTTATACAGGATGACATGATTCAACAGGTTGAGTTTTTCAGGGAGCTGGGCAAATACGAAGAGGCTAAGCGTTTGGAGGAGCGGGTAACCTATGACCTTGAAATGCTGCGTGAGCTGGGTTACTGTTCGGGAATTGAAAATTATTCGCGGTATTTTGACGGCAGGCCTCCGGGTCACAGGCCATTCTGCCTGCTGGATTATTTCCCGAAGGATTTTATCACCTTCATCGACGAAAGTCATGTTACCATACCTCAGATCAGGGCGATGCACGGTGGTGACCATTCGCGGAAGCAGACGCTTGTGGAATACGGATTCCGTCTGCCCGCTGCAATAGACAACCGTCCGCTTAAATTTGATGAATTCGAGCAGCTGACAGGCCAGGCTGTTTTTGTGAGTGCTACGCCGGCTGATTTTGAGCTTGAGAAATGTGAGGGGGTGATCGTGGAACAGCTGATCAGGCCAACGGGACTGCTCGATCCGGTGATTGAAGTTCGTCCGAGCTTAAACCAGATCGATGACCTGATGAAGGAGATCAGGAACTGCACGGAAAACCATGACAGGATATTGGTAACAACCTTAACCAAGCGCATGGCTGAAGAGCTGACAAAATACCTTATCCAGTACAGGGTTAAAAGTCGCTATATCCATTCTGATATTGACACCCTGGAACGGATTGAAATTATGGAAGGGTTGAGAAGCGGCGCCTTTGATGTACTGGTAGGGGTAAACCTTTTACGGGAAGGCCTTGACCTGCCTGAAGTATCCCTGGTGGCTATCCTGGATGCAGACAAGGAAGGATTCCTGCGTTCAGAGCGGTCGCTGACACAAACAGCCGGACGGGCGGCACGGCATCTCAAAGGAAGGGTCATCATGTATGCCGATAAAACCACGATTTCCATGCAACGTACTATTGATGAGACAAACCGCCGCCGTGAAAAGCAACTGCATTATAACGAAGAGCATGATATTACACCGCAGCAAATTGTTAAAGCAGCTTCGAACATTATGAAAGAGGTAAAGATGAAAACCGGCTTTAAAAACGCATACATTGAGCCGCAGTCTGTTAACGTTGCGGCGGATCCGGTGGTTCAGTATATGAGTCGTGAAGCCCTTGAGAAAGCCATTGAAAAAACGAAGAAATCCATGGAAAAAGCTGCCGGTGAGCTTAATTTCATCGAAGCCGCCCGCTTCAGGGACGAGATGATGGCCCTGAAGGAATTGCTGAAGAAGAGGTAAACAGTAATCGGTAATCGGTGACCAGTAATCGGTACCGATTACCGAATACTGAATACCGTTTACCTTTTATTTATCACTCGTCACTATCTTCACAAACCTGTCCCACACCCCATCCCATTTATCGGTATCAACCTGCTGGAAAACCACTGTTTCACAGGAATTCCGTACAATTTCGCGTATCTCGGACAAGGAACTCACATAGCCCAAACCCATGGCCTGCACCAGGAGATTGCCAATGGCCGTTCCTTCTGCAGGGCCTGCTATCACCTGCAATCCGGTAGCATTAGCGGTCAGCTGGCAGAGGAATTTATTCTGTGATCCGCCACCAATGATGTGGATCTTGTCAATCTTTTTACCGGAGATCTTCCGCAGCGATTCCAGCACGTACCTGTATTTCAGGGCAAGGCTTTCAAAGATACAACGTGCATATTCGCCTGGCTGGGAAGGCAGGGGTTCGCCGTGGGCTTTGCAAAAATCAGCGACAGCCGAGAGCATATCCACCGGATTATAGAAACAGGCATGGTCGGGGTTGACCAGGGAACGGAACGGAACAGCCTTTTCAGCCATGGCCACCAGCTCGGGATAGGAATAATCATACTGTGCACCTGCCCAGCATCGTTTGCATTCCTGAATAAGCCAGAGGCCCATAATATTCTTCAATATCCGGTAGGTATGATTAACACCGCCTTCATTGGTGAAACTATAATTGAACGAATCCTCCGTGATGATGGCCTGTTTCGATTCTATGCCCATCAGCGACCATGTGCCGGAGCTGATATAGGCGAAGTTTTCATCCGTTGCAGGTATGGCGGCGATAGCCGAACCGGTGTCATGGGAAGCCACGGCAATGACCTTCAGATCCTGCATCCCCGTTTCATCAATCACCGACTTATGCAATGGGCCCAATACAGTACCCGGTTCAATGATCTCCTGCATGATGTGCTCCGCAATACCCAGGGCATCGAAAAGCTCTTTCTCCCACTTGCCGGTCATGGGATTCAACAATTGCGAAGTGGTAGCGAAGGTAAATTCGGTTTTTTTGATTCCGGTCAGCATGTAATTGAGCAGGTCGGGAATAAACAACAGATCGCCTGCAACATCCAAAATTGGCAGCTTGTCGCGTTTGGCAGCATAAAGCTGGAACAGGGTATTGAACTGCATGAACTGGATGCCGGTGAGCTTGTATATTCGTTGGAGCGGCACACGCGCGGAAAATTCTTCCATGGCCGTATCGGTCCGGTGATCGCGGTATGCATATGGATTCCCGAGAAGATTTCCTTTCTTATCCAATAGTCCATAATCAACCCCCCAGGTATCTATACCCATGGAAGCAGGACGTAAACCCAGGGAATTCGTTTTTGCAATTCCTTTGACAATTTCATCAAAAAGCCTCAGGATATCCCAGTGGTAACTGCCCAGGATATTGGTCATGCCATTGTCAAAACGGCAAACTTCTTCCAGGGTTAGCACTTTGTCTTTCAGGTTTCCTATGATACCGCGGCCGCCCGAAGCGCCCAGATCAAAAGCAAGAAAGGGAGTGGGTTTCATATGCGATGATTATGGGTTAAAAATTCTGTTACCAATAACAAATATAAAAGATTTTCGGATAATCCGACACCCTACGAGGGTCCCCCCACCCTCGTAGGGTGTCATATTACCGCAGCAGACTGATGGTTCCTTTTTTGGTTTGTATCCTTCCGTTCCAATTTTCCACCGTCACCGTGTAGGCGTACGTGTCAATGTTCTGGATCTTTCCGCCGTACATGCCATCCCAACCCCGGGCCAGGTCATCGCTGAAGAAGACTTCATTCCCCCAACGGTTGTATATGCGGAATTCAACGAGCTTTTTTATTCCCCAGCCTTTAACATAAACGACATCATTTTCCCCGTCACCATTCGGGGTAAAAGCGGTAGGGACATCGAGGGAATAAGCTTCGGTAACCTCGATATTCAGATCATATTGCCTGGTAAAGCAATGGTAAATATCGGCAACGGTCAGCGTATAACGGGTTGTTTCCAGGGGCCGGGCAACCGGCGAAGCACAGGCGTAACACGACAGCCAGTCGACAGGTGACCAGTTGTAGGTTACATCATTCAGGGAATCAGCATAGATGGAAATGATTTCCCCGATCACAATGTTGGTATCCGGATAAGGCCGCAGGGAAATCTCCGGTTCCGGCTGAATCATGATGGACAAGCTTCCTGAATTACGGCAGCCGGTCAACTGGAACATCGATACGGCTGTATAGACAATGCTGGAAGAGGGCGATGCAACAGGGGAAAAACTATTGGCATCACTCAACCCCTCTGCCGGTGACCATTGGATAACGTCACCACCGCTAGCCCGGATCAAAGCAACATCACCGGCACAAACAAGGGTATCGGGGCTCAGGATAAGGTTGGGCAAGGGATGAATAATAAAAGCCTCCGTCATCGTATCCGAACATCCGATATTATTCTGCACCCTCAGTTCCACGGTATAATTGCCTGGTGTAAACTGCAATACCGGTTCATTCTCAGTGCTGGTTATTCCGTTACTGAAGCTCCAGTCATTCCGTGTATTGCCAACCGACAGGTTACCGAAAAGCAAGTCAACCTGATCACAATAGCCGCTATCCGGAAGTTCTATGCCTGCGCTGACTTCATAAATATAAATGGTATCAACAACAGGCGGCGGGATACAAATGCCGCTGTCACCATATAGTATCAGTTTGGGCAACAAGGTGCCCATCCTTTCATAAGCATAGGATACCGTATCGCCTTTAAGGAACCGGCCATCGCCAAGATCCCATTCGAAATCATAGACATTATCGGTCTGTCCTATCTTCAGCCTGATCTCATCACCCCGGCAGGCCCTTTTACTTTGGGGAATGATGCTGAATGTTCCGGTTGGCCCGGTTATGGTTATTTGTTGTCCGGAAGTATCGCGGCAGCCATATGTGGTTTCAACGCTAAGGGAAGCATAGTATTCTCCGGGTCTTGGATAGTTGAATCTTTTTTCTCCGCCATATTCAGCGACACTGTTATTATATCCGAAATCCCAGATACCGGACATAATGTTGCTGTCAGCATCATTATGGTTAAAGGTAATTTCTTTCGGGTAGCAACTCCATACGGTATCTGAAATATCGAAAGAAGCATCCGCCTCTTGTATCCTGATGTAACCGTCGGGACTGGTGTAGGTATCCGGACAGCCATACTTATAAATAGTGAGGGTAACAAACTTGCTGCCCTTTGACGAAAAGGCATGGGTGATAAGCGTGGTATCCGAATGCGAAACAATGCCATCACCAAAATCCCAGAGCACACTGTCGACGGTTAGATCAAAGCTGTAAAACTTCATGTCCGAACCGACACATTGCAGTGATTTATCAACGGTAAATCCGGCTATTGGATTCGCTGATGAAATAGTATGTGTAAAGGTACCGGCGCATCCCAATGTATCTGTTACGGTCAACCGGACCTCAAAAATCCCGGGGTCGCTGAATACATGGCTAACCGTATCCGCTTTTTCAGTATAGGTAGTGTCGCTTTCATCAGCAAAATTCCAGTGCCAGCTCTCAATGGGATGAATGTCTGTCGTTGAGTTATCCGCAAAATTCACTTCAAAAGGAGAACAGCCATAAGATGTATCCGGATCAAAGGATGCATGTGGCCCGAAAACCCTGATGCTGATCATGGCAGAGTCGATGCAGTAATTATCATAAAAGGTAAACAGCTTTACCGAATATGTCCCCCTTGAAGAAAAAGTATGCGCAATGCTGTCGTTGCGGGTGACAAGGCTTTGAACCGTATCGCCGAAATCCCAGTAATATTTTTCAAAACAATAATCGACCTGGGAATAGGATGCCTTACCGTTAAGCAGGACAGGTTCCCCGGCACAGGCCAGTGTGTCAGCGGCAATGACTGCCTGGGGATTCCTGACTTTTATCTCCTTCCTCAGGGTATCAGCACAAGTTTCTTTAATGGCAATGAGTTCAACCTGGTAATTGCCTTCTGCCGCATAGGTATGAACAGGATCATCCGTGAAATCTGCCGGACTTGCATCGCCAAAAGTCCATTTCACATTCTCTGCGCCTTTTGAAAGACCGGTAAAATGATAGGTAAAAGGGCTGCTGCAGTCAAAAGTGAAGGAAAAGTCGGAAACGGCACCCTTGTTAAACAAGGCATTATCCTTTAACACCGAGGAAATACAGCCGTTATAGTTCACTTCCAGCCCAAGGTCAAGGTAGCCTGTATCGGCATCTACTTTCCACAGCGGGTTATCCTCACCGGGCAGGTTGTTGATGCTCACTCCTTCAACGGTATAATGCCAGCCCTGGATGAGGTCAGGCTCAGAGGAGTTATCGCTGAACTGAAGGATCTCACCCGGACAGACAGAATTCTTGCTGAACGAAAAATCAGGAGATAGCTTTTTCCCTGACCTGACCGGAATGATAAAGGAGGTATCGGTGCATCCCTGGTCGTTGGTGATCACCAGACGGGAAAGGAACACATTATCCATAACATAAGTATGCATAGCAGAATCAGCTGCGCCAGACAGTTTCTGACCATCGCCGAATATCCATTCCCGGTTGGTAATATCTTCATCAGAAAGGCTATGATCAGAAAATTTAATATTCAGCGGAACACAACCCTGTGCAACATCGATGGCAAAGATGGCCGTTGGTTTCTTGATCGTGAAGGGCTTGGTTACAGCGTTCGTACAGCCATTGGCACTCGTAACTTTAAGGGTGGTGTTGAAGACCACACCGGTATTTATTTTATAGGGATCGGATTCGGGCGGGAGTGAATAAGATTTTGAACTGTTGCGTGTGGTTACCTTAGTCCCGTCATGAAAAGTCCACTCCCAGGCGACAGCATTGGCTGCATTTTCGGTAAAGTTCACCAGGGCCGGCGATTTGCATGAATAATCGCTGCTCATGGCAAAGTCAGCTTTAGGTTCCTCTACTACAAGATTCCATATGACAGTATCTGCACAGCTGCTGCCTGGTGAGGCAATCAGCAGTACCGTGTAATTTCCTCCCCTGGTGTACTGATGAAAACCCGATTTGCTGATAGAAGTTATACCATCTCCGAACTTCCACAATACCACGTTCGTTCCGGAAGATGAGCTTGAAAAGTTCATCTGTCCGGCACAAATGGTGCCATTATTTACGACAGGCTTTCCGCCCTGTGAAAGTGTTCCTGCAGCCACCACCTCGCTGGCGAAAAAAGTAGCGGATACGGTATCATAACAGCCGTAATCACTGTTAACGGTAAGGCTGATGCTGTAAACACCAAACTGGTTGTAGGTTTTAGATGGATTCCTCTGTGTTGAGGTGGAATTATCACCAAAGCTCCAGTTATAGGTCAGGCTGCCCTGTCCCGTTGAGGTGTTGGTGAGTGCCACCGTGACCGGCACGGTGCAGGAAGAAACCGGACTGACCGAGAAAGAGGCCGAAGGAGGATTGGCAACCTGAATGTATTGTTGTTTTTCAATATTGCCTTTACATCCATTGGCATCGGTTATTTCCAGAAAAACATCAAAATTGCCGGGCGTGGCATAAATGTTGGAAGGATGCCGGCGGGTATCGATGGTTCCTGTCCTGAAATCCCAATTCCAGTCAGTAATGACACCATCGCCCGGTTCGGATAAATCGGTGAACTGAATGGTATCAGGAATACAACCTTTCGGGTCGGCGGTAAAATTGGCTATCGGATTTTTATAAACAACCACGCTTCTGATGATGGAATCTTTCTGTGTTCCGTTATCCACCACCAGCTTAATATCATATACGCCGGGATCGATGAAAGTGGACTGGGGATCCTTAAGCGTAGATATTCCCTGCCCTCCAAGGTTCCACAGATAAGTAAGCGTTCCTGATCCGGTGCTCAGGTTGGTAAAATTCACCTTCACGGGAGTACAGCCGGTGGATGGATTGGCTGAAAAGTCAGCCGTCACTGGTTGGGCGTTACTGACAAAATCAATAAAAAAAAGAAAAGTTATTAACGGCGGGAGTAAATATTTATTCTTCATAGGAACGAGGAATATCTTAATGAATTTATAACTTTAAAGTAATAATATAAAATTTTACCTATATAAAAATAACAGTTGTCAACAAATTGCAGTTTCCAGGATCGTGATAATGGTGTAACTTAAAGCACATTTTTTTCAAATGTATTATGGTTAGGATGGTTCAAAACAATGGCATAAGGTTTTTTCGTTGGTTATATTCCTTACAAGTGTTGGTAATTTTTTTCCTCCCTCATGGGCATGCTCAGGATATACACTTTTCCATGTTCAACGCCTGTCCCCTTTACCTAAATCCGGCACAGACCGGTAATTTCAACGGGGACTGGCGGGTAGCCGCCAACTACAGGAACCAATGGAATGCACTTTCAGTCCCCTTCAGCACAGCGGCCGTTTCGTTTGACAGCAAATTCTATTTGCTTCATCAGGATTTCAGTGCCGGTATACTGTTTATCAATGATGAATCGGGATCAGTCGCTTTATCCATAAACAAACTATACGGATCTTTGGGGTTCAGAAAGGTGATCAATCACAACGTATTCCATTTGGGGATACAGCTAGGCTATGTCTTTAAATCACTTGATCTGAATAAGGTAACCCTGCCCAACCAGTACAATCCGCTTACGGGAACCTTTGACAGCCAGCTACCGGGTAATGAACTCAACATGGGAGAAAGGCTTTCAAACCTTGATTTCAATGCCGGCATACTATGGAAAAAGAAGATCAGGATCCTGGAACCTGAATTAGGTTTATCCCTTTCTCATCTGAACAATCCAAAAGAATCGTTCTTTGACGATAGTCAGCGTCTGCCTGTCAGAAGCACGCTGTATGCACGGCTGAAAGCCAACCTGAGTGATGAATTCTATGTACAGCCTGCCCTATTGTTCATGAATCATAAGGGTTCCAAAGAAACCATCGCAGGGGTCAATGCAGGACTCAATGTTTTTGGGAAGCAATCCACCGTAAAGGAATTGCTGGCCGGAGTTTACCTCCGCAACGGATTCCTCAGCAGTTCGGATGCGCTGGCCATTCTGGCCGGTGCAACCATCGGAAGGATCGACCTGGCCATCTGTTACGACATCACCATATCGGGGCTTAAAACAGCCACACATAATAACGGTGCTTTTGAGATCACCCTGCAATATAAAAGTATCAGTACAGTCCTGAACAGTTATTCCATACCCTGTGAGAGATTTTAAATTAATAACAGGTTTGTTGCTGCTTGCTGTTCTTCCTTTCGGCAGGGGAACCGCACAGATGACCAATATCGATGAACTTTCAGCCGGACAGCTGCTGAAATTCGGCAAAAATGCATCCCGCAAAGGAGATGTATACACTGCTATTTTCTTTTATGAAAAGTACTATGCAATCCGGAACAGCAATACAAAAGTGAATTATACGCTGGCGGAGCTGCAACGTAAAGCAAGAAATTACGAAAAGGCCAAAGAGCTCTACCGGCAAGTGTATAAAAAAGCAAAGGGCAAGTATCCCTTGGCGCAATATTATTATGCCTCGATGTTGAAATCAACGGGCAATTATGATGAGGCCATCAGTGAATTCAACAAATTCAGGCGCGGTATAAAAGGCGATAAAGAAGAAAAAGAATACAGCCGCATTGTCAAAATGGACATTGAAGGATGTGATTCAGCCAAAGGGATCATTGCAAATCCGGTCAATGTTACCATTGAAAGCCTGAATTCTACTGTTAACGGGCCCCATATCGAGCTTTCCCCGGTCCCCGTCAATGATACCCTTTTCTTATATGCCTCCCTGCGTATTGATTCTCTGGTATATTTTACCGAGGAAAATGCCGATACCGGGATACCGGTGCGCCAGTATTACATGGCCATCAGAAAAGGCTTTGACTGGCAGGGGGGGACATTGCTTCCGGAGCCAATCAATTTGCCCGGCGTTGAAACCTGCAATGGGGTATTGTCGAGGGATGGGACAAGGTTTTATTTTACACGTTGCGCAAAAAACTGGCAGGAAGAAACCATCTGCGGTATTTATATGAGCCAGCTCAGGAATGGTACCTGGCAGAAGCCGGTACCTCTTCCCGCGTCCATAAATGATCCGAATTATACTACCACCCAGCCTGCACTGGGGCGCACTGCCAAATCAGACCGGGAGATCGTTTATTTCGTTTCCAACCGGCCGGAAGGAAGGGGCGGACTTGACATATGGTATACCGTGTGGGATGATAAGAAAAATGTATACAGTAAGGTCAGAAACCTGGGCAGTAAGTTGAACACCTCAGGCGATGAAATGACGCCCTTCTATGACCTGCCTTCCCGTATCCTGTATTTCAGTTCAACAGGCCACCCGGGCATTGGCGGACTGGATATCTTTAAAGCATTTGGTGAAAGGAATAAGTGGACCCATCTGAAGAATGTCGGTTACCCCTTGAATACCAGTTATGATGATCTGTATTTCACTGTCAACAGATCCGGGGAAGAAGGATTCCTGGCCTCAAACAGGCCCGGTGCCAATTCCGTCAACAACGAGACCTGTTGTGATGATATTTACCACTACCGGTGGAATGAATATACCCGAATTACCGTGACAGGCATCATTTATCCTTTTGAAAAGGACAGGTTCGGGAGGAAAAAGGATCTTTCGAATTTCGATTTCATGAATCCCGGGGAAAATATCCGGCCCCTCGACAATGCTATCATAACCTTGTATATGCAGGACAAGGAAACCAATGAGTACGTCTTCATGGAACGGTATGTCACCGGGGACAACGGAATATTTTATTTTAACCTGCAGCCTGACCAGGATTACCAGTTTAAGATGGAAGGTTCTCAGTACTTTGACAGTGAAATGTATATGTCTACCGTTGGATTTACTTTTTCCGACACCATTGAGATGCCTCCCATCTGGGTGAATGTGATGACCGATAAACCTATCGTGCTGGAAAATATCTATTATGAATTTAACAGTGCCGAACTGAGTGAACGGTCGCGGAATGTGCTGGATACCACCCTGCTGGTGCTGCTGAAGGAAGCTCCGGAATTCATCGTTGAGATCGGTGCACATACGGATAGTATCGGGGAAATAGATTACAACCGCCAGCTTTCACAACAGCGCGCCGACAATGTAGTGAGTTACCTGATCAGCAAGGGCATCTCTTCCGGCAAGCTGGTGGCAAAGGGTTATGGAGAAGAAAGTCCGGTTGCTCCCAACACCCTGCCTGACGGCTCAGACAATCCTGCCGGACGCGAGATGAACCGGCGCACCGAATTCAGGATACTCGGTACCATAGGGCAGATGGAAGAGGATGAAATCTATGATGATAATTGAACACATTAACGGATAAACCATTGCAGCATGAACAAAAGGCTCTTACTATATACCCTGTTTTCATCAGTTTTTTTACTACTGGTTACGCTCACTCCGGCGCAGCAATTTCCCTGCGGGACAACCGTATCAAAGGAACAACAGGATTTTGAACTTGCCCTCACAGACAGCGTTTACCAGGTTGTTGAACTGAACCGGACCTTCCATATTGCAGTATACATAACTAAAGACAGCAATGGAGATGCCAATATAGATCAGGCTGATATTAACACAGCCATCGGCAATTTAAACGCCGCCTTTGAGAGGATTAAAGTAAGCTTTTCGCTTCATTCCGTTTCTGATGTCAGCTATTATCATTTCGATGAGATCCATATGGGAACTAATGAACAGGACATGATTGCACAACATTACCTGCGCAACGTGATTAACCTGTATCTTGTTCTGCATCTATACAACAATGAGGGGCAGGAGATTTGCGGCTATACCTGTTTTCCTGGTGATTCCGCTGATGTAATCCTGATCAGCAAGGGCTGCCTGAACGGGACTTTTCTGATTGAACAGGTCGGGCATTTCTTTAACCTTTATCACACCCACGAAACAATCTTCGGGGATGAAATGGTTGACCGGACCGCATGCAAAACTACCGGGGACCGATGTTGTGATACACCGGCTGATCCAGGCCTGACGCAGAAAGTATCATCGGATTGCCTGTATACAGGCACCCAAAAAGATGTTATGGGTACTTACTATTTGCCGACCACGGCTAATTTCATGTCATCCAGTCCCCTCGACTGCCGCTGTTATTTTTCGGATAAGCAATACCGGAGGATGATCAACTGCATGCGGAAGGTGAAAGGATATTTGTGGTAGGAGTTGCGGTTGAATGCAGGTTTTAGTGTTTGTTGTGATTGTTGTGATTGTTGTGATTGTTTTGATTGTTGTAAGTTGGTTGCAGCTTTCCCTTATCCCTTATGCCTTATCCCTTATGCCTTCCGCCTACCCCCTTTTATCTTTCGTTTTTCCGGCAGAATCTGTCATTTTTTATCAAATCTTTGCTAGTTTTATCCGTTGATAACAAAAAGGTATTATCAATTTACTGGTTTTATAGCAGGAACAAGATGTACAAATTATTACTGGTCACGCTGGCTTTGCTCTTTTTGCTGAACCCGGGGAATGATCTCTCCGGGCAGGATGCGCTTATGACATTACTCGACAAAGCATTGTTAAAGATACAGGATGACTATGGCAAAAAGGAGCATCCTCCCTATTTCATGGATATGCGCGTTCATGATATCAAGTCAAGCATGCTGCAATACTCTTCAGGAATACTGATATCAAAGCAGCAATCACAAGACCGCATTGTCACCTCCGGAATGAGGATAGGGAATTACAAAACCGACAACACATCAGCCCCTGATGATGCATTAATGACAGAAAACCGAATTCCGGTTGATGCAGGGATATTGCCCTATGAAGATGATTCCATGGCACTTTGCCATTCCCTTGCGTGCAGCTTTGAGACAGCCTATGAACAAACGCTGCAGCAATATAAAACCTATCTGAAAAACGAAAGTCTTTCTGATAAGAAAGAGTCCCTGCCGGCCTTTTCGGTAGAAAAACCTTCGGTATATTATGAAGAGCCTGTTGCATTTCAGCTGGATGACAAGACATTTTCCACCTGGAAAGAAGTCCTCAGGAAGGTTTCTGAAAATATCAGCAATGATACTGATATTGTTACCAGTGATATAGCGCTTTTGGTTATTGACGAAAGGATTTATTACTTAAGTTCGGAAGGAGCACGTATTGTTCAGAACCGTCCGCAATGCCAGATACAGCTGATCGTCGGAATTAAAACCAGGGATGGCGGCATGGCCCCCATGTTCAAATCCTATATCGGACGCGATCTGGCATTTTTGCCCACAGCCGAAAAACTTGAGAGAGATGTTCAGGAACTCCGGCAAACACTTAAAACCCTTAAATATGCGCCCCTGGCAGATCCCTATGCCGGTCCTGCTATTTTATCACCGGAAGCGGCCGGTGTCTTCTTTCATGAGATCTTTGGCCACCGCATTGAGGGACAGCGGCTGAACAGCGCGTATGATAGCCAGACATTCAAAGATAAGGTTGGCAGGCAGGTCATTAATGAATCCATTACCATCATATCCGACCCGACGCAAAAGATCTTCCATGACATTCCGCTCTTCGGAAGCTATTTATACGATGATGAAGGGATTCCCGCGCGGCCTGTCACCGTTGTGGATAAAGGCATATTAAAGGAATTCCTTATGTCGAGGATCCCGGTCAGGGGGCAAATGCAATCCAACGGGCATGGGCGGGCACAGCTTGGCGCTGCCCCGTACAGCAGGCAGTCAAACCTTTTCATACAAACAACCCGCAGCATAACGGAATCTGCTATGCGTAAGATGTTGGTGAAGGAGTGCAAAAAGCAGGGAAAATCTTACGGTTATTATATAAAAGAGGTCTTCGGGGGTTTTACATCCACAGACCTGTTTTCCCCTCAGGTATTTAATATCCTGCCAACTGTCGTTTACAGGGTGTATGTCGATGGCAGGCCCGACGAGCTGGTAAGGGGAGTTAGTTTTATCGGCACGCCCCTTACCGTGTTTTCAGAGATCATAGCAGCCAGTGACCAATATAAAGTTTTTAACGGCTTTTGCGGTGCCGAATCAGGGAATATTCCCGTGTCGACTATCAGCCCGGGACTGCTTATTAAAAAGCTGGAAACACAAAAAATGCCGGAAGCCAAAGTTGTTGTCCCCAAGTTGCCTTCACCGGTCACAGAAAGATAATGCTTAACACAGCCTTCACAAAAATGACAAAAAAGATAATGATCACTGGGTTGGCCCTATTATGTTGTCTGTTCTCCTTTAAGGCAACCGGGCAGGAAATATCGCAGGGTGAGCGTGACAGTATTTTCATAACAGCCATCCGGGATGAGCTGAAAAGAAGTTTGGCCGGACTTGAAGATGCAGAAGCCGGCAAACCTTTTTTTATCAGTTACTCCCTGCTCAACGGTGTTATGACCAATTCCGAGGCAGTTATGGGATCCCTCACAAAATCGTCATCCGATGATGCCGGAGACTGGTATCTCAGGCTAATGATGGGGAACTATGACTGTAATGATGAAAATTTCATTGATCCCCTGGCCGGTCCGGAGAGGTCAAGCCGAATCCAGATCGCGTGTCCGGTTGAACCGGATTACTGGGGTATACGGAAAGCCTTCTGGTGGAATACCGACAACGTATTCAGATCAGCCGTAAAAAATTATAAAAACAAGCTCCGGGCCCTGAAGGAGTTTCCCCTGGATGAAGAAACCGAAAAAATTTCTGACTATACCCGGGCCGATCCTGTTAAGATATCCATTCCGGGCTCCATTGTTAGGATATCAAAACAGCAAACCGAAAACCTGGCAAAGGAACTTTCATCTGTTTTCAGGAATGCCGAAGGGATATACAGGTCAGAGGCATCGGTGACCGCTTTTAGTTCCACCGTTTATATGGTAAATACAGAGGGCTCGGAAGTGAGGATCCCGTTTAATCTTTGCATGGTAAATATTATGGCTCAGGTTAAAACCGAAGAAGAAGAGATCCTCAGTGATCACCTCACTTTCTTCGCACCCCTGCTTGCTTCCCTGCCTCCGGTAGATACCATGAAACAAGCGGCGGTCAGGCTGGGAGAATATCTGGTTCAGCTGAAAAATGCAGCGGAAAGCAGGGAAGAATATAATGGTCCCGTTCTGTTGTTTAACCAGGCTTCATCAAATGCCTTTTTATCTGGCCTTTTCGGGGGTGAGAACAACCTTATAGCCTCCCGCGAACCCCTCGTATACAATATGAAAAAAAGCATGGTACCCAGGGAAAAGATAGCTTTTGAAACCAAAATTGAAAAGCGGATCATTTCCAGGGATCTCTCGGTGACTGCCCTGCCCAGGCTGGAACGATATGACGGTGTTGATCTGATGGGAAGCCTGCAGGTGGATGCCGAAGGAATCATTCCACCGGAAGAGATATTGCTGGTGCAGGACGGCATACTGAAGAATCTGTTGTGCAACCGGGTTCCGACACCGAAAATAGCACACTCCAACGGTCACCATCGTATCGGTTTCAGGATGGGAGGATTTGCATTCCAGGACGCCCCCAGCGTAATCAGCATTAGCCCGGCAATTGCTTATGACCATGCCAGGCTTGAACAACAGCTGATCAGCCTGGGCAGAGAAAAAAGTTTTGAATCTGTATACATAATCAGACCACTGATCCTGTCCGCCAATTACAGTCCCCTCTGCTTTTACCGTCTCGACATTTCCTCAGGGGAAAAAACGCTGGTCAGGCCCCTTCAGCTCAACAGCATCACCATGAATGACCTAAATAAGCAGATTTATGCAAGCGATAACCGTTATGTGACCAACACATTTTTTGGTTCATTTTCACAGGCCGGAGGGAGTTACATGAACGGTGTACCGGTTTCCATGATCGTTCCGGACGCATTGCTGTTGGAAGATATCACCCTTGAGCCCGCTGCTGGCGGAATGGATATGGGCTTCCCCATGCTGGAATAGCCTCTCCTGTTCATCAATCTCCTCTTCATTAGTGCCAGGAACATTAAAGACGGCACAATGGTACACTAAAGTTGTATCACAACGCAGTTGTCCTGCTGATCCAGCATCGCCAAAAACTGATCAGCGGGAATAACAGCGCCGCCCTGCCGATATTTGTTTTCTTCAACCCTGAATCCGATATCTTTACCATTAACCGATATCCCTTTGGGTCCATAGTTACTTGTTTTCACTTTATAAGTAAATGTTATAGTCCGACCCTTAAAATTCATTGAAGCAGCAAAATCATCTAAAGAATACGGAATAACGGGATCAATAATTATAGATCCGGATTCAGTCCTCAAACCAAGCAACCGTGAAACAATCAGGCTGATAAAAATACCCGGCCCGCTGGAATAAACCCGCCATCCCCCCTTTAGCGTAATTTGTCCCGTTTTTATTTCATCATAACGCTCATCCGCCTCATAACGATTTCTGAATGTTACATCTGAACTGCTGTAATAACAATTTGCCTGGCGAATATCGCCACAGGGTACAATGTCCCTGTATGCAACCGGGATGGCCTGACGAAGGGCTTTCAGAAACGCAACTGCCCTGCCTGTAAGAGCGAGAGATTCTGCATAACGGATATGTTCATGCATATACATAAGGCCGATCTCACGGCCAAAGAATGTACTGCTTTCGGCTCGCTGAAAAAGGCTTTGAATACCTCCGTTGTATTTGAGGGGACGGTTCATCAGACGTGCGCCATCAGGGCCTTTCAGGTGCGCTTCAATGAGGTCCTGATGGTGCCGGGCCTGTTCCCTGGTAAATATTTCACTGATAATGCCCCGATTCATGGGCAATATGCTGTAATGAATATTGGTTTTGTTGTCGCATGGGTGAAGCAGCAAACTGATGGTGCGGTCTTCCTCTACCAGGCCATATCCTGCAACCACCCCATCCCTTATCAGGTATTGGTTAAAATCCGCCTTGATCCTTTTACATATCGCTTTTAATTCTTTGGCCTTTCCGGTATTGCCTGTCTGCTCATACACCAGCTGATATTGTGCAAAGGACTGATAATTCATTTCTACCGTCCAGCTTGAAATCATGCGCTGCGCCAGCTCCCTGCTGACCGGTTGCAGGGAATCGTTCCAGTCGCCGCCTCCGAATGGTACCAGAGCAGTGCCCCCGATAAATGAATCAACGATCTTTTTAATGAGCCTGTCAACGTGTTCGCTGAGCATAGTTTTTTCAACCTTGCCGGCATCCTTTTCATAATAGGGCAGCATTTCGTTGAGTATTTTCAGATCGCCGGTGACCTTTATATAATTGCTCAGTGCAATAATGCACCAATAAAATACATCTCCGTGGGAACTGTCAGCCCTGATATCTGAATAGCTGTCGAACATCCACCATTGCGGCCATCCGCCATCCGGATTCTGGTTCGAGAACAGGATGCATAAGACCCTTCTGGCTTCATCATATTTTTCCATAGCAAGGAGCAGGTCAAAAGGCCCCTGGGCTACATCGCGTGTACCCCAGGCAGCCCCGCTGAATTGTTCCAATCCGTATGGTGTTAAATAATGGGTAATGGCATTCATTCCATACCATGGGAGGATCTCCCGGATGGCAGCTGTATCAGCCTGACTTCCTTGCAGGGACAGGTTCTGGCACAAGTCCCTCCACACAGTCTGTGCGTCCCGGCAATCTGAATGCCACTGGTTATCCGCGTCCGTAATCTTGTTTGCGTTGGCAAGAGAACATACTTCACCAATAAAACTCATGCAAAAATCATTGGTTTTACGCACATCAAAAATAAACAAGGAGCTGCCATGATTTTTATTATCGTTATAGAGCACTTCATCTCCGGCGGTTTTGTAATCACCATTCACATGGTTGACCATTATCCTGAATCGCGCCTGTGGAAACTTGCCGGCCATCATGCTATCTGTTTTTGGTTCAGCCACATATTCACCGGCCCCGTCACCCGGGAAGATTTTCCAGCCGTTGTTTTCATCAAAATGATGGGTAATCATCAGTCGTACATTTTTACCGCTGACAACTTTGAAATCCATATTAACCCGGGGTGCTTTTTTGGATGTCCAGGTGCGGACCTGAAAGCAGGAATCACCATGTTTATAGATCCACCGGCAATGATTTAAGCCAATCTCAAAAGCAGAAGGAACTCCAAGCAGATACTGACTTCCTTCAATCTCCACAAAGATCCGTTGTCCTTTTTCCAGGGCGAGATTAAATGGGCTTGAACAAATGGAAAGCAGTATATTAAAATTGGTATTACCCTGGGTAAGATGTGAATTGAAAACACCAAATGCAAAGGTATTTGTTGATACAATATTCTCATCCGGCACAAATCCTGCCTGAGCCTGCATAATATGTCCATGCGGGCGGTCAGTCATGGTTTCTTTGACACGCAGCATGACATGATTGTTTTGCCGGCTGAAAAAGGATAACAAATGACCATTTTCAGTTTCACCATGACGCCTCTCCGTTCCAAAGTAAGTGCTGAGTTCTGCATCACTCAAATCATCCACGGGTAGAAATTTCGCTGTATTGAATAAAGTTCTTACCGGAAGCATCAGTTCATGTGCATCCCGGGACCATATTTCCCCACCGAATTCATATATAAGATCAGCGATCCGGTTCAAATCATCTTCTGAGGTTGCCTGCGGGTGATCGGGTAAGTAAGTTGCGATAAAAGCACTTTTATGATAATTACCGGAGGACAGGTTAATTGGATTTTCCTGCAAGGCAAGAACTGACGATTCTCCCGAATATTCTCCTCCCGGTGAGTCTGCAAGCAGGCCTTCCGGAATGCCGGTTTCCCTGAATGATTTGCCATAAAACTGCATGCCATCAACACTTGCTGCTATGGCCCTGTTTTTACAAGCTATCATTATCCACGGATGGCCAACTGATTCCTTCATATTTTGACGACAGCACAGGACGGAGCCATGATGCTTATCTTCCAATATGCGTCGTTCAATATACTGGCTTATATAATATTCATTGATCAATCCGGAAGTCACCGGTTTTAGCCCGACATCCTGCACATAAATCAAATCGAGTTCCCCTATATTGTCAGTATTATTCTTCAGTTCAATACTCCATTGCCAGCTAAGGCTTTTTTCTGAGAGCTGCAATTCACACTTATAATCAATACCAGACCAACTGCCTTTGGCAATCATCCTATTTTCTCCAATGCTGAACCGGCTGTTACTTTCCGGCCCCAGCAGGGCAATGTATCCGAAGGGTTTCGTTCTTTTCCGCAGCCACAGGTTTGCTCCTGATTTTGAAAAAGGGGTGGCAGCGGTAAGGCTGACGCCGATCGGGTCCGCTATAATTTGCTGAACCGAGCCATTTTCCATAAAATCAAAAGAAAGGCCCAGGGAATTCCTGATATTCATATTTTTATTTTCAGTCATCTTCATTATTTTTCAATTTGTCGGTATTCCCGATCAGGGGTAACAGGGTTTGACCCATATTACCTCACAGCTGCCCGTTGGAAGGAATGGGTGAGGTTCAGGCCAATGTAACAGCCAGCATAATTTCTTTTTTATATTCGTGACTGTAACGCAATACAATTCGTTTATCGTCACGAATTATTTCAACTGATCTGCCGGCAATAGTTGCTGCATTGATTTTACTGACATCCGGGCCTTCAAAGACTATCTCACCGGTCAGATCACGATCTCCGAAAAGGGAGATCTCAAGCTGACCATCCCTGTTTATTACATGGAGAATATCAGAGGTGCAGTGCAGAATTTTTAGTCCATCCGTTATTTCCATGCCCACCGGGGTCAATACCCCATATAATGCAGGCCAATGCATCTCTTCCTGCAGGTACGGGATGGTGATAATTTCGCCGGTTTCAGGATGCGTATAGGCAATTTTGACGGTTTGTTCTTCATTGTAGTAATTCCCAATGAAAAGAACTGCCGTATTGTTGTCTGTAAAGCGTTCCCTTACCGTGATATGATCATTGCCGGCAGATGCGTGTCTGAGTTTAGCGCCTGATCTTTTCAACAATGATCCAAAAACTGCTTTATGCCCTTCGGTATCAAATCCTGTCCATGTTCCCAGGTGAATCAGGGAGCCTTTTCCAAGTTTCACAGAAAATCCACACGCTTTGTCATGCAACGTCCTGGCAATGATCTCCGCGCCATAGAGGGATTCTTCAGCAAAGGTGAACTGAGGATTTGCGCACTTGATATCTTTCAGGTCAAGGATATCGATCAACGGAGAATCGATGATCTCTTTTCCGGAGGGCGACAATAAAAGAGCATCCCGAATGACTGTGCATGTTCTCTGTGACATTTCGCGATCGGGCAGATAAGGAAACAGAACAACATTACCGCCGGCTCTGGCATAATCAACAATGGTCTGCTGATCCCCGGCATTCACCACGGACGAAATGAATGCCCACACCTGTTTGTAAGCAAGCAATGCATCCGCAGCAGTCTTGCTCAGGTCAACCATATCATAATCGGTATTCAGCACCTGAAGTACTTTCAGCAATCCGTCAAAGTAAGCCGGCCGGCGGATTGCAGAAGGCGTGAATTGAAGTTCACATGCTCCGTCAACAGGTCTTTCCAGTTCGGTTGCATAATAGGGGGGATAGAAAAGTACGCACACTTCAGCCTTGGTTTTCGCATTAACGATAAGGCTTTCGCAGGTTTTTACCAGGTTACTCATTCTGTTAATCAGTGAAAAGGCGCCGGTTCTTTCACCTTCAGCGGTAAGGGGAGTGAACCAGTAAAAGGTTTCTCCTGAATAGCCTTTATGCCTCGCATTGCGCCCCTGTGAAAACATATAGTAGTTCCAGCCGGTCAGGCCATTGGCAATGCTTGCCTTGTAGAATAGTTCCATCTCACGCGGATTGGGTACCACATGATATTCACGGGAACCGCTCTGAAACTCTGCTGCAAAAAGCGGTTTGTTCCCCTGCATGGCCTTTGTAATATCATTAATGATCCGGTCATCGTGCATATTGCGGTATGATAAGAATTCCGGAATATGATCGACACCAAAGATGATCTCACTCCTGTCGCGGAACAGATCTTCATACATGGTGATGTTAACCGGAAATTCATAACCGTGACCATAGATCCATCCGGGAAGGTTATGGTACAGCGGAACGGTTACCCCTCTTTCTCTTGCCATCCTGCTCAGTTTTCTCAGGTAGTCGCCATAATAAGTTCTCCAGAAACAGTGCCATTCATAATCACGGCCACGATCCTCCCTTGATGCATAGGGAATCTTGCCATCCGGAGGCAGTTCCACCCTGGAAAAGTCCTGGTATGCTGTTCCCCAATGTTTATTCAATTCAGCAATACCTGCAAACCTGCCGGATAAATAAGAAATGAAATGCTCCTTCACGGCGTTGCCATAGTCTCCCTGCTTAGCCAACCAGGAGAATACACCGATCTCGTTGCATATCTGCATCATAATGACCGGACCACCGGCTGATATCTGGCGTTCACGGATAATGGGTATTATCTTGTCATACCACAGGGTTACCTTCTCCAGATATTTTTTATTGAACAGGCTGACTCCGTCGCTTTGAACTGTTTCACCTTTGCGGTTGCGCATTTTAACCTCATCGCCATACCGATCCAGGAACCAGTCAGGAATTCCTGCCCCCCGGAACTCAGCCAGAATAAAGGGTCCTGGTTTTACAATGCAAAACAATCCATGAGCCTGGCATCGTTGAAGCCAGCCTTTAAGATCGCATTCCGGGGATGAGGTGCCTTCAAAATCAAAAACCTGCTCTTTGGATTCGTGCCATGCCCATGGAACATAGGTGCTGACTGTTGTTAAACCAGCCTCCCTTGCAGCCTCCAGATGCCTGTCCCATAGCCCGCGTTTAATCCTGAAATAATGGATTTCTCCTGAATTAAGAAATACCTTATGGTTGTCAAGGTAAAAACTGCCGTCCTTTATATGAAATGTCATTTCAGTGTTTTTTCTATTTAAGCAATTGCGGATTCTGTTGTTTTTCCCTAATTCTTTATATTCTCCGAGTTCCTTTGCCGGAGCTGTTCCTTGATTTCATGGCTTCGTTTTTCGGTAAGGGAGTACCGGAGGACAAACAATAAAGATAAGAGCATCAATAAAAGCGGTAGTCCTATTTCAACCACCCGCATCATTAAAAGGGTATAAGGTGTTTGCTTTGTAAGCAGTTTGATTTCGCTTTCAATCACTCCGAACTCCTGATCCAGTGAGATTAATGATGAGGTGGTTCTCAGTTTTGCTAGCTTGTCATTTATCGCTGTGATTTTCTGCATGAGCAGATTGTAATGGCTGATACTTTTCATTTTTTTCATCATTCTGCTCCCACTGGATTTTTCATGCAGGTGCAATCTGAGCATCCGGGAATTAATCCTTGCCTTTTCAAGTTTGGTTTGGAGTGTCAGGGGGATCGCTTTTTCAACGAAAGCATGAATAAGGGAATCAGGGGTAGGCTCCGGGCCCGGATTCTCAAAGTCTGACTTAAGCTGTGTCAGGCCGGCAACAGCTGACTTTGTATTGGACAGTGCAAGTAACAACAGGTCTTTCTTCTGGTTTACAACTTCAGTCGGGTCTGCCTGTTCCGGTTTTTTAGCCAGTTCCTTTTCAAGGTAAATCGCATATTCTTTAGACTCCTCAAGCGCTTCACTGGTCTGAATCCCTGCTTCTTCAAACCATACCTTATTGGCGGTGGCGATTCCCTGATAGCCTTGCCAGTAATGAACCCTGCTGCGTATTTCCCGGATACTACCCTGCAAGCTATCGACTTTGGTGACCTGGGTTTCGTCAAACATGGTAAAAACGATCAGCGCGCCTGCTACAAAACTTGCCAGGGCGGTACCCATCTTTATGAACCACCAGAATATGGCATAATAACTTCCCTCGGACCGGTGGCCGGTCTTTAATTCATCTTCATCACAAATGTCACCCACCATGGAAGAACCCAGCGTAAAAAAGAAAAGCATGCCGGCAGAAAGAAGCATGGTAGGAATAATGATCAGGTAAGGATGTTGAGGGTTGTAGCATATTATCTTGGAAAGCTGTGCCAGGCACATCAGCACCATAGCCGTAATGAGCGTATTCCGTTTCCCCATTTTAGGGCTTATCCAGTTCAGCGGAAAGACTGCCAGCACTCCCGTAATGGCCCATACCGTGCCGTTAATGCCAAGCAGCCTGGCACCGGCAACTTTGTCCCCACCAAAGACATAAAAAATAGGGATATAAGATCCTAGCAGCTGTACAAAATTAAAACCCATGGCAAGGGTGAAAATAGTTAGCGTCAGCATAACAAAATTCTTATTGGATATAACTATTTTCATATCCTTCCAGAAGGGTGTTTTATCCTGCTTTTCAACTTTAATGAATCCTGGTTCGCGCAATTTGAAGAACCACCAGAAAGAGAGTGGAATGATGATGGCCGCGATCATTATAGAAACATAGCGCATACCATCGGCCTCGTTGCCACCGGTGCCTCTGAATGCTTCTGTGCTGGCCAGTGCAAAAAGCCAGGGAGTGCTCATGGCAAAAAGATTACCAACAAAGCTCTTGGCGCTGAAAAGACGGGTGCGCTCGTGGTAATCTGTTGTCATCTCCATGCCAAGCGCACCATGAGGTATCTCAAAGATATTAACGGCGGTGAAAAAGAGCAGGAGCGAAAAAAGAATATAGGAAAGCTGAAACCATTGAAAGCCTGATTCTGTCGGAAACCATGTACGTACCATATCCCCTTTGGGGATCCACCACATGACGACAAAAAACAGCGCAACCAGTATTCCGCCTACCAGCAGATAGGGACGCCGGCGCCCCCAGCGTGTCCGGGTATTATCAGAGAGATGGCCAATGATGGGATCAGAAAGGGCATCCCACAAACGGGGTATAATTAAGATAACACCCAGCCAAAAAGCACTAAGCCCCAGGCTTATGTTTCCCATTAATCCTACGAGAATCCCGGCTATATTAAAAAGGGCAATGGGAATAATGCCTCCTGCTCCATATGCAGCTAACTGAGAAAAAGAAATACTGTTTTCCCTTTTTGTTTTTTGATCCGTGCTTTTTTCCTGGTCTTTCATGAAAGTAATTGTTGATGCATAACTCAATAGGAAATCAATACCACTGCAGGAAATTCATATACCGTAATTTCCTTTTCATTAAAATCACTTATTTCATTTCCGTTAACGGTCACTTTTGCAGGAAGCCTTGACCCGTTAAAGTTTTTGATTTTGATCCCTCCTGCAGGAAGTTCTAAATCCCCTGAAATTGAAAAGAGATATTGATTGAACTCTTTTTTTATCGAGTATGAAATCTCACCGTAGTAAGTTGGCAGGTTCTCAACCGACATTCCTTCCTGCGCGTCAATCCAGTCCTGATAAAGTGCAGAAGCCAGCACAAGTGAATGATCGTATTCGTTTTCATAAACAAACATATTCCGTATGGCATTTATAAAATCACTGCCACACCAGGTATGCGGCATATCTCCGATATAACGGGGAATGCGGTAATCTTTCCAGACAACCTCAGCCCAGTGATGCCATCCTTTCGGACGCTGGTCGTTCAGAAAATAATCCATTAACGCATGCGCTCTTTCGGGTTTATCCAGCATAATAAATGAACCGATCAACCGGTTTTCATAAGGAGTGTAATTGGTCCATTCAGTTTTTCCATCTCTCCTGTTTAAGAAAAACTCATAATACTTATCAAAGGTGTTGTACACCTGTGGCTTTGGCAGGTTATTCAGTTCGTTGCAAGGGGTCAGTGCTATGGTGGTTGAGGTTGCATCGAAATCTCCAAGCTCCACACATCCGGGAATGTAATCTATTTTCCGGGTCTTCATGGCAAGCTGCAGCGAGCTGTAAAGATTTTCCCTGAATGTATCGCGGATCTTTTTTAATCTTTCATAAGCTTCGGTTTCACCCAGTATTTGTTGAATTTCAGTGGCATCTTTCAGCCCTTTCATCGTAAAGAAATTATCCCAGTATGAGTGCATCGGTTTAGCGGAATATCCTTCATGACTGATTGATTCCGTAACCAGACCATAATAAGAGCGCACACTGTCGTTCCCGGATTTAAAATGATCGGTCGATCTTTCGGCTATCAATGATTCGATGTAACCGACAGCCATTAATATATGGTTGTTTTTTGATCTTAAAAAAGCCGTATCCTTCGTGAAGTTGAAATATTCCCGGATCAGATAGATCAATTCCCCATGGCTGTCGTTTTCGGGCACGGGATCCGGGCCTCTGAAATCAACCACGCAGGGGACTTTGCCGTTTTCATACTGATACCGGGTATACCAGTCAATGAAATCCTTAACTTCCTCCACGATGCCGGATTTAAGAAGCGCAGACGAGGTCAATGCACCGTCGCGTATCCAGCTTCGTTCGTAAGAGCGCGATCCGGGTTGTATGCCTGCATTATCTCTGTTGATCAGTATATATACAAGATTGGATTTGTAAGTATGGATAATCTGGTCTGCTGATTCCGGTAAATTGAATTTGATATGATTTACTTTCTCTCTCCAGAAATCAGTTGCTATAATGCATTCTTCCGAAGAACTTTCAAAAACAGGGATTGCTGCTGTTATCTTTTTTTCATAAAAGGGGACAACCACAAAGAATCCGGTATGTTCGTCCGGATTCAGCTGTAATGAATATTTCATCACGCCCTGAGCCAGTCCGCTTTGATCATAAGCCATTTTGTCCCGGGGAATATTTCCGCTGCGCAAAAGGTCAACTAAATTTCCCTGATCAAAATTACCGGCCCCGAAGGCATCATATTTCCTTTGAGGCAGCACCATTTTATCATCGACCAGCAAAAATTTGCCATCCTCTTCTTTAATGGAATGTATTTTGCCAACACCCCCGGAAAGATTCAGAAACTGGTAGGTAGGATTAACCTGAAACGGGCGAATCAGCAAATAAAATTCAAAATCAATGCGACGGTCAGCAAGATTTTTAAAGGTATAGCCTATATTAAGCTTCGAATTCGCGTTTGCCTCTCCGCCCGAAATTACGGATATGGTAAATTCGAAATCGTCACATTGCCAGGTAACAGCGGGAACAAAAGAAAATTCATTACCATATTCAGGGGTGCCCATGGATTGAACTGATTTCACATTGTTCCAGTGAATGAGAGAATCGCCTGTTTTTATCATGGGTTCGATGGAAAACAAGGCTTTGTCAACCTCAACCATCCCATCTTCGTTTATCAGTGCTTCCTTAACGTCATTGTTAACCCCTGTAATTGTCCAAAAAGAAGCCTGCTCTGAAAAGTATCTCGGATAATTTCCGGCCGGTGAATGCTTGGCAGCATAGATCAGAAAATCATTCTGTGTCAACGAATTGTTGACATTCAGCCATTTCATTTCAGCGATACCGAATCCTTTCTCAGAACAGCTTTCTGTAAGGCTTATCTTTACATATTTTGCTTCCGCTTCGGGTAACCGTATAAAACTGAAATTACTTTTATTTGCCTGTACGGAATAAACTTTATCCCAGGTCTTGCTGTCATCCGATAACAGTATATCAAAGCTTTTGGCATAATAATCCTTCAGCCATCTGATCTGTAAACCACCAAATTCCCTGCGTGATCTAAAGTCAATAATAATATCCTGGACCTTCACTCCATGGCTTTGCCAGCATGTTTCATCGGAATGGTCGGCCATTAAATCGGGTGGATGATGCTTTAAAAATGATGACGCTTTAATAGCCGGATCCGGATAAGATTGTGTTTCGGGTGGAAGCTCTTCAAATTTCAGGTTGTCAATCCAGAGGGTGCCTTTGCCTCCAACCCATGATGCCACCGTAAATTCGATCCTGTCAATTCGCTTTAAGCTTTGATCTGTCGCTGGTCCCCAGGCAAAACTGATATGCCTTTTTTTGATCCGTATTTTTTTCCAGTTTGAAGGGAAAATAAAGTTGCGGTTGTTAACCCACCAGACATTGTTTCCTGTGCTGTCAATAAATTTAATTTCAAAATTGTTGGCAGGTGATTCAGCTTTTACATCAAAAGTAAATTCAAAGTTATCGGGAAGGTCAATTGGGAAAAGCTTCTGTATTCCGCCGTAACCGGTTCCTTTGGTGAAATCATAATCGAAACGGATGGCTTTATTGGTTAATCCTTTCTCAACAGACAAGTCAAGATTAACACCATCGGATCGGATAAAAGTCCAGCCCGCTGAGCTTTCAAATTCATCAAGTGTTTTGGTCTGGGCGCTGATAACGATGGTGGCAAAGGCCAGTATAGCAACTATAGCATTTTTTCTTTTTATAATACAACTCATTGCGATAGGCTATTTTTTTTATCCGGGTTGAATGAAGCGAACATCATGCATCAGATCCATAAACCTTGCGCCACAAAGGGTTGAAATAATTGAAGCGAACAGGTTTTATTTCAGGTATCCGAATCCAAGCCTGTTCAAACCTTCCTGGATGACCGGATCTTTCATCACATAATTCCAGACCAGTCCGGTTCTGAAATTTTCTATCATGATCAGCATCGGGCCCTGATCAATGCCGATAAAATCATCATTGAACCAGGCAGCCGTTGGATTGAAAGCATCATAATAACCATATTTGCCCCAAAGCTTGTTACCATACTTCTCATTCATTGATTTAATGGTCGGCAACACTATTTCAGGGGCAAACGGTAATGATGAAATTGATGCGTAAGGTGCAATTGTCCCATCATCAAAATAATGGTAACCGGGTCCGCTGGTTCCTCTTCCTGCATAACCCAGAAATTCCTTATCATCATAATTATATTTTGCCGTAGGTCCGTCGCTTGCCGTTACGCCCCAGCAAAGGGAATCATAGCCAACCCAGTTTTTCGGATTATCGATAGCATATTGTCGCTGGACATAAGTTGCACGGCGTGAGTTTTCAAAGTAATCAATTCCTTTTTCCTTCATGTAATCATCAGCTATGCCCCTGAAATCTATGAATGCCTGTGAGAACTGATGGCCAAACAACGGTGGGAAAGCCACATGTGAAAATCCCTGGTACGGGGTATACCACTTATAGGATTTTAGCCATGACCGGTATCTTTTTTCAGCCTCTTCCATTCCGCTGCCGGCAGCTAAAATATAAAGGAACAGGGCTTCGTTATAACCGATCCATCCCATATGATGCAGGCCTTTTTCCGGATCCCAGCCCATGGAAATCGAAAAAGCATATTGACCCGAATCGGGCATTTCCATAAAATCCCAGTCAATTCTTTCCAGGATTTTACCGGCCAATGCGCGTATACGCTTTTCTGTGCTGTTATCGAGATGGTAGTAATTTCTCGCAAAGATAATCCCCATCATAAGCAGGCCCGTATCCACAGAAGAGAGCTCACAATTCCATTCACGCGTGCCGGAATCCATTTTCAGAAAATGATAATAAAATCCTTTGTAGCCTGTCACATTATTATCAGGACTTTGAACCGAAGTGAGAAAAAAATTCAGGATATTAAGCGTTATCTGCGCGGCCTGCTCACGGGTTATCCAGTTTCTTTCAACGCCGATGGCAAAGGATGGGATGCCAAAACCGGTTGATGCAATGCTGGCAGGAGCCCAGTCTGCAGTACGGTCTTTTACAATTCCCTTTTCGGGATGATGTTCATTCAGAAAGAAAAGAAAAGTCTTGTGCTGAATGGAGTCAAGCATGGCTCCTTCGTCTGCGGTCAAGGGGTAAATAATCTTGCCATTAGATCTGAATTCAATCTTTTGTGGTTGCTCACAGACAGCCGATGTAAAAATTTCAACTGCAATGATTAACCCTATATAACAATAATTCTTCATGTATTTTCAATAGGTAAATCCCAGTTTATCCAATCCCTGCCCTATTTCGGGGCATGACATAAACAAATCCCAGAGAAGGCCGGAGCGGTAATTTTCAATCATACAGATTATGGGCCCCTGGTCAATGGCCAGGTATGAGTCGGCCCACCATTGCTCAGTGACATTATAGGCATCATAAAAACCATATTCACCCCAAAGCTTGTCTCCCAGCAGATAATAAAAATAGCGGATGGCATTCATCGATGGTTCCGGTGTATAGGGCAAGGCAGAAACCGCAGCTGTCGGTGTAATAACACCCAGGTCATGGGTCGGGGAATGAGCACTGTATCCCTCATGATTGTCACTGGCAGTCAATCCCCATGATGCGCTGCTGTATCCGGCATAATTTTCGGGATTATCGGCACAATAGGCCCAGTTTATGAGGGTATGATTAACATTTTGCTCCCAGTAATTGGCATATTTATCGCTCAGGTTCCTCGGATCAAGACCCAGAAAAGAATAATGGGTGAAGAATAAAGGACCGCCATAATCAGAACCCAGCGGAAGCTTGTATCCGTAAAATGATTTGCCGTTCACAATTCCGCCGTTCCGGGCATATCCATTGTGATATACCGATGCAGCAATACCATGGGATGCCGATGAAGCGGCAAGAATATAGGTTATCAGGGTTTCATTATAACCCCGTATCTCCATGTTTATATCCCAGTTATAAACAGGTGACCAATGCCAGTATAGAACATCCTGCCCACGGGTATACCAGTCGAATTCAACAGTATTGTAAAGTGAATTGATTTCCCCGATCAGATCTTTTTCTGTTAAGACCGTTGAATCAAGATATTGTCTCATGGTCAGCAATCCTTCCAGCATAAAGGCCGTTTCAACCAGGTCGCCTCCATCATCTTTGGTACCGAAGGGAATTGTGTTTCCTGAATTGCCATCAAGCCAGTGCGGCCATGCACCGTGAAACCGGTCGCAGGTTCTGAGAAAGTCAAGGATCTTATCAAGTTGTGCAAGGCCTTCAGCACGCAATATAAAATTCCTCTCCATCCCGATGATAAGGGCCATGATGCCAAAACCGGACCCTCCTGTTGTAACAATATCTCCGGAGCTGTTTCTTTCCCTTGTCAACCCAGCGGCAGGATGTGCAAAATCATAAAAATACCTGAAAGTGTGTTCCTGGACCAAATCCAGTAATTGTTCATCGGTTATTTCGGGAAATTTATAGGTCGAGTCAATGCTTGTATAAAAGGAATTAAAGAATCCTTCAAAGGAGAAACCGGTCCTGGAGGTCAGGCTGGGTGAAACAGTAAAAAAATAACGGGTAAATCCTGCCAGTTCATCATTATTCGTAAGGATCACCGACTTGTTGTCAGTCAGCAGTGAATACGAAAGCGACAGGTCACCGGATAACCGAATGAAAGACTGATAGGTTGATGCATCCAGTTCTTCTGAAAAAGAAATGCTGATGGTTATCTTTTTACGGTCAATATCAACCATTCTGCCATCGGTGGAAAAATCCTTTCCATTGATAGTAATGCCGGTTATTTTCATCGTCCCGTTGACGGTTGTAAAAGAATATTCCACTCCGGCAAAGGCCTCCTTATTCGCTCCCTTTATCCGGTCCGTTATCTGCAGGGTAAAACCGGTGAAAAAGCTGAGGTTCTGATAAGGCTGAAGGACGATCGTTTCAAAATTATCCATATAGGTTATGGCAATCGGGATGACGTTATTGCCGGAAACCGCAAGCAGGATATTGTCTCTGACAGCATTTGTATCCAATGGATTACTGAACGAGATCACGATGTTTTTATCAACCGCCACATCCATATTAGGCCCCTGAACCGTAAGGTATTGTGTGCCTATTTTTGTGCTTACCAACTGAAGATTCCCATGGGTTGTTCCATTGTCAGGGTCATCTTTTTCACAGCTGATGGCAGACAAAAGACAGGCAAAAACACCTAATATGAGAATCTTGTATCGTTCCATCCCAATAAGTGATATTGCAATTAAAAAGAGTGGATTCCCGGAAAACCGTGGAATCCACTACAGCTATTATTAACCAATGGAATTATTGCTTCCCTGAATTGTACATCAACAATACCTCATTAGCAGCAATGACTTTATGATATATAATTACATCGTCCAGCAATCCTTTGAAATGACTGTTGGCCGGATCGGCAGGATCAGCCCATGCGTCAGATATGGTACGATTCTTACTGCCCTGAATAAAACCAATAGCAAGTTGATTTCCAGCCGCATTGCCATTGTATTTCAAACCTACAACACCTCTTTTGGCTTCTCCTTCAGGCCATAGGTTGAAATCCTGTGACTTCATTATTTCTCCGTTTATATACATGGTACCCACTTTGGAAGCGCTGTTGTATACGCAGACGATATGGGCCCATTTATCCTTAATAATGGATTCCAGTCCGCCTGAACCCGTCAGGTCCTTGCAGTATGTCCAGCCCTGCCATCCAAGATCTCCATTGGCGGGGAACCAAAGATCTTCTGAAGCAGAAGTGCCATCTCCCAGATCGTATTGTGCAGCAAGTTTGCAGGCATCATAGGCGCCATATATTTCAAACTGAAATCCGTTCCATCCGGCCAGGCCCATAACAAAATGGCCTGATGTTTTGTCCGCTGAATTGGTTTTCACCCAGAAACTCAGGGTAAAATCATGCGTATTCATCAACTGATCGCCGTTGGGTACTTCAATGATGGTGGTGGTTCCGTTGAATGAGGCAGCCTGTCCTGCAGCCGCATTGTGTGAAGCAACATAGGTAACATCAACAATATCTGCAGTAGCCGGGTCAAAATCACCCACCACATCGTTTGCATTATTCTCAAATGAAAAATAGGCGATGGCACCTGATGGCGCAAAGGTCCCCTCTGTTGTAAACGAGCGGTTAACTGTGGCTAGCGCTTCTCCCTCAGAGGATAACAGACCTGCACCTAAATCCAGGACATACAAGGTTCCGGTTCCCAGGTATTCATTCGGTATCAGGGTAATGGTATTCCCTGAAACCTGGATATCCATGGGGATGTCAGTATCATCATAATCCTGTGTAAGGGTTATGTTACTGCTGGTAGCAGTTGCTGCATCCACACCGGTCGAGAATGTGATGGTAATGGAAGTGTTAACCGGAACACCTGTAGGTGCCGTTGCTGCGTTAAGATCGATTGCCCCTGCGACTATTGTTTTAAGCGTCAGGGGAGTTGGTTCATCCTCTTTACAACTGTTCATGGTAAGCACAAGAACAGTGGAGCCAATCAACAAGCTGAATAATAATTGTTTCATTTTCATGACGTAAAGTATTTAAAATTAAACAAATAAGATATTTTCATTCCCAATTCGGATTTTGTGTCAAAGTACCCTGTGATATATCAATTTCATTCTGCGGAACGGGCAGCCATTCATTTTTCCCTGTCACAAAGCCAAGCGGGCCAAGCACAACAGGGGCCTTTCCTGTTCTCACCAGATCCCAGAACCTGTGGCCTTCCATGGCCATTTCACTCCTTCTTTCCCTGATGATAATATCACGGAGAGCATCCTTACCGGTCTCGGTAATATCAGGCAGGATTGAAGTATTTCCCTGTCTTGCCCTTTCCCTTACAAGGTTGAGATATAGCAGGGCCTGCCCGGACTTATTATTTTCGTTAAGTGCTTCCGCTGCCATCAGCAACACATCGGCATATCTGATCAGCCTGCGGTTATGAGCGTACTGGGTGATGGTATTATCTCCCGGTACCCAGACTTTCTGATTGTAACATTCAACTTCAATTATATTGTCCCCATTATCCCTGGTTTCATCCGGCGTGGTGCCATCACCCTTTATTTCAATGCCATCCAGTATTTCGCCCAGGTCTATAATGGTCGCCTCCAGCCGGGGATCACCCGTTTCAAATGAATTTCTCAGGTCAAGTGTAGGCCTGTTAAACCCCCAGCCCCGGTTTGGAGAGCCTCTTACACCCTGGGTATTTGCATATTGATTCCCCGGTCCATCGCCACCTTCAACGCCCAAAGCTCCGATCTCCAATACCGATTCTATTCCCTGTTCCCCGTTTATTCCATTGGCATCTGCATAAACCGGTTCCAGATCGTATTCTTCCGAAGCAATAACTTCCAGTGCATATTTTTCCGCATTGGTAAAGTCCTGCTGAAATAAAAAGACCTTTGCCAGTAAGGCTTTTGCGGCTCCTTTCGTAGCGCGGCCATAATCCGTGAGGGGTTGCACACTTTTTTCCACCAGGTGATCAACGGCAACCAACAGATCTTCTTCGATCAGGCTGTAAATCTCCTCCTTTGACGAACGCACAAGTTTCAGCGGCGGCGTGATGGTCGTTACCTTTGGAACATCCCCCCAGGCCCTGACAAGGTCGAAATAGAACAATCCCCGTAAAAAGCGTGCTTCTCCGATGTATCGGTTTTTTAATTCTGTATCCATTTCGATGTCCGGGACTTTTTCTATAACCACATTAGCCCGTTTGATACCCAGGTAAAGGGTCGCCCACCATCGATCAAGACCATCCTGTGTGGTTGTAATGTCGAAATTATCATAGGCGCCGATGGTGGCAATCTGGTCGTTGGGATTACTTCCCTTTATGGCATCATCTGACATGATATCCAGTATGGGATATCCTCCTGAGTGATAATGCCATTCCCGCAGCGTTGAATAAACGGCATTGGTTGCCAGCAGTGCATCTTCCTCGGTAACAGGGAAGGTAGCCTGGGTAAGTTCTCCCTGCAGGTTTTTATCCAGGAAATCTTCACATCCCGCAAGCGTCAATGCTGCGAGCACACATGTATTTATAATTGAATTGGAGGTTTTCATACGGCTTAGAATGTTACGTTTAAACCAAAAGAATACACGGACGTAATGGGATAGATCCCGTTATCGATGCCGTTTGACAGGACATCATCACTTCCAATTTCCGGGGCATAGCCTGTGAACCTGGTAAATGTCAGAAGATTTGTTCCTTTGATGTATATTCTGATATTCCGGGTAAACAGTTTTTCGCCGACAGAAGCCGGCAGGGTATAACCCAGTGTTACATTGCGCAATCGCAGAAAGGAGCCATTTTGAATAAACCTGTCAGAAGGAGTATAGTTATATCCGCCCCAGGAAGGACGGGGTTCCGTATCGCTGGTGCCAGGGCCTGTCCACCGGTCCATTACATGTTGCTCAAAATTATAAGGATCAGGCCTGACGGCTTCTTTTCCATTGAAAATTTTATTGCCGGTCTGGCCTTGAAAATCAAATGAAAAATCAAATCCGGCATATTCCATCTCAGCATTGAATCCAAAAATAAAAGTTGGAATCGAAGATCCGATATATGTCCGGTCACTTCCGCTGATAATTTTATCCTTGTTGACATCCACAAACCTTAAATCACCTGGTTCGGCCTGTGATGTATGCGGATAGGCGTCCAGATCTTCCTGCCGCTGGAAGATACCATCGGTCTCATAGCCATAAAAGGCACCGATGGGAAGGCCCACACGGCTCTGGGTAACCGGTATCCCGTTCCCGAGATAACCGCCAAGAAGCACGGAATCAATACCGCTGTTACCGCCTATTTCCAGCACCTCATTATGAACCGTTGAACCATTTACCCCCAGGTTATAGATAAAATCTGATGCCCTTCCTTTGTAACTCAGCATGAATTCCATACCCCGGTTCAAAACCGATGCGGCATTATATCTGATCTTCTGCCCCTGTCCATTCCCAAGGTATCCCGGAGTTGAAAGCTGTACCAGTATATCATCGGTAACACGCCGGTAATAGTCAAATTCTGCTGTCAGCTTGTTTTCAAACACACCCACTTCAAGTCCGATATCCGTTTGCTTTGTATTTTCCCATGTCAGATCAGGATTCCCGCTTACGCCATAGGATACAGCCGGATTTGAGGCTTCAGCCTGACCGAATACAGCAAGCAGATCCTTTGTTCTGGCAAACCTGTCATAGAACTGAATTTTTTCGTTTCCGATCATACCCCAGCTCCCCCGGAGTTTCAGTTTTGAGATCACCCCTATATTTTGCATGAAGTTTTCTTCAGAGATGTTCCATCCTGCAGCAAAGGAGGGGAAATTTGAGAACCTTTTATCACTGATGAATTTGGAGGAACCATCCCTGCGGAAGGTGAAAGTAAGGATATACCTGTTCCCGTATGTATAGTTGGCCCTGAACAAATAGGATATCATGCTGTAGTAATAGCTGGGATCAACTTCGTTCTTAATATCCTTGAGGGTATTGATATTCGGATCACTGTATATGTTAACATCCTTTATATACCATAAGTCCTCACCATCCCTGAGCAGGTTTTCCCCATTGATTCTAAATTGCTCTGAAGTCGTATTTTGCATGGTATATCCAATTACTGCGTCCAGCGAATGCTTATTGAACGTTTTGTTGAAATTCAGGGTATTTTCCCATAACCAGGTCAGATAAGTATTATTCTCCTTATACAGGTCACTGTAAATATTTTGCTGTTGCGAAGGTGTTCCGTCAGGATAATAAATAAGGTAAGCCGGAGTGAATTTCTCAACCTTGGTCAGATTTGAAACAACACCAAAACTGGATTTTATGGTGAAGGCTTTAGCAATGCTGCCTTCGACGAATACATTTCCGACACCTCGTACACCCCTGTTGAAATCATTGGAATATTCCAGATCAGCCAGGGCATTACCAACATTGTAAACACCCGAAAAACTGCCATCCGGGAAATAAGGCTCTAACAGAGGTTGTGCACGATATGCTGAATAAGTAACATTGGGAGCATTTTGCTGTTTATAGGGTGCAAGGGTAATGTTATTCCCAAGCTTCAAAAAGGATGCGAGATTATAAACATTATTAAGTTTTATGGTGATTCTCTCATAGTTTGACTTATCAATAATTCCTTTCTGGTTGATATAACCTATTGCAAAGTAATATTGAGAACGATCCGTTGCTCCTGATGCCGAGAACTGATGAGATTGCATGGGCGCTGTATGGAATACCAGGTCCTGCCAGTCGGTATTGGGTACCAGATCAACATTATTGTAACTTCCGGCCCTTATTTCGTTTGCGATGGTAGCAAATTCCTTTCCGTCCAGCAGATCGATCTTTTTTGCCAGTTTCTGTATACTAACCTCACCGGAGTAACTTATGGCAGGTTTCGCATCTCCTATCTTTCCGGATTTAGTCGTTATGATGATCACACCGTTGGCTCCCCTGGATCCGTATATGGCAGTGGCTGATGCATCCTTGAGTATCTCCATCGATTCTATATCCGCCGAGTTAAGAAAGGATATGTTGTCCAGGATCAGGCCATCAACTACAAAAATGGGAGAGGAGTTGTTAAAGGTGCCTACACCCCTGATCCGGATCACCGGTATGGCACCGGGGGCCCCTGATGTATTGGTAACCTGTACTCCGGCAGCTTTGCCCATAAGACTCTGTTCGGGACTAATAGAGGTAATCTTGGTAATATCCTTAGCCTTTACGGAGCTCACAGAACCTGTAAGGTCACTCTTTTTTACGGTTCCATAGCCAATCACCACGATCTGGTCAAGCTGCACGGATTCCTGTTCCAGCACGACATCTATTACCGTTTGGGAACCTATGCTGACCTCTTTTGGATTGTATCCGATAAAAGAGAAGAAGAGAACGGAATCAGCCGGTCCGACAACAATTGAATAGTTGCCATCAAAATCAGTCACGGTTCCCCTTGTGGTTCCTTTAATAAGAATGTTTACACCGGGCAGGGTTTCATTATTATCCGAAGATACAATCCTCCCGGTGATGGTTCTTTCCTGGGCATAGGAAAGGAAGGGCAGGGATGATACAAGGGCCAGCATGCACATACCACGGATTGTTTTGCGGGTAAAATGCAGCCCGTTGATAATAAGACGGATTAGCATAATGCTTCGGTTTAGTTATACTAAAGTTAGGATGAAAGTATGACCCTGTGCAATAAATCAGATTCACATAAAATACACCATTGCAAAATGAGTCCGGTGCTTACCTCATTTTTACTACTTCATGACCATGTATATATTTATATATGAATAAGTTAATTAATCGATCCAACAGCTGAATGGTATATTGGATGTACCTCAGGTGAGTCTCTCTCTCTATTAAAAGGTAATGTTCACTTTGAAAAAAAACGGGTTAAAATTCCATAATATAAGCTGTCAGATTAACATCCCTGTCCAATTTCATTTTTTTGCGCAGGCGGTAACGGTGGTTTTCAACACCCCGCATGGAAATTCCCAGCAGCGGAGCTATTTTTTTTGAAGAAAGGTTCATGCGTATGTAAGCGCATAATTTCAGGTCACTGGGAGTGAGTCCCGGGTATTTCTTTTTTATACGCTGCAGAAACTCCTCATGTGCCTGCTCAAAATTGCTTTCAAATGCCTTCCAGTCATCTTCATTGGTTATATTGCTTTCCAGCAGATGCAACAAATCCTTGAAATGATTCCAGTCAGCCGGGTCGATATTCTTCCTGCTACGGCTCAGCAACATTTTCATTTCCATTAACATTTCATTCTTCTTGATCATTGAATAGGTTGTATTTGCCAGCTGCAGGCTTTTAAAATGAATTTCCGTCTGAAGTTTTTCATTTTTAAGCTTGATCAGTTCCCTCTCTTTTTCAAGGCTTAGCCTGATCTCCTGCTTTTTTAACCGGCGCAATATGTAATATCGGACCATAAGGAATAATCCTGCCAGCAGTAAGATATAGAGAAGTCTTAAAGGTGCAGACCAATACCAGGGTGAAGAGATGGTAAAGCCAATCTGGTTTTCCTTTGACATATTTCCATCCCCGTCCATGGCTTTGACGTGGAAAACGTAGCTTCCCGAGGGCAGCCGGTCGTATTTGAATACCGGAGATCCGGTTTGAATCCAGTCTTCATCAATGCCGTCAAGTTTCACCCAAAAACGAATGGCGGTATAATAAACCGGGCAGGAATAATGCAAAACGATGCTGTTCTGGTTATAAGGCAATTCTATGGACTCCTTGGCAGTCTCTCCGGATGGGAGTATGATAAGTTTTCTTTTCCCCGTGGCAATCATTTTATCGATACGGGTTATTTTCTTCAGGATAAGGTTTTGTTCAGGCCCCGGATTAATGATGGCCATGCCGTTTTCAAGACAAACAATCCATTTATTGCGTTCAATGGTATAAATATTTTCATTGTGACGGATGAGTTTATGGTCAAGCTGTTCATAGGGAACTGACATTACCAGGATGACTTTGCCTGATTGGATCTTGTACAGATCCAGTGATGATGATGTCGAGAACCAGTATTGACTATCACCGGCAGAAAATATGCCGGTGATAAAGGAATTTGCTTTTTTCTGGTTTTCAATGAAATCAAAGAGCATTATGCTATCGTAAAGATCATTGTATGTATACACCTTACCCTCGTTGGTAAACACGATCCTGTTTTGAAGGTTAAAAACATTAATATGATAATCACTGGTAAAACCATTGCTGATGCCATAGTATTTTTTTTCGGTAACGGCGGTAAGATCATCGCTGAGCTTCAACCTGTATAACCCCCGTTGCAAATGGCTGGCCCAGATATTTCCCAGGTGATCAACCTGGATATGCCGGACCGGGTTCCTGAAGTTTTCAATGGTATGGCTGAACCTCCATTTGCCATTTTGTTTTGAGTATAGCACAAGGTCAGTATAAGTACTTTGCAATAGGTATTCCTTTGAATCATGAACCAGTTTGCAGCAGGAAAATCCGCCGGTCACAGGGGATATAGATTCAATGCTGTTGTCCCGTATTTCAAAGGTGCCTTCATTATGACCACATATCAACTGGTCATCAAATTGGTCAATTGACCATACCTGGCCCTGACTGTGGTCGATGAATTGAAAATTCAGGCTAAGACCGCCGGATGGCCTGGTAAAATCGCAATAAAACAATCCCTGATTAGTGCCAGCATACAACACATTATCTTTGATATGCACGGCATAAACCGAACCAAGTTCACCGGTAAGATCATAATAGTAGGTCAGATTGCTTTCAGGGCAGATCAGGTCTATTCCGTTATCAAGGCCTGTCCAAAGCAGACCGTCAGCATCGACAAAAACGTCGAGCACGGTATTATGCTGTAAACCATTTTGCTTGTTGACATGAAACAGCAGATGGCCATCCGCATCATAAACCAGGATACCATTCAGGATGGTACCAATGATGACCATTCCTGACCGTGTAACCGTTCCCCGGTTTATGTTTCCCTTTTTCACCAGCTCAGCCTGATCGGTTCCCCACGTTGATATTGTGCCCAGGGTATCGTAAACGAATATTCCGTCGTCAGCTGTGGCTATCAGCATTTTCCCCTGCCTGTGGGGAAGCATCACCCTGATCATTTTTGTTTTGAAAAAGTCAGCGTTATCGACCGGTGCTATGGAGGTATCCCGAAGACTGTACAAGCCATCGCCTGATATAAGCAGATACAATTCATCATTTACCTGTGCAAAGCAGTTAATCAATCCGGGAGGATTAATGACCCTGACCGAATTGCCGTTGTAAGCAAAAATTACTGAAAAAGACTGAAAATAAGTAATTCCTTTCCATGTTATAATCTTCCATATTTCTTCATTACGAAAGGCAAACCCTTTAAGCAACGGTTTAAGGGAAGTGTACATGAGTTCCCCGGTATTGTCCCTTTCCCAGTATCCGAATTCCTCATAGGAACCCGTAAATATCCTTCCTGAAGACGTTACTTCCAGGGATCTGACAATCATCTCATCAGGCATGGGGTATGTCTTCCAACTGATCCCGTCAAACGTCAGCAAACCCAGATTATTGGCAAAATATAATATACCATGGCTGTCCTGGCCTATGCTCCAGTTCTGATTATCAGCCTTATAAACAATTTTTGGAAAGTTTTTTATCCTGGGCTGGCTGAATCTGACAGGAACATTTCCATGGACTGACAACAGTAAACCGATTACCGCCAATAGGGAGGAAAAGAGTTTTATCATTTTAGAAATAAAGGAGTTGCCTTATTTTAGCAGTAAGGTAGTAATTTTCCGTAAAAAACACAATGATCATACTGAACTGAGCGGTTAATATCTTTATCTATTGTTCATCAGCAACCTATAGGATTTAATTATTTGATATCGTATCTTTCGGAAAATTAAATTATCTATTAACTAAACAATCATCCTATGAAAAAATTTCTTTCATTCATGTTTGTACTGGCTTTTTTTTCTTACCAGGTTGCTCTCAGCCAGGAAACTGAAGGATTCAGTTTGATCAGTAAGAAAGGCATTAATATTTTGCCAGAAAGCGGAGATATGGCGCTGGGTATTAATGCCACACCCTTTTTATCTTATATCGGTGGATTTTTCTCAGACTATGGAGCCAGTGCTCCGGCATTTACCTTTACGGCCCAGAATCCGGGGCAAATATACGTTAAAAAAATGCTTACCGACCGTAAGGCTATCCGTCTTGCCTTCAGGATTGGATTGTCACAACACACCGAACCCGTAGGAACGGATCCGGATGTGGATATAAAGTATGTCAACAGTGCTGCTGCACTTGGGTTACAGGTTGCACTGGAGAATGCATTCCTTTACAAAAGCCGCGTCAGAGGTTATTATGGCGCAGGAATTATGATCATGAAAGACCCTTATGAAGCAGAACTGGGAACCGGATCAATTTCCTACAAGGATGCTGATGACTCCGACAATAACTGGAAAGAAAAGGGAGGCATTAGTATTGGTGGTGGTATAGGTGGAATTCTTGGCGTTGAAGTTTTCTTTGCTCCGAAAATATCGCTGGCCGGTGAATTCAATATCGGACTGATGGTTAGTAAATCCACCGACAGGATTTATTCAGAAGAAGGTGAAGATGATGAAATCCTGGAACGCGGCGGAATGACAATCGGCTTTGACAATATTGCCAGTGGTGCTTTGATTATGAATTTCTACTTTTAATAAATGAGGTTCTGACAGAGGAAAGCATTAAGCTTTCAAGTCATTTATATAAAACCCTGTATTGTCGGATGACGATGCGGGGTTTTTTTATTTGTTGATCGGTTGATGGGGATTTTAGTCGTTCAGTCTGGAAGTCTTGCAGTCTTGCGGTCCTGCAGTCAGGAATTTAGCGATTCAGGTGTTTAGCTTGTTAGGGGTTTAGCTTTTTAGGAATATAGGTGTCTATTGCTAAACCGCTAAATTGCTAAATAGCTAAAACGCTAAGATGCATTCACTTTTCGTTTTTCACTATTCACTGTCCTATACTTCCGCTTTTTTCTCCTTATCCTTTTTTCCAAAATGCAATGAATCTCCCCATTCACCGTAGGCAATCTCGTTCCCTGTCCGGGCAATTCGGGTTTCCAGGCAGGAATGACAGTCTTCAGCACGCTCACCGGAACAGGGCTTGTTTTCATATAACTTATAGACTTCATGGTACTGTTCCGGGGTAATATTAGGCATGATAACATTTGCTCCAACCATCAGGGCTTTCTCACGTCCCGTCGGATCAATTGCCTGCAACGCCGTTGTTGAAGCTATATTAATATCTTTCATCACCAGCCGCAATACAGCGATCATGTTGAGGCTAAGCTGTAATCTGTCTTCTTTTGTCATCAACAGATCCCGGAATTCATACAGGGGCGTTTGCTGATGTTCCAGGTAGGGACCCATGCCAACCATGTCGATATCAATCCGTTTCATGAAAAGAATGTCGTTGGTCAGGTCCTCAAAGGTTTGGAATGGAAGTCCGATCATAACCCCTGTCCCCACCTGGTAACCTGCACTCCTGAGATCCTCAAGGCAGCGCACACGGGTTTCAAAGCGATGGTGCTGGTCATCGGGGTGAATCCTTTGATAAAGGTCGGCATTGGACGTTTCAATACGCAAAAGATAGCGACTGGCACCACTTTCAAACCAACGCCGGTATGTTTCCCAGGATTGCTCACCACAGGAAAGCGTCACCCTGAGCTTCCTGTCAGACAGTTCGCGAATCTTCCGGAGCAGATTTTCAATCCGTTTTGTAAATCCCTCTCCTTCAAGTTCACCTGATTGCAGCACAATGGAACCATAATGTTTCTCAACAGCAAAATATGCGGCATTCAGAACTTCTTCATCAGAAAGGTTGTACCGTTTTATCAGCTTATTGTCCTTCCGGATTCCGCAATAAAAACAATTCTTTTTACATTGATTGGAAAGTTCAATCAGTCCCCGAAGATAAACTTTGTTCTGCACGTGCATTTCCTTTACCTGCGCTGCCTTCTCATAGAGCAGTTCTTTTTCGCTGCCAGCTGCTTTCAGCAGACAGGCAATTTCCTTCGCATCCAATGATTCTTTTGAAAGTATTTCAGCTATTTCCATTGAATATCCAATGCCTGTTAAAGATGAATTTCATAACTCCTGCTTTGGCTTATGAAAGGCTCAATGGCACGGTCGTAAACGCCTTGCATCCAGGCTATGGCCATGCCATAATTGGTGACCGGAATGCCTTTGTCGATAGCCTGCCTTAAACGATTCACCAGTTGTTTCCGGGTGATCATGCAGCCTCCGCATTGCACCACCAGGGCATAATCATTAATAGGTTTTTCAAGCCTGTTCAATCCTGCCACCACATCGAAATGCAGATTCTTTCCGGTAAAGCTGCTGAGCCAGCGGGGTAATTTAATCCTCCCGATATCATCGCAGGTAACATGATGGGTGCAGGATTCCAGTATGAGCACGCGATCACCATCTGCCAGTCGGGATATTGCGGGAGTTCCTTTCAGGTAACTGTCAAACTCACCTTTGTAGCGGGCCAGCAAAATACTGAAGCCGGTGAGCGGAATATCCATGGGCACCAAAGCATTGGCCTTAATGAAGATTGAACTGTCACAAACGGCTAAACGGGGTTTAATGCCTGATTTATGCAGGAAGTCCTCCACTTCGCTTTCCTTTAATACGATAGCGACACATTGGTTGTCAAGCACATCCCGTATGGCCTGCACCTGCGGCAGTATGAGGCGTCCTTCCGGGGCTTCTGTATCAATCGGCACGATGAGCAATATGATATCCCCCGTTGTGATAAAATCTCCCAGCAGGGATAGTTTCTGATAGGCCGTAGCCGGCATGGTTTTGCGAATGGCATCAACCAAAGCCCCGGTTTTTGAAGGCTGCAATGCGCTGAATTCAATCACCGGCTGTTCAAACTTTTTTGTGATCTGCTGTTTTAGTTGCGGCTGCATGGCTTCATGGTCCTCTTTGTTGTGAACAAACAGGCAGGGAACACCGTTTTCATAGAATTCATCCAGCAGTTCTTCTTCATAATGGTCAAAGCGATTATCCGAAAGCACAAGGATCGCCATATCGATCGCCTGAATCACCTGCCTTGATTTCAGGACCCGCT
>Ga0105100_10000068_pt1 | contig 54154 bp, 41 predicted proteins | sample PPLLak12cMay2015_2_FD_87033 | JGI IMG/M metagenome (GOLD analysis project Ga0105100, IMG submission 87033) | Freshwater sediment microbial communities from Prairie Pothole Lake near Jamestown, North Dakota, USA - PPLs Lake P8 Core (1) Depth... | ecosystem: Environmental > Aquatic > Freshwater >... | reverse complement strand
TTCTCCAAGCTATATATTACTTTCCCCCTGAATTCGATCCCCGCAGATAAGATGATTGTCTCTGCCGAGTTAGTGCTGCACCAATTCGGTAATTCAGATCCAAGCCAGGCCTATGCCTCGCTCATTCAGGTGCTCACGGTCGATCAGGACTGGGATGAAGCCAGTATCACCTGGAACAACGCTCCCCTGGCAACAGAAAATGTCAGCAGGGCGTGGGTCGATCCTCTGCTGGATTTTCCAGGTGTTCCGGGAGTGGAACGCCGCTGGGATCTCAGCCGTACTGTAGCCCAGGTCTATGACACAGGTCAACCTTTACGCCTGGTATTATACTCAGCCGACACAGCCCAGCACAGCGGGAAATATTTCTATTCCTCCGATGTGGATGACTATATGCCCGAAGCCCGCCCGGCACTGATTGTCACCTACGGCGATCCGTAAGCCTACGTGATTAAAATGCGAACGCCCGGGTGAGGGGGGCACCCGGACGTTCGCATTGGTAGTTTACCATACACTTTGAAAGAATGCAACCTCTCTTATACAACTCTAATCGCCAGCAGAAGAACCCCTCGGAAGGCATCGGGTATAATCCTGAATCATGAACAGGGCATTATCCCGGCGTGGATTTCTCAAGATCGGCGGTCTGGCGCTGGCGGGCCTGGCGGTTGGCCCAGATTTCCCACGTCCCGCCGAGCAGGACACAGGCGAGATCGCCCGCGTCACCGTGGACGAAATCGACCTGTACGGCCAGTCGCGCGATGACAGCCAGATCATCGGCAAGCGCTACCGCGACCAGATCGTCCACATCTATTACGAAGTGCAGTCCACTCACGGGCCGTCCTACAACCCGCTCTGGTACCGGGTATGGGGCGGCTACCTGCACAGTCGCTTCCTGCAAAGGGTGAGGATCAGCCACAATCCAGTCCTGCCGGCCGTCCCTGAGAACGGGCAGTTGTGCGAAGTGACGGTGCCCTATACCACGGCCTACCAGTACTCGGCCTCCGATGGCTGGCGTCCGTGGGACGGGGAGCGCCTGTATTTCGAGACCACGCATTGGGCCACGACGGTTGATCAAGGCCCGGACCAGGAGCCGTGGTACCAGATCACATCCGAGCTGTATTCCGGGTTGAAATATTTCGTGCCCGCCGTGCATCTCAGACCCATACCCGACAGCGAGCTGGCGCCCATCTCGCCGAACGTCCCCGACCACAAGAAGCGCATCGAAGTCATCCTCAGCCAGCAGACCTTCAACGCCTATGAAGACGACCAGCTGGTCTACCAGACGCGCATCTCTTCCGGCATCCCCACCCGCGAGGGGAACGAGGACGACCTGCCCACCGCCACCCCGCGCGGGGAGTTCCGAATCTACTCGAAAATGCCCAACAAACACATGGGCAGCGTCTCCGGCAACCCGGATGCCGACAGCGGGGCCTTCTCCCTGCCCGGTGTGCCGTGGACATGCTTCTTCCGCCACCCCGGCGGCTACGCCCTGCACGGCACCTACTGGCACAATAATTTCGGCATCCAGATGAGCCACGGCTGCGTCAACATGCGCAACGAAGACGCCAAATGGCTGTTCCGGTGGTCGACCCCCTATTTCAAGACCCCGATCGAATCCCAGGACGACTGGGAGCGCCGTGGCAACGGCACGCTTGTGGAGATCATCTGACCCCCGCCTGGGAGACCGATGCAGTGCAGGAGAGCTACTCGCGCCGGGAATTTCTCAAACTGAGCGGGCTTGGTGCTCTGGCTGCGCTGCTTCCACCGCTCGGCATGCCCTACCCGCCCGAGAATGATCCACCGCCCCATGCGGTCGGCCGCGCCCGGGTGACAACGACTGCTATCTACCGCTACTCGAAGCCAGATTTCAGTAGTGAGCGCACGGGGATGCTACACCGTGACGAGATCCTACCCGTGTACGGCAGGCAGCTCTCACCGCACGGTCCCCAACACAACCCGCTCTGGTACCAGCTCGAAGAAGGCTACGTGCACAGCGGCTATCTTCAGCGTGTCGACGGTGCGGATATTTACCCGCACATCCTGGAGCACATCCCCCGAGGCGGTCGCCTTGGGCAGATCACTGTGCCTTACAGCGACTCCTATCGCTTCACGCCTGGGGGCGGGTGGCAGCGGCTGTACCGCCTGTACTACCAATCCGTCTATTGGATCACCGCCGTGGATGAGGGGCCGGATGGCAAGCCGTGGTACCGCCTGGCCGACGACCTGCTCCATGTACGGCTCCACGTCCCGGCGGTGCACGTACGACCCATCGACGCTTCTGAGATCACACCCCTCTCTCCGCATGTCCCTGCACAAGAGAAGCGCATCGAGATCTCGCTCGCCACGCAGACCCTCAGCGCATACGAGGGGGATCAGATCGTGTTCCTTACTCAGGTATCGACCGGCCTACCCAGCGACGGTCCATCGCCCAACGGCATCCCGACTGACACTCCACCAGGACGCTTCCGGGTGAGCATGAAAATGCCCTCCCGCCACATGGGCGACGGGCGCCTGACCGATGATATCGAGGCCTACGAGCTGTTGGGCGTGCCGTGGGACTGCTTCTTCCACAAGGATGGGCTGGCGCTGCACGGCACCTACTGGCATAACAACTTCGGGCGCCAGATGAGCCACGGGTGCGTCAACCTGCGCAATGAAGATGCCCTGTGGCTGTACCGTTGGACTACGCCCGTGGCTTCCTTCCAGGATCGGTACACCCAGGGGCGGGGGACGGTAATCGACATTAAGTCGTGAGACATCGCTAAGAATAAGTGCATACCGCAAAGCCGCTAAGAACGCAAAGTATTAATAAAGAAACACGTCATGGCGAGGAGCGTAGCGACGAAGCCATCTCTCTTTGACCATGTGCCCAGAGAGAGACTGCTTCGCCAAAGGACGGCTCGCAGCGACGGAGTGTTTCTAATGAGCGGCGAATGTCGAGGGCATCTCTTCATCGTTGGTGGTTGGCTCTTATTCCTTAATCCGCCGCGGTCAGCAGATCGCGCAGCACATCGCTCTCATCCGTGCTGATCCCCAGCGGCTCTAGGGCCTCCACCTCCCCGGAAACTATTCGTCTTCCGAGCCCGGAATGGCGCCACATCTTCAAGTCTTCCTCCAGCGGGGAGCCGATGATGTCCTCGCGCACGATCTTACCATCCGCCATCACCAGCACCCGCCGCGTCTGGCGGGCGACTGCCGGATCATGGGTCACCACCAGGAAGGTTGTCCCCTGGCTCTGGTTGAGCTCCCACAGCAGCTTGAGCAGCTCCTGACCCGAGACGGTATCCAGGCTGCCGGTCGGCTCGTCTGCCAGCACGAGCGGCGGATTGTTCGCCAGGGCGCGCGCCACCGCCACCCGCTGGCGCTGCCCCCCGGAGAGCTGGCTGGGCAGGTGGTTCATGCGGTCCGGTAAGCCGACCAGCTCGAGCAGCTCTTTAGCGCGCTCGCGGCGCAGGCGGCGGCCCAGGTAGCCGGTCATAGGGACTTCGACGTTCTCACGCGCCGTCAGGGTGGGCAGGAGGTTGTGGAGCTGGAACATAAAGCCCACTGTCTTCGCCCGGAAGCGGTCTTTGTTGCGAATCTTGGTCACATCCTGCCCAGCGACAAACACCTGCCCGCTGCTGGGCCGGTCTAAGGCTCCGATCACGTTCAGCAAGGTGCTCTTCCCGCTGCCGCTTGGTCCCATCACCGCCACCAGCTCGCCGCGCCGGACGCGCATATTCACCCCATCCAGGGCGCGGATGGCCTCACCATCGCCATAGATGCGGGTCAGGTCCTGCGTCTCGATAATCCATTCATCAGAGGTTGTCATGCCTGCCATCCCGATCCTTACTCGACCTGGATATCGACGAAGGCCGTCATCCCCCAGCGCAGCCCGGCGGGAACCTCGTCCATCTCGATCACTACCGTATAGTTCACGCCCGAGCCTGCGGCGGCTTTGGAGGAGATGCGCGCCACCTTACCGGTCACAACCACGCCGGGCAGCGCATCGAAGGTGATCGAGACCCCGTCGCCTTCCTCGATGCGGGCGACATCGATCTCGTTCAAGTCGGTGGTCTCAATCCGCAAGCTCCCCAGGTCTGCCAGGAGCATCACTGCCTGACCCGGAGCGATCCATTCGTTCAAGTGGACGTACAGCTCGCCGACCGTACCGTCAAAAGGCGCCGCCAAAACCAGATCCTTCAGGGCTGCCTGGGCGGCTGTGACCTGCACCTGAGCGTTATCAATCCGGTCTTGCGCCAGAGACACATCGGCGGGGTCAGGTCCGGCCTTATACATCTCATAGTCACGTTCGGCTACTGCCAGCTGAGCCTGCGCCAGCTCCAGATCGGCCTGGGCTTCAGACAGATCGAGCTCGTTGGCCTTGCCCAAGAGGTTGTTCAAGCGCCGCACGGCGTCGTCGTACTTCTTCTCCGCCTCGGCCTTCTTATTCAGGTATCCGGCCCGGGTGACGTTATCCTCGGGCTTTTTCTCGTAGGGCTTGTAATCCTCGCGGGCATCCTCAAGCTTATCGCGCAAGATCGCCACCACGGCCCGCGCCTGGTCGATATCAGCCTGGGCGGAGGAGGTCGAAAGGTTCTTCATCCGCCGCTCAGCGTCCCGGATCGCCAGGCGCGCATCCACGATCGCCTGGTTGGCGCTGGCGGCGCGCAGCTCAGGGTTCTTATACAAGTCATCCAGGGCGCGCTCAGCCGCAGCCAGCTCCAGCTGGGCGGCTGCCACGGCTGCCGCAAGCTTTTCTTCACCCTGCAAGCGCAGCAGCGTCTGCCCGGCGCTGACGGTTTCGTCCTCGCTGACGGGCAGACCGGTGATGATCCCCGAGCCCGACAGGGCAAGCCGCGCCCAGCGCTGAGGCACCACCGCGCCGGTGGCGCTGACTACCGGATTGAACTCAACTTCCGGTTCGGGCTCCGGGGTCGGAGTGGCTTGCTGGCCTAAGGCGCTGCAGCCGCTCACTCCCAGAAGGATCAACAGCAAGATGGTGGTATAAAGCTTCGTTCGCATGACTATTCTCCTTACTCATAACGCAGCGCTTCCACAGGCTGCAGCCGTGTGGCCCGGTAAGCGGGATAGACTCCGCCCAGCATGCCCAGGCTCAAGGCGATGACCAGGGCACGCGCAAACATCTGCCACTCCCAGTGCGGCTGGATCATCGCTCCGACCGTTGGTTCCGCCGAGATCAAAGTGGTCAGGCCGAAGGCGATGGCGATACCCGCCAGACCACCCAACAGGCCTAACCAGAAGGCTTCGTTCAGGATCATCCCCAGGATGCTGATCCTGCGCCAGCCCAGAGCGCGCAGCACACCGATCTCGCGCGTGCGCTCAAATACCGACATCAAAATAGTGTTCAAAACGCCGATACCTCCAACAGCAATGGCGATAAAAGAGATACCTCCCATCAAGGCATCTGTGGTCTGGAAATCCGGCATCTGGTCGACAAAATCGCCGCTCAATGACGCCACAGCCTCGGGAAACTCAGCGTTAATTATTTCCACCACCTGCCCGGCTTTTTCGGGGTTGCGCATCTTGACGGCAAACATGCTGACCTTGTTCGGCCGGCCGATGAGCACCTGCCCGTCGCGCAGCGTCATCACCCCACCCATCTCTTCCCAACCAATCTGGGTCTCATAGATGCCAACCACGCGGTAGCGCACCCCACTCAGCTCGATGGTATCGCCGGGGCGCTTGTTCAGCGATTCCGCCATATGGCGCCCAAGGATGATCTGCCGGTTGTTCGTCAGGCGCTCGCCGGCGACGATGTTGTAGCGCTGGATGGCATATTCATTCGGCTCGTAACCAAAAATGATGAAAAATCCGCTGGATTCCGGCATCAAGATGGCAGAAAATATCACCCCACTGACACTCTGCACATCCGGGTAGGCTTCGATCTTATCTCCAATACGCCCATCCAGGACACTCAGCTCAGTATCCGAGATATCCGCCTGGCGCACCATGATCTCCACATCCCCGACAATGCCGCGCATAGAATTCGCCATACCCTGTATGATCGCCTCCAGGGATATGAGCGCACCCACCGTCAAACCGATCGTGCCCAGGGTGAGGAATGTACGCAGAGAGCGTTGGAAGAGGCTCTGGATTGCCATGCCACCCAACGGCAGACGGTGCACCTTACCGCCTGAGCTGCCGCCTTCATAGCGCAATGCTTCAACCGGCTGCAGGCGCGCCGCCCGCCACGCAGGGTACAACCCGCCGACCAGCCCCAGCACCAGCACAACCACCAGCGCCTGGATAAGTAAAGAGGGCGAGAGGGTTGGCTCCACCAGGCCCATGAATACGGCTTCAGCGGAAAGCATGTAGAGCAGCAACCAACCGATCGAGACCCCTACGACACCGCCTAACAGGCACACCAGCAGCGTCTCACCCAGGATCATCCATAATACGCGCTGCCTGCTCCAACCGATCGAGCGCAGCACGCCGATCTCACGCGTGCGCTCGAAGACTGCCATGAGCTGGGAATTCATCATGCCCACCCCGCCGATGACGATCGCCAGACCGCCGATGGCCCATACATAGCCGCGCACGATATCCGACATAGTTTGCTCGGCGGTGTACTCATCGATGCCGCTGATGGAGTAATCCGGCCATTTGCGCTCGACCCGGCTGATGAAGCGCTGGCGCAGGGATGGATCTTTGAGCTGCAGGTAGAACAAACTGACCTGGCGCGGCTTGCCAACTAATATCTGGGCTTCTTCCAGCGGCAGCACTGCGGCCGAGTCTTCGAATGCGTCGCCGGTTTCGTAAATACCGACCACGCGAAAGGCAGCGCCGGTCAGATGGATGATTTCTCCAGGGGATTTGTCCAGGACTTCCGCGGCGGCTGAGCCGAGCAGCACCGGGTTACCGCGCTGGGCGCGGGCTTCGTGGCTGTCCAGCCCGACGCCATCGATGATTTGGAAGCGGTCAAGTACGAAGCTGTCCACCGGATAGCCGAAGACGAAGAAAAACGGTTCGCCCTCCGTCTGGCTCCAGCCCTGCAGCATGCCGCTGATAGCCGCCACTTCAGGCATTGCGGAGAGCTCGGGACCGATGCTCTCATCTACCGAGCTGTAGCTGATATCAAAAGAGTTGGGCTGGCTGATCACCAGGTCAGCTTTACTGCCTGAGAGCATGGCGCCATAACCCGCCTGCAGCCCATCTGCCATAGCGCCTAAAGCGATAATAGCTGCCACCCCGATGCTGATCCCCAGTATAGTCAGCAAGGTGCGGATTTTTCGTCGCAGCAAATTTTTTAGCAGCATGCCATACGCCTCAGCGATGGCTCGAGCGAATTCTCAAGCCTCTCAGCCGCTTTCTTTACGGTCTGCAGAATGGCAAGGATCAGTCCGCCGGTCTGGCACCCTCGATAAATACCGAGGCCACGAACTGCGATAGCTCTTCCCACTGCGGCTGGATCACAGGATCTCCCAGCACCTCCAGCACGTACAGCCCCAGCAGCAAGGCGATGATCACCCGGCTCGCATAGGCAACGTTGATCGGGCGGAGCTGTCCCTGCTCGATGCGCTCGTCCAGGTGGGCGGTCAGCATCTCCATGCTTGGGACGACCAGGTCCGTGTAGTAGCGCCGGCGCAGCTCGGGATTGACCAATATTTCCGACAAGACCGACTGCAGCATATCGGAGGAGCGATCGACCGTCTCGCGGCGCAGGAGCATCATCTCTACCAAGAACTCCCGGGCTTCATCTGGGACTTTATGGTCGTAGGGATCGCCCAGCTTCGACATGTCGGAAAGCACCTCCATGATCGCCATCAGCAGCTCGTCTTTGCTCGAGAAGTAATTGTAGAGGGTGCCTTCGGAGACATCGGCTGCATCGGCGATATCGCGGGTGGTAGCGCGATGGAAGCCCTTCTCCGCGAACAACCTGGCGGCGGCTTCAATGATCTGCTGCCGGCGACCGGCGATGCGCCGCTCGCGGCGCAAATCTGCAGACGTATTTTCCACGGCATCTCCTTTCGATTGAGTGAACATTCACTCATAAAGTGAGTACTCACTCATTCTTGTAGATAACAGTATAGGCCGTTTTAGACGTTTGTCAATACCCAATTTGGAGAAAATCGTAGCTTTCGCAAGAAAGGGGTCTATGGAATATAAATAGGGGCGAAGCTTTATTCATGCTTCGCCCCTAGGATATGCTTCCCCCTATAATGTATTAACCGGCTTTACTACCCCACCAGGGCGTCCACCATCAACACCACAAACAGGAAGGCCAGGTACATGCTCGAATAGCGGTACATCTTCCAGGCCAGCTTGTTGCCGCCCTGGTTCCAGACCTTCCAGGCTGCCAGCAGCAGCCAGGCGCCCAACACCCCTGCCCCCACCAGGTAAATGCTGCCGCCCAGTCCGAAAAGCGGCAGGAACAGGGTCAGCCCCACCAGCTCCAGGGTGTACAGAAAGATCTGCCAGCGGGTCTCGTTCTCGCCGCGCACCACCGGCAGCATCGGCACACCGGCACGCGCGTAATCCCTGGTGCGCACCAGAGCCAGCGCCCAGAAATGCGGCGGGGTCCACATGAAAACCACGGCGAACAAGAACAGGGAGGGGATATTCAGGCTACCGGTGGATGCCGCCCAGCCCACCAAAGGCGGGATCGCCCCTGCCCCTCCGCCGATGACAATGTTCTGAACAGTGGTCTTTTTCAAAAAGATGCTGTACAGCAGCACGTAATAGATAATCCCGGCCAGGCTGAGTATCGCCGCCAGGAAGCTAACCATGGCGACCATGAGGTAGAAGGACGCCAGCGCCATACCCACCCCGAAAGCCAGCCCCTCGGCGGGGGTAAGCCGCCCAGCGGGTATGGGGCGTTTCTGGGTGCGCTGCATTTTGGTGTCGTCTTCCCGGTCGATGTACTGGTTGATGGCGCCGGAGCCGCCAGCTGCCATGAAGCCGCCCAGCAGCGTCCAGAATGTCAATGACAACGAAGGCCAGGCCTGCGCTCCGATGACCATCCCGGCATAGGTGGTCACCAGCAGCAAAGCCACAACAATTGGCTTGGTGAGCATCAACAGGTCACGCCCCAGGCCGCGCCGGCCTTGAATGGCTGCCGCTTCGGTCGATTCTTCTTCCGTCGTGCGACCCGCCAGCCCAACCGCCGCAACCTGGACCACCATCGCCGCCCAGGCAGCTACGGAGGTAGCCTGGTGCAGTCCCAGTAGGTAGGGGGGAAAGCCAGCCGTCATTTTAGAGCCGAGCAGCGCCTGGGAAAAGAAAAGCACTGCCGCGGCGGTGGTCGCCACTAAGATAACCGGTTGGGTGCGCTGTGCCCGCCAGGCGCGCAGCAGCAGACCAGCCACCAGGAAGGCGCTCAACAGGACGAGCAGGCGGTGCCCGAAATTGAGCCAGGCAGCCGGGGAGTCAGGGATCAAGGCACCATCGCACAGGGGCCACCCGCGGCAGGCTGTGCTGCTCTGGCTGCCGGCTACCACTGCGCCGCTGACCAGGAGTGTAAACAGCACACCGAGCGTGAGGAGGGAGAGGCGGGCAAACGCGGAGCGGAAAGCGGGGGCGGGCTGCAGGTCTTCTATAGAATGCGGAATAAAGGCTGCTACAGTCGAAGCCACGCTTAAACCCAATACCAACAGAGAGAGCGACAGGTGAAGCGCTGAAGACCACTGCTCCACGGCGGGCAGGAGATCCAAGGCGATGACTGCCCCTAAGAGCACCTGCAGCCCCATGAATACGATGGCTGCCAGAAGCGGAACCCATACCCACCGGGATGCCTCCCGGCCTCGCCAGGCAGCCAACCCAGCTACCATCAGCAAGGCGCCTGCCAGCACGGTCGCCAGGCGGTGCAGGTAGTCCAACAGGGCGCTCTGGCTGGCAGGTGGGGTGAACCCTCCAAAGCAGGTGGGCCAATCCGGGCAGGCACCGCCCGATTCGGTCACGCGCACGATGCCGCCCAGCACGATCAAAACAAAGGTCGCGATCGAGGCGGCTAACAGCAGGTTGCGCATCAGGTGGTGCTGGTTGGATCTGGCCGTTGCGGATTTGGTTTTCAAGGTCATCGCTCCTGGTCCTTCCTGGATGAGCTGCAGCGGCATCAGTCTTTACGTTCCTGGCGGCGGATAAAGAACGGGTAGCCGATCCCCAGGATGGAGGCAAAAGTGAACCACTGGATGGCATAGCTCATATGGGGACCTTCGGTGATTTCAAGGTCCGGTTGAGTGCGGTGAGGCAGCCCGGCCCATTCAGGACTGGGCGCCTGCTGAACATAGGCTGATAATAGAGGATAGGGAAGCTGAGCGGTGATGGCATCTACATTGGCAAAGTACCAGGCCCGGAGCGGTGGCTCGCCCGAGGCGGGGATCTGATCACGGCGCTGACCGAAATCCGGCTTGCTCTGGGGAGCGCGCAGGATGCCGTGGACCTCGACCATCCCCGGCTCGTTATATTCATCCCAACCATCATAAACAAAATCGTTGTCCGGCACCCAACCGCGGTTGACCAGCACATACTTGTCGCTGCCCTGGATGCGCAGTGGAGTGAGCAGCTGCACACCCATCTGGTTTTCCCAGGTCTGGTTGCGCAAGGCCACCTCGTGGGCGTGATCGTACTCGCCGACCACGACGACTGAGCGGTACTCCATGCTTGCCAGGTCAGCCTTGAGCGCCTCGCCTTCCAGCACCAGCAGTGGCTGGTCCACCTGGGCCAGCACGCGTGCATTGAAGAGGCGGCGCTGCTCCAGGCGGTCGAGCTGCCAGATGCCCAGGCGGACGTTGACCCCCACGCCGATGACAACCAGGAGGGTTGCCAGGATCCAGCGCTTGCTGAACATGCGCAAGATCACCGGGCGGGTGCGCTTACCCGCTTTGGGCTGGCGAGCCGCGGCCACAGCCGCGTCCACTGCCGCAGCCTTACGCACGCCCAGGCTGTTTTCACTCATATGCCTGCCTCCGTCCGGCTCGTCTTTGCTTTTCCACCGATAGGAAAAACCAGGAGGCTGTAGATAAAAAGGAACGCCATGGTCGTTGGCACGGAAATAGCCAGACCGGTCAGGCGGGTCTTGAGCGTGGTCGGTTTTTTGACATCCAATCCCAAATAGTTATTCGGGGCAAAAGAGCAGGTATAAGAGAATTTGTCCGATTGGTCTAATACGATGCGCCCGGTGCTTCCCGGCGGGACCCAGATCGGACCGAGCTGGTGATTTACGGCGTCCTGGTTGACCACTTCGAGCACATCGCCGATGACAAAGGTCATATTCTCCGGCAGGGTATCGAGGGTCTCTCCAGCCGCCACGCGCTCGGAAGCACCGGCAGGAATTACGATCTGGATCGTCTTGGGTCCCCGGTCGGTATCCTCTTTTTGGAGCAGGTAAGCGCCCTCGGTGATAATCACCATGGCGGCCACCGAGACCAGGAAGGTAACCAGCAGGCGCAATAAGTAGGGCTTATACTGTGGTTTCATAGCGGTTTATTCAGTGGCTAAGAGATGGCGCACATCAGCGAGCAGGTCTTCCTGATCCATTTCAAATGGATAGGTCAGGCGCCAATTTCCCTGCCGGTCGATCAGATAGGTGCGCGCGGTGTGATCAACAAGATAGCCGGCTGCGCTGCCAAGCTCCTGTTTGGCCTGGTAGACGCCGTAGGCCTTCCAGACCGGCTCCAGGTTCACCCGGCTTTCCGTCAATCCGGTGATGCCGGCATTGAACACAGACAGGTAGGTCTTCAGTCTTTCGGGATTATCACGCTCTGGATCGACGGTGACGAAGACGAAGCGCACTTCGGATGCCCCGTCGCCAAGCTGCTCCTGGATATATTGAAAATGGCTCAAAGTCACCGGGCAAACATCCGGGCAGTGGGTATAGCCGAAGAAGAGCAGGACTATATCGCCCTGTTGGTCACTCAGCCGGAAGCGATGCCCGTTCTGGTCGGTCAGCTCGAAATCGGTAGCCGGAGCCGGCGGGTCGATCAGTGATCCGCGGTAAGTGTACTGTCGCTGTGCAAAGCGGAAACCCGCCAACACCAGCGCGACCCCCAGAACCAGCCCCCCTCCCAAGAATAACCATCTTGTTTTCATAACTTTACTCAGATCTTCTCAGCCCGACCTACTCCCCGCCGCTCGGAAGTTCCAGAGCAAAGCAGGCCGGATTCCCTCAGCACAGAACTAAAGTACAGCCACGCCGATCAGGTACAGCGCCGGGTAGAAGAACATCCAAACCACATCTACAAAGTGCCAGTACACTGCGCAAGCCTCGACCGGCCAATGCCGCTCGGAGCTGTACAGATCCTTACGCCCATTGCGATAGACAATGAACAGGAAGATCACCCCAGTGAGCACGTGAAAGGCGTGAAAGCCGGTCATGGTGTAGAAAAGCGAGCCAACGATGCCATCGCCCGGTCCGAAGGGAGCGATCTGCCATTCCACGCCGACCACCCCCACCAGGAAGATGATGCCCAACAGCATTGTGATCAGTGTGCTGTTGAGGAAGGTCTTGCGGTCGCCATACGCGGCGGCAGTCTCGGCACGGTTCATGAAGAAGCTGCTTGCCAGCAGGACCAGGGTGACGATGAGACCGACAAGCTGGTTGACCTCCGGGCGGCTGCCGCCTCCGAGGAGGTAGAAACGCGCCACCAGCAAACCGCCAAAGACAAAGGCATCCGATACCAGGAACAGCCATAAACCCAGACGGTTGATCGAGACTTTCTTCTGATAATCCATAACGGTCGAAGTGTGAGTTGTCATGCTCAGGCCTCCTCCTCACCATCGGAGAACAGCCGCCCGATGTGCATATAATCGCGCACCACCAGGAAAGTCTTGATCACGGCGATGGCGATCAGGATCGTGCCAACCACGTTCCAGGCTGAAGCCACCGATCCGATCCAAAATTCGCCCAATGTCAGGGCCAGGAGCAAGATAATCACGCTCACACCCCGGCCGAAGGCTTCCTTCTTCTGGATAACCAGTTTATCGTCTGCTTTTGCTTCCATATGTTTACTCCTCAGCACCGTCCGGGCATCCCGGACTGCGCGAATTGTCTATTGGCTGTCTCAAAACCGGAGATCCTGGTGTGTGTTAGGTGGCTTCGCCGCTACACACCCACCAAACAACTGTTTTGAGATGACTTCTAATCAGCTGCCGCTGGAGCGGGGCTGCTGGGGACCTCTCCAGGAGGTGCAGCGCTGGCTGGGAGCTCCGACCGGCTGGGATGCATGTCGAGAAACACCGAGCCCGCCAGGCCGTAGTCATATGGCTCGCCAACCGCAATCGGCTGCTCTTCGTAGTTATGGGCCGGGGCGGGTGATGGGATCTGCCATTCAGGCGAGCGCGAGCGCCACGGGTTGGCAACTGCCACGGGGCCTCGGCGGGCGCTGGTTATAAAATTGTAAACTGCAATCAAGACCGCGAGCCCGATCAAGTAGCCCGCGATCGTGATCAACAGATGAGAGGTTTGGATACCCAGGGCCGGATCGTAATCGGCGATGCGGCGGCGCATACCAAGAAGTCCCACCTGCATCTGGCCCAGGCTCTGAACGTAGAAGGCCGGCAGCATCAGGTAGAAATGGATCTTGCCCAGGCGCTCGCTGTACATGCGCCCGGTGATTTTCGGGAACCAGTAATACAGCGCGGCAAAAAAAGGAAAGACGAACCCCCCGAATAAGGTGGCATGGAAATGGCCTACGATCCAGTAAGTGTCCTGGAGATGCAGATCGGTGGAGACCACCCCGTTGGGCGGTCCGCTGAGCCCACCCAGCAGGAAGATCGAGATTGCGCCCAGCACGAACAGCATGGGCGTCTCGAAGCTGAGCTTACCCTCCCAAATGGTAGCCACCCAGCTGAAGAATTTAACCCCGGTGGGCACCGCCACCAGCAGGGTGCTGTACATAAAAGGAACACGCAGGTAGGATTCCATCCCCGAGGTGAACATGTGGTGCGCCCAGACCAGGAAGCCAACCAGTGCAATGCCGAAGGAAGAGAGCGCCACCCAACGGTAGCCGAACAGCGGTTTGCGGGCAAAGACGGGCAGCAGCTCGCTGATCACACCCAGACCGGTCAGGATGAATACATAGACTGCCGGGTGCGAGTAAAACCAGAACAGGTGCTGGAAAAGGATGGGATTGCCGCCTTCTGCCGGATTGAAGAAATCCATAAAAAACAGGCGCTCGAACATCACCAGCTGGAACGCAAGGCCGATCAGCTGCGTGGCGGTCAGACCGATGATGGCGGTCGCAAAGGCCGTCCAGACAAAGATAGGCATGCGGAAGTAACCCATCCCCGGAGCGCGCAGCTTGACGATGGTGACGATAATGTTCAGCGAGCCTAAGATGGAGGACATACCGATAAAATAGACCCCCAGGAAGAACATCTGCATCCCGAGCGGGGCCAGGGCGCTGAGCGGCGGGTAGCCGGTCCAGCCGGTGTCGAAGCCGCCCAGGAACAGCGTGGCGATCAGCAGGATTGCACCCGGCACGTTGATCCAGAATGCAAAGGCATTCAAGCGGGGAAACGCCATGTCATTGGTGCCGATCAGCAGGGGAACCAGGTAGTTGGACATGGCTCCCACCCCCAGTAAGGTTGCCCCGATCATGACGATGCCGTGCAGGCTCATGATCGTGTTGTAGAAAGTCAGCCCGTTGATGCCCAGAATGGTGGCATTCTCACCCAGGAACTGCATGCCTTCAGCCGCCAGCTCGGTGCGGAAGATCAGCGCAAAGAACCCGGCAGTCAAGAACAGCAGCAGCGAAGTGACACCGTACTGCACGCCGATCACCTTGTGGTCGAAGGATATGCTGAGGTATTTCGCCCAGCCCCGGTAGCGAGGCGCTTCTGGGTGCTGAGGGGTTTCAACCCCCCGGGTCCACTTCAGCCAGTCGCTGACACTGCCTACCCCTACCATGAAGGCGACAGTTCCAAATATGCCGCCCACGGTCCAGGCTGCATTGGGATGCCAGGCAGGCAATCCCGCCAGCAGGCGCACCAGGGTCACCAGCCCGCTGCCAGCCAGGAAGCCAACCACCATAAAGATCAACCCGCGCACAAGCCCGATCTTGAAAAAGCTGGCTTTCTCGTATTCATTCATAACTGCTTCGCTCATTTATCAACTCCTCAAAGAAGCCCTGTGATCTGCAGAGGTCTTACCGCAAGCTCTCGATTAAGCGTATGATGTCGTTGACCTGATCATCGGTCATATCGGAGGCAATATTGGCGGGCATCAGATTCTGAAAGCCGGCAACGATCTTCGTCCCTGGATTGCGGATAGACTCGTAAAGATAGGCGTCATCCACCGTGCCGGTGCTGCCATCGGTGAAAGTGACCTGCTCGCCGTAAGTGCCCTGCCAGGTCGGGCCGACACTGGGGGCGCCGTCCAGTGAGTGGCAGGCGTTGCAGCCATAGGCGGTGTACCATCTCTGCCCGCGCTCCACCGGATCGGCAGACAAACCCGACTCCGCGGCCACCCAGGCATCAAAATCAGCCTGGGGCATGACGATCACAGGCGATTCCATGTAAGTATGTCTCAAGCCGCACAGCTCAGCGCAGCGCACCTTATATTCACCGATCTCAGTGGGCGTAACGCGCAGATCGCGTGTCAGCTGGCTGCCCGGAAGCGCATCCTGCTTGACACGAAACTCAGGCACCCAGAATGAGTGGATCACGTCGGTCGACCAGAGATGCAGCAGCGCTTGCTTGTTTAGAGGCATGCGCAGCTCGTTGGAGACGATGCCTTGCGCCGGATACTCGAAACGCCAGGACCATTGAGAGCCGATTACGTTGACCTCCAATGGCTTGGGGTCAGCCCGCACGGTTTCGCTCAGGCTCCACCCACCCAGGTAAGCGAAAGCCAGCACCGTAAATAGAGGCAAAGCTGTCCATGCGACCTCCAACCGGGTGTTGCCTTCTATATGCCGGGCATCAGTGGTATCGCCGCGCTTACGCCGGAAAACGACAATGCTGTAACCTATTAAGACCACGATCAACGAGAACAAAAATGCTATGACAATGAATTCCAGGTTAAACATGAAGTCAATCGGCACCGCCTGAGCGCTGGCTGCGACGGGGAGCAGCCGGACCTGGCTCATGCCGAGGATCAGCAATGCCGTAACGACTACCACCAATATTCCTGCAATAATTAAATGCTTCATAGAGCTACTCCTGCGTTCGATGTTCGCGCTGGCTGCTTGCGCACGAATGGGCGGCACGGCTGCATCCGCTGCGTCAGGGCCCGAGGCGGCAGAGCCTGTCCCATAGGTCCATTCTTCCAACCAATCGTCGATCTGAGAGGCCGACAGGGTGCGGCGATCGTAAACCAACGCATCCTGCGCTTCATTAAGAGAAAGCAGCACAACCCTTAATTTCTTCTCTCCCTCCACAAAGCGGGCCAGGAACTCATCCCGGTTCAGCACACTGTCATCGTAATCAACGATGATGAGATCAGGGTCCTGACGTTCCAGGGCCAGCATGGCCTCTTCCACACTTGTGACCACGCCGATCAACTCAACGTTCGATCTTGGACGAGATTGCAGCAGACTGCGCAGCCCCTGCCCAAAAAGCGCATGGCTGGATGCAATTAACACACGTTGAGGTCGATTTGGTTTGGTCGCAGCCATCCTCAGAGAATCCTTATCCTGCCAATCTCCAGCATAATTTACCAAATTTGGTATAAATTGTCATCCACCAGGGCTTGAAAAAAGAGGGATTTATTAAATAACACGGAGGGGTGATTTTCCAATCACCCCTCCGCGGCGTACAAGAATGCATTTCAGTTGTTCAAGTTGTGCTCCGGATTGATCAGACCAAGGTGCATCGCTTTACTGACCGCCTCAGCCCGGTTCGCTGCTTCCAGTTTTTCCAGGATATGGCGCACATGGGTCTTAACCGTGTTGTCGGAGATGAACAAATCCGAGGAGATCTGGGCAGTGGTCATCCCCTGCGCCAGGCATTTCAAGACTTCCATCTCGCGGCTGCTGAGGCCCGAGTCGGCGGCGCGGCTCTGATCCAGGTTTACAGCCCGCAGGACCTGGCGGGTCACTTCTGGCGCCAGGACCGACATGCCCTCATATACCTTGAGCACGGCATTAGAAAGCTCTTCTGGTGTGGCATTCTTAAGCAGATACCCATCGGCTCCGGCGGCAATCGCCCCAAATAAATCATCTTCACTCTTGGAGATGGTCAACATGAGGATGCGGCAGTTCTCATGTTCGCGCAAGACCTGGACTGTCTCAACACCCCCCATGACCGGCATGTTGACATCCAGCAATACGACATCCGGTTTGGTGCGCCTGACCACGTCCAAAGCCTCGCGCCCATTGCCGGCTTCGCCGACCACCTCGAATCCCGCCATGCCCTGGATCAAGCTGACCAATCCAGAACGGAATAAGGAGTGATCATCGACGATCACCAGGCGGATTTTTTTCACAACTTATAGCCTTCCAAAGCCAGCGGTAAGCGGACGCGCACCGTGGTTCCGCCTCTCGGGCGGCTGATCACCTGGAAATCTGCCCCGATCAGGTCGGCTCGCTCACGCATGCCCTGCAAGCCGTGCTGAGATGGACCAGGGATATCTTCGATGTCAAAACCAGCCCCGTCATCGCGCACTTCCAGTATCAAGTCGCTGCCTATCTCCTGGCAGGATACCCATACCTGACTGGCGTGCGAATGCTTCCGGGTATTGTTCAGGGCCTCCTGGACAATGCGCACCAGCTGGGCGATCATTTCCGGAGATAAGCTCGCTTCCTCGATTGGCTCGTTGATGTGCAAGACCAGCCCGGTATTTTCTTCGAACTCGGCTGCAGTCAGGCGCAACCAGCCATCCAGACCAGCACCATATGCTACCATGCGCAGGCCATCGATCGCCTGGCGCACCTCCTGATAGGCTTCGCTCAGATTCGCGTACATGATCTCAATGGTCTCGATCAAGCGCGCCTGATCGCCATTTTCCGCATAGCTCTTGACCTGGGCCATCTTCAATTTCAAAAAACCCAACGTCTGGGCAAGACCATCATGGATCTCACGCGCCAGGCGCGCCCGCTCTTCCATGATCGTTTGATATTCCAGCTCCGCCATCGCATCTACATTGTGAACGACCAGGGCGATCTGACCGGAGATAATCTGCAGCATGGAGAGCTGCCACGGGTTGAAAGCCTTCAGTTTGCCGCTGGCGACTAAGAGCGCCCCAGAGGCGGCCTCACCCGGGCGCTGCAGGGGGACGCTCATCAGTGAGCGCAGCCCCGAGAAAGTCCGCCCCTCTGCTGAGACATCCCCGATGACCACCGGCTCCCCTGATTTGGTCACTGTGTCAAGCATCCCGTCCACCAGCGGTTGGGCAGTGGGCGGCAAATCCCCGACGGTGACCACAGTGTTCTCTCCTGCAGCCCCAAAATTCGCTATGGAGAGCCTGGCGTAATCGGCTTCGAGACTCTCGCTGAGACTGGCTAACGAGCTCGAAAGCAGACTGTTCAGGTCCGTCTGCTCCCGGACAATCTGGAGGTCACGCAGGGTAGCCAGCCCGCGTTTCCGAAAGCGAATACCTTCCAGTGCCAGTGTAGCTTCGTCGATAATCTCGCGCAGGAACTGCTGGGACTGTTCATCAATATGGCGAGCCTCAGGAAGGTATAGATTGAGGACACCATATTCCTGGTCATCACGGATAAACGGCAGGCAGTAGATGCCCTGGGCGTCCTGCTTTGGGTTACCCAGCAGCGGGCATTCATGGACGATTTGACCTTTCCAGCTGCACGTGCTGCAGCGATGCCGGATGGCAGGCGAGGCCAGGTATTCCAACCAGGCATCTGTCACGTCGGAGGGCAAAGCACCCACGGTAACCGGCGTGAGAGGCTGGCTGCGCTCGTCCAGCGGAACAAACGATGCCCCTTGTGCATCGACCAGCTCAGTCGACAGCTGCAGGACGAGCTCGACGACCTCGCTCTCCTCCCTGGCAGCGGCGTACATCTGGCTGATCTTCAGCGCTTTCTCCTGACGCTCGTTTGCCTCCGCAGCCAGCCGTTCTGCCTCAGCGAGCTGCACCTGCCAGGACTCCCGCTCCTGGCGCCAGCGCAGCGATTGTTCTATAAATAGATATGCCAGACCAACCCCAACCAGAAGGAGGAGGCTGATCGTGGTAATCAAATACGCCTGCGGCAAATTGCCCAGCCAGCCGCGCAACAAGATCTCATAGCCGGCAATTAAAGCCAGTGCAAATCCTGCTGCTACCCAGCGCAGGGCATTCCGGTTGCGATGATCCATGTCCGGCTTTCTCACGCCCCCTATTTTACTCTAAAAAGGAGTTATTCCGCCGCTTGTAAGGCCTGCAGCACTTCCGCGCTGTGTTCAGCTGGCTTGACGTTTTCGAACACCTTGAGGATCTTGCCATCCGGGCCGATCAGGAAGGTGGTGCGAAATACGCCGTCGTAAGACCGTCCCATGAACTTCTTGAGCCCCCAAACGCCGTACTGCTCGCAGACCGCATGCTCAGGGTCAGCCAGCAGCGTGAAAGGCAGGTGGTATTTTTCCTTGAACTTCACGTGCTTCTTGACCGTATCCGGACTGACACCCAGGATAGTTACACCGGCGCGCTGGGAAGCGCCGTAATCATCCCGGAAATTGCAGGCTTCCGTGGTGCAGCCTGGCGTATCATCTTTGGGATAGAAGTACAAGACCACAGCCTGCCCGCGATAATCGGACAGCTTCCTTTCGACACCGGTGTCATCTACCAGGGAAAAATCCGGCGCCTGGTCGCCTGTGCGCAACAGCATTCACGCCTCCTTAAGGGCATTATGTCAGCTCAGCAATCAGCCGGCCCATCGGTTCCACATCATACCCAGGCAGCCGGGCGACTGCCTGGCGAAACTCCGCGTCATCCAGCACCTGCCATAAAGGCTCTAGCAGCTTTCCTGCAGCAAATTCTACCGGGATCACCAGGTCGTAGCGTTCTTGATAGAGCGGCACAAAATCCAGCTCCAATGCCTGAGCAGCAGCGGCGATGCCCAGCCCGCAATCTGCCCGCCCCGAGCGGACCGCAGCAGCCACCGCAAGATGGGTGTACTCCTCTTGATCATAGCCGTGGATCGATTGAGCATCCAGGGCAAGCCGCTCCAAATAATAGTCCAATAAGACCCGCGTCCCGGCGCCGCGCTGGCGGTTGATATAGGTCACATCAGGCCGTACCAGGTCCCCCAAAGCGCGGATCTGCTTGGGGTTTCCCGGTTGGACCAGCAGACCTTGCTGCCGCCCCACCAGCGCGATCACCTGCACCGGAATGCCTTGCAGATACTGGGGGATATAGCGCAGGTTGTATTCACCGGTCTCCGGATCGAGCAGATGCGAACCAGCCAGGTGGGCTTCACCACGCCGCAGCGCTACCAGGCCACCCTGGCTGCCGACATTGGCAGACACCAGCCGCCGCCCGCGTTCCGCCAGATAATGCGCCAGCAGGTCGAGGGTGATATCGTGCGAGCCGATGGCGAAGATGGTATTCTCCAGCTCGCCGGGTGAGCGGTAAAGGCGCACGGATACTTCGGCGCCCGCCGGCAGACCCTGGGAGCCGCGCGGCAGTACTGCAATGCCATCCGCTCGCACCAGCGAGGTGATCACCCCGGCGCCGCGCGAGAGCGGCGCCGCCAGCAACCTGTCGCCCACCCGACCTACAGCTACACGCATATAATCGTCATCTCCAGCCGGTGAAGTGACCTTGCGCGTCAGGATAGCCTGCACGCGCGTGGGCAGAGTCTCCTGCTTTCCCAGCCAGCGTTCGATCCAGGGCCGGATGAATATCTCCCCCGTCAGAGCAGCCGAGACGGGATAGCCAGGCACCCCAATGATTGGCACCCACTCGGTTGGCTTATCGCCTGGTTGGTCGCCTGGCGGCTCGCTCTCCTTTTGCACCATACCCAGGATGACCGGGTGCCCGGGACGCACCGCCACACCGTGCACCAGCAGCACGCCCAGCGATTCGACCACGCGCGCCGAAAAATCCTCTGACCCGGCTGAAGAACCCGCATTCAGAAGCACCAGGTCGTGAGTCCTGGCAGCTTGACGCACCTGCTGGCGGATAAGGTCAAAATCATCCGGCGTGATCGGGCAGCGCGTGGCGCTGCCGCCCCAAGAATCAACCTGGGCTGCCAGCACCAACGAGTTATATTCGATGATATCGCCGGGCCTGACCGCCGCACCGACTGGCACCAGCTCCGACCCGGTGGGGATGATCGCCACTCGGGGGCGCCGTGCCACCCACAGCCGGTCATGACCGCAGGCGGCAATTGCTCCTAGATCCACCGGGCGCAGAACATGACCCGCCGCAAGGACAAGCTGGGTGGCGACAATATCCTCGCCCAGGGCGCGCACGTGCTGCCACGGAGCTACCGCGGCACGAATACGGATCGTATGGGGATGTCGGGGATCAGAGCTCACGCCACCAGCTTCATCCAGGGGCTCGATATTTTCGATCGGGATCACAGCGTTGGCTCCCTCGGGAAGCGGATCGCCGGTATCCACGTACTGGGCTCGGTCTCCGTAACGCAAGCTGACCGGCTGGGTGGGCATCGCCCCGGCTGTGTGCTCAGCGCGAACGGCAAAACCGTCCATCGCAGAAGCGTGGTAATGGGGCGAGGAGATCTTAGCCCACACCGACTCCGCCAGCACACGCCCCAGAGCATTTTGATCCAAGGGGATTTCCTCGCTGCCCAGGACGCCGCCGCGACCGGCATCGAGCAGCGCCTGCTCCAGGCGCGCCTGGGCCTCGGGGAGGGGGATGTCATGTAGATAGATAGATCGATTATCGCTCATCACAAATCATTCTATAATCGTGTGTCCGGCCTGGCGCAGCACCTGTATGGCACGCTCAAGGTTCTCCATCTTGACCAGCAGGTAGTCCGTGTCGTAGGTTGACAGCGCAAAGACCGGTATGCCAGCCCGGGCAAGCGGCTCTGCCAGGGCGGCCAATACCCCGGTCAGAGTAAATTCCAATGGACCCTGCACCTTGAGCGCTCGCCAGCTCCGCTCGGCCCGCACTGTGCCTGGGACAAGATCCTCCCGGCAGACAACCGTCAGCTCGTCCGGAGTGCGGATCACAGCCCACAGATCGCCAGAACCCGCCCAGCCTGGCGGCCTCGCTCCAGGTGGAAGCCGGCAGACCGCCAGAGTATCATCCAGCTTACGCAAGCTCAGACGATGGTCCATCATGGCTTTTCAGAACAAGACCACCTCAACCTTCTCCCCGGCTGCCAATCCGTTCGCATCCGCCGGGATGCGCACCAGCCCGTCGGCGCGCGCCAGGCTGAAGATCAGGTTGCTCTTGCTGAAAAGCGGTTCGGCCTGGTACCCGCCGGATGCCTCGACCAGGCGCACTGGCACCCAATCTTCTCGTCCTGCCTGAGAAGGCAGGTTGATAGCCAGACTCGCCGGCAGGCTGGGTCTTGGCCTGGTATCCGCCAGTCCAAGACAGGCCTCGATCACAGGCACGATGAACAGCCAGGCGATCACCAGGGCGCTTACCGGGTTGCCCGGCAAGCCAATGACTGCTTTTCCGTCACATACTGCCAGGATGGTCGGTTTGCCAGGGCGCACATTCACGCCATGCACCAGGACTCCCGGCTTTCCCAGTCGGTTGATCACCTGGGCGGTCAGATCACGCGTGCTGGCCGATGAGCCAGCCGAGATCGCCACCATGTCGCACTCCTGCAGGGCGCGGCTGGCAGACTTGTATAAGATATCCTCCTGGTCGGGTAAGATACCGTAGCGGACTGGCTGACCGCCTGCCTGCTGCACCAGGGCGCTCAACGTATAGGCATTAACATCCCGCACCTGTCCCGGCTTGAGATCGGCTTCGGGGGGGACGACCTCATCTCCGCTGGAGAGCAGACCCACGCACGGCGGTCGAGCCACCCACAGGCGGGTAATCCCGAGAGCCATCATGCCGCCGATCTCCGCTGGGCGCAGGCGCGTTCCGGTCTTGATCACCTGCTCGCCCAGCGGCACATCCTCACCGACTTTGAGCACGTTCTCACTGCCGGCTGCCGCCCGCAGGATTTCGATCTCGCCAGCAGCTGCTGATTGGGTATGTTCGATCATCACCACCGCATCCGCGCCATCCGGCAGCATCCCGCCGGTATGGATCAAGGCGCACTGACCACGGCTCAGGGAGAACTCCGGTTCAGCGCCCATCAGCACCTCCCCCGCCAGCTGCAGATATGCCGGCAGGGTGTCGCTCGCTCCGTATGTATCAGCGGCGCGCAGCGCGTACCCATCCACTGTGCTGCGCGTGAATGAAGGCAGCGGATGCGGCGCTAACACCGGCCTGGCTGTCACCCGGCCCAACGCGTTTTCCGCCGGGATCTCTTCCGCGGCTGGGCTGACCTTTATGTACGCCAGCAGTTCACTCAGCGCCTGCGTGGGAGGTAATAACGTCAAAAATTCAGGCATATGTTGTGAGAGATAATCCTTAGGAGCAGATCTTTAACGCGTCCAATACGCTAAGCTAAGCAGATACGTTGTACTGGCAAACAAAACCACCGGCACAAGGGTTACAGCGATCCAGTTCGGCTTGCCGCCATCGGCGATGCGGCGTATCTGCCAGATCTGCAGCAATCCCAGAGGCAGCGTAAAGAAGGCCGGCAGCGCAATGTAGAAAGGCAGTCTAAAAGCTACGGCAACCCCCAGCATCAGGTAAGCTGCCAGGATAAAAATATTATGCAGCGCCATGCCTCGCTGCCAGCCCACACGCACCATCAGGGTGCGTTTGTTATGTTTGATATCCCAGGCATAATCGGGCAGCTCAAACGCCAGCATCATCGCCAGGTGCAGCAGGGTCAGCGGAAAGGTGCTCATCGCCAGCAGCCGGTGCATCTCACCTACCTGAAGTAAGAAAGCCAGAGCAGGCACCAGGTTGGCGAGCAGGATAGACGTACTCAGCTCACCATAGCCGCTGGCAGCCAGGCGGACCGGTGGGACTGAGTAGAAAAAAGCACCCAGGAAGCCCAGACCCATCACCAGCAGCGTAGCTGACGACGGACCGACTACTCTCAGGATCATGACCGTAAGGGAAGCGACCACTGCCAGGCATCCAAGCGCCAGAAATAAAGCAGTACGGCGCGGCAGCTTATCTTCACCAAGCGCACCGCTGCCGCCTGTGAACGGCGTGCGGTTCGGATTGTCGATATCCCCCGGGTAATCGTAATACTCGTTCAAATACTGCCCGGCAAGCTGGAGGAGGGTCACCCAGGCCTGTCCGAGGAGGTAGGTCTCCCAATTCAGCACGGTTCCCAGATAGCGAGCGATGCCAGCCCCTAGCGCATAAGCCAGAACCCCTCCCAAGAGAAAGAGCGGGCGAGAGAGTTTCAATACCAGGCGGAGAGTATCCATAACCATGGTTCGTCAGGCGACCAGCTTGCGCAGGTCGCGCAGGTGGATCTGGTTGTGCAGATACACCATTTTAATGATCTCGAGCAGCGGCACAACACCCAGGAATGGGTGGCGTCCTCTTCGCTCCAGATCTTTCTCAGACAGGGCTTGGACAATCTCGACCGTGCGCTGTCGGGCCAGGCGGAAGTGCTCAAACAGGATATCCAGCGGCAAACCGCTGAGATCAGCCACCTTGCGCTGGTTGTAGCGATTGAGGTCGAAATCTTCCGGCGCTCCTTCGCCGCCAGACAGGATGTTATCGATCAGCCGTTGAAAGCTGACCTCGGTGCCGACGAAATGGCACAGCAAACTCTGGATGCTCCACCGGGCACCATCTGTGTAGACGGTTACATCCCACTGATCCCGGGTCAAAGCTTTGAAAAACGCAAGGGATTTTGCCCCCTCCGCTTGAAGGCGTTCAGCAAGGTGTTGCGGGGTGTCAGCCATTCAGCGCTCCTTTTTGATGGTTGGTCATTTTCTCCAGCCATCAAGGGCTGCCCGTCTTGAACGAGCAGCTTATGGCTCGACCGGATACCCAGCCGTCGTCCAGGCAAGAAAACCACCTTTGATCGGGTTGACATGCTTGAAGCCGCTCTCTAAGAGATATTGCGCCGCACGGGCGCTCGACTCTTCAGCCGGTCAGGTTCAGTAAGTGATAATCCAATCATCCGGATCGAGCTCGGCAACGCGATCCGCAAGCTCTAACAACGGGATGGAAACTGCCCCAGCGACATGGCTCTGCGCATACTCATCTGACCCACGCACATCTACAAATACAGCCTGCCCCTGCTGATGAGCTGCATAGGCATCTTGCGGGTCGATACGCTCAACACCCGCCAAACTGTCTGCTGGTAGCTGCGTGGTTGATGTGGCGACCGGCTGCCTGACATTCTCCGAGAAAATAAACCAGGCGATCGAAACGATAATGAGTAATAACCCGGCTCCCATTAAGATGAAAGGCCGGATGGAACGGCGTTTTACATTTTTAGACATTCCACCTCCCTGGATGCAGCAGGACCATCTGCCGGGTCAGTTGCGAAAATAGTTAGAGATAAAAAACCACAGGTTGGCGGGGCGCTCCGCCAGGCGGCGGGTGAAATAGGGATACCACTCCGTTCCGAATGGCACATAAACCCGCACCGGGTAGCCCTCAGCTGCCAGTTTCTCCTGCAAGTCCCTGCGGATTCCATGCAGCATCTGGAATTCCAGCGCCTGCATAGGCAGATCGATGCGCTTTGCATAATCGATCGCTGCCTGGATGCGGCGCTCATCATGGGTCGCCAGGGCGGGCAGCGGCGGGATCACACCATCCTGGCTCAACGGCGGGCAGCCCATTGCCAGCGAGCTGTCCATCAAGATCGCCGCCAGCCGGTCATAACTGGCATCCACATCGGCTTTTTTCGGATATGCAATCTCTGCGGATTCTTTATATGCACCCTTACACAGCCGCACGGGGATGCCTTCCTGTCCCAGTCGGCGCACATCGTTTTCACTGCGGTACAAATAGGCCTGCACCGCTACGCCCACGTTGTGGAAGCCCCGCTCCCGCATCTGCCTGCAAAGCTCCAATGTCGTTTCGACCCAGGGAGAATCCTCGATATCTATTCGTACGAATGAGCCATGCTCCCGGGCGCAGGTCAGGATTTTATCCAGATTTTGTGCGCACAAGTCTGGGTCTATTGCCATGCCGATCTGAGTCAGCTTGATGGACACATTTGAGCGCACACCCACAGCCCGGATTCCATCCAGAATATCCAGGATTTCATCGGCAGCTCGGCGTGCATCCTCTGGCGTGGTGGTATGCTCGCCCAGGTGGTCCATCGTGGCATTGATATGCAGCTCATTCAGCTCGCGTACCACTCGAATCGCATCATCGAGCGTCTCCCCGGCAATAAACCGGGAGGCTGCCCGCCTGGCAAACGACCACTGGGTCACCAGCCGGCGCGCCCAGGCGGCTTTCGACAGGTAGATGAAGGTGGATCTGAACATGTGCACTTATCCCTATTTCTACTGGTTGGGATGATTTTAGCACAAAACAATTTCTCCAAAGGATGGAGTGTACGCCTGCCGGGCAATCGCACCCGCCAGAAGGGCGAATCTCTTTGGCACAAAACTTGCAACAAGTTATAATCAACCCATCTGAACGAGGCACGTACATGATCATCCAATCGCAATCAACCTCCCTACGCCCGGTCACTACCGCCCATCTGGCACAGACCATGACGCTGATGGGCTTAACCTCCCAGGAGCTGCACCAGAAAATCGAATCGGAGCTGGCCTCCAACCCGGCCCTGGAGCTGGTCGAAGATAGATTTTGCCCATCCTGCCGCAGACCGCTTACACACCCCGGCCCCTGCCCGGTATGCAGCCGTCCACAAACGCCTGGCTCCAGCGAGCCAATCGTGTTCGTATCATCGCGGGATGATTTTTTCCCGGCCCGCAACAAACCGCTGGGAGAAGACCTTCCCGAAGACGAATTGGGCGCCGAGGTGGAAGAGCTGCCGGTTTACGTGCTGCGCCAGATAGCGCCCGAATTAGATCCCGAGGATCGCCCGATCGCGGCGCACATCCTGACCAGCCTGGACGAAGACGGCCTGCTGCGCCTGCCAATCAGCGAGATTGCCCGCTACCACCACGTCCCGCTCTCCAGTGTGGAGCATGTCCTCCGCCAGATCCAGCACGCCGAACCAGTCGGGGTCGGCTCCCGGTCGCCCCAGGAAGCCCTGCTCGTGCAGCTGGAAATCTTAAGCGACAGCCGCCCCACCCCGGAGCTGGCAGCCCAGGCAATCCGGGAGGGGATGGACCTGCTCAGCCGCCGCCAGTATATCGAGCTGGGACGTAAGCTGGGGATCAGCACAGCCAAAGCACGTGAGATCGCCTTGTTCATCAGCGATAATCTGAATCCTTACCCGGCACGCGCCCATTGGGGTGATATCCACCAATCGCCAGAGCCCGTCCAGGACGTGTATACAACCCCGGATGTGATCATAAGCCGGCTGAACGACAGCCATCACACGCCGCTGGTGGTCGAAGTGATCTCGCCGTTGATCGCCAGGCTGCGCATCAATCCGCTCTTCCGCCAGTCGCTAAGCCAGGCTCCCCCTGAGAAATCCGACCAATGGCAGAAAGACCTGGAACAGGCCCAACTGCTGATCAAATGCATCCAGCAGCGCGACCATACCATTGTGCAGCTGATGCAGCGGCTGGCTACGATCCAGCGCGAGTACATCCTGCGCGGGGATGCCCACCTCGAACCGATCACGCGCGCCAGCCTGGCAGTTGTTTTGGATGTGCACGAATCGACGATCTCGCGCGCGGTCGCGAATAAGGCGGTACAATTGCCGTCAGGGCACATCGTCCCGCTATCAAAATTCTTCGATCGCAGCCTGCACATCCGCACTGCCCTGCGGCAGATTATCTCCCAGGAGACCAAGCCACTGACCGATACCCAGATCGCCCGGCTGCTGAAAAAACAAGGATTCCCCATTGCAAGGCGGACGGTGGCGAAATACCGGGCAATGGAAGGCATTCTCCCGGCCCATCTGCGCAATCACAACCACCAACCCAGTCCGGTAGCTGCGTGAGAATCCCGATTCGATGAAATTCGCTGTCCATTTCCCTCCGATCACAAAACTAAGGCACGGTTTCGGACCGGAGGAAATTAACCGCCTGCTGGATTTATTCACCAGCGCCGTAATCCTGGTCGATACACATGACCAGCGCATCCTGATGGCGAACACTAAAGCCATTGAGCTCAGCGCTTACACACGCAATGAGCTGGCGAATATGCGCCTGAAGGACCTTTTTACCGACTATCCCACAAAAGCAAAACGGGAGGATGGGAATGCGACGCCGGATACTGCGCAGCTCTCGCTTGTGCGGCGCAACAAATCGAATGTAGAGGTCCTGGCAGCACAAGAAGAAATTTCTGCAGATGGACGCTGGGTGCTGTTCAGCCTGGAGCCAGCCAGCCTCTCGCAGCAACGCCAGGCAGACCTGCAGCGGCGCAGCCAACTGCTCGAGCATCTCGTCAATTTAACCAGCGCCAGCCAGCAGCCGGACATCGAGAGCGGTCTGAGGCTGGTCCTGGAAACGGGCCAGGCGCTTACCTCAGCCTCGTCGCTGGCAGTCTATCAGGCGGAAGGCCAGAATCTGCAGCTTAAGCGGCTGACCTACCTGGGCGAAGACCTACCGGAAGAGCTGCCACCTCAGGATATCCTGTATCTGCGCACTGCCCAATACTGGACGCCAGGGATACGTCCGCATGCCTACCTGCACAGCCTATCCCGGGCAGCCGGATTTGCCAACCTGGCCTCGGTACCGATTGGCGATCCACACGCCATCATCGGTGTGCTGGTCGTCGCTGACACACAAATCCCGCAGGGTGAGCAGATCATCCCCCTGCTGAACATCCTGGCGGGAACAGCTTACAATGTGATCCAGCACCATGCCAAGGTGGCAAATTTATCCACCGAGCTGGAGGACCAAAGGCAGTTCCGGCGTTTTGTAGCCATCGCCCAGGATGCTGTTCAGGACAGCCTGATCGCTTTGACCAGTGACTATAAAGTCATCCTGCTGAACCGTGCGGCAGAGGCTTCGTTAGGCTATTCCAATGCAGAAGCCCAGGGGCTGCCGGTCGCCGATATCTTGATCGGAACGGATAACCTGATGCCAGCTTTACGCATCGCTCAGGACGGCATTCCGACCATCAATCAGGATCAAATCCGCCTATACCGCCGCTCGGGTGAAGCCTTCCTGGCCCGGGTGAGCACACTGCCCGTCGTGGATGGCGAAACCGTGGAGGGGATGATCGTCATGATCCAGGACCTGAGCGAGCAGGAAATCGCCAAGAGCCAGGCTGAACAGCTCCAGCAGCACGCCCTGCTGGGGACGGTGATCGCGATCTTTGCTCACGAGGTACGCAATCCACTGAACAGCATCAGCGCGGGTCTGCAGCTGATGGATTATAAGCTTCCACCGGACGACCCGAAGCGGGAGACAATTGCCCTGATGCAAGCCGACTGCAGCCGCGTTGAATCGTTGATGAAAAATGTGCTAACTTATGCCCGCTCGACTGAGTTCGAGATGGAGCCTGTCGATCTGGGACTGCTGGTAGGAAGACTGCTTGACCGGATGCGCGCAAAGATCACTGCCGCCAATATCACCCACCATATGAAAGCCGATCCGAACACGCCCCTGGTGATGGGAAATCCACGCGCTCTGGAACAGGTATTCACCAATTTGATCAATAATGCCATCGAAGCTATGGAGCAAAATGGCGGCGTGCTGGGGGTCAAGGTCCAACCGGCGGAGACAACCGGTAAGCGCCAATATGCCACAGTAATGGTCGCCGATAACGGGCCAGGCATACCCAAAGAGATCCAGGAGAACCTGTTCAAGCCGTTTTTTACCACTAAATCCAGCGGAACCGGTCTGGGGTTGGCAATCACCCAGCGAATCCTCACCGCTCACAAAGGTCTGATCCAGCTAAACAGCTTCCCTGGGGGCACCGTCTTCACTGTTCAAATTCCAGCCATCCAGCCAGACGAGGCAGCCACGTAAAGCTCACCCGAGGCGCTCGCCTGGACCGGATACCTTGCGGAGAATAATATGAGCTTCAGCATATTAATTGTGGATGATGAAGAGCACGCACGCAATTTTATCGGCGAGTTTCTGACTTCCCAGGGATATGAAGTCATCGGCGTCGGCACGATGAAAGAAGCCAAGCAGTATATAGAATCCGGCGCGGCGGATATTATCTTGCTGGATGTAAAGCTGCCGGATGGTTATGGACCCAGCCTGCTTGAGGAAACCGCCCGCATGCCAGATCGCCCACCGATCATCATGATCACGGCTTACGGGGATATCGAGATGGCGGTGGATGCCATGAAAAACGGCGCGCAAGACTTTCTGACCAAGCCGGTGCAGTTTCCCAGGTTGGAAAGCTCAATCCAGCGGGCCAGGTACAATGTTGCCATGCACCGAGAGCTGGCTCAACTGCGCAGGGCTCAGCACCAGGACTTTGATTTCATCGTTGGGAAGAATCCAAAAGTGCTGGAAGTGTTCGACAGGGCAGCCCGTGCGGCAGCCGCGGCGGTCTCGGTGCTGATCACCGGGGAAAACGGGACAGGCAAGGAAATCCTGGCCCGGGCGATACACAAAATGGGGCCGCGCTCCCAAAAACTATTCATCGATATCAACTGCCCGGCAATCCAGAGCACGGTCTTTGAATCCGAGCTGTTTGGGCATGAGGCGGGAGCTTTTACCAGCGCCGAAAAACGCAAACTCGGCCTAATGGAAGTCGCCGATAACGGCGTCTTATTCTTGGACGAGATATCCTCAATCCCGGTGGATGTCCAGGTCAAGCTGTTGCGCGCCCTTCAGGAGCGCACCTTCCGCCGGGTCGGCGGTATGAACCTCATCCAGGTGGATGTTCAGGTGATTGCGGCTTCTAATCGCGATCTAAAGAAGATGATAACGGATGGCACTTTCCGCGAAGACCTGTACTACCGGCTGAAAGTAGTCGACCTGCACCTACCCCCATTGCGCGAGCGCAGGGAAGATATCCCGGATTTGGTTGGCCTGTTCGTCCGCAGATTCAACCAGCGCCAGGGGGCAAATATTACGGATGTTACCCCACGCGCCATGCAGGTTTTGATGGAATACAGCTGGCCCGGCAACATCCGCCAGCTGAGCAATGTGATCGAGAGTGCCGTGCTTTTCTGCGACGAGAAGTCCATCGATCTCTCCCATCTACCGGCGGAGCTAACTGAAGGAAAAAACGGCTGTTAATTTCTTACGCGGCAGTAGATTGTGAGAGCATTTACGGGCTTACCCAGATCATATAGCTATCCCCCACGCACAGCTTCTGCCCGCCCAATAAAAAGACGCACACCTCATAGAGGATGAGTGTACCGCTGGGCGCCGCGATCGGCTCCACCTGCATGCGCGTCTGCCCGTCTCCCCCGGTTGGATACATGTAATACGACCGTATGCTCCCATCAGGCAGCGTTACTTTAATATCCGGCTCAATGCCGCTGAGCGGGGCGTTGTTCTCGTATACACTGACCCCGATCTCCTGGTTTTGATCAGGCGCCACCACTGAAAAGGTCTCCCATACCCGGATGCTGATCTGGCTGGCAGACTGAGAGCTTGGGTCGATCGGGGCAGCCGGCTCCACCACCGGCTGGGCGGTGGGCTGCTCGATAGGAGTAGATTCCTGCACCGGAGCTGGCATTACAGCCTCGGTTGGCTGTACTACCGGTTCAGGCTGTTCCGGAGAGATATCCACAGGCGGTTCTTGCGCAGCGGTTGCACCCATCACAGGAGCTACCGTAGTCTGGATATAGATATAACCGATCTGCGCCGGTTGTATCCTTCGATAATCTACCTCATCCAGATGCTCTTCCAGGCACAGGTTGGTAAAGCATTGGCGGTAGACGTCGTTATTCCACAGCCTGCGCTCGCCGATCGGCGCCCCGGTGATCTCCAGCCCACCATGCTGGGCGATATAATCCATAAACGGACGGGTAATGTTGTAGCCACGGTCTTCGCCCTGGACAGCGTAGAAATAAGTTTCCGGATCGGAGCTTCTTTCAGCCAGCGGCTCAGGGTAATTACCGACCGACTGTGTGATCTCGCGCGGGAAAATCCTCCCCGGCTGGTTGGGATCAGCGACCAGCACCAGGTTCTGATATACCTGCTCCAGGTAGCCGTCCGGAGTTGTGTAGGCATCGCTGATGGCAGCGCCTGTAAAATCCGATCCCAAACGGGAGACAGCATCGACGAACTGCGGATCAGGGCCATGAAGCCTGTCGACGGTACCATCAATTTGACCCGGCTGCCGGCAGTTTGAATCGCATTTGAAGACACCGTATGCCAGCAGCCTGACCGTCTCGGATAAATCGTATTGGTGTATATAGAAGCCCAGGTTCTCAAAAAACTGCTCGTAGCGCAGGCGGATGGGATTGTAGTGCATTTCGGTGAGCGGTCTGCCGACAAAACGCACGCCGCCCAGCTGCTCATAGAGGGGCAAGAATTTCTCATAGATGATATGCCCCTCGACGTAGCGCACATCCGAGCGCTCCGGGCGGGGCACCGGCGGCTCGGTAATATTAAAATCACGTCCGAGCGGCTCCAGGCGGCGGCGCTGGTTGGCAGACGCCAGAGGATCATAGACCAGCAATGCAGCCTGAGCGTACTGGTAACTGATTCCGTTGTATTCGAACGAGGGGGAGATAATCGGTCCCAGGTTGTTTACACCACCAAGTTGATCGTATAACTCCTTAATTTTGGAATCCGGCGGTTCAGCTGTAGGGACCGGTGTAGGGGTATCAGACCCGCAGGCAGCCAATGATGTCGTGATAATGACAAGAATCAGTAGTCGAAATAACTTAACCATGTAATTTACCGTTCTACTTTGCTCCACCCTAATGCATATTCAGTTTTTTTTGCTGTACCACCTGCCCAAACAACACGGCGTGATCAAGCAGACCAGCCTATTTACACCCACCTCCATGCCATTATGCCCCTAATTACTATTCGATTATTTGATAGGGCAAAAGATTCTGAATGAAAAGACAACACAAACAAAAAATAAATTTCGACCCATTATACCAAATATCATTAACATCTGGCACATTCCTTGCACAATAAACCTTACACTTTCATTAGTTTTTGATCCCGCATACCCAGATTATCAAAGCTTAACGGCAGGCAGCACCGAGCGATGGGCTGCCTGCCATTGGTTATTTTAAGTGAGTACGGGATAAGAGTTTTTGTTGTAGTTATGGGCGGCTTCGCCGCCCATAACTACAACAAAGGTCCTCTTTTTCCCGATAACCCGAACTGACGTTAATTTAAGTATTTACGCACTTCAGGGGTAATCAGGGGGTGTTTGGGCGGGAGCGCCGGGGATCAGTGCTGGTTTCTCAAGAATGGCAGATAGGTAATATGGGTGTTGAGAAACGCCGGCAGGTACAAGGTCGCGTTTTTCATGATAAACGGCAGGTAGCTGGTCTTTTGAGGAGGCAGTAGCGGATTGATCTGGACATAATCTGTTTGCCAGACCAGGAAGCTGTCCACCACACAGAATCTTGGCTGGCTTTGGATCTGTACACAGGCTTTATAAGGGATCAAGGTACCATTTTCAGCCTGTAGAGCCGGCAAGAGCATGGAGGTCTCCCCATTTTCGTCCGTAGCGGGCAAGAGGTAAGACTGATCATCTCCGCTGGGCATGCGCAGGGTTAGCTCCGTCTCTACGTTCTCAACCGGCAGTCCCCCGCTGAGCACTGCCACCCCGATCTCCTGCTCCTGCCCGGGAGAGATCATCGGATAGCTCTCCCAAATCTGCACGGTGAGCTCGCGGGAATTCCATGCGGGAATTTCGGGCCGTGTATCAACTGCGGAATACTTCACCCCCAACGGCATGACACGGACATCCACCTCGCCGCTCTCCAGGAGGCGTCCTTGCAGACATAACCCTACGAAGCACTGCTGCAGAGTTTGCGGATCGGGCCGGGAAACGTGCGTGATCGGCTGCCCAACGAAGTCGAAGCCGCCATGCCGCTGGATATAATCGATAAAGCTGTGCGGGATATTGTAGCCCAGGTTCTCCTGGGTGGGATAAAAATCCATGTCCGGTGCAGGGCTGGGCGCGGCAGGATCCTCCCGGACGTACCCCACTGCTTCGGGCAGCGCCAGCAGCTTGACAGTGTTTGGCTCGAGCTGATCAAGGAGGAAGACCACGTTGTCGTAAATGACATGGATTTGACCGTCAACGATTATCGGGATGTTGCGGGCAAAGCCGGTGAAATCAAGTCCCAACTGAGCGGCGGTCCTGACAACTGCAGGAAGGCTGACAGACGGAGCGCTGACCCGGCTGGTAGCTTCCATCACCTGCTCGCAATGACTGGCGCATTTCCAGGCGCCATAGGAAAGCAGGTGCACATCGTCCTCATCGGCGCCCCCGAGCCAATAGAAGCCGAGATTCTCGAAATACTGCTCGTAGCGATTCGTATTCGGATTGAAATGCCACTCGGTCAGCGGCTGACCGGCGACCGCGGTACCCCCCAATTGATCGAATAAGGGCAGGAATTTATCGAATATCTTATAACCACTTTCGAGCCGGCCTCCGGTTTCCAGGACGTTGCCGACAGGTTGCTCATAAATTCCCAGGTCACGCCCCAGGGGCGCTAGGCTTACACGCTGCCCTTCTGGCGCCTCGGAATCGTACATAAGAAGCGCGGCAGAAGTGTATTGATAGATCTTATCCCCATCGCGGAAGATGGGTGAAATCCCCAGTCCGAGTGTTTCCTGCCCACCGAGCTGGTTGTAAAATGGCAGAAACAGCGGGTCAATTTTATAAGTGCCGGCAGGTGGTTCTGGCGTATTTTTCCCCCGGTTGCACGCCGTCGAGAGACACATCGCCAGGCTGATGCACAACGCCAGGATCAGCCGGGAGGTCTTTATTCTGGATGTCGATTCACTCCATGAGTACATCGAGGGCTGCCTTGCGGTGTCTCAATCTGGACGACCAAGTGCAGATCCAGGTATTGAAATGCAAACCCTATTGCCAGTCAGGTTTTCAATCCCCAAGTCGATTGTAGAATCTTTCTTGCCTGATTGGTCAGATTATATCATAGAACTCGACTGGTATGCTTCTTGCATCATCTCTTGCACACCCTGCTGGAGAGATGCTATGACCAATCAAATTGAGCGGCGGGCGGCGACCCGCCTGGGATTCCACTATTTTCCAGATACCCTCCATTATCGAGAAATTGACCTGCAAACCTGGCTGCCTGAGATCAAGGCCCTGGGAGGTTCCTGGCTGACCTTGATCGCCCCTCTCGACCGGGCCATCCCAGAGACTTTCCTGCGCGGCCTTATCAGCCAGAAAGTCGAGCCGGTGCTGCACTTCCACTTGCCGCTCGACCGCTCTGCTGACCTGGACAGCCTGGGCTTGCTGCTGGATGCTTATGCGGAGTGGGATGTGCGCCTGGTAACCCTTTACGATCGTCCTAACCTGCGGTCTAAATGGCCGGCCTCCGCCTGGGCACAGAGCGATCTGGTGGAGCGCTTTCTCGACATATATCTGCCCGCTGCCAGCCTGGCTGTGCAGGCTGGTTTGATCCCGGTATTCCCGCCGCTGGAGCCGGGGGGCGATTATTGGGACACGGCTTTCCTGCGAGCAGCGCTGCAAGGCATCGTAAGACGGGGGCAAACCGAGTTAGCCGAAAAACTGGTACTTGGCGCTTACGCCTGGACAGGTGAGCGATGCCTGGGCTGGGGAGCCGGCGGGCCGGAGCGCTGGCCCCAATCGCGCCCTTATTACACACCGCCTGGTCAGGAGGACCATCTCGGTTTCTATGTATTCGACTGGTACATGGCAATCGCTGAAGCGGTATTAGGACGGCCCTGTCCGGTAATTATGCTCGCGGGCGGGGCTACCCCTCCTATCATCCAGGAACAGGATAACGCCGCAAGCAGCCTGGAAGCTCATGCCCAGACGAACCTGGCAATTGCCCGGTTGCTGGAGGGGATATATACACCCGGCAGCGAAACGTTGCCTCCCGTATCATCCAATGTATTGGCATGCAACTTCTGGCTGCTGGCGGCAGATAGCAGGTCGAAAGATGCCAGGGCAGCATGGTTCCAACCCGATGGCAAAGCCCTGCCGGTAGTTAAGGCGGTGACCCGTTTGTGGGCAGTGAAAGACGGCCAATCCTTCGAAAGCGCCATCCGGTCCAACCTGGCAATGCATGCTTCCTTGCGCCCAATCGCCAACTATATCCTGGTTCCCCGTGAGCCAGCCGCCGCTTCCAGGACCCTGCAATGCCTGTGGCACACCATTGCAGGGGAGTTCCCGACCATCGGATTCTCCACGGACGAAGCTGCCCTGGCAGCACATGTAAGCATCGCCGGAGATGAACAAACTTTTCCAGAAGAAGTACTGCAGAGTCTGCGCAGCGCTGGCTGCTCGGTTGAGCGGCTGGAAGTAGATGGCATAAGTATTGCACCAATAGAGTAAATATCAGAATATCAATCCCTTGCGAGGTAAATCATGAGCGAGACAATTACCCAGACAACCCCAAAGAACATGTCATCCGATATCTACAAGCCCGTATTAAAGGTGCTTGGCCTGGGTGGAGGTGGCAGCAATGCCGTCACCCGCATGATCGAGCACGAAATCAGCGGGGTGGAATTCATTGCCGCTAACACCGACCTGCAGGTTCTCAAAACCAATCCGGCTCCCCGCAAGATCTTGATGGGACCGCACGTCTCGCGCGGCCTGGGGGCGGGCGGCGACCCGCGCCTGGGACGGGCGGCTGCCGAAGAGAGCTGCAAGGAGATTGCTGCGGCGCTCTCCGGGGCGGACATGGTCTTCCTGACCGCTGGCATGGGCGGTGGGACCGGCACGGGAGCTATCCCGGTGGCGGCAGAGATCGCTCGTAAGCTGGGGGCTGTCACCATCTCGATCGTCACCATGCCCTTCTTGTTCGAGATGGGGCGACGCCAGCGCAATGCCGTAGAAGGGATTGCCTTGCTTCAGCAGCACAGCGATACGCTGATCACCATCCCCAATGACCGCCTGCTGTACGTGGCACCGAAAAACCTGCCGATGGAGATGGCTTTCAGACTGGCTGATGATGTACTGCGCCAGGCTGTCCAGGGTATCTCCGAGCTGATCACCGAGCCGGGCATGATCAACGTGGATTTCTCGCACATTCGCCGGCTGATGAAGCTGGGAGGCGGGGCGCTGATGGCAATCGGCTACGGACAGGGAGAGAACAAGGCCGATAAAGCCATCGACCAGGCGCTGCACCACCCCATGATTGAATCGGTATCGCTGGATCACGCTGCTGGCGTGATCGCCAACTTCACCGGCGGTCCGGATATGACCCTGTTCGAAGTCGAAGCGGCGCTCACCCGCCTGTCGGAGCAGACAACGCCGCAAACCGAAATCGTGCTCGGGATCATCAACGACGAGCGGATGGAAGATAGGGTGCAGGTTACCTTGATCGTCACCGGTCTGGGAGCACCTACCCTGGAAGAGACACTCTCCAAAGTTGCAGCTCCACAGGCCGCGACCCCCAAAATAGAGCTCGAACAAGCCAGCAAAACGGTGGAAACGATTGAGCCTGAGCCGCTCATTGCTATCCCGGTTACCCCGCTGCGAGCTGCCCCAGATCCCAGTGATATCGACCTGCCTGCCTTCCTGCGCCGGCGGATACGTTACGCAGGGTAGATCATGGATCCAAAGATACTTAAGCAGGTTGTTTCACAGATTCACAAACGCTATCCGGAGTTTTCCGAGAGCCAGCCGAAGGTGCGTCGCCAGCCGCATGCGCCTGACACGCCCCCACCGGCGGAACCCAACTACCTGCTCACTTTCAAGACCAGCGCAGTCGTCCAATCGGCCAGCGGCAGCAAAACGATGTCTCGCTATCTCCGCGTCGTTGTCAATGCACGCGGCAAGCTGATCAAGATAACCACCTCGCGTTAAATCCCGCAAAACAACGTCGCTCCAGACGAATTTCAGGAAGGTAAGCCATGATCGATATCAAACAGATGAGCCGCCAGCTTGAACTCTCTTTTTGGACGTTTACCATCCCGATCTTGAGCAATTCCAGATTGCTGCACCGAGTGCTTCCGGCTGTGTATGACATAAGCCGCAAAGAGAATGTGATACCTGCCTTGAAAGAAGGCGTAATCTTTTCGGTAAGCGGTTTCGCGTTCGGGATTGTGATTGGAATATTGACCGCCTGACCGGTCATTAGATCGGCGCGCGAAGCGTCTCCAGCGAGTATCCAGGAACAGGATGCAGTCAGTGTCTTCAACAAGATCGATCCACGCGCTTTTGAGAACCGGCATTTTGATCGTCTGCCTGGTATTTCTTGCTGCCGGATCTGCTTCTCCTGCCAGGGGCGAGAGCGGCCTGCCTGTCTACCCCGGATTTGGGTACGGGGCGCGCATCGATCCCTGGGGACAGGAAGTAGACCTGGCTTTGAAAACTGCCGCCGGGATCGGGTTGGATTGGATCGGTATCGACTTCGATTGGGCGCGGCATTGGCCCAATCGGAATGCCTCGCTCGATCTGGTCGAGCTGAACAAAGTGATGGTTTTCGCCGCAGAAAACCATCTAAGAGTCCTGGTCTCAATTACCCACGCACCGGGATGGGCGCTCACCCCAACCGGACCGAATCCCGAGCTGACTGCCGGTCTGGTCGCACAGCTTGCCCGCCTCTATCCGGATGTGCTATTAGCGGTGGAGCTCTTTCCCCAGGCAAACACCTATTCCGGATGGGGCATCCAGCCTGATCCCGAGGCGTACACAGATCTGCTCAGGATCACTGCCGGCAGCCTGGAGAGTGCTCGAAGATCGACGGTATTGATCGCTGCCGGGCTGGCGCCCATCGACCCGCAGAACCCCGGACGCGACATGGAGGATGTGCAGTTCCTACAAGGCTTGTACGCCGCCGGCGCAGCGCAATATATGTCGGTGATCGGCGTCCGCTTGCCGTACAGCGCGCAAGATCCGCTGGACACGCCGTGGGGAGCCGATCCACGCGTTCTGCGCCGCTATGAAGCCATCCGCAAAGTGATGCTCGATAACCAGCATGCGGAGCATTTGATCTGGATCACCGGCTTTTCCTGGCCTGCTTTCACTTACAGCCAGGACGGCCAATCGGTCGCCAATATCGCCTCAGCCTCCAATTCGCAGACAGGAAAACAAACCAGCTGGTTCAACCAGGCGATGCAAATGATAAAATCCCAGCTCTATATCGGGGCAGCTTTCGTCGATTGCCTGAATCCCGCTCTGGGTGCCAGCCCGGAAAAGAGCCGATCCGCATGCCTCATCCAAATTCAAGATGGTGTCCCCAGCCTGCACCCTGCGTACATCGCCCTGAGCCAGATGGTTTCGCTAGCGAAGGCCAGCCCTGCAGCGGCAGCGGCACCTCTAGAAAAGATAATCACTCCCTTCGAGCCAAAATTATTCTATAAATCGAGTGCACCATGAAAACTCGCCACCTGGTCTTCCCCTTTCTTGTTTTCGCCGTTTTTGTGCTTGCCGGTCATTGGACCGGCAAGCAGATCGAGAGATCGGTCATCTCGTCCGACCAGGGAGATGTGCAGAGAGCCAGGCTGGTCGAGCAAATTGCCAGTGACAAGGCAGATTGGGTGGATGATTCGTTTGCCCCGCAACGATCAAGCACTCTTCCAGTGCCTACCAGCGAGCAAACCCAACAGCGCATCCAGCAAAAGAACATACTGGTTATCGGGGTAGATCACCTGGATGCACCCCAACCCAGGCTCGAGGCGGTCTGGTTGGCGCTTTACCTGCCCAATATGCCCCAACTATACCTGATGCCCTTGTATCCCTCGGTCATCCCAGATGGAGACAATCTGAATATCCAGGTAAACGATCTTTATCCCGGCCTGTTCGACCTGACGCCAGGAGGCGCACCCGATCCGGATTTCCTCGAGCTGCTTGATGAACAGGAAATCTGGTGGACGAACTACATAGTATTGGACAGCAATGCCCTGGCAGGGGTCGTCGACTACTCCGGCGGTGTGGAATCTGTTGACCGCCGGCAAAAGAACAAGTTGGAGAAACTTGATGGGGAGCAGGCATTAGCTTCCATCCCCAATACGCTGGAAGATCCACAAGGTGCAATATTCTCCCAGGTACAACTGATCCAGCGCCTTTGCCAAAAAAGTCCTCAACTGGATTTTTCCCTCATTCGTATTGACAAACTGCTCAGTTCTTTACATGAGCATATACATACCGATCTTACTGCGCAGCAAGTGGTCGATGATATCGATAGTATGCAGGCATTTGGGGGCGGCTTTGTATGCGAATTTCCGTCCATAACGCTCGTCCAGAGCACACAATAATCCATCTGGGGTTCAAGATCCTTTACTCACCAGGCGAGGGAACTATGGCTACATTATCTGCAAATGAGATTTTACTGGTTATGGCTGTCGTCTTATTTCTGCTCGGAGTTGCCTGCACGATCACCGGCGTTGTAATCCTGACGGTGCGGATTTCCAGCAAGGATTTACGCACCCTGGCAGCCCAAACTACCAAGCTGGCACAAAAGGGGCTGGCTGATGACATTGCCGGATTGGTCGGCAACGCCTCAGGCTTGTTGAATGCGTTGAACGAGATGGTGCGCACAACGACAGGCGTAGGAGTGTTCATCACCATAATTGGTTTGATCCTAATGGTCAGCGCCAGTTTACTGGCCCTGAAGATCTATTAAGGGGTAGACATCGAATGACAGCCTTTTCCTTCATCATCGAGCTAAAACGAACCCTTCCAGAGACGGCTTGGCCCTGGCTCATCGCGGCCCTGCGCCAGGACCGGACCGTCTGGGACAGCCTGCAGGGTGAATTTGGACAGCGCGTCCTGGCTGAACTGGGAGAGCAGGCGGAAGCCTTCTCGCCTGCAGTCCTGTGCCTGCTTGCCATAGGATTCCCCGATCCTGTAGAGGCAGTGCGGAATGCCGACTACCACCAGGTACCTGAGCCTGTTTTCCACCCCACCGGGGAAGCAGATCTTTGGGATTGCGCACCGGATCTGAGGAAGGCTGGCATGCAGGCGCTGAACCTGATCGACCAGTTGAATGATGTGGAGACATGGCAGGAGATTTCATTCGACCGTGAAGATGTATCGCCAACCACTTTCGCCTGCCTGTACACCTTGCTGCCGGATCCCCTGGGATTGTTAACCAGCCTGATCAATGGCGGAAATGCAAACCTGGCAATTCACGCATTTTTGAGCGCGCCAATCCCGCTCGCAGGGCAGGTGGATCGATTGACCCAATTGGTCGACTGCCTGCCTATCAAACAATGCTTTCCCTTTATTAAAATGCTGTATGCCCACCGCCCCAGTCTGGCAGTCAGCATGGCGCAAACTTTGCTGCAATCCTCGAAAATGGATCCAGGCGCAGCCATCGCTGACATCCCCCTGAACGGCTTGGGATTACACGCATACTACGACCAGATCAACAGCCTGCTCGTCCGCTCGGAGGTATTAAGGTTGGCAGCCCAACCCAAGCTCGCCATACCCATCCTGAATGAGACGATCCAGATCGCCCGCTGTATGCAGGCGCAGCTCTCCGCCAGGCTGGCACAGGCAGCAGCTGAAGATGAAGACCGGCAAAGCTGCCTTAGTGCCTGGGAGCAAGCCAGCCGCCTGGATCCGGAGTCGCTCAATCATCTGGGCGGATTGCTGGTCTCTTTGATCGATGACAACCGGCACACCGATGCCCTGATCCATCTCAATGAGCATCCGCACCAGACCGGCACCCTGCTGCACCAGCCATCTGCACTTCGCTTCGCACGCGCCAGGCTGGCTCTCTCCGCCGGAGAACCCGAGGTTGCCCGCCGGCACGCCGAACATGCACTCAACATGCAGATCCAATCCCATGTTGCGAGTGGGACACCCCTCCCGTACGGTAAACAGCCACTGCTTGACCTGGCCCGGCTGTTCCTGGACTTATCTACGCCACGCCAGGCTATCCGGGCAATACAGATGGCTTTGGATATCAACCCTGCGGACGTGGAGGCAGTCTCACTGCTGGCAAGGTCTCAGTCGGCGGCTGGACAATTTCAACCCGCAATCGGGTCTGCTCACCTGGCCGTCGGCCTGGCTCCCGAGCGGATCGACCTGTGCCGCCAGCTGGCTTTGATCCTGGAGGCTGGAAACGAGTGGCTGGCTGCGTTTACAGAGCGCAGCAGCCTGATTGAACGCCTCGCTCACCCGGCGCCGCAGGACTGGTACGAACTGGCTGCCAGTGCCCTGCCATCCGGACAGGCAGAGCGTGCCATCCAGATCTGTGATCAGCTCTTGACCGCCGACCAAACCGATGGCATAGCCTGCGCCCTGCGTGGCGAGGCATTGGCTGCCCTGGATAAATTCGATGAAGCCATCGAACAGCTAGATCAGGCGACACAGCTGATACCCGACCACCCTGCTCCCTGGCTGGCGCTGGCACGTGTCTACCAATCGCATGGTGAGGCTCCCCGGGCATTAGAGACTCTACGCGCCGCATCCCAGGCTGCTCCAGACCAAGCGGAGATTTTACTGGCGCTCGGTGAAGCTTGCCTGGAAGATAACGCTCCCAGCCAGGCGCTCAGCTACCTGCGTAAGGCTCACAGTCTGGTGAACGAGAACAGGAATGGTGGAAAAGACACTGCACTTGGCAATCGGATTGCCTTGCGGCTGGGACAGACTTTGTTCCACCTGGGTCACCTGGAAGAGGCCTGCCAGCACCTGGAACAGGCCTACCAGGTCTCGCCCTACCATCCGGAGATCGCATACAGCTACGCTCGGGCGCTCCTGGCAATGGATAATCCAAGGCCGGCACTGGCCCCACTCCAGGCAGTTCTCAGCACCGAACCCGGTGATCCGGGTGCCTACCTGGATTTCGCTCATTGTGTGCTCAACCTGGATGGTCGTGTAGAGCCCGAATACTACCAGATGGCGCTCCATTACCTGGGCAGAGCGATGGAGTTATCTCCAGAGCTGCCGGAGGCCAGGGCCCTCTCAGCAGAGATTATGGCTGCCTCCGGTGATCTCCTGCCGGCAGTCAGCGCTTACCGTAAGGCACTGGAAACACGGCTCTCCGAAGATGCCGCCTGGAGGATGCGCCTTTGGCTTGGCCTCGGCAAAGTAGCCCTGGACCTGGGGCAGACTGAAACCGCAGTAGCTGCCCTCCAGGAGGCCAGCCAGGCCGGACCGCAAAGCCCAGATGTACACCGCTTCTTGTGTGAAGCCTATCAATCAGCTGGCCTGGCAGATAATGCTTATGAATCCGCTCAAACTGCCCTGGACCTGGCACCGGAGGACATCGACATGCTCATCTGGTTTGCCCAAAAGGTCTATGATCTACAATGCCAGCCTGGCGTGCACCTGGCTGAAACACTCTCCGAAGCTGTCAAGGCTCTGGAAAAGGCCAGCCAGCTTGTGCCAGACCAGGGCAGCCTGCTGATACGGCTGGGTCAGGCGCAGATGCAGATCGGAGAATGCCATGCTGCCCAGATCTCATTTCACCGCCTTACCGACCAGCTGGAAGGGGATGTCCCGGGATTTGCTGTGGACGCAACGGCAGCCGACTTACACAACGCAGCTCAGGGGTTGCTGAACTTAGGCGATCCCAGCGGAGCGGTCGTGTGCCTGGAGCGCGCCCTGCAGATCCATCAAAATGACTCCAGGCTGCACAGCTTCATAGATGACGACGGCCTTCCGGATCAGATCTCTCTGTTAACCAGCCTGGTAGGCGCTTATCAGAAGGCCGGTCAGCGGCTGGCAGCCCTGCAAGCGTTGGAACAAGCCATCCAGCTCGATAAGGGCAGGAAAGAGTTCTATATCAAGAAGGCCGAGCTGCTCCTGCAGACTGAAGATGGGCAAAGCCTGGAAGAGGTCACCGCGTCCGGACGGACGGACCTGGCTCTGTTGGCATTAGAAACAGCTGCAGATATCGTCCCAGATGACCCAGAGATCCACATCCAGATGGCGTTGGTGCAGCGCATCCTGGGAAACCTCCCTGCAGCACTGGAGCGGGCGCTTAACGCCATCCACATCTACGCCAGGCAGGAGCAGCCCGATAGCCAGGCGATATTCTCCCCTCTTTCCGGATCACTGCTGCCTGCTGACCTGGCGCGCTCGCTGCTTCAGTTCGACAACGCGGCAGCTTTACTGGATGCCTGCCCAGACTGCGATGCCACCGCCAGCCTGTCAGACCGGCTGGAATACCACTGCCTGCGCGCCGAATTAGCCCTTGAAATGAACGATACCGGTCTGGCAACTCACCAGATCGCCCGGGCAGTCGAACTCTCCCCGGATGATCCGGGGCTGCTGGCATTACAAGCGCGCTTGAGCCTGCGCAAAGGCGAACTGCCAATCGCAGGATTTGCCAACCAGCCTTCTTCCCCCGCCGTCGATATTTATCAGCTGGCGCTCGAAGGTTACAGCAAATCCACCAGCAGAGCAGACGATGACGCTCCTCCAGTATGGGAGCTGATAGATCGTCGTGCCAGCACCCGGCGCCGCCTGGCTGAAGCGGCTCTCGACCTGCGCCTGTGGGCTGCCGCCTTCCGCCTGGCTGAAGAGACTGCCAAAAGCTGCCATGTGGAACCACACGCCCATCTCAACCTGGCGCGAGCTTTAGTGCTGAGGGCAGAGCAGCAGCGTCTTTGCCGGTCACTGGATGTCGTATCCCACGCACCGGGCGAAGAGGCACTCTCCGAGGAAGCCTTCCGGTCGTTCATCTTCTCTATGCAAAATGCCGAGGCCGCTATCCTGGATCAGGCCGGAGAAATCCCCGAAGCCTGTGCCGATACGCTCGGGCAGCTGAGCGTCGATCCCTACTGCCTGCTCAAACGCTGGCAGGCGCGTGGCATGGCAGTATTTGCCCCCAACACCCAGAGCGCTGAAGCCCTGGCTGCTCTCCCGCGCCACCCCGAAGACGTGATGGCAGAAATTGCCTGCCTAAGCGAGACTGGAGACCTGCTCGCGGCGGGTAAGTCCGCCAGCACGTATTCACACAACCCATTCGTCCTGGCCCAGCTTGCCCTGGCTCTCTCTGAAAGCAAACCGCGCCAGGCATTGGCAGCTGCTCACGCCGCCATCGATGGGCTGGTGCATCCTGAGGAAGACTCGCAAACTCACCCGTTGCCAGGCGAGATCTTGCTGCGCAGGAATGATACCCCCATGCTGTACGCTCTGCTTGCCAGGCTGACCCACAAGCACGGGAATCCCCTCGAGGACAGCACCATTGCACTGCAGGCTATCCAAAAAGCATTGAAGTATTGGCCCGACGAATCGCACTGGCACACCCTGGCAGCCAAAATCTATCTGAGCCATTTACCAAAGGATGGGCAGGCAGCTTCCGACAGCGCCATCTCGCACCTGGAACAGGCCATCCGTTTTGCCCCGGATTTCGCCGAGCCTTATATTCTCTTAGGACAGATTTATGCTCAGCGCAGCGTGACGCAGAAATCGATCGAATTGCTAGAAATTGCCTCCGAGATGACCCCCGATGACGTTCAAGTATGGCTGCTCCTGGCTCAGGCCCACCAGTCGGCCGGGAATGTAAGTGAAGCAGCCGAATGTGCAGAAAAAACGATCCATCTGGCTCCGAGCCAGGTGGCACCCTTGCTGCTGCGAGGAGAGATTGCCCTGGATGAAGGTCAACCGAAAAGCGCTCGAAGCCACGCTCAGGCTGCCCTGGACCTGGAACCCGAGAATGCCAGCGCCCTGCTGCTGATGTCGCGCGCCCTGCAGGCACTAAACCAGCCGGGGGATGCCATCGAGCTGCTTGAGAAAGCCTTACCGAACATCCAGGCGCCCCTGCCGCTGCACCTGGAACACATCCAGCTTATCCGGGAGGCACGCGGCGCAAAAGCAGCTCTCCAAACCGCACACGAGCTATCCGAGCGTTTTCCGGAAGAGCCGCGTGTGTTGAGCGAGCTCGCAAAGACCCTGGCAGAAGACGGTCAGCTCGAAGCCGCCATCCATACTGCCCAGCGCGCCTTGCGCAGCAATACCAGCCTCGATTCACAAGATGCAAACCTACAGGCATCTCTGCATTACCAGTTAGGCAGCTTGCTCAGCCAGGCCGGTCACCTGGATCAAGCCATCCACAATCTGGTGGAGGCCATCCATTCCAACCCCGATTTTATCGATCCATATCTGGAGCTTGGCCGCGTCCACCAACAGCGACGGCAGCACTCGCTGGCATTGAATACATTCAACCAGGCAATTGCTGCGGCCCCTAATGATGCTCGCCCATATTACCACGCCGGTGTGGCGCTCAAGGAGAACAAGGATTATCTTGAAGCGGAGAAGATGCTGCGCCGTGCTTGCGAGCTTGCGCCGGATGACGTCAGCATCCACCGTCTGTTGGGAGCTGTGGTCACCTTGAACATGGTACACAACCACCGGGAAGCAGCTGTCGTCAACTGAAGCAGGCATGGCAGGCTGCCGACCAGTTGATCATCTAAGGTGTCAAACGCTGTTTGTTCAAGGACTGGCAAGCCTGCCAGGTACGCCAGTCCTTGAGGACCACAAAATGATTATCGATCATAAAAGGAAAAAACAGGTATAGGGATTTGGCCTCAATGAATTCACAGCACAGCGCATATCTCTCCGGAAACTCTATCAGTCGCGAGCAGCTAATCAGTTTGCTGCGTGCGGCACAGTCCATCGACGAACATCGCTTTGCTCGCCAGGCTGCGCTGGCATGGCTTGGATTGTATCCAGGCGATCTGCAGGTCAACCTGCTCTACGCACAGGCGCTTCTGAAAGCCGGCCAGCCGGAACAGGCTCAGCCGGTGCTGGAACGCATCAGCCAGACCGATCCGGAATATTTAGAGGCTGTGGAAGCCCTCGTACAGGCTCAGGCGCTGAATCAGTTCCAGGGAAAAGCTGGGGTGCGGGCAAAGCTGGCAAATGGAGAATACGCCAACCAGATTGGATGGTTGATGGCCCTGGGCGGCAGCCCCGATGTTGTGCGGGCTGTTGGCATCGGACCTTCAGTACTGCGTGAAAAATCCCTGGTCGCCTGGAGCCGGGCGCTCTCGAAAGCTCGCCGCGCCCTGGACGACAGGGATCTGGATTCGGCGGAGCGCGAAATTCAGGAAGCCCTGGCATCTGAAATCGCCACTCCCCTGATCGATGCCACCCACTTACAAATCCTGCACTCCCGCGTGACCGGGCAGGGAGCCAGCGCTCAGATGCTGCGCAGCCTGGCAGCCTACTACCGCCAGCGTTGGCCAAACTGCCTGCATTTCTCGCTGCTCCTGGCAGACGCCTTGATGGACGGCGGCGAACAGGACCAGGCAGTTGCACTGCTGCACGAGGCAGCCGCGGGTGACGTGGGCGGGCAGGTGCCGCAGCGCCTATGGGGACACGACCATCCTTACCGCAACCTGTGGCCCGAACAGCTTCAAATCAATCTGGATATACCCATCCCAGCTTCTATCCTGGCAATTCTGGGTTGGAACCGGCTGCCGGAACATATTGAGATCACAGAGCCGGAGGTACAACCAATCGAAGAAGCCGAGGATCAACCTCCAGCGGAAGGCAAAGCACTGCAGGAGGAACCCGAGGCTCAACCACCGGGGATAAACGAAGCAGACAACACTGTCACCGAGACGCTGAGATCCGTCCAATCTGAGTTGGAGCGGTTGGGAGCGCGCCTGAACCGGCCCGGATTAGCCAATGCCGATGGGCGCTTCCCAGTTTATGTGATCATGACCACCCGGCAAGGACTGCAGCAGCGTTATGGGGCCCAAACCGCCTCGATCCTGGAAGAGGAGATGCTGCGCCTGGTTTCAGCTATCCAGGGACGAAAAGACTGGGGAGCCCTGTTATTTTACGCAGACGAGGGAAGGACCCTGCACGTAAGCAGTCAAAGCCAGCTCGAACGTCCCGCTGCCCGCCCTAATGATCCCTGGGCTCTGAAGCTGGCATTAATCGACCTTGACAGCAGCCTGCGCAAGCACGGCGAGCGGATTGGGGCTTTATTGATCGTTGGCGGTCCGCAAGTGGTGCCTTTCCATCACCTGCCCAATCCTGTTGACGATGCTGACATCGACGTCCCATCCGACAACCCGTACGGGACGAGCGATGATAATTACTTCATTCCCGAATGGCCGGTTGGGCGGCTGCCAGACGGAGCCCCGCATCAGGACGCCAATGCTCAACCGCTTCTCTATGCGCTGAGCGGATTGACCATCCGGCACAGGTCGATTGCCAACCGCAAGACGAATTCACTGTGGTACCTCCGCTGGGTGGAACGCTTGCTGGGCTGGATAAACCGCCGCAATCGCACCGGCAGTAATGGCAAGCCCAGCTTTGGCATTACCGCAGCGGTGTGGAGGCAGGCGTCGCTCACGGTTTTCCGCCCGATCGGCGATCCACGCGCCATGCGCATTTCCCCCCCATCCAACTCGAACGGTTCGTCAGGGCGGCATACCTCACCGCTCCCGACCGGACGGCTGGCATATTTCAATCTCCACGGGCTGGTGGATGCTCCAGAATGGTATGGACAGCGCGAATCGTCCGGAGAAAGCATCCCAGCTGCTGTCGGATCGCCGGAAGATTACCCGGTAGCCGTGCAGCCTGCGGATGTAGTAAATTCCGGGCGCGCCCCGCAGGTGGTCTTCACCGAGGCCTGCTACGGGACGAATATCATCGATAAAACCTACGACGACGCCCTGAGCCTGAAATTTATCCAGTCCGGCACTTATGCCATCGCCGGATCGACATGCATCAGCTATGGCTCTATCACCGCGCCCCTGATCGCGGCTGATTACCTGGGACAGTCCTTTTGGACCTTTATCAAGGAGGGATTGCCAGCCGGGGATGCCCTGCGGAGAGCTAAAATGGCCCTGGCTCGCGAGATGCATAACCGCCAGGGTTATCTGGATGGCGAAGACCAAAAAACGCTGATCTCATTCGTGCTCTATGGAGACCCCCTGGCTGTGCCCGCCGGGATGGAATCCACTGTAAAATCGGTCCTGCGTTCCGCCAAGGCCCCCTCCAATCTCAAAACAGTCTGCGATCACAAGCATGAGACTGGTGATTGCGAGCCGGTTCCAGAAGACATCCAGGAGTTTGTCAGAAGCGTAGTAAAGCAGTATCTACCAGGGATGGAAGACGCCTGCCTTACAATGAGCATGGAACATATCGATTGCGAGGCAAACCGCCCATTAAGCCATCCCGGCCAGGCAGTGCCTCGCGGCGCATCCAATTCTGGTGGATCTTCTCCGCGGCATGGTTTCCAACTGGCCCGCAAAGTGATTACCCTCAGCAAAGAGGTTCCCAACACTACCCACATCCATCACCACTACGCACGCCTGACCCTGGACGCTGAGGGCAAGCTGGTGAAGCTGGTAGTCTCCCGGTGAATTATGGTATGATTTTGTCCTGTGAGAGCTCGAGAACTTTTCTCGCCTTTGCGTTGGATCTCGGCCTTCTTGCTGCTGGCGGCGTTGATTCTTACAGCTTTTCAGCTTGTGCAGTACAGCCGAATGCGCGCCAACTTGCCGACAGGATTGAAAATTGCTGGTGTGCCTGTGGGCGGATTGGACCGCCAGCAAGCGGCAGAGCGCTTGTTGGAGGCTTACTCAATCCCGGTTGAGCTGATCTATAACCAGGCAGTAATCCACCTGGATCCGACGATCATCGACTTCCAGCTGGACCTGGAAGGTATGTTGGCGGCTGCCGACCTACAGCGCACTCAGAGCTTGTTCTGGGAAGGATTTTGGGATTACCTGTGGGGACGTTTGGAGACTCCCACAGATATCCCGTTGAACGCTTCTTTCTCTGAACAACGCCTGCGCAATTATCTCGAGGAAGAGATCGCCAGGCGCTATGACCAGCCTGCCACCGCTGCCAGCCCGGTAGTTGGTACCGTCAATTTCCAACCCGGCATTCAAGGCAACGCGCTGGATATCGACGGCTCGATCCTGTTGATCGACAATTCACTACACACGTTGAACCGGCGCCAGGTAGCCCTGCCTCTGCAGCGCACCAATCCCCCTCGCCCGGCCTTTCAAAACCTGCGCGTTCTCTTAGAACAGACGATTGATCTCTCCGGCTTCGATGGTATTGCCACGCTGTATCTCAAGGACCTGCAAACCGCCCAGGAGCTGCACTTCGCCCTCCAGCAAGGCGAAGAAATCCCTGTCCAACCGGATATCGCCTTCACAGCTTCGAGCATCATCAAAATCCCAATTATGACTTCGGTTTTCCGGCGCGATGGTGGAAATCAAGACGCAGAGACCCAGCGCCTGATGGGGGAAATGATTACCAAGTCTGGCAATGAAACTGCAGACTGGCTGATGGATCGGGTGATCGATCCTGAACGCGCCCCGCTGGAAGTCAGTGATGACATGCAAGTGCTTGGCCTGGAGAACACCTTCCTGGCGGGGTACTTCTCGCTGGGCTCACCGATGCTGGCGCGCTTCGATACGCCTGCTAATTCTCGCACGGATATAAACACCGATCCGGATCCGTACAACCAGACGACCGCCTCCGACATCGGAATGCTGCTGGAGGATATTTACCAGTGCGCCCAAAATGCCGGCGGGGCGCTCAATGCCGTCTTCCCCGGAGAGATAAGCCAGGCTGAATGCCAGACAATGATCAGCCTGCTGGTCGCCAACAAGCTGCCATCCCTGCTGACCGCCGGTGTCCCGGAGGGGACCCAGATAGCACACAAACATGGCTGGGTATCCACCAATGGCATCATCAACACCATCGGCGACGCGGGACTTATTTATACACCCGGCGGCAACTACGTGCTGGTTGTTTTCCTTAACCACCCCGATCAATTGGTTTGGGACCCGGCCTCGAAGCTGATCGCCGATCTATCCAGGGCAGTCTATAATTATTACAACATCCCCCAGCTATAGGCAAGAATCGAGCGACCGTTGGAATCGCTCAAGATCTTTACTCGGGAACTGATAGCTACCTGGAAACGAAGCCGGCCACCCCGCCTGTCGGCTGCGCTGGCCTATTACAGTCTGTTCTCTCTGGTCCCCATACTGTTTATTGTCCTGTTTATCGCCGATATCTTCCTTGAAGAGCTGTTCAGCACCGCGGAATTTTACGGACAGCTTGCGCAGGTGCTGGGTGCCGAAACCGCCGCACTGCTGCAATCAGCAGTTACCAGCCTTGCAGACAGCAGCACCAACGGCAGTGTGCTCGCTGCCCTGATCGGATTGGCAACCATGCTCTATGCTGCTACCGGATTATTCGCACAGCTAAAGAATGCGCTGAATACGATCTGGGAAGTACCGGCATCGAATACCAATAGCGCGTGGCAGATTGTGAGTGATCGATTGGTGGCATTTGTGCTGGTGATCGGTGCCGGCTGCCTCTTTGCCGTCGCAGTCTTCGCCAACCTGGTCATAAGCTCCATAGCCGAGTTATTTCCTTTGCACCTCTCCCTGAGCCTGATCAATAATGGTCTGATCTTCATCGTCTGCACGTTGGCAATTGCCCTGCTGTATAAAATCCTTCCGGATGTGAGGATCAAATGGCGCGATGTCTGGGCAGGCGCAGCCCTGGCAGCATTGTTGATATTGGTGGGAGGGCGCTTGTTGAGCATTTACCTCGCCCACAGCAACCTGGCCTCAGCCTACCAGGCCGCCGGCGCGCTGGCGGTGCTGCTGGTTGGTATCTATTACCTGACCCAGATCTTCCTCTTTGGGGTGGTATTCACCCGGGTGTATGCCACAACTTTTGGATCGCTGAGCACCCGCTCTGCGATCTCGCCCGCGAATGCCAATCACTGATCGCCAGGGAGGCTTTAGAGCCGCGCTCTCACGTATCCCAAACCTCCGACTGCAAGATAATCGGATCAAACAAGCTGTCTGGTATAGACAATCCAGCCGGTCTAGGTTAACATTTAAACAATTCACCGCTATAGTTTTACAATAACAAATTGAGGAGCAGCAGCTATAATCCCCATTAAAGACCAAATCCCCACCCGGCGTGTGCCGGTAGTTAATTACATTTTGATTGCCATGAATATCCTGGTCTATGTGCTGTTCTGGCTGGCAGGAGCAAACCAGGAAGCATTGGTGTATCAATTTGCGATGATCCCGGCAAATTTTACAGCCGGTGTAGATCCGGGCGATATCAGCGATATGTTTACGAGCATGTTCATGCATGCCGGGCTGGCCCATCTCGGCGGGAACATGCTCTATTTATGGATATTCGGCGACAATGTAGAAGATAGCATGGGGGCGGTGAAGTACCTGGCCTTCTATCTGGTGGGTGGTGTGGTGGCTTCGCTGGCGCACCTCTTAACCAACCCCGGGTCGCAGATACCAACTGTAGGAGCCAGCGGCGCGATTGCGGCTGTCTTGGGCGCTTACCTGGTGCTCTATCCACAGAGCCGCGTAATGACCATCATCCCCCTGGGCTTTTATATGCGCATGACGCTGCTTCCAGCCAGCATCGTGCTGGGTTTATGGTTCGTACTGCAGCTCTTCAGCGGCGTATTGTCGCTTGGCGGACCGGATGTCGGCGGGGTGGCTTTTTGGGCGCATATTGGCGGTTTTGTAACCGGGGTTGTGCTGGCCAAGCTGCTGGCAAATCGCCGCAGGCCTGAAACAAACGTTCGCTGGTAAAGAGCACCGGTTACCACACAATTTAATCCACTTTTCAAGCCTGCATGTAAATGCCAAGGATAAATATAGATGCACGATCTGGTCATTCTGATCAATATCACCCTGGCACTCGTCGTGGCATTTATCGGGGGGATCATTGCCAGAAAAGTCGGGCTGCCAACCATCGTCGGTTATCTCCTGGCAGGAATAGCCATCGGTCCGTTCACGCCGGGTTTTGTGGGCGATGTCGAGACGATCCAGGAGCTGGCCGAGCTGGGCGTGATCTTCTTGATGTTCGGAGTGGGCCTGCACTTTTCCTTCACTGACCTGTGGCGCGTGCGCGATATCGCCATTCCGGGAGCCTTGATTCAAACCGCGATCGCTACCCTGCTCGGCATCGGATTGACCCAGCTTTGGGGCTGGTCGCTCACATCCGGTATTGTCCTGGGTCTGGCTGTCTCGGTTGCCAGCACGGTGGTCCTCCTGCGGGGATTGATGGACAATTCACTCCTCAATACCCCTCATGGACAGGCAGCCGTGGGCTGGCTGGTGATGGAAGACATCTTCTCCGTATTGATCCTGGTGCTTATGCCGGCCATGGTTCAGAACAGCGCGGGTTTCGATTGGGGATCCCTGGCCCTCACCCTGGTGAAAGCAGTCGCTTTTGTAGCGATTATGTTTATCCTCGGCGTGCGCCTTCTTCCTTGGCTGCTCGAACGCATCGCCCACACCCGTTCCAGGGAATTGTTTATTTTGGCGATCCTGGCCATCACGCTGGGAACTGCGATGGGAGCTTCTGAATTGTTCGGCGTCTCCCTGGCGCTGGGCGCTTTTATGGCGGGTGCAATCATCAGCCAATCCCATTTAAGCCACCAGGTGGGAGCGGATCTGTTCGCCTTCCGCGAGACTTTCTCGGTGCTGTTCTTCGTCTCGGTGGGCATGTTGGTGAACCCGTCCTTTTTGTGGCAAAACATCGGTCAGGTACTCTCACTGACTTCCCTGGTTGTGGCCGGCAAATTCATTATCGTTATCCTGATGGGATTGCTGTTCCCGAGGCCGGCACGCACATTCCTGGTCGTTGCAGTTGGATTGAGCCAGATCGGCGAGTTTTCTTTTATTCTGGGTCAGGGCGGTCTGGCCCTCGGTTTGCTGAACTCGAACCAATACTCCCTGGTCCTGGCGGCGGCCCTGATCTCGATAACCATCAACCCATTTATGTATAAGCTGCTGCCAGGCTTCGAGCGATGGCTGCAGCGCCTGCCGGGATTTTGGAGGAAATTAGAGTCGAACCGGCCCTTGCCCGAGATCAACGAGGAGCAGCTGGTCGATCACGTTGTGATCATCGGTTTCGGGCGGGTAGGTAAGCACCTGGTGGATGTCCTTCAGTCGCTTGACATCCCTATCCTGGTCATCGAATCGAATGTCGAGCGGGTCGAAACACTGAACGAGCAGAATATTGCGACCCTGTATGGAGATGCCGCCAATTCGGAAGTCATCGTCCATTCCCACCTGGAGCGGGCGCGGGCGCTGGTCATCACCGTCCCTGAAGAGAGCGCCGCCTCCATGATCGTCGTCGCCGCCAAACACATCAACCCCAAACTGCCCATCGTTGTCCGGGCAGCCACGGAGGATGGAGTTTACCAGCTATCTGCGATGGGAGCTGATCACATCGTCCATCCCG